>Ga0116167_1001195_pt1 | contig 24030 bp, 22 predicted proteins | sample AD_JPNMR3_MetaG_FD_89794 | JGI IMG/M metagenome (GOLD analysis project Ga0116167, IMG submission 89794) | Active sludge microbial communities of municipal wastewater-treating anaerobic digesters from Japan - AD_JPNMR3_MetaG | ecosystem: Engineered > Bioreactor > Anaerobic > Digestate | place...
ACTTTTAGAGCTCAAAGAGCTGGGGGTTGAGCCCGAAAATTTGGATAGTGAAATTACAAAGCTTAAAGACGAAATCGAAAGCCTGATAAGCAAAGCAGAGAGTTTGTTGCCGGAAGAACTTATAAAAAACAATTGACAATTTGGATGTGAACGTAAATAATGATAGTGATATTAAAATATAAACTATAATGAGGTGTATGACTTGAAGAAAAAAGTAGGTATTATTTCGCTGGGCTGTCCGAAAAACCTTGTGGATAGTGAAATAATGCTGGGATTGCTTAAGAAAAATGAATTTGAAATCACATCTGACAGTGAGAAAGCCAATATTATAATTATAAATACTTGCGGCTTTATTGAGTCAGCAAAAGAAGAATCCATAAATACTATTCTTGAAATGGCAAGTCACAAGAGTAAAAATTGTGAGATGTTGATTGTTGCCGGCTGTCTTGCCCAAAGATACAAGGATGAGATAATAAAAGAAATACCGGAAGTGGACGCAGTAGTGGGGGTTTCCGGCTATGATGAAATAGCAAAGGTTATTAACCGGTTTTATAGTAATGAAAATAAAGAAAAAGCCGTATTCCATAAGGATACTTTAAGTGTGGAATATCTCAACAACGAACGTCTTCTGTCCACGCACAGAGGATATGCTTATTTGAAAATATCCGAGGGATGTGACAACCGTTGCACTTACTGTGCCATTCCCTATATACGTGGACCTTACAGAAGCAGAAAAATGGAGGACATAGTTTCGGAGGCCGAGTCCCTTGCCCAAAAAGGGATAAAGGAAGTTATACTGGTAGCTCAGGATGTTACCGTTTACGGGAGAGACATTTACGGTCAAAAAAAGATTGGGGAATTGCTAAGACAAATCAGCAGTATAGAAGGAATTGAATGGATAAGGCTTTTATATACTTATCCGGAAGAGATTGACGAAGAGCTGATAAATGAAATTGCAAACAACAGAAAAATTGTAAAGTATTTGGATATACCCATTCAGCATGCAAGTGACAAGATATTAAAATTAATGGGCAGAAGAAGTACAGGCGAAGGGGTAAGGAACATTTTGGATAAATTAAGATCCGAAGTTCCCGGTATCGTTTTGAGAACTTCTTTGATAGTCGGTTTTCCCGGTGAGGACGACAAGGATTTTAAAATACTCTATGATTTTGTCAGAAAATACGAATTTGACAGGCTTGGTGTCTTTACTTATTCCAGAGAGGAAGGCACTCCTGCCTATGATTTAAAACCTCAAATCAAAAAGAGTGTTAAGGAGTCAAGAAGAAGCGACATAATGCAGCTTCAGAAGGAAATTGTGCAAAGAAAAAATGAAAGCAGATTGAACGAGGTATATAAAACTTTGGTGGAAGGGGTGTCTGAAGACGGTATTTTCTATTATGGAAGAACTTATGCCGAAGCTCCGGACATAGACGGTTCAATTTACTTTACAAGCACAGAGCCTCTTAAATTTGGAGAATTTGTGAGTGTTAGGATATTAAATGTTGATGATTATGATTTAATAGGAGAGGTTATAAATGAATCTTCCAAATAAATTGACTATATCGAGAATTATTTTGGTCCCAGTTTTTATGCTGCTGATAATACCGATTCCGGAATGGGTTGTAGACAGCTCACTTTTGTCTTTTGCCCATTCACAGCTTGAAGCCATAAACTTTTTTATTAAAAGCTACGGTAATTATATTGCAGGCATACTGTTTTTAATAGCAGCAAGCACTGACTGGATGGACGGATATATAGCCAGAAAGCGAAAACAGGTAACAAACTTCGGAAAGTTTTTAGACCCCATAGCGGATAAACTTTTAGTTACAGCAGCTCTTGTCGCTCTTGTGGAAAGAAATGACCTTTCCTCCTGGGCTGCCATTATAATAATTGCCAGAGAGTTTATAATTACGGCATTAAGGCTTGTGGCGGCAAGTGAAGGAATTGTTATTGCGGCAAGCAAATGGGGCAAAATCAAGACGGTTACTCAGATTATTGCAATTTTAGCTACGCTTGTAAGGAGTTATCTGGTGGACGTTCTTTTAGGATTTCCCATAGACAAGATTTTAATGCTGATTGCTGTGATTGCCACCATATATTCCGCTTATGATTATATTGTTAAAAATGCCCATGTTATAAAGCAGGATATGTAAAATAGAAATAAAGGGAGTCGGAGAATGTTGCTCTGGCTCTTTTTTATTATACTCTGGAAGTGAAATAAAATTGTACATATTGACGGTTGTTATTATATCAGTTACGGATCCTAAGAATCCGAAGTAGAAGAACGAAAAAGAGGTGGGCGAAATAATCGCCTGCCTCTTTTTGGCGGAAAGCACGTTGATTTATTATAAATATTTTATGAAAATTTGAGGAAATTGTTGCATATATGATAAATATATTATATACTTTTAACATCAGAGATTAATACCAGGCAATAATTATAGAGAAAGATAATATAATATATAATAAAGATATGCACTAAATGGCAGTTGAGCAAAAAGAGAGAAACATTATTGCTCCGGCACATGAAATTTTATTGATTGTCCGGAATAAAAAGAGGTGAACGCATGAGCAGGTCGTCATGTATGAAGAAGGAGAGGCAGGCTATTCTCCTTGAAAAACTTGAGCATGACCCCTTCCTTACAGATGAAGAGTTATCCGAAATGTTAGGTGTGAGTGTGCCTACAATAAGGCTTGACAGACTGGAACTGGGCATTCCGGAACTCAGAGAGAGAATAAAAAACGTAGCGCAAAAAAACTATGGCAAGGTTAAATCACTTCAAGTTAAAGATATTGTCGGAGAACTGGTGGATATAACATTGGGCAAGGGTGGTATTTCCATTCTTGAAACCAACTCGAAAATGGTTTTTGAGAAAACAAGAATTATACAGGGGCATTACATATATTCCCTGGCGGAATCCCTTGCCATTGCAGTAATAGATGCTCAAGTGGCTTTGGTCGGAGTGGCGAATATAAAATACAAGGTTCCTGTATATGCCGGGAGCAAACTTGTGGCCAAAGCTGAAGTAAAAAAATCAAAGGATAATAAATTTATAGTTTGGGTAAAAATTACAGAGAAGAATGTTGAAGTTTTCAGAGGGAAATTTATTCTGGTATCCCTTGAAAAAATTTGAAATGTATAGTAACTTAGTGAAAAGAAGAAACAAGACTATAGGTATTAGGAGTGAATACTTTTGATTATATTGGTTGATGCAATGGGTGGAGACAATGCACCTGAAGCCATTGTCAACGGATGCTTGGATGCAGTTTTGGAAGCAGAAGGTTTTGAAATATTGCTAATAGGTGATAAGGAAAAAATCCGGGAAATATTAAAGAAAAGAAGCTATGATGAATCTCGAATAAAGATTCACCACGCATCTGAAGTTATCACTGTGGAAGATACGCCTACAAAGGCAATCAAAACAAAGAAGGATTCTTCCATGGTTGTGGGATTTAAGCTTTTGAAGGAGAAAAAAGGTGATATATTTTTATCCTGCGGCAACAGTGGAGCACTGATGACAGGCGCCCTGTTTATACTCGGCAGAATAAAGGGTGTTGACAGACCTGCGATTGCAGCAATAGTGCCCACAAAGTCAGGAAAAGGTCTTATTATTGATGCGGGACTCAATACAGTTTGCAAACCTGTTAATTATCAGCAGTTTGGTGTTATGGGTTCCATTTATATGAAAGAGATGCTCGGTGTAGACAACCCGAAGGTTGGTCTTTTAAATATTGGAGCCGAGGTGGGAAAAGGCAACGAGACGCTAAAGAATGCGTATTCGCTTCTTTCCGAATCCAATATCAATTTTGTCGGAAATATTGAGGGAAATGATGTGGCATTAGGCAAAGTTGATGTGGTTGTTTGTGATGGTTTTGTGGGAAATGTTCTGCTTAAATTCTATGAAGGTGCCGGTTCGTACTTCTACAATCTGATAAAGAGTATCATGCTTAAGAATTTGAAGACAAAGATGGCAGCTCTTATGCTAAAGAAAGATATGAAGGTTCTAAAGATGATTATGGATGCAGATGAAAATGGGGGCGCTCCCATATTGGGTGTTGACGGTCTTGTATTAAAAAGTCATGGAAGTTCAAACGCGAAAACAGTCAAAAATGTAATTCTTAAAGCAAGCAAATTTGCGGGGACAAAGGTATTGGATAAAATAAGGCAAGAGTTTGTTAATATGGAGGTAGAGGATATTGAACAAGACTTGTAATTGTGGGATTTTGGGATTGGGGAGTTGCTTTCCAAAGAAGGTGCTTACCAATCACGATTTAGAAAAAATGGTAGATACGTCGAATGAATGGATTACCAAGAGAACCGGAATATCTGAAAGAAGAATATTGGATGAGGATGTACCAGCGCATAAGTTGGGAGTGGAGGCTGCAAAAAAGGCTCTGGCCGATGCAAAAGTTGAACCGGAAGAAGTGGATTTGATAATTGTAACTACAGAGACACCCGACTATCTTACGCCATCCATGTCCTGCCTTATTCAAAGTGAGATTGGAGCAACCAAGGCAGCTGCCTTTGATCTTAATGCCGCGTGCTCGGGATTCATTTACGGAATGTCTGTGGCCAATCAGTTTATCAGGTCGGGATTTTACAAATATGTGTTAATTGTAGGTTGTGAGGGACTTTCAAAAGTAGTCGATTGGAAAGACAGGAATACTTGTGTTCTTTTTGGTGACGGAGCAGGTGCGGTGCTGTTCGGACCGGTGGAGGAGGGCTGTGGAATAATTACCACCTATACCGGGGCAGCAGGTGAACTGGGTAAAAATATCACCATACCCTGCTGTTATATTTCACCTGAGGATATTGAGGCAAGAGGCGGAGAGAATAAAAGAACGTTGTGGATGGATGGCAGTGAGGTTTTCAAATTTGCGGTAAAGATAATGGAACATGCTTCAACAAAAGTATTGGACGATGCGGGACTTACTATGGATGACATAAAGCTGATTGTGCCTCACCAGGCAAATATCAGAATCCTGGAAGGTGCGGCAAAGAGACTTAACATACCGAACGACAAGGTGTTTTCAAACCTTCACAGGTACGGCAATATTTCGTCCGCATCCATACCGGTGGGATTGACTGACGCTTATTCGCAAAAAATCATTTCAAAAGGCGATAATTTAATTTTGGTTGGTTTTGGCGGCGGTCTTACTTGGGGAGCTGCCATAATCAGATGGAATAAATAAATCACGGTAAAATTAAAACGGTAAATACTTTGTTTTTAATACTGGAGGTAGAAGAATGGGTAAACTAGCATTTTTGTTTCCCGGTCAGGGAGCGCAATATGTTGGAATGGGCAAGCAGATAGCCGATGAGTACAAAGGAGCCGATGCTATATTTGATGAGGCATCGGAAGCTTTGGGCTTTGATGTGAAGAAAATGATTTTTGAAGGTGATGAAGAAACCCTCAAGATAACCGAAAATACTCAGCCCGCTATTTTGACAGCAAGTGTGGCTTTGCTTCAGCCGATTTTGGAGAAGGGCATAAAGCCCGATGTTGTGGCAGGGCTGAGCCTTGGAGAATATTCGGCCCATGTTGCCGCAGGTACAATGACTTTCAAGGATGCCGTATCCTTGGTGAGAAAAAGAGGTAAATTCATGCAAGAGGCAGTGCCGGTTGGAGTTGGTACTATGGCAGCTATAATGGGACTGGACAGCCAGGCGGTAAAGGAATGCTGTAAAAAGGCATCGTCGGAGGGAATTGTAGAGCCGGCAAACTTCAACTGCCCGGGGCAAATAACCGTTGCAGGAGAGGTAAAGGCTGTGGAAAAGGCTTTGGAAATTGCCAAAGAAATGGGAGCAAAAAGAGCAATGCTTCTTGCTGTTAGCGCTCCATTTCACTGCAGTATGTTAAAACCTGCGGGGGATAAACTGGCTGCTGAGCTTGAAAAAGTGAATCTTTATGACATTAAGATTCCGGTGGTAACAAATGTAACTGCGGAATATATTTTAGATAAAGACAAAGTAAAGGATCTTTTGATAAGACAGGTAAGCAGCTCAGTGCTGTTTGAAGACTCTATAAGGAACATGATAGAAGATGGTGTGGATACTTTTGTTGAGATAGGTCCGGGTAAGGTATTGAGCGGTTTTGTTAAGAAGATCAACAAGGAAATGAAGACTCTCAATGTTGAGGATATTGAATCTCTTAATAAAACACTAGAGGAACTTGGAGCTTGATAAAATTGAGGTATTCATAACGGCAATAAGAGGTGAATAGTATGCAATTAAAGGGGAAAACTGCAATTATAACCGGTGCAGGCAGAGGAATCGGGAAAGCTGTTGCATTAAAACTGGGTAATATGGGGGCAAATATCGTTCTTAACGGTACAACTGCTTCAGGCAGCGTTGATGCCGCTAAAGAGGAATTTGAAGCTGCCGGAATAAATGTCGTTGTTGCAAAAGGGGATGTAAGCAATCCTGAAGATGTTGAGAATATGGTTAAAACAGCGATGGATGCTTTCGGAAGAATTGATATACTTGTAAATAACGCCGGTATCACCAGGGATATGCTCATGCTCAAAATGTCTGAAAAGGATTGGGACGATGTTTTGGATATTAATTTGAAAGGTGCCTTTCTTTGTACAAAAGCTGTCTCCAAAATCATGTTGAAGCAAAAAAGCGGTAAAATTATAAATATTACCTCTGTTGCAGGTGTTATGGGCAATGCAGGTCAAGCTAATTATTCGGCGTCTAAAGCAGGTTTGATAGGTCTTACTAAAGCGACTGCAAAGGAATTTGCTGCAAAAGGGATTTGCTGCAATGCTGTGGCCCCGGGTATAATCATAACTTCCATGACCGATGTCTTACCTGACAAAGTGAAGGAAACCTATTTGAATAACATACCGCTAAAAAGGTTCGGGACGCCTGAAGAAGTGGCCAATGTTGTCGGTTTCCTTGCATCTGACGATTCAAATTATATAACAGGACAGGTAATAAATATTGACGGCGGACTGGTAATGTAATAATATCTTATTGTAACACTATTTGGTCAAAATCAATAGTTTACACTAAGAATCAACCAAACCCCCTGTGGAAGGAGGTGAATGATAGTGTTCGAAAAAGTTAGAAAGATTATTGCAGAGCAGTTAGGTGTTGAAGAAGATGAGATAACAATGGAATCATCTTTTATAGACGATCTAGGTGCAGACTCATTGGATATTGTTGAATTGATAATGGCCTTGGAAGAGGAGTTCGACCTCGAAATTCCCGACAGCGAGGCTGAAAAAATTTCAACAGTAGGAGATGTTGTTGAGTACATTAAGAATAATTCATAAAAAAAGTCCCTGCAAAAGGGACTTTTTTATGGTAAGCTTATACTCAGGGCAAAATATTAAGAATAATTGAAATTTAACGTAGAAATAATTAACTTCTTATATATAATTGTATATGTGTGTAAATTAATACAGGAGGTTTGACAATGAAGAGAAGAGTTGTTGTTACAGGTCTTGGAGTTGTATCTGCATTGGGAACCGATATTGACGGGTTTTGGAACGCGATAAAGGAAGGTAAATGCGGAATAACCACAGTAACCAAGTTCGACGTATCAAACATGCCTACAAAAGTTGCAGCTGAAATAAAAGAATTTGATCCTACCAAGTATATTGACAAAAAAGAAGCAAAAAGAATGGATCCTTATTGCCAGTATGCATTGGCTGCCTCTAAAATGGCTGTGGAGATGTCGGGACTTGACCTTGAGAAGGTAGAGAAAAATAGATTTGGAGTTGTTGTAGGTTCGGGAATAGGTGGAATGTCAACATTCGAAGAACAGTTCAAGGTCTATATGGAAAAGGGTCCAGGCAGAGTAAGTCCGTTTTTTATACCTATGATGATTTCGAATATGGCAGCGGGACAAATTGCCATACAGTTTGGAGCCAAAGGCTTTAACGAGTGTGTCGTAACTGCGTGTGCCACATCGACCAACGCCATTGGAGATGCTTTCAAGGTTATTCAGCGCGGTGATGCGGATGTTTTAATTACAGGGGGCTCGGAGGCTTCCATAACACCATTGTCTTTCGCAGGTTTTTGTTCCATGAAAGCCATGACCACAACAGAAGACCCTGCTTTGGCCTGCAGACCGTTTGATGCTGAAAGAAACGGATTTGTTATGGGAGAAGGCGCCGCAATTCTTGTGTTGGAAGAATTGGAGCATGCAGTAAAGAGGGGCGCTAATATCCTTGCTGAGATTGTAGGATATGGAGTTACAAATGACGCATATCATATTACCGCTCCGGCACCGGAAGGCGAAGGTGGAGCAAGATGCATGAAAATGGCTATAGATGATGCAGGAATAAAACCTGAAGATGTGGATTATATTAATGCACATGGAACATCTACGGAATACAATGACAAGTTTGAAACTGCGGCTATAAAGGCTGTGTTTGGTGAGCATGCAAAGAAGCTGGCTGTAAGCTCTACCAAGTCAATGACAGGACATCTTTTGGGTGCAGCCGGTGCGATTGAGGCTATTATTACCGTCCTTGCTTTAAGAGATGGTTTCCTGCCTCCGACAATCAATTACAGGACACCGGATCCGGAATGTGACCTTGACTACGTTCCGAATAAAGGAAGAAGTGCCGACATAACCTATGCATTGTCAAACTCTCTGGGATTTGGTGGACACAACGCAACTATTGCATTAAAGAAGTTTTGTTGATAAATGCAATCTGATTCTTTAGGGGGGCGGTTTATTCCGTTCCCCTAAAGCTGTAAAGTGCTATGATATATTTTTCCATCGGGAAATGTATATTATAAGCCTTTGAAGGATGGGAGGAGCAATGTTTAATTTAGATGGTTTTATGGGCAGGATAAAGGAGCTGGAAGGGGTTATAGGTTATTGTTTTGAAGACAAGATGAAACTTGTATTGGCTTTGACTCACAGTTCCTATGCCAATGAATGCAGGGATGATAGGATATCAAGCAATGAGAGGCTTGAATTTTTGGGTGACACTGTTTTAAACATGGTTGTCAGTGAATATATCTTTACAAACTGTTCATACCTGGCAGAAGGAGAAATGACAAAGTTCAGAGCAAATGTGGTGTGTGAACGTACTTTGGCTGAGTGTGCACAAAACATAAGTATAGGGAAATACCTCCTTCTCGGAAAGGGCGAGGAAAACACTGGTGGAAGGTCGAGGGTTTCCATACTTTCGGATGCTGTTGAAGCGCTGATAGGGGCGATATACATTGATGGAGGTCTTGAGAGCGCGAGAGCCTTTATATTGAACCAACTGGGTAAAACAATAGAGGAATCTATCCGAGGGACTATTTTTATGGATTATAAGACCCAGCTTCAGGAGATTATTCAGAGGACCAATGAACATAAAATTTCGTATGAGATAATTGAAGAAAAAGGGCCTGACCATAGCAAGGTGTTTGTTGCCCAGGTAAAAGTGGACGAAAAAGTGGTAGGAATTGGGGAAGGCCGGTCAAAGAAGGAAGCAGAGCAGATGGCTGCAAAATCATCTCTCAAAAATATTAATGCCTAAGACTTTTTAAAAAAGCAATTTTAAGTATTGATGAAATGATGTTAGAAAGTTCACTGATATAATTAGATATATTACTATAACATGGTTTAAGAGGGAAAATAATGGCTTTTAAGCATATTGTCATACCGATTTTTATTCCCCACAAGGGCTGCCCTTTTGACTGCATATATTGCAATCAAAAGTATATAAGCGGTCAAAAAGATGATATGACCGAAGACAAGATGATATCGATTATTGAGTCCCACATCGGTTCTGCCGGTGAAAATGCATATATCGAGATAGGTTTTTACGGAGGCAGCTTTACGGGTATAGAAAGAGAAGAACAATACAGATACCTTGAAACGGCCAATAAATATATAAAACAGGGGAAGGTTAAAAGCATACGGCTTTCAACCAGGCCGGACTATATAACCGGTGAAATTCTTGATTATCTGGAAAAGTATAATGTAAAGACAATAGAACTTGGGGTACAGAGCCTTGACAATGAAGTTCTTCAGAAGACCTGCAGGGGACATAGCGTTGAGGATGTTTACAATGCTTCGGCTCTTATAAAACAAAGAGGCTTTACCCTAGGAATACAGACAATGATAGGGCTTCCGGGGGACAATAGGGAAAAAGCCCTTCGTACTGCAGAAAGAGTTGTTGGAATAAAGCCTGATATTTTAAGGATTTATCCCACACTGGTGATTAAGGGTACCTATCTTGAAAAGATGTACATTAGAGGTGAATACATCCCTTTGGAGCTTGACGAAGCCGTTGAGCTTTGTGCCGAGCTTCTTTACATTTATGAAAAGAACAATATAAACGTAATAAGGATTGGGCTGCAGCCCACCGAAAGCATAAACGAGGGCGGTGACGTGATTGCCGGACCCTTCCATCCTGCTTTCAGACAATTGGTGGAATCGAGGATGGCTCTTTATGCTATCGAAAAGATGATTATGGAGAAAAACCTGTCGAAAAAAGACACACTAGTAATTTGCACGAGTAAAAAAGAAATATCGAATGTTATAGGTCAAGGGAGAAAAAATGTAGAGTATTTACGAAAAAAGTACGGGTATGATAAAATTATTGTCAGAGAATATAATGTTGGACATGAAATTTATGATATAAAATATTAATTTTATAATATTGTTTGTTATCATGGATTGTTATAAAATAATGTTAGACTAGAAATTATCCATTATCGGTTATCATATATTTTAAAAGAGAGAAATAAATTTGCTTTATTTTATTTAATTTATATAAGTTATATTTTATTGAGGAGGAAAAGTGTATGGAAGTATTAAAGGTATCAGCTCATTCGCAGCCGAAGTTGGTCGCTGGAGCATTGGCAGCAATTCTTAGAGGCAAATCGACAGCAGAAATTCAAGCAGTGGGGGCAGCAGCGGTAAATCAAGCTATTAAAGCAATAGCAATTACAAGAGGTTTCGTTGCGCCGAACGGTATTGACATTGTTACAGTTCCAGCTTTTTCATCTATTAGTATCGATGGGGAGGAGAGGACTGCGATTAAATTTTTAGTCGAACCTAGATAATTTTGTTACATATTTATTGTTTTGAGGCTGTTCTTGTACAAGAACAGCTTTTTTAATTTGGCCTCTTGGAATGAAATGAAAGAGGCAAACTTGAATCTAAATAGCAGTTTTAAGGCATAAATATTTTGAGGTATAAATATGAGGTAAATATAAAAAAATTTATTGAGAAAAAGACGGGAGGAAAATCATGTGGATAAGCCGATAGTAGGAATACCTCTTGGAGATGTGGCAGGTATTGGCCCGGAGATAGTGGTAAAGGCACTAAACGATGAAAGCATTTACCGGTTCCTTACGCCTGTAGTCATAGGCTCTAAAGATGCGATTTTACAGGCATTGGAGATTTGTGGGCTTGACACTCGAATAAATGTTGTAGATGATAATCTCCATGGGATGGTATCGGACAGAGGCGCAATTAATCTTGTTAATATCGGAGATATTGGTGTGTCCGGCGTCAAAATGGGACAGGTCCAGGCACAATGCGGCAAAGCGGCATTCGATTATATAAAACGGGCTGTGGAGCTTGCCATGGCCGGAAGAATAGATGCTTTAGCCACCACACCCATAAACAAAGAATCGTTGAAAATGGCAAAAATAGATTATATAGGACATACGGAAATTTTGGCGGGACTTACCGGTACAAAGGACCCTTTGACCATGTTTGAAGTGGGGAACTTAAGGATATTTTTCCTAAGCCGGCATGTCTCTTTAAGACAGGCATGCGATTTGGTGACAAAGGAAAGGGTGCTGGACTATATTGAAAGATGCACAAAAGCATTGGGACTTTTGGGCATCAATGAGGGAACCATGGCGGTGGCAGGGCTCAATCCCCACAGCGGAGAGCATGGACTTTTCGGCCGCGAAGAAGTTGACTTTGTGATACCTGCCATAGAGGAAGCGATTTCGCGAGGTTATCGTGTGGAAGGGCCTATTGGAGCCGACTCGGTGTTTTATCTTGCAAGCAAGGGAAGATACAACTCGGTACTTTCTCTTTACCATGACCAGGGGCATATTGCTGCTAAAACTTTGGATTTTGAAAGGACAATTTCAGTCACGATAGGGCTTCCTTTCTTAAGAACATCCGTGGACCACGGTACGGCCTTTGATATTGCCGGAACAGGAAAAGCCAGTGCTGTAAGCATGGTTGAGGCTTTGCTTGTTGCTGGAAAGTATGCCAAAAGCTATAAAAGCAATATTTCGTAAAATGTAAAATGTGGTTTTGTCTTGACGGAAATATTGATGAGATAATATTGCTGTGTTGATAATATAAAAAATTATGTTAGAATAATTAAGGAGTAAATATTTGAGGTTTTCATTCTAAAATTACCGAGGTGTTTTATTTGCATCTGAAAAGACTTGAGATTCAAGGCTTTAAATCCTTTGCTGACAGAATACAGCTTGACTTTAATTCCGGCATTACCGCGGTGGTAGGACCAAACGGAAGCGGCAAAAGCAATATTTCCGATGCAATAAGGTGGGTACTGGGAGAACAGAGTGCCAAAACCTTGAGAGGCGGAAAGATGGAGGATGTAATATTTGCCGGTACCGAACACAGAAAACCTTTGGGTTTTGCAGAGGTTTCTCTTACCTTTGACAATTCTGACGGCATGCTTCCTATTGATTTTAGCGAAGTTACCGTAACCAGGCGCGTATACCGCTCCGGAGAGAGTGAGTATATGATAAACAAGACCCAGTGCCGTCTTAAGGATATTTATGAGTTGTTCCTTGATACCGGTATCGGCAAGGACGGTTATTCCATAATCGGACAGGGAAGAGTTGATGAAATTCTAAGCACTAAATCCGAGGAAAGAAGGGGTATTTTTGAAGAGGCCTCCGGAATTATGAAGTATAAGGTCCGAAAGCTGGAAGCGGAAAAAAAGCTGGAGATGACAAGACAAAATCTTCTTAGAATAAATGACATTATAGCAGAGCTTGAAAATATGCTTGAGCCTTTAAAAGAGCAATCCGAAGTGGCAAAGAGGTACCTGAACTTAAGAGAGACTTTAAAAGAGTTGGAAATAAACGTATATATAGAAAATATCACCAAATACAAAGAAAAGATAAAGGAATTGGAAGAGAGCTTCACTTCAGTTAAGGACAATATTGACGGTGAAAATAAAAAGCTGGAGGAAATTACGGCTCTCAACCAGAAAAATTTAAGCCTTTTAAAGGATATGGAAGGAAAACTTGAGGCTGCAAAACAGGAGTATTATGCTATAGACGGCAGCCTTGAAAAATCCCATTCCGAAATTAGGCTAAATCAGGAGAAAATCAACAACCTTTTTTCCAATATTGACCGTCTTGACGGGGAAATAGCCGAGGTTGAGGAGAAAATCAAGGCCATATCGGAAGAAGAGGCTTCAAAGAACAGCAAAATCTTATACCTTGAGGAGAGGTATAATGATTATTCCTCAAAGCTCGAGGAGTCCGAAAAAAAGCTTCAGGCCATTATTGCCACATTGAATGAGAATGAGAGATATATTGAGAACTTGAAGACTGAGATAATGGAAATGCTCGATATACAGTCGGACAAGAAGACACAGATAAACAATATAAAAAACCACATTGAAGGCATCAAGAAGAGGCAGACAAGCATTGACGCAGAAGTATACCAGCTGACCCTTGAGAAAGACAAGGAGGGCATGAAAAAGGAAGAGCTGTCCGAGAGTATCTACAAGGTAAATGAACTTATTAAAAATATAAAAGAGTTGCTTTTGGAATTGAATGAAAAGAGAAAGGACCTTGGCGTAAGGCTGGAAGAGGAAAAGAGAAAGCAGAATCACGTAAGGTCCCAAATACAGATAATGACTTCAAGGCAAAAGATGCTTATGGATATGGAGCGAAACCTTGAGGGCTACAACCGGAGTGTAAGGGTTGTTTTACAGGCGTGCCAGCAGTCAAAAGAGTTTGGCAAAGGCATTCATGGTGCGTTGGCGCAGCTTTTTACTGTGGACGAAAAGTATGAGACTGCGATTGAAATGTCACTGGGTGGAGCTTTGCAGAATATTGTTACCACCAGCGAGGAGGATGCCAAAAGGGCAATAGAATATTTAAAGAGAAACAATTTGGGAAGGGCAACGTTTCTGCCCATATCCTCCGTAAAGGGGAAATATCTTGACGACGGCATTTTAAATCAGTTAAGAGGCCATGAAGGATTTATCGGGGTTGCATCAGACCTTATTGAATATGACGAACAGTACAGGGGAATAGTGTTAAGTCTTCTCGGAAAAGTGGTGGTGGTAGACAGCCTAGATGCCGGAATAAAGATGGCAAGAAGGTTTGGATATAGCTTTAGAATAGTATCCTTAGACGGTGATATATTAAGTACCACCGGTTCCATGTCGGGAGGAAGCAAAGAGAAAAGAGAGTCGGGAATTCTAAGCCGAAACCGTGAGATTTCAGAGCTGGAAACGAAGATTGCAAATTTTAAAGAAGATGATGCGGCGATAGAAAAGAATGTTGAAAGACTTTCCGGTGAGCTTACGGAGGTAATAGAAAAAATTTCGGCAGAAGAGAGCAGTCTAAAAGACAACGAGCTTATAAAAATAAGAGATGAGAGTCATTTGGCTCAGATTGAGGAAAATATAAAAAGAAGCAATGCAAGAATTGATATGCTAAAGCAAGAAAAAGAGCAGCTCATAAGACAGGAAAAAGATACTTATAATGAGCTTTCAAAATACGAAAATGAGCTTTCACAAATAGAAAGGGATATAGCAGAGAAAAAAGATATAGTTTCAAAATATCAGGAAAAGAACAAAGAAGAGCAGTCGATAAGAGATGCATTGCATACCGACATTACCGATTACAGGATTTCGGTAAATTCAATTATGGAGAGCATGGATGGCGTAAAGGAAACGCTGGAGAGACTGTCAAATGAGAAAAACAGTCTTGTAAAGGGAATGGAAAGAAAGAAGGCTGAAAAGGCTAAGAACGAACAGGAAATTAAATCCTTGGAAGAGAAAAATGAAGGGTTGGACAAGTTAATTAAAAAGTATGAGGAGGAGAAATCCGGGAAAACCTTTGAAATTGATAGGATTAGCGAGGAGAAAAAGGTCCGGGAGGAAGAGTCCGCGGGTATTGTTGATCAAATAACCGAAATAAATAAAAATATTCTTTTGCTTCAGGAGGAATACGGTAGAATTGAGGTTAAAAAGGCAAGGCTGGAATCCGAGATGGAATCGATTCAAAACAGGATGTGGGATGAATATGAGCTTACCTATACCAACGCACTGGAGCTTAAAAAGGATATCGGAAGTATAACTCAGGCTCAAAAGAGAATAACTGAGCTTAGAAATGAGATAAAGGAACTTGGACCTGTTAATGTGGCTGCGATTGACGAGTATATAAAAACCAAAGAGCGTTTTGAATTTATGTCGGCACAGAAAAACGACATGGAGCAGGCAGAGCAGAAGCTCCAAAAAGTAATAAATGAAATGGTGTCCATAATGAAGCGGCAGTTTATGGAGCAGTTTAAACTGATAAATGAAAACTTCAACATGGTGTTCCAGGAGTTGTTTGACGGGGGAAGGGCGGAGCTGATTCTTGTGGACAAGGAGAATGTTTTGGAAAGCGGTATTGAAATAGAGGTACAGCCTCCGGGGAAAAAGCTTCAGAACCTGATGCTCCTGTCGGGAGGAGAGAGGGCATTTACTGCAATTGCATTGCTCTTTGCCATTCTAAGGCTAAATCCGACGCCTTTCTGTGTGCTGGACGAGATTGAAGCGGCTTTGGACGATGCAAATGTGTACAAGTTTGCGCAGTATTTGAAGAAGTATTCCGGTGTGACTCAGTTTGCTGTTATTACTCACAGAAAGGGCACCATGGAAGCTGCAGATACCCTGTATGGCGTAACAATGCAGGAGCATGGTGTTTCAAAGATTGTATCCCTGAAAATGGGAGAAAAAGTGAGTTAAAAATATTAAGAATTTCGGATGGAGGATAAGTAGAATATGGGTTTTTTTGACAAGCTAAAAGAGGGACTTAAGAAGACAAAAAATACAATCACCGAAAGAATTGATAAAGTATTGGTGTCTTTCGGAAAAATCGATGAGGAGTTGTTTGAGGAACTGGAAGAGATACTTATAACTTCCGATGTGGGAATCGATACAAGTATGAAGATTATTGAAAATCTTAGACAAAGAGTGAAGGAGACAAAAACGACGGACCCTGCCAAGGTAAAGGAGCTGCTTAAGGAAGAGTTGGCTCAGATTCTAAGCCAGGGAGAGTCGGACCTTAAACTTGATACAACTCCAAGCGTTATATTAGTGGTTGGAGTAAATGGTGTGGGCAAGACTACGTCCATAGGGAAGATTGCAAATCTTTTGAAATCACAAGGGAAAAAGGTTATTCTTGCTGCAGGGGATACATTCAGGGCTGCGGCCATAGACCAGCTTGAAATATGGGCCAACAGGGTTGGTGTTGAGTTAATAAAGCAAACAGAGGGCTCGGACCCTGCGGCTGTTATTTATGATGCCGTGCAGGCGGTAAAGGCTAGAAAGGCGGATGTATTAATTTGTGATACGGCAGGAAGGCTCCATACAAAGAAGAATCTGATGGAAGAGCTCAAAAAAGTATTCAGAATAATTGACAGGGAGCTTCCGGAAGTATCCAAGGAGATTTTACTTGTACTTGATGCCACTACAGGTCAGAATGCCATTTCACAGGCGAAAACTTTCAGTGAGGTGGCCGATATTACAGGAATTGTACTTACCAAGCTTGACGGAACTGCCAAGGGCGGTATAATAATTGCTGTGGCATCGGAGCTCAATATTCCTGTGAAGCTTATTGGTGTTGGAGAGCAAATGGACGATTTGCAGAGATTTAATGCAAGGGAATTTGCAGAAGCACTCTTTTCATAAAATAAATATTAAGTATCTGGATTTGACGGAGAATAACATGGAGAAAGAAAAGCTTATACAGATTTTATGGGACTATCTTCGCATGAATCATAAGCTTGCAAAGTCAGATTGCATAATCGTGTTGGGAAGCCATGACACAAGGGTTGCAAAGAGGGGAGCAGAAATCTTTTTGGAGGGTTTTGCTCCTCTGATTGTATTTACAGGCGGATATGGCAAGCTTACAAAGCATATTTGGAACAATACAGAGGCGGAAAAGTTTGCCCGGATAGCTATGGACATGGGAGTTCCGGAAGAATGCATCCTGATTGAAAATAAATCCTCAAACACAGGCGAGAATATTTTATTTGTAAAGGATTTAATTGATAAAAGTCAAATAAAAGCTCAAAAAATTATTGCGGTCAACAAGCCGTATATGGAAAGAAGGACCTATGCCGCATTTAAAAAGCTTTGGCCTAATATAGATGTGATTGTTACATCTCCTCAAATGGAATTAAAGGAGTATCTTTCAGACTACGAAAACGGCGAAATCACGGAAGATGAAGTCATTAGCGTGATGGTTGGGGACCTTCAGAGAATAAAGGTATATCCCGAAAAGGGCTTTCAAGTACATCAGGATATTCCCAAAGAGGTATGGGATGCGTACTTAAAGCTTATTGAGATGGGATACACCAAACACCTGTGCTAAAATATCTTTTACCTTGCTTAGACACTCGTGATGTAAGAAAATTTTACTGCAAACGAAAATTTTCTTTGTTCTAAAGTTATATAAGGCTATGGACCGGTACAAGATTAGCTATCTTATCATATTATGAAAAAGGGTATTTTGCTGTTGTTTTTTCGATTAATAGAGGCATTAACTATGGGTGCTGAGCGTGACTTTAAAGAGTTTAAAGTTGAAACGAGAACCATTACAGAGGTTCAAAGTGAGCCGATTTACCCCACCGGCCGTTGTGGTCCTGTGCTTGCAAGAATTCCTGTTGTTGTTTCCCAATCAAGGGTACATATAGATATTGAATCTATGGTTTGTTTTGACCATTCTGTTTTAGACATTTACAGCCATTCGAGGAGCATATATCTAACCCAATGCAAGCTTTTAAACATGGGTAATAAAAGATACGGAAAAATTTATCTGAATGGTTATGTAAGTGAAAATATTGCGTATGCGGCATACGGCCTGAAAGACAGGGAATACGGAAATAAGAAAGGTACGTCGGCTGACATGCTTTATAAAGCTTTAAAGGTGCCTTTTGAATGTGTAACCAAAATCGAGTACTGCACTTCTCCCGTGTTTAAAACTTCAAACGGATTTATACCCGTTGCATTGCCGGATAAGGAAAATAGTCCGGAGAATTCTTATTTTTTAGGGGAAAGACTCTTTTGCGAATTGGACGAAGCGTCAATATGTGAGTCGAATGTGGAGAGAAAAAAGCGATTTTCAGGAGTTAATGCCAAGGGAGATTCCTTTGATACGCTGACTGAATATTTGATACTGTCGATAACATTTACACTACTGCAATGGCAGCAGGTAAGAATTCCGGGATATCTACCTAATAATCCCCTATAATCTGATATAAAGTTATGATATTACAAAGATTTCCACGAGAGACATTAAGGTTTACATAACACATTTAAGTGTACTCTTTCATATATTAGTAGTAGAAGATATAAAAATATCACTTAAACCAATCAATGTTTTAGGAGGTAGTGAAATGGACAAAGAGTACACTTGTAAAGCTGGAGTAATTAAGTCGGAAACTCTTTCTGAATGCCCAAACGAATTCTTGACTCCAAAGGGGTTTAACGGACCCTTAGTTGGGAAAATACCTGTAGTTCTTGCCGAGCCCGTTATACAGGTTGATGTGGAGTCAGTTATTCAGTTGGAAGAGCCGGCCCTTGAAATCAAAAGAATCAAAAAGAACGTGTTTATTACCCAGTGTAAACTAATTGACACAGGATTTGATTACGGATACAAGGAAAAGAAAACCGGAAAACTGTTTTTAAGCGGCTACGTAAGAAAAAATATTGAATATGCTACTGCTGACTGCATTAATGATGCAAAAGGCGGAATAAGCGGAAAGATAAAGCATACAACAGTAAAGGTGCCGTTTAGATGCGTAACCAAAATCATATTCGATGTTCCTCCGGTAATTTGCGAAACAGGTCCTGCAAAAGAAATAGCTTCCTTTACTGACAATATAAAAGGCAAAGAGTTCTGCGGACAAGAGATTATCGGCAGTGATCCCTGTGAAATGGGCTTTGTACACGTTGAGTGCTTCAATGAAAAAGTATTTTGTGAACTTGAAGAAGTGAAAATTTTTGAAGATGATATTTTGAAAGATCCTAAGGGTCTTGGATGTGTTGGCAAAGAAGAATTTATTTTCGACAAAATTATTGAAAAGATGGTAGTATTTATAAGATTGAAGCTTTTGCAAAAGCAGCAAGTTAATATACCGGGCAAAGAAATAGGAGGTCATAAGGAAATTCCTGTATGTGACAAATAGAATTTCCAACGATTAAATAAGGAAGCCGTCTGGGCTTCCTTATTTAGTTTATATTCATAATAAAAAAATATATAAAAATCTTTATTCAATTGATGTAGAATTGGCCATAATATGATAAAATACATAACGCAATAATTTTTATGAGATATTTGCTTGAATGAATGGGAGGAATCACTTTGGAAAAGATACGGATAGGTATTGTGGGTTACGGCAATTTGGGAAAAAGTGCCGAGATAGGGATAAGACAGAACAAGGATATGGAGCTTGTGGGCATATTCACAAGAAGGAATCCGGATTCGATAAAACCATTGACGGAAGGAGTAAAAGTTTATTCTATTGACAGTGCAAAAAATATGACAGATGAAATAGATGTTATGCTGCTTTGCAGCGGAAGTATGGCGGATTTGCCGGTGCAGGGACCGGAATTTGCGGCAATGTTTAATATTGTGGACGGATTTGATACCCATAATAAAATTCAGGAATATTTTGAATCTGTGGATGAGAAGGCAAAACAGTCAAAAAAGATTGCTGTCATAGCCTGCGGATGGGACCCAGGAATGTTCTCGCTAAGCCGCTTGTTTGGAGAGGTTATTCTGCCTGAAGGAAAAACCTATACTTTTTGGGGCAAGGGCGTAAGCCAGGGTCATTCCGATGCTATAAGAAGAGTTAAGGGTGTGTTGGATGCAAGGCAGTATACCATTCCGGTTGAGAGCGCCATTGAATTGGTAAGAAAAGGGGACAACCCCGAGCTTACAACTAGAGACAAGCACATCAGGGAATGTTTTGTTGTGGCAGAAGAAGGAGCGGATAAAGAAAGAATCGAAAGAGAAATTAAAACTATGCCCGATTATTTTGCAGATTACAATACAATTGTGCATTTTATTACGGCAGAAGAATTAAAAGAAAAACACAGCGGAATTCCCCATGGCGGATTTTCAATAAGGACAGGCAAGACCGGTGTGGATAATGAAAACAAGCATACTATAGAATATAGTTTGAAATTGGACTCCAATCCGGATTTTACAGCCAATACTTTGCTTGCATATGCCAGGGCTGCTTACAGATTAAACAAGGAAGGCGTTGTTGGAGCGAAAACGGTTTTTGATATTCCTCCGGCATATCTTTCGCCAAAATCTGCCGAAGAACTCAGAAGAAGTTTGTTGTAAGAGTAAATATAACAAAATAGACAGGGTTTTATACTTCCCTGTCTATTTGCATCTATTTTTATACTTGTTCTTTGCGGTGTTCTATAAGGTCGATTGTACCTAAGACTATGTGGGCAAGTCCAAAACCGGTTATGCCCCAAGAAATTTTGGATGAAAGCGGTTTTAAGGACAATCCAGTTGCAGTAACTACAGTTCCGAGGATTGTCGGTATCATTCCTTCGCGAATTTTCATAACAATGACCTCCATAGTTATTTAGTTTGTTAGTATTTTGCGTAGTTTGACGGTTTTAATGCTTGGGAATAATTAATTGTGATGCAGAATTTATGAGTTTTTAGTTCAAAGTTGAGAATTCTATGGATTTGAAAAGCTAAGAAAAACAAATTTTACCTAAAAGAAAAAGAAACGTATAAGTTGTGCTATATAAATGATGTTGCTAAAAAGGATTGCATAATTTAAAATAGAAGAAAGAACAAGGTCGAATTTGGTTGATTGTAATAAAAACATGTTGAATGAATCCCATTATGTTATATAATATAATAATATATTTTATAATTGTTTATATTATTAACAAACATTTATTACATAAAGTCATATGTGCAGTATTTTAAAACTGACAAGGAGGAACAAGGGAATGGACGCTCAAGTTGATGGCATAGCAAATGAATTAAATACAACAGAAGAAGCTGGGAAAATATATTCAAACTTTATTCAGGATATTATTGATGAGGACAACGAAACGAATAGATACGGCAAAAGAGTGCATACAAGGTTTCCGCCGGAACCTAACGGTTATCTTCACATAGGGCATGCTAAGTCAATTTGCCTTAATTTTGGAATTGCAGAGCAAAATGGCGGTTTGTGCAATCTGAGGTTTGACGATACCAATCCTTCGAAGGAAGACACCGAATATGTTGAATCCATTAAAGCCGATGTTAAGTGGCTTGGGTTTGACTGGGACGACAGATTGTACTATGCATCCGATTATTTTGACAAGTTGTATGAGTACGCAATTCAGCTGATTAAGATGGGAAAGGCTTATGTTTGCGATTTAAGTGCCGATGAAATAAGACAATACAGGGGAACCTTGACCGAGCCCGGCAAGGAAAGTCCATATCGCAACAGAAGTGTTGAAGAAAACCTAGATTTGTTTATGAGAATGAAAAATGGTGAATTTGAAGAAGGCACAAGAGTATTGCGAGCCAAAATAGATATGGCATCTCCCAACCTCAATATGAGGGACCCTGTAATTTATAGAATTATAAAGGCACCTCATCACAGGTCCGGGGATAAGTGGTGCATTTATCCGATGTATGATTTTGCCCACCCCATATCCGACTCCTTGGAGGGTATAACCCACTCTATCTGTACACTGGAGTTTGAGGACCACAGGCCGTTGTACAACTGGTTTATAGAGACTCTCGATATGGAGTGCAAGACCCGTCAGATTGAGTTTGCCCGTTTGAATTTAAACTATACAGTAATGAGCAAGCGAAAGCTGTTAAAACTTGTGCAGGAAGGGCATGTTAGAGGATGGGATGACCCAAGAATGCCTACAATATCGGGTTTAAGAAGGCGTGGATATACTCCTTCGTCTATAAGGAATTTCTGTGCCCGTATAGGAGTTGCCAAGAGCAACAGCACAGTTGATATTTCGCTCCTTGAACATTGCATCAGGGAAGAGCTTAATGAAAAAGCCCAAAGGGTAATGGCGGTACTAAGGCCCTTAAAGCTTGTCATAGACAACTATCCTGAGGGAGAGATTGAGGAGTTTGAGGTTCAAAACAATCCCGAAGACCCCAATTCGGGAACAAGGAAAGTGCCTTTTTCAAGGGTTCTTTATATTGAGAAGGATGACTTTTGCGAAAATCCGCCAAAGAAATATTTCCGCCTGGCCCCCGGACAGGAAGTCAGACTCAAAGGTGCTTATATAGTAAAATGCGTGGATGTTGTAAAGGATGACAAGACTGGAGAAATAATAGAAGTACACTGTACTTATGATCCCGAATCCCGGGGAGGAAATGCTCCCGACGGACGCAAGGTAAAGGGTACTATTCACTGGGTTTCGGCAGACCATGCCGTTGATGCTGAGGTACGTCTGTATGACCATTTGTTTACTGTGCCCAATCCCGGTGCCGACGAAAATGTTGACTTTATTGAGCAGTTAAATCCGAATTCTCTGGAAGTATTAAAGTCGTGCAAGTTGGAGCCGGGACTTGCCAATGCAAAACCCGGAGATATGTTCCAGTTCCTCCGTTTGGGTTATTTCTGCGTAGATTCCGGGGATTCAAAGCAAGGCTCTTTGGTATTTAACAGAACGGTAACTCTAAAGGATACTTGGGCGAAGATAGCAAATAAAGACTAAAGAAATAATGGCGAGGACGTAAAAGAATAATAAAAAGCGGGAGAGTTCAAAGCTTACCCCGCTTTTTTAGTAGACAAAATCCAATTATATCAGAAAGTAAAGAACTCATATTGTCTTCTCCATTCCTGGGTTTTACCCGGAGCAATATCTACATTTATAAATACTTCCGGACTTACAACATGGGTGGTACCCCATACGGCAACTTTCGCAATTTCAAAATCACTGTATTCCTTAATGCCCACTCTTTCAGGCTCGTATATAAGCTCCCAATAATGCTGCTTTACGGATTTAAAACCTTCTATCTGGCAGTAAAAATCTCCTTTGGGCACAAAGTTCCAACGAATTTCGTTGTCCTTTATGTTCATGACTTCAGGGATTTCTTTGGGACTAATGTCATAAGGGAATTTTAACACAAACCCGTCCCCAATTCTGTTGTTGTTTACGGAAAAGAAATTGTGGCAATACTCCTCGGTTTTTATGTGCTTAATCCCCACGTTTTCGAGACGATAGTCGATGGTAAGCACATTGTCTTTCAATGAGACGGTTTTAGTCATTTTGACGGCATAGCCGTTGCAATCCACAGGCTCAACTTCAAACACCACGCTATTGGAATCCTTTGAAATCTTGACGGGAAAAGGGTCAACTTCATATTTGTCAAAGAAGAAGTAATCCGACTCATCGGGACGGGTCAAAAGACCGGTTCCGAGCTTTGGAAACTTTTCTTTAGGTTTTGCCTCATCGTAGCCTATGGGAGTGGTTATTCCAAATTCATTGCACAATCCGAAACCGCCGGAGCCTTGGCCGGGAATTTCGGACTCGGGTACGCAAAAGGAGTATTTGTTGTCCAATACTATTTTGGTAATAAAAGCGGTCCAGTCGAAACGGGAACCGTTGTATATTGAGCCCGGGTGGGCAATTTGAACGTTTAGCCTTCCGCTTTCCAAATTTATATGTGTATTTGATGCATTACTCATGTGTTTTGAACCTCCCGAAAAATAATATAATGCTCTCGAAAACTCGTATTGCTTTCGAGGTCTCTATTTCAGGAGCAAGCTAATTTAGCTCACCCCTAAAATCCACCAATATTTTCCTTAAAATTTTCCAATAAAATTATCCTAA
>Ga0116167_1001199_pt1 | contig 23994 bp, 18 predicted proteins | sample AD_JPNMR3_MetaG_FD_89794 | JGI IMG/M metagenome (GOLD analysis project Ga0116167, IMG submission 89794) | Active sludge microbial communities of municipal wastewater-treating anaerobic digesters from Japan - AD_JPNMR3_MetaG | ecosystem: Engineered > Bioreactor > Anaerobic > Digestate | place...
CCAGCAGGTCAAGCTGCGGCTGGCCGCGATGTGCGAGGTTTCCGCCGCAGTCCAGAATGTTGAGGCTATCGCTCTGTTGGGACGCCAATTCGATTTAAGCACCCATTTCAGTTTACCGGTCCGTTCATCGGCGCTCCAGCAATTCGAACAGGAACAAGAAAAGAACAAAAGCCTCCGCGACTATCCCGTCCTGAATCTGGCCATGGCCCGCGGCCCCGAGGCGATCCCTTCCTTACGGCAGATTATCTTGAATCCCGAAATCGCGCCCCGCGCCCGGATGGCGGCTTTCGCGGCGTTGTACCATATCGACCAGGAAAAGGCGGAAGAAGTCCAGACCAGCTTGCTCAATTCGTTCGATGCCGACTGGCGGGAATGCTTCCAGCAGTATCTGGCCAATCCGGTCCTCGAACCTTGGAAATACCCCGTACCTCAAAACGAGCGCGTGGAAAAAGCCCGGCTCCTGCATGAATTTCGGACATCCAAGACCGATACGAAATAAATCCGCCTCAACTCAGATCCAACGCATCCATACGGCGCAATTCGGCTTCGCGGTAGCGCTTGAAAATCACCGGTAACACGGAAGTAAAAACCAGGACGCCAATCGCGCCGGTCAGCAGCCAGGGGTACCAGACACCGAACGAATATCCGCCTGCGAACAGCACGATCCCGGTGGTCAGCATGAGGAAACACGCCCCATCGAGGAAGATCCCCAATCCCAACACCCAGGCGCGTCCCCGGCCGCGCGGGGCCAGAAATCCCGCGAAAGCGCCATAGATTCCACCCAACATTCCCAGCATCATCCCGGGAATCCAGGCCAAACGCATGGTGAAGGGATTTCCCACTCTTAAAGATTGGCGTGAAAGCCGTACTTGATCAATCCATACGGTTCCCGGCCCTTCCAGGCACACGCCCAACATTGCCTTTTCGGGCGATTCACCTTTTTTAAGGAAAAAGGGAGTGGAGGTGGGCATCCAATCCCGGTCGCCTGTCAGGGTTTCATTCAAGGCCTTGGCAAAGTAGGATTTCCCATCCGGGAAAACGCACCGCATCTCCAAATAGGCGCGCCCGGATACCTGGCGGGAACGCAGGCGGGCGGAATACTGCAACTGGCCGTTTTCGATGCCGGCCAGCGGGACTTCGAACAACGCGGCGAAGACCGGCTCGTTGCCGGAGTAGGTCAACCGCCAGGATTTCTGGCCGTCGGCTGACGTTTCCGGCTCCAGCATAACGGTGACTCCCTCGGGCAGTCCCGAGACGGCCACGGGATCATCCGCTGTGAATTCGGCCAGGAGGCTGCCCTGATCTTCCGCGCCAAGCGGCGGGGTGGCGGTCAGGAATCCGGTACAGGTTAACGTAACGGCAATGTAAAAGACATAGGAGAAATTCATGGGGATTCTCCTTTTTTTTGAGATGCTTGGCGCATCTCGCGGATAGTTTGTTTGTACGCGTCAAGCAGTTTCCGGGCGGTGTCAGGTGAAAGATGCCCTTCAGCGGCCAGAATCTGCACGTATTGTTGAAAAGGATCGGTTGCCGTTTGGTTTTCAGCGGCCCGGATTTTCTCAATCAGCCGGTCGAGCCGCGCGCGGATGGTGGGATACGAGACACCATATTCCTGCGCCAAGGCTTTCAGCGAACCGGAAGCCAGGATGAAACGTTTGATGAAATGCAAGTCGTTATCATTCAATACCTTAATCCAACGTGGGCTATGACTGTGGTGAAACTTCATCGAGTCTCTCGGGTTAAATATAATTGATCTATGATTTAATTATATTCAAAAAAATACCTATAGTCAATATGAAACATGAGTTTAAAATAATTAAAGAGCAAGCCTCAATTTCTTTTATCTTGGACGGCAGAAGGAAATAAATGGATTGAGTTTCATGTTTGATCCCTTTTTCAAGCCTATTCGTAAAATTAATTAAAATGATCACAAAAATCTGACATTTGATCACAAAAATCTGACATTGTTGAAGAAAAGAGATAATGTGTTTATAAATTGTTTGTTGAAATCTGTTCGTTGGCTTCGAAACGATTCGATCGGGCAAACCTACCAATCTGCGGAGGGTATGCCGGGGGAAGCGATGATGTCCTATTACGAGAAGATTCAGCGTCAATGCCTGGACGCCTGGAGTTTGTTGCTGCGTTATGAAGTCGATCCCGCTCATCCGGTCCAGGTCAGCCGGCTGGCTACCCAGTTGTTCGACAGCCTGATCCCGGTTCATCACCTGGGCTTGCTCGAACGCAACCTCTTGGAATGCGCGGCTTTGCTGCATGACTTGGGCATGCTGATCAGCGAGAAACGGCACCACAAGCACATCATGCGCATGATCCTCAATGCCGATATGCCGTCATTCGAGGAGAGAGAGAAACAAATCGTCGCCAATGCCGCCCGCTATCACCGCCGCTCGTTTCCCAAACAGAAACACCGGGAATTCGGTGAAATGGAAGAAACCGATCAACAAACCGTGCGGGTGTTGGCTTCCATTCTCCGGGTCGCGGACGCACTGGATAAGTCCGGTGAGGGGATCATCGAGATCGAGGATTGCTTCCTGGAGGAACGGGACTTTGTGATTCGTGGCCAGAACCGGGGGCCCTATGAGCGGGAATTAAAAGCCTTGGAGAAAAAGAAAGACCTTTTTGTTTTCACCTTCGGCGTGGACGTCAAACTCATTCTGCAGCCGGCAGCCGAAGCGGATATTCCTCAAAACCACCTTCTCCGCATTACCGCTTGAGTTTTCCTTGGATTTTGAGCAGGACATACACCACCGCGGTCAAGAGGGTCAATCCGGTCAAGCGGATTAAATTCATGAAACTATAGGGATTATGCGGGCGTTCAGTCATGGTGCGCTTTTGGAGGATCGGAATCTAGTTCGGATTGACTTCGTTATTTGTATTTATTCACTCGCTTGCAGTGAAGGGGTAAGTTTCACTTTGTCATGGTTCTCCTCACCCTGGCCCTCCACCCGAAGGAGAGAGAATTGGGGAGATGGTTTTCATCGATCATTGCGAAGAAGATGAGAACCGGTGATTTGAAAAACTGTACGCATTTACCGGATGAGTTCCAATACAGTCTTCCCTCCCCGATTTTTTACGATCCGGCTTCCATTATACCAATTCACTCTTTTCCCCCCAGGGGCAGCGTCAAGGTGAAGGTGGATCCTTTGCCCTCTTGGCTGGCCACGGTAATGGTCCCCCCGTGCAGTTCCACCAGTTCCTTGGCGATCGACAACCCCAGGCCCGAGCCTTTGGCGATTTTCCGGGAGGCGGTGGTGCGGTAAAACCGTTCCCAAATTTTAGGGATCTCTTCTGGCCTCATGCCGATGCCGGTGTCCTGGACCGTGACGGATATGGACGAATCCGTTTGGGCCAGGCGGACTTCGATAGTCCCCCCTTCCGGGGTGTATTTGATGGCATTGCTGATCAATTCGCCTACCACCCGCTCGATTTTGCTGGCGTCCACCCGGATCCGGAAAGGATCCGGCGGGGCCTCCATCCGCAAGGTGATGTTTTTTAGCTCGGCGGCCGGTTTCTCTTCCTGCAGGATGCTTTCCGTCAGCATCCGCAAGGAAATCGTGTTCAGTTCCAGGATCATGCGGCCTGATTCGATGCGGGAAATATCAAGGATATCGTTGATCAGGCCGGTCAGGCGTTTGACGGAGCGGCTGGCGCGGCCGATGATGGTTTGCTGCTTATCGGTCAAACCACCCCCGATCCCATGGGCCAGATTATCCAGGCTTCCCTTAATAGCGGTGAGGGGTGTACGGAGATCGTGCGAGGCTTGGGCCACAAAGGCGGATTTCATTTTGTCGAGCTCCCGCAGTTCTTCGTTCGCCTGTTGCAGCCGGAGGTTGGCTTCTTGCAGTTTCAAGTTGGATTTTTGCACTTGAAAATGCCGGGAAACCGCTAACGCGGCCAGGAAGAGGGTCAAGGTTCCGCCCAGGGCACAAATGGCCCAGAAACCGGGTTCCTTGTACCAAGGAAGGGGAACCGAGAAGTCCCAAGCGGCCGCCTCTGAGACATTCCAATTGCGGTCCATGGCCCGTACATGCAGCCGGTGGGTGCCGGGACTCAGATTCCGCACCTGAACGACTGTATGGGGGGAAAAGGGAGGCCATGGTTCGTCATCGATCCGGCACGCGAAATAGAGCCGTTCCGGTTTGGTGAAATTCCATTTATCCACCCCAGAGAAAAAGAACTGCGCGTTACCGCTGGGGGCGATTTCGCGGGAATTGTTGGGATCGATCCAGGCGATCGGGGAATCCCGGTCCTCCTCCGGATGGAAGCGGGCGATACCGCTGGTGGCACCGGCCCAAATCTGTCCTTGGCGGTCTTGATGAATCGTATATACGGAGGTGGTGGGAAGGCCGTCGTCGCTGGTGTAGGTAATCCAGGATCCTTCCTTGTATTGATGCAGGCCGCTGAACGAAGCGACCCACACGCTGCCATCGGCCATTTGGACGATTTGGTTGACCCGGTCGAGGTCATCCCGCACCAACGACCATTGCCGCCCGTCAAATTGCCAGATACTGTTGGCGCCGCCGGCCCAGATATGTCCGTTCCGGGTTTCCAACAGGCAAGAAGCGGCTCCCATGCCCGGTTGGCCACCTTCCAGAAATGGCCGGTAAACGCCTTGTTCAAAACGCAGCGGTCCCCGCAACCCAGCCACCCAGCGGACGTTGTGGCGGTCCACCAGGCTGTCGCGGACGCCGCTCAACAACCGGTTGCTTCCGGATTCGCGTATGAGGGGAGTGTAGGTTCGGCCGTCGAAATGCCCCAGAGAATAGTCCGGATTCGCGTATTCTGTGACCAACAAATGTTCCGGTCCCTCAGGCTTAAGATAATAGCGGATTTTATAAGGTGTGGATTGGGTCAATGCATCGAATTGTTGCGTAGCCGGATCGAACGCGACGATCGACCGGTCGGTGGAATAGTAGATCCGTCCATCCGGAAGGGAGCCGATCCCGCCGATGATGTAGTAATTCGCCTCATAATCGGGGGGAATAGGATACGTTTTCCATTGAGCCTCCCGCAGGCAAACGAGTTGGTTGCGGCAGAGGAACCAGAGGGAACCATCGGATTGTTCATGGATGCCATGGACGATGGAACGGACCTCCGCCACTTCGTGCGGCGTTTGCCAAATCGAAAGGCAATAGCGGGCCAATCCCTGGTTGGTGGCGTACCACACCTTACCATCCTCTTCGAAAAATGCCTGGTGCACCGAACCGGCCATCATGTTTTCCCGGACGGATAACAAGACATGATCTCCCATGGGAACTCCTATTTTATCCTCGCGGAACAAGATAGTGCCGGATAATTCAAAGTGACTTGGATCGATTGAAAATTCACTCCCATCAAACACCACCGTGGAGGCCTGGCCGCCGGACACGGTCAGGAATCCTTGAACCAATCCGGTTTTGGATTCCATATAAAACTCGGCGGATTGATCCACCAAGATGGAAGGATAAGGAAACTCTTCAAGGCGGTTCCCTTCCCGGAGAAGCAGCCTCCCCAACCCGCGGGATCCGGAGAGCCACACACTTGGGCCGCGGCCGGGAAAAATCCGGTTTATCGTCCCAAGGTTGGTTCCCGTGGCCTGGAGAATCTGGCGTGCGGCTTTTTCTTCCACATTGAATTCCATCAACCGCTGATCAACGGATAGATACAACGCCTTGGTTTTCGAAAGGGGAATCAAGAGTGGCGAGCCGTCCAGGGGAGACAGCGGGTACTCGATCCACTCCCCCTCCATGCCCACGCGCCAATCCGGAAAATAACGGAGGGTATTGGAACGGGTCAGGGACCAGAGGGAAAAATCCGGCCCCTCGAACATGGGCTGATGCGTGTCGTTCTTGGGAAATTCGCGGATACGGTATCCATCATAGTGGGAGGAGTACTGGACCGCCACCCCATGGGTGATCCAGACATGGCCTGAAGAGCTCACGGTGACCGCCGAGCACCAGGCCTCCTGCAGACCGTCCAGCACCGTCCAATACCGCCAGAATCCTGGTTCCCGCGCGAAGGCCGGGGGCAAAGTCAAGAAAAAGCAAAGAAGGAATTGGAAGGGGGTCTTCATTGAGATCCAGACAACATCAAAAGACTTGTTCTTTTTCTGCGTCAAAATGATACATCTTTCCATCCCGGTATGATTGCACCGAGAGATCAATGGTGGTCATAACCTTATAAGCGAGGTCCGCGTGGCAGTGGGGCGTTTGGCGGCTTTGGACACACTCGATGAAATTGTTCACATGCTTCTGGTCGCCTTCGTCCTGGATGTGGGGAATAATGTACTCATGCACGCCCCATTTTTTCACAAATTCCTCTTGGAACGGATCTTCGGGAACCACCCGCAGGACGCCGTAGGTTTCGCCTTCCCAATCCGCACCGCAGTAGAGCGTCGCCTTCTCGCCCCGGATCAGGGTTTGAATTCCATGCGCGTTGGCCTGCGATGAAGGGACATGAAGCGAGTATTCGCCGGGGTAGTCGGCGGCTGTCAGGAACGTGTCGGGAACTTCGCGGCCATCCTTGTGCAACCAAATCCCCCCCAGTCCGATCACGCGGATGGGGTGGTCGTTGCGCACGGCGAGATGAAACGGGGCAACCGTGTGGTAATGCAGGTCGGTGGCGATGCCGCCGGAGTAATCCCAATATTTCCGGAAGCGGAAAAAGCGGTCCGCGTCGTACGGGCGTTGGGGGGCGGGACCGAGCCACTGGTGCCAGTCAATGAAATCCTCCCCCTTCCCTTGAGGGCCGGCGGCGGGATCGATCGTGTAATTCCAATCCCCGCCGGGAGCGTTGCGGCTGTAAGTCCCCTGGCAGATCACAATCTTGCCCAACATGCCCTGATCCACGATTTCCTTGACTTTGTGCCACTTGCTCCACGACAGCGCTTGCACACCGATTTGCAGGATTCGTTTCAGATCCCGGGCCTGGCGGGCGACTTCCTTGGCTTCTTCCCAATGAAGGGTCATAGGCTTTTCGCAATAGACATCCTTCCCTGATTGCATGGCGGCGAGGGTGATGGGCGCATGCCAGTGATCGGGGGTGGCGATGAAGACCGCTTCGAGGTCTTGCCGTTCCAAAAGTTCCTGGTGATGTAGATAGGTTTGGGCCTCGGGGACGTGTTCAGCGGCGGTGTGGAGGCGTTTGCGGTACACGTCACAAAGCGCCGCTACTTCCACGTCGTTTTTTTCTTCGGAGCGGCGCAACACCATGCGGAGCAGGTCGCTTCCCCGCCCTCCCAGGCCGATCATGCCGATCCGGACGCGCTGATTGGCGCCCAGTACGCGCCGGGCGGGATTCCCTTGGGCCATCAGGCCAATTCCCACAGCCGTTCTGGATAAAAATGAACGCCGGGAAAGCAAATTGAGGTTCATGGGCGTCTCTCCCCTCTCGTGACTGGATCATCCAGGAAATTCTCCCCTTCTCTCTTGTGGATTACATACTGTGAAAGCAAACTATCCCAAAGATGTATGGCATTGTGAAGATGGACTGGACAGAAGTGACTTACAAGGAAACGTGGCGGTATGGTACTATGAATGCGGATTCCATCCTATGATAAAACACATTTATTGCAATACGAAATTTCTCATACAAAAATTATAGGAGAATGGGGGTAATCCATGATGAACCAGCCACAGTTGACCCGCCGGGGGATTTTGAAAACCATGAGCCTGGCCGCGGGCGCGGTCTGGGCCGGGCCGCGCGCCACACAGGCGGAGGAGAATCCAGCGGGCGGCCGCGTGCACCTGGCTACTAACCATTACTCGTGGATCGTGTATTTCAACCGGGACAAGCGGGACTTCAACCAATTGCTGGACGAAGGCCTTGGGGAGGTAGCGGCCAGCGGGATCAACGGCTTCGAAGCCAACGTCAACGTTCCCGAGGATATAGGACGCTTCGCTCCCTTGCTGAAAAAACATGGACTGGAAATGCGGTCGTTCTATGTCAACAGCGTGCTGCACACCGCGGAAGAAGCCGAAAAAAGCATCGCGCAGGTGCTCGCCATCGCCGATCCAGCTCACGCCATCGGCACGAAAATCATCGTCACCAATCCCAGCCCGATCCAATGGGGCGGCGCGGGTGACAAGACCGACGAGCAACTCCGGATCCAAGCGCAAGCCTTGGAGAAACTAGGCAAGGCCCTGCAAGAGCGGGGGATGATCCTGGCCTATCACAATCACGACATGGAACTGCGGCAGGCGGCGCGGGAGTTCCATCATATGATGGCAGGGACGGATCCCCGGTACGTAACTCTTTGCCTCGACGCCCATTGGATCTACCGGGGTTCAGGCAATTCGCAAGTAGCGCTGTTTGATATTGTAAAATTGTATGGAAAACGAGTGACCGAGTTGCACCTGCGGCAATCAGTGAATCAGGTTTGGGCGGAAACGTTCGGCGAGGGCGATATCGATTATCCCGCGCTGGCCCAGGCCCTGCTGGCTCTGGATGTCAAACCCCACCTGGTGATGGAACAAGCCGTGGAAACCGGCACGCCGCACACCCTCAGCCCGGTGGAGGCACATCGGCGCAGTGTCGAATACGCCCGGCGCGTGTTCGCGGATTTCGCGGGATAATTTCTGTTCCAAGTCAATCCCGTTTTCTTCACTCTTTCCCAAGGTACAGCATTACATTGTGAGTCAAGCCGCCGGTTGCCACGAAATCGAGACGGCCGTCTCCATTGACATCCGCCACTGAGATTCCCTGTACGGCCACTCCCCCCCGGTCCACCACCCACCGTTTCCAAGCCGGTGATCCGTCCCGGTTAAAATTGTAGAGATAGATCGTCCAGCCTTCACCGCGGAAACCCGCCAGAATTTCGTCGTCTCCATCGTGGTCAAAATCTCCGGTTGCCACCGCATGACCGCTGATGTACGAGTCATCGATTACAGTACGCGGGCCAAAAGTCAGCGGCGCCGTGGCGCTTTCCACATACACCGCCACTTCGCTCCCATGCCAGGGTTCAATGGTTGCCAAAAAACGGCGGCCATCGTTGAGCTTCCCCACTGTCACCTCGCTGCAGCCTGAGTATCCATTCTCCCGTTGAGCCCCCCGGGCCAGACGCGTGGTACTCCATTGGCCGTCCGAATTTTTCACCAGCCAAGTGATCCCCTCGGCGCTGGCGGTCAACAGATCTCCCCGCCCGTCACCGTCCAGGTCACCAGCATATAACCCATGCGCGATGTGCAGGCTTTGGTCCATAACGCGTTGGCTCCATTTTTCCTCCACGGGATTTTGGGGAATCGGATACGCCAAGAGACGTACAGCGGCCGCGAGCGCCTTCTCGGGAGTCGCGCCCACGCCCAGAATGGGAAGATTGATGAGTTCCACACGCCCCTTCCCCTCCCAGTCCACCCATCGCACCCGGTGCGAAGTTGGCTCCTGTCCGATGGGATAGACCGTCCAGGACTCGTTGAGATTTTCTCGCCGCTTGAGCCAACTGATCCGGCCGCCCGAGGAGGTGTTTCCCAAGTTGAAATCCGAGGCTAAGGCGGCTTCGAGATCTCCATCCTGGTCGATGTCATGGAAAGCCATATCGATATGATCAGTGGTTTGCCCGCCTGAAATGGGCCTTCGCTTCCAGGTGGGATTCTCGTACCAGGCCACCAGTGACTCCTGCCCTTCGCCCAGCGCGGCGATATCCAGCCGGCCGTCTCCGTTGATATCCACGATAGCGTTTTGATACGCCCGGGGAAGGTACGGATCGATCAACACGGAATCAAACCGCGCCGGGGGATTTTCTTCGGCGGGAGAAACCACGGCGGCGGACAACGCCCACCCAGTCAATAAAAGACGTATCATGAACATGAGACGGTTCTCCTGAAACATCGGAACTCAAGGTTCTGTTGAGTTTCTCCACTGTAGCACAAAATACCAAAACGGCAGGGTTTGATCGTCTATACGAAGAGTTGATAGGGCACCCGTTCAGGGTTCCTTTCACCCTACCCCGATCCCAGTGGGAGAGGGAATTGGTGATAAATGGTCCCGGCCATCGCACCGGATTGAAGCCTTGGGCGATAACTACGTGTCCCAGGCAGTGGCACGGCCATCCCGCATTTCAGTGTGCGTTCATGACGATAAATCAACAGAATCCAGGATGGTAGCCTTCGTGTTCATTAATCGTTGTATAATGCAACCATAATCGATAGAGAATATAAGGCTACACCACAGGAATGTTTACGATGCAAGCAAGTGCTTTGATCCTACTTCTGGTGCTACTCATCGTCATCCTACCGGGCTGGACGCAAGACATCCCCTTCCGTATTGATTTTTCAGGGAATTCGCCTGAAGAAAATCAACTCACCGTGCAGGGCGCGGGATTTGGCCAGTATCCCCTCGCGAAACTCTCCTTCGGCGAAATTCCCAGTGATAATGCGTTTCCCAACGCTACGGACGGCCGGGGAGCCATCATTCAGGCCGCCCCTGGCGAGGGAATCATGCTATTCGGCCCTATCATCGAAACCACGAACATGGCCCTCGTGCGGTGCTCGGCTCGAAGTGACGGTCCCCACGCCCAGATCTACCTCGCCCTCATTGGCCGGGGAGAATACGAATTCGTCACCACCACCACGCCCAACCAGGGCCGCTATTTCCACAACCGCTACCGCCGGTTGTCGGACTTCTTCGTGCCTCCCTCCATCGCCTTCCAGGCCGTGATTCAAGTCATCAACACCAGCGCCGTGTTGCCCCTCACCGTGTATCTGGACAATTTCGAAGTCTACCGCCTCGCGCCGGACCGATTCTACAACACGCGTTTTCTGGATGGGGATGAAGAAGATCCCCTGGTGATTTCGGTAGCCGCCGGAGATTCCCTCCCGGCACCGTCTCCTTCGCGTACCGTGGCGTTGGATTTGCCCGAAGACGCGCTCCCTTTGGAGCTCGTGTGGATTCCGCCCGGGACCTTTGTGATGGGCAGCCCAACCTGCGAACCGGACCGCGGCAGCGAGGAAACCCAGCATCTGGTAACTCTTTCCAAGGGATTTTATATGGGCAAATACGAAGTGACCCAGGCGCAATGGACGGCCGTGATGGGCGCGAATCCATCGGTGCGCGCCGGGTCGGACACGATCAACCTGCCGGTGGATAGTGTATCATGGCACGATTGCCATGATTTCATAAAACAGCTGAACACGCTGGGGCAGGGAAAATTCCGGCTTCCCACGGAAGCCGAATGGGAATACGCCTGCCGGGCGGGAACCTTCACCCGGTATTTCTGGGGTGATGACCCTCAGCAGACGGAAATTGACCGCTACGCCTGGTATCTTGAAAATTCCGACTTGCAGGTTTTTCCGGTGGGCCAGAAAGCGCCGAATCCCTGGGGGCTGTTCGATATCTGTGGAAATGTGATGGAGTGGTGCCAAGACGGGTACGGCTCGTACCCAGTTACCCCCCAATTGGATCCCACGGGCGAATCCTCCACCCGGTTGGTGGTTATCCGGAGCGCGCCATCCCCCGGTTTTGCCTGGGCCCACCGTTCCGCTCAACGCATGAGCGGCGATCCCGCCGCCCGGAACCCCTACCTCGGCCTCCGCGTGGTGATGGATTACCCGTGAAATTCACACCGCTTCACCGCCCCCTCCCCATTTCCGGCATGGTGATATAATCCCGAAAGGCTTTGTGCTTTATGAAGCAAAGAGCCAAATTTCTTTTGAGGAAATGAAGAACGATGAGAAGTCACTCCCCCCATGCCTTTACTCTCATCGAGTTGCTGATTGTCGTGGCCATCATCGGCATCCTGGCCGCGATTGCGGTACCCAATTTTTTAAATGCCCAGATCCGGGCGGGCGTCACCCGGGTTAAGGCCGATTTCCGGACGATCATGACCGCCTTGGAGACCTACCGGCTGGATAATAACGATTATCCCCCCGATCTATCCGGACCTAATGACGAAGACCGGGCGTACAAATTCCTCACCACGCCCGTGGCCTACCTGAGCAGCACCGACGTTTGCCGGGATTATTTCACGGCCAAAACCGGGCGGCTGGACGAAGGTGGTTACATCCGCAACTTCTACGATTACGGACAGGTGGATTACATTCGTAAATCGGGTTTAAATTATGTGATCGTCAGTTTCGCCCCGGACCGCCGGCTCAATATGCCCTGGACCACGGATACCATGGACATCCTAAGCAAACGGGACGGCCGCCGGGCGTATTTTCTGTACGAATCCAGCAACGGTTTGACTTCGTCGGGGGACATCATCGGCAGCGGCCACGGATTGCATAATAACTGAATTGCGTCCCACCCGTGGCAAGCAGCCCATGTTTGTGGCAAGCAGCCCATGTTTATAGATCCACTTCGCGGATGGCGTCCGTTTTCTCCCTGGCCGAGAAAGGACGCCGCTCGCCTTTTCCGGGCAACTCCCATCCTGGCCCCAGAGAAAGAGAGAAGAGGAAGCAGTGAATCCATTCAACACCACACACCGGTGGTGTCAGGTTTCTCCGTTGCCCCGCTCTTGATCGGATACGAACGGCCGCTCGAAGAAATTGGCGACCGGCTGGCCGCGAAACCAACTGCTGTAAAGCGAATCAAATCCAATCGGTTCGCCGCCGATATCCACGTACTCGACCTGCTGCCAGGGGAAAAAAACGGTATGCAGCATTTCCCGCATTTCGTCCAAGGCCCCCGACCCCGGGGGAACGGTTTCGAGAGCTTTCACGGGAATGCAATACATAACGAGACCTTCCCCGTCCTTGCTCGTAATTTTTCCCAAAAACCGCTTGCCATTCAGGAGGTGGACTTCCACCAGTTTGCCGTTTAACATGCCCGTAGTCTCGTTGGATTCCGCCGGTCAGGCGCTTGATTACCAACTAGATTCTGGTTCATCCGGCGGTCAACATCAAGAGGGAAAACGAATCCCTTCTGGAATCAACAAAATGGGATTGTCATCATTTTATCGAGAAAGGGAGAAAAAATCAGATGAAAAAAAGGTGGTTTGCTTCGGTTTTTCTGATGGCTTGGCTGATCACGCCTGGCATAGTGTCCCCGGATGAATCTCTCGGAAACCTTCCCCCCATCGGTGAAAATGCGATCCGGCTTTTTGTGGTTCGTCATGGGGAAGCCCTGTCGAACGTCGCGCACGAGGCGGGGATGAGCGCCGAAGAACTTGATCACTTGACAGACCTGGGGAAACGGCAGGCGGAAGCCGTAGGACGGGCGCTGGCCGCGCAACCCGTGGCGGCGATCTTCACATCGGAAGCCCAACGGGCTTATGAGACCATGGAGGTTAGCGGACTCGCGGAAAGCAAAGGCCTGGCCATCCAGAAAAACGCGGCCTTCAACAAAATGGCGCTGGGGAACAAAGAGGATGGCAGCGGGGCCAACTTCCAATGGCGGATTGAACTGTGGCAAAAGGGCAGCGATCCCACACCAGCCGGCGGCGAATCGCTGTCGTCTGCCGTGGAGCGGTTTGTCACGGCCGTAAAAGGTCTGGACTATGCGTACGGCAAAGCAGTAGTCATCACCACGCATGGAGAAATCATCGCGGGATTAGCCGGTTCAGCGGACGCCCTACCATCCTGGAAGCGGTGGGAAAAATACCAGTCCGCGTTGGGATCGATCACGGTAATCGATATCGAGAAAAACGGGCCTCTTGTCCTCCGGGCTTTCAACATTCAGCCACGAGTGATCGAGTAAACCTGCCGTGAGAATGAAATTGCCACCAAGAGGATCATTGAAAGCCAACCGGGGCGGCTGATCCAAATCCGCCCCGGTTTTTCCTCTAGGGTAATTGTTTACTCGATTGCCGAGAAAAAAGGCCCTACGCCCTCATTAAGCTACCCTCACCTTGGCCTTCTCCCAGAGGGAGAGGAATTTGTTTTGTGTTTTCATTTGGAGTCATACCACGATTCACGTACGAACTAAGTCCAGCATTTGAGTAAATAGTGACCCGCTGGGATATTACGCCGAATCCTACCGATTGGTTCAACTCTCCGGCTCTTCCACGAAAATCCGGCCTTCACCGGGGGGAATAACGAATTTTGTCCCCGTTTCGCCCGTCAAAATGTCTTTGCGCGTTTCAGGGAATTCGACGGTGACGCTCTGCTTCGCACCGGGAAGATTGACGTGCACCACGGCGTTTTCGTATTTCCGCGTCCAGTGGTGTTCATTGATCCGCTCCCCCTGTTGAAGTGGCAGGCCGAGCTTTACATCATACTCGGGATACCAGTCATGGCGGTGGCTGGTGTTGTCGGAGAAGAGGTAATAGTAATCCCCGATGGTCAACGCGAAACACAGGCTCCAGCGCCGGGCGGCGGGATCCGGCTCGGGCCGTTGTCCCCGGCGGGCGTCGCCCGGCCAGCCCGCGCGGTCCCGGATTTCCTCGAAGCGCTCGATGAGGCTAATGGTGGGCTTGCGCAGCAGGCTCTCGGTATGTTGCATTTTTTTGATGACGCCGTCCCACTCGGTTCGTTTGTGGCTCCAACCGGATTCGTACATCATGCCGTTGAGATAAGGGGCGGCGAAGTCGTAATCACCCACCGCGTAGCCCGCGTTGGCCAGGATGAGAAAATCATCGCCCACGGCCTCGCGGACTTCCTTGAGCAGCGCAACCCAGGGTTCCGGCTCGTTGCGCAGATTATCGTAGAACACGCCATCCACACCGGTTTCTTTCATCGAACGAGTCACCTGGACGGTATGATGCCGGTACTCGGGGTCGTACCAGTTCATGCGGTGCGTGCCCGGCCAGAATTGTTGCCGTTCGCCGTTCTTGCGCATCCACCAGGGATGATCTTCGGGCAGCCAGGAATCGGGATATTCATAGAAGAGAATATCGCCTACTATCACCGCGTCCGGATTGAGCCGTCGGATTTCGGCCACTCGGTTCCGGGCGGCTTCAATCGATTCGGGTGTGAAACCGTCGGCCAAGCCCGCCGGTTCCCGGTTGAATTTCAACTGGAGGCTGCCATGGCCCAACATGATCAGATCGTGCCGGGCGATGGCTTCCAGGGAGCGGTCTCCCCGTAGCGAGGCCCACAGCATGGCGATACGCGGATAGGGTGTTTTGAGGAACGCGCGCTCCGGCAGCGCCGGGTTGGATTCTTCGGCAGAGATAGCCAACGGGAAGAAAGCAATAAAGATCGGAAATATCATGGATATTATTTGATTGTTCATGAGTGGACCTCGAAGCATTGATTTGTTTTCGGTGGAGTCATTCTCTCAGAAAAGAGGCGAGGGGATCAAGATAGATGTCCCCCTGGAATGCAATCCAAGATTCTGTTGCGTTTTTCCAACATAGATCAGATGCCCCAACCGGGAGGAAATAATCGATTTCGCGAAACACCAATATGCCGTCCATTCAAAGATTATTTCTCCTTTGGATCAGATATACCACGCGTTAAATCCACTGAACTGTCAACTGCCATATATGATCTCGCGGTCCTCTCCATCCCGGCAGCGAACCTCACTTAAACAAAGCCCCAGCCTTCGACTCAGGCCGCCTCCCCCGTTACAATAGGCGGTTCGCAGGGCCCAAACGCGGATGCTGATGCTACACCGTGCCGGGCCGCGTGAAATCCCAAAGAAATGAGGCACGCGAAGATAATGGAGCTCCGGTGGTATAAATGGGCAGTTGTGGTGATGCTGTGGTTTACTTGCTTTTTCAATTACGCGGACCGGCAAAGCATTTTTTCGGTTTTCAAGTTGCTCGAAGAAGAGATGGGACTGACGTCCATTCAATTGGGGTGGATCGCCGCCGCGTTCATGTGGGTGTATGCGGCAACCGGCTGGTTCGCGGGCATGATCGGCGACCGGTTTTGCCGGAAGACGGTGATCCTGAGCGGCTTCTTGTTCTGGTCGGTCATCACCTTGCTATTCGCGTTTTCTACTGAGTACTGGCATTTGCTGGTGTTGCGCGCCGTGGAAGGATTCGGTGAAGCGTTTTATTTTCCGGCGGCGATGTCGATGATCAGCAGCTATCACACCAAGGAAACCCGTTCGCGCGCCATGGGGATTCATCAATCCAGCGTGTACGCGGGCACCGTGGCCGGCGGCTGGCTGGGCGGGTGGATGGGCATGCATTACGGGTGGCGGTCATCGTTCTACGTCCTGGGAATCAGCGGCATCTTCTTGGTATTTCTTTTATTTTTTCTGCTGAAGGAACCGCCCCGGGGCACCATTGGCGAAAAGACCAATGATGATCCAGCCGGCAAAGGCCCCGAAAGCGCCGCGGCCATGTTCAAGAACATGCTGTTTCTTTATAAGATCCCCATGGTGGTGGTGTTGACCGCTGTGTTCATCGGGGCCAACTTCGTGGCGACCATTTTCCTGGTTTGGACACCCAAGTTTCTGGTCGATAAATTCAACATGAGCCTCTCCATGGCCGGATTCAGCGCCACCGCGTATCTGCAGGTGGGTTCGGTGCTGGGCGTCCTGGCTGGCGGTTACCTGGCCGACCGGTGGGTGCGGAAGCACCGCGGCGGCCGGATGTTGACGCAGTCCATCGGATTGCTCGCCGGAGTGCCCTTCATTTTCGCCGTGGGTTGGACCTTGCACATTTACGTGCTGATTCCCGCCATGTTTTGTTTCGGCATCTTCAAGGGAATTTACGACGCCAACATCTGGGCTTCGTTGCACGACGTGACCCCCGTGGAACGGCGTTCTTCCGCGGTGGGGATCATGAATTCGCTCAGCTGGTTCGGCGGCGCGATGGCGCAAGTGATTATCGCCCGGGCCTCGATGCAATACGGCATGAGCGCGTGCCTCAGTGCCACGTCGATGATTTACCTTTTCTTCGGCCTGTTGCTGGTGTGGGGTGTTCTGCGGTATATGAAAGGCCGGCCGGTGGCGGCCATCGGACAATAAGGTGTGGGGATCACAGGGGGCTTTCGCTAAGGCGGGTCAACGCTTGTCAGATGAAAGGCTCAACAACCATGTTTAAAGTCTGGACGTACTTCTGGATGAGCCTCTGTTATTCCGTTGTGTCTTTATCGGCCGACGCGGAACGGATAGTACTCACCCAGGCGGTGGTGTTTTCTCCCGACGGGGCCACTCCCCTGGAGCGGAAGTCCGCCCGAATTCTCGTGGAAGAAGTAGAGAGACGCACGGGCATTCGCTGGCATATCGCGTCCCGCCCCACGGATGAGAACGCTTGCTGGATTGTGGTGGCCACCGCGCGGTCGTGGAACCAAGTGGGCCGTCAGATTTCCAATCCTTTCGCGGATGAGCCGGACTTCACCGCGCCGGAGGGATACCGGATTCGCCTGGCGCGCCCGGGCGGCAGGCCGGTTGTTTATATCATCGGGAACGATGACCGCGGCGTGTTGTATGGCGTGGGGCATTTGCTGCGCAAAGTGGAAATGTTTCAAGGACAAATCACTTTGGACAGCGGCTTCCAGGTTGAGTGTAAGCCGCGATATCCGTTGCGCGGGCATCAGCTGGGATACCGTCCGAAGACCAATTCGTACGACGGGTGGACGGTTCCCATGTGGGAGCAATACATCCGCGAGCTGGCCTTGGCCGGGGCCAACGCCATCGAGTTGATCCCGCCCCGCTCCGACGACGACGCGGACAGCCCGCATTTTCCCCTGCCGCCCATGGCCATGATGATGGAGATGTCGCGCATCGCCGATGAATTTGGGATGGATGTCTGGACCTGGTATCCGGCGCTGGAAGCCGATTATACCGATCCGCGCACCGTGGAAGCCGCCTTGCGCGAATGGGGCGAGGTGTTCCGGCACTTGCCGCGCCTGGATGACGTTCTGGTTCCGGGGGGCGATCCCGGCCACACGCCGCCGCCGGTGCTCTTCGCGTTCCTGGAAAAAGTCACGGCGGTGTTGCGGGAATACCATCCCCGGGCGCGGATATGGATTTCACCCCAGGGTTTCTCCCGCGAATGGATGGACGAGTTTTACGGCCTGCTTCGGAATGATCCCGCATGGCTGCACGGCGTGGTGTACGGACCCCAGTGCCGCGACGAGTTGCCCGTGTTGCGGAAAGCGGTGCCCGCGCGGTATCCCATCCGCTTCTATCCCGACATCACCCACAGCCGCCATTGCCAATTCCCCGTCCCCGATTGGGACCTCGCCTACGCCATGGCTGAGGGCCGCGAGGTGATCAATCCCCGCCCGCAGGACGAAGCCGTGATCATCCGCCGGCTGATGCCTTACACCATCGGGGCCATCACCTACTCCGAGGGATGCAATGACGACGTGAACAAGTTCATCTGGTCGCGGCTGAGTTGGAATCCGGAAGAGGATATCATGGAAATCCTGCGTGATTACGGGCGGTTCTTTATCAGCGCATCCCTAGCGGATGCCTTCGCCCAGGGGCTGTTGGCGTTGGAAACCAACTGGCGCGGACCGCTATTACCTAATTCCGGCGTGGAAATTACGCTGCAACAATTCCAGGCCATGGAGAAATCCGCCCCGCCCGCGGTGTTGCTGAACTGGCGTTTTCAGATAGCCCTGTACCGGGCGTATTACGACGCGTATCTCCGGTGCCGGCTGATCTACGAAACCAGCCTGGAGGAGCAAGCCATGGAAATATTACGCCAAGCGGGACGCATTGGCAGCCTCCCAGCCCTGGAGCAAGCCGAGGCGCTTCTTGACCGCGCCGTCCTCGAGCCAGTGGCCCGCGACTACCGCGCTCGAGTATTTGAGCTGGCTGAGGCGCTCTTTCAAAGCATTCACATGCAACTGAGCGTCGATAAATACCAGGCGATCGAAACCGAGCGGGGCGCCAATCTCGACACGATCGACGTCCCTCTGAATAACGCGCCCTGGCTCAAACTCCAGTTTGCTGAAATCCGGAACCGGAACGCTGAACCAGAACGCCTGGCGCGGATCGAAGAAATCCTGAATTGGACCAATCCCGGCCCTGGGGGGTACTATGATGACTTGGGGAATCCCTCCCGGCAACCCCACCTGGTCCGAGGCATGGGTTTCGACCAGGATCCCGCGTTGTTCCATACGCCCTTTGTTTCGTTCGCGTACCGCAGTGAAAAAGAGATTACCTGGCGGCTCTCCTGGCTGCGGCATATCGACGCCTTTTTTGACGGAAGCGTGATACTGCGTTACACCGGCCTAGATTCCAACGCTCAATACCGGCTCCGCGTCGTCTATGCCGGTGAATCACGGACTCATCCCATCCGCCTCACCGCCGATGGGGAGCGTGAAATCCATCCCTATTGGCAGCGGGAAGGAGCCACGCCCCGGCCCCTGGAGTTTGACATCCCCCGGGATCTCACGGCGGACGGCGTGCTGGAACTGCAATGGCAAAAGATCCCCGGCGCGGGCGGCAACGGCCGTGGTTGCGTGATTTCGGAAGTCTGGTTGATCAAGAAGGATTCTTGAATCCCAGAGGGAACGGAAAAAATGGATTCCATGGAAGACTACATCATTTCGTGTTCTTCGTGGATCATTCATATTACCCAGGATTCGAACAAACGCGGGAAGATTTCACACCTGTCTGGCAGAGACCGCCGGATTTCTTATATGACAATCTCTTCCTTCTCCCGGTCGAATTGGGCGGTTTTACCGGAATGGAGAGCCAGCATCCCCATGTGTAGCGTGGTTTGCACTTTATAGGCCAAATGCATGGGGCTGAGGGTTTCTTTCTGCCGTTTCCGGATGCATGTGATAAACGAACTATAAAAGTCCAGAAAACTCTCGCCCTTCTCGATCGGAAAACGCCGGGATTCTGCCTTGGATCCCTCCACAGGGATAAAGACCACCTCGTCCTTCTCCACCGTGAGCGAGCCTTCCCAGCCCCGGATGACCGGAATCCGCTGGCCCGAGCCACGCGCGCCGGTGGCGTTGTAACTGTTCCCTTGCGTGCCCAGGCAGGCAACGGTGATCCGCTCCGGATAGTTAATGAGCATGTTGTACGTGTCGGGCACTTCGCGCTCCTCGTAACGGAGAATGCCGCCCACGGCCACCACCTCGCCGGGCATGCCCACGCCCATGATGCTCAACGTGGGAGTCAGCGAATGCGGGAACAGATCGGTGGCAGGCCCTCCCGCATAGTCCCGGTACATGCGCCAGCGGAAGAAGCGGCTGACGTCGAAGGGGCGTTCCGGAGAATCGCCCAGGAAGGTTTCCCATTTCAAATCGTCTCCTGGCTTGGCGTTGGGGTCATCGATGGGCATGCCGCGCTCCCCCCAATCGCCGATCCGGAAAAAACCACACTCGGCGTGAATGAGTTGCCCGATCAGCCCGTCCTGAACCAGCTGGCGCATTAGGCTCCAGGCCCCATCCGACATTCCTTGCGTACCCAGTTGAAACACTTGGTTGGATTTTTCCACGGCGTGGGCCAAGCGCTTGGTGAGTTCGAACTGCCGCCAGTGGGTAACCGGTTTCTCGCAATAGACATCCTTGCCGGCCTCGATAGCGTCAAGGGCCTGATACCCGTGCCAGTGGTCGGGCGTGGCGATGCTGACGGCGTCCACGTTGGGATCCTGCAGCAATTCCCGGTGATCCATGTATTGTTTGGGGACGGAGTAACGCCCGGCGGCGGCCTGTAACCGGGGGCGGAAAGCGTCACAGACCGCCACGATCGCCAGGTTATGATCGGCTTTCAACTTATCGATCGCATCGAGATGCGAGTGGCCACGGCCGCCCGTGCCGATCACCCCGAATCCCAAACGGTCGTTGGCGCCTAGCACCCGGCGGGACGAGAGCGCCGTCCAGGAGACCGCGGCACTTCCGGCCAGAAAGGATTGTTTCAAAAAACCCCGGCGAGGCAGAGCCGGGGTGGTACCGGTTTGCAGGATTTTCATTTTTGACTCCTTTATGAATTTTTTGTGATGTTCTGGAATTGGTGTCCATTGTATCGAAGGAAAGCTGCACAGGGCTAGGCAACCTAAACAAATCATTGGGGATAATCACGTCCCGTTCCCTCTCCTACTGAGAAAAGGGCAATGTTAGGGGAATTGATAGCGGAGAACTCATACCGGCATTTCTCAATTCGCCTGACCGCTTTCCTCCCCTTCCCCCGGAGCCATCTGCTTCCCGGTGGCGCCTTTTTCAATCTCCTGGTTTCCACCGGTAAAGTATCTCTCCGTACTCCCGAAGCGGAGGCTTACCAAATTGGCTCACATACTCCTCGTCGATGTATACCGCGAAGGATGTGATGTGCCGGATGCCCCGCCGTCCGTAAGTATGTAAATCAGATTGAAACGACTTCAAGGAAAAAGGCAATGGTTGCGCGGGCCGGGTCCACTTGGAGAAACGGGAAACATCCAGCCAATACTCCAGCGCTTGGGCGTTTTTCACGCCGAAGATTTTCAGATTCGCGTCGAGCGCCTCCAGGTTTTGCTTCTGCAGCGGATCTTCCCCCGATTCGAAAGGGATGTCATACCGCCGGTGAATGGGCGCGAATTCCAGGAATAGGCCGGAGACTGGCCGAATCTGGCGGGGCGGCTGCAAGGAGTTAGCGTACGCCAGATGCGCCAATTGCGCTTGGGCGTCCAGGGAACGCAAGGCTTCCACCAGATGGTTTTCTAGGATCAACGCCTGTTCGCTGTCCGACAGGTCACGGCATAGGCCGCATCGGCACCAAGGCAGCCCATCATCCCCCCAAAAATAATACCGATGGGTAGTGGGCGTGAGAACTTGAGCCAACCGGATGGCGTTTTGGGCGGCTATCTCCAAAGCAGGCGCTGAATGCACACAGAGATTTGCGTCCGGAGTCCGCTGGCCTTCCTCATTCACACGGAACATCGTGGGATCCTTGGCAAACCAATGCCGCGGTAACAATTCGCTCATCGCGTGCAGTTCATATTCAACCTGAAGGCCAAGTTGCTTACATTGTTCCAAAACCGTCTGGCCGGCCCGGGATTGGATAAACCGGATGATTTGCGACGGCGAGCGGGGGTGGTGAATCCCGATGGTGGTCAGCTTCGCGTCTTTCACGGCCTGCGGCCACTGGGTCCAGGTGAAATCCTCGGGCGTGAGCACCACGCCCCGGGTGTGGAAATACGGTTCTTCCTCACTGGAATCATCACCCGCGTCACCACTCCGATAACTCCACGTGGCGATTCCTCCCAACGTTGTGCCCAGAAACACCCTCCGATTGATATGAAAATGGAAACGATCATTCATCCGAAGGCCTCTTAAAAAAACAATTGGAAGGGTCCTGTTGGGCGGGAGTTCGTTGGGCCGGTTCATCTTCACCAGCCCAAACAGCTCCTTCCCTTTTCCCTGGGGAAAAGGAATCGTTTCGCGTTCCTATTCAGAGACATACCACGAATCAAGCCCAGAGTAAGTCCGGCCGATGGGCAAATCGGTCCATTTCGTTTGCTCTCATATCCCCCTGACCGATTCCCGGTCACCACCGGTTGGGATTCAAGCCGGGATGGGTTTCGAACAGGACATCGCCATCGCTGACCAAGCCATTCGAGGACGCGTAGGAAACCCATTTGTTGGAATTCGGATAATTCCCGAACTCCAAAGTATCATCTTCCCGGTCCGGCCCGAGGCTGGCGAGCGCCCAATCTTTTTGAGTGCCGGCCGCAGTCCGGTAGGCTTCCGCGAATTCGTAGAAATTGTGTTGATTGACAAAATATTCTTTTTCTTTCGGCTGGAAGATATCAATGGGTACACTGGGCAAATAAGCGACCGGCGTAGTGAAGCACCGCCAGGCCACGTACCATCCTCCAATCGTCCATGCGTCCGGCAGGCGGCCGTTACCATCCATCCGGTACATTTCGAAGGCCGTGCGAATGGTGGTGAATTCCGATTGTACACGCCCGATTTTCGCCCGGATTTGCGCGTTCAAGAAGTTGGGCACGGCGATCGCCGCCAGGATGCCGATAATCGCTACCACGATCAGCAATTCGATCAAAGTAAATGAATCCGGTTGCCGTGACATTTCGCGTCCCCTGCGGATTGTTCTTAACAACACCGCTCCATCCAGAACGGATTTCCCTTCCTAGGGAAACTGGTTCACTATGGCACATTGGCCTCGGCGGGTCAATGTTTTTTCAGAATGAATCAGGATTAGAGATAGGTGTACAGGCAGGCGGGATGGTCTGCCAAAGCCAGCCGGGCAGGAAGGAACTAGGGGAAAGAATTGGAAAGAAACGGGCCACGGTGTCCGGCCGTATCGAGAAATGAGAAAAATGCCTATGTTCCAAAGAAATACGCACGAGCTGGATGAATCATATAAAATACCCATCATGAGAATTGCCGGATGATCATGCCTCCACCGGCTCCAGCTCATCCTGAATGTATGTCTTTTCCTGATAGCGCAAGGCAACGAAGATGAAGACCACCGCCGTGGTCAGCATGAGACCCGCGAAGAAGAGATAGTAATCCGCACCTGCCAGTTTGCTGGTTCCGTCGGGATTCTCGATGACATGATTCACCGCCGAGGTGAAGGCGTTGCCCAGCGAGATGGATAACAGATACGCGGACATCACAAACGATTTCATTTTCTTGGGGGCTTGCGTGTAGGCGAATTCCAGGGAAGTGATCGAAATGAAGACCTCGGCCGCCGTCATGATCACATAGGAGACGAACTGCCAGACGATGTTGGGGCGCCCGCCCGCGCTGATCTGCATCTCGATCCAAGCACAGACGAGAAACGACACGGCGGTCAGGAACATGCCAATGGTGATTTTGCGCAGCGGCGTCAGTGGAAATACTTTGTTGATCAGGGGATAAACCACATACGAAAAGAGGGGAATGAAGATCAGAATGAGGATGGGATTGATCGCTTGCAATTGCGAGGGAAGCCATTCGAAACCCAGCCAGTTCCGGTCCATCTTTTCAGCTTGCAGCACCCAGGCCGAACCGGTTTGATCGTACAACGCCCAAAACATCGCCACGAACACGTAAATCACGGCCAGCTTGCCCAGCGCGCCCAAGCCCTCATGGCTGAAGGTTTCCTTCAAAAATCCGATTCCTCCCGCGGGGATGTGAACGAACTTCTTCCTCCCCATCCAAAACACTACCGTGGCAAAGAACATCAGGATGCCAGGGACGGCGAAAGCCACGTGCGGGCCGTATTTCTCGAGAAGCCAGGGAGTCAACAACGTCGAAATGAACGAGCCGAAATTGATCG
>Ga0116167_1001210_pt1 | contig 23877 bp, 24 predicted proteins | sample AD_JPNMR3_MetaG_FD_89794 | JGI IMG/M metagenome (GOLD analysis project Ga0116167, IMG submission 89794) | Active sludge microbial communities of municipal wastewater-treating anaerobic digesters from Japan - AD_JPNMR3_MetaG | ecosystem: Engineered > Bioreactor > Anaerobic > Digestate | place...
GCAAGCATGGTGTCCATGCCCAATCCGTTCCACTCTATTCCCTCTCTGATAAAGAAAATGACCCACGTCTTGAGGTCATGCCCGTGTTTGGTGATTTCCCCGTTTGTCAGCACCTGGCCGACGGCATGGAGGGCGGAATTTTTAAAACCCTCGTCGGTGTCCCTCAAAGGGACGTAGTACCCTCCCTTCTCTTCCGTTGCGAGGGCAAGGCCGGTAAGGTTTCCCTCCATGGGGTTTTCTGGGTAAAGGGCTAAATGAATGGCCACCTCGCCTTTTTTCGCTATCTCCTGTAAGCACTCCGTTAAGGCAGAAGCGGTCTTTACCACCGTTACTTTTGTCGTTGAGGATGTTTCGGCCTTGATTTCTTTGAGGAGAGAGGAAAATTCGAAGCGGGTAAAAAGTTCGAGGAGCTTCTTTTCGTCCTTTTCCCTTCGGGAGATCTCTGGGAGGCTTACATTTACCGGGGCGTCGGTTTTGATCCGGGCCAGTTCCTGGCTCAATTTAGCCTGCTCGGCAAACTCCCGCAGGGCAGCTTGGATGCGGGCGTTTTTTACCTTTTCTACGTGACTCAAGATGTTTTCGAGGGAGCCGAATTCCTCGATAAGGAGCTTGGCCCCTTTGGCTCCGATACCCGGGACGCCGGGGATGTTGTCTGAGGCGTCGCCGGCCAAGGCGAGGAGGTCCACCATTTGGGGGGGCTCTACCCCGAACCGTTCCCGGACTTGAGCGGCGTCGTATTTCTTGTCCTTCATCGTATCGACGATCGTAATTTTTTCTTCTACGAGTTGGAGGAGGTCTTTGTCTCCCGAGACGATTACCACGTTCAGGCCTTGAGAGGCGTAACGCTTGGCCAGGGTTCCTATGATATCGTCTGCCTCCAGCCCTTCCTGCTCCAGTACCGTGCAACCGAGGGCCCGGGAAATTTCCTTGACGTAAGGAATCTGGGGGATGAGGGCCTCGGGGATGGGTTTGCGCGTGGCCTTGTAGTCGGCGTAGGCTTCGTGCCTGAAGGTGGGGCCTTTGACATCGAAACAGATGGCTATGTATTGGGGATTGGCTTCCTTGAGCAGCTTAAGCAGCATGAGGGTAAAGCCGTAAATGGCATTGGTTGGAAAACCCTGGGAGTTCGAAAGCGCCGGGATGGCGTAGAAGGCCCGGAAAAAGTAGTTGTTCCCATCTACCAGATAGACCGTTTCCATCTTTTATACCTCGAAGCGGGCGTCGATTTTGAACCTCTTCGTGGCCTTCATGGATATGATATCTTCCACGCCGGTTTTCTTTTTTAGGTGGCCGATGATGCGCTCTATATCATCTTCCGTAGGGGCAATGATGGTGAACCAGAAATTATACTCGCTTGCGCGTCGATAGTTGTGGGTGACTTCCGGCAGTTCATTCAAGGCAGAAGAGAGCTGATTTTCTTTCTCTTTGGGGCAGCGGGCGGCGCACAGGGTACTTAAAAAGCCTATTTTGCTCGGCTCAAAGAAGGCCCCGAAACGCCTTATGACCCCTTCTTTCTTGAGCTTTTTCAGCCTCGCAATTACCTCTTCCGCGCTCAAACCCACCTTTTTACCGATCGAGTCAAAGGGTTCGCTTACGAGGGGGATTTCTCTTTGCACAAGGTTGAGAATGAGGCGGTCCTTTTCGTCCATGGTGGTCAGGGGATGACAAAGGGTTCTGTTGGTACCCACGATTTCCTCTTCGGTTTGTATGTGCATAAGGGTTCTTCGGCCAGGAAATCGCCCGTTGCCTCGTAGGCGCGGGCGCGGCAACCCCCGCAGATTCTTATGAATTCGCAGGCGCCACATTTACCTTGGTACTCGTCTAAGTCTCTCAACCGGCGAAAGACCGCTGAGTTTTCCCAAATATCGCGAAGATCCCTTTCCCTCACACTTCCACAGTTTATTTCGAGGTACCCGCAGGGTTGAACGATGCCTACGTGAGAGATAAACATGAAAGATATGCCGCCCAGGCATCCCCTTGTCATCGTCTCGCCGAGTTTTCCCCCCCGTTCCCGATAGATGCGAAAGTAGTGAGGGGCGCAGGTGGCCTTAAGTTCGATTAAGCATTTGCGGCTGTGGTCTGCAAACCACAGGAGGGCCTCTTCGTACTTATCTGCCGATATGCTTTCCTCTGCTACCGCCTTTCCCCGCCCTACCGGCACGAGGAGAAAGATGTGGTGGGCCCGGGCCCCTAACTTTACGGTTAGGTCATGGATTTCCCTCATGAGGGTCAGGTTTTTCGAGGTAATAGTGGTGTTTATCTGGAATTCCAGGCCGCCTTCTTTTAGCGTTTCAATGCCCCGTAAGGCGCCGGCAAAGGCGCCCTCTACGGCCCGGAATCGGTCGTGGAATTCGGCGTTGGGGCCATCGAGGCTTATGCTTACCCTCTTTATGCCCGCCTCCTTTAGTTGAGAGACTACCTCTTTCGTGAGGAGGGTGCCGTTGGTGGCGAGGACCATCTTCAAACCCAGGCTCGTTCCGTGGGCGGCTAATTCCATTAGGTCGCCTCTGAGGAGCGGTTCTCCCCCCGTAAGGATGACGACCGGTCGCCCTAAGGTGGCCATTTGTTCGAGCAGGTTTAACCCTTCTTCTGTCGAGAGCTCTCCCTCATAAGGGCCGAAATGGGAGGCCGCCCGGCAATGGAGGCAGCTTAAGTTACAGCTCCTCGTTACCTCCCAGGCGACCAGGCGGAGATGGGCAGGCAGGTGTCTCATGCTCCCTTTCCCTTCATGAGGCGGGCTGCCTCGGGGGCAAAGTAGGTTATGATAAGGTCCGCCCCGGCCCGTTTGATGGCCGTAAGCACCTCCATCATTACCCTTTCTCCGTCCATCCAACCGAGTTGAGAAGCGGCCTTGACCATGGCGTATTCGCCGCTCACATTGTAGGCGGCCAGGGGCAGGTCGAACTCTTCTTTCGCCCGCCGAATAATGTCCAGATAAGGGAGGGCAGGTTTTACCATTATGATATCCGCCCCTTCGCTCACGTCCAGGGAAATTTCCCTCATGGCCTCATCGGAGTTGGCAGGATCCATCTGGTATGCCTTTCGATCACCGAATTGGGGTGCCGATTCCGCTGCCTCTCGGAATGGCCCGTAGAAAGAAGAGGCGTACTTGGCGCTATAGGCCATGATGGGTATTTCCTCGAATCCGGCTTCGTCCAGGGCCTCTCTGATCGCCCCTACCTGTCCGTCCATCATGGCCGAGGGTGCGACCATATCTGCCCCTGCTTTCGCGTGGGATACGGCCACCTCCGCCAGGACTTCGAGGGTAAGGTCGTTGTCTACTTCGTTTTTTCTTAGAAGGCCGCAGTGACCATGACTTGTGTATTCACAGAGACACACATCGGTGATGACTATTATTTCCGGTACCTTCTTCTTAATTTCCCGTATCGCTCGCTGGATGATGCCTTCGTGGGCAAAAGCGCCACTGGCCGATTCGTCCTTTCCTTCCGGGACGCCGAAGAGAATTACGGCAGGAATGTCTAAGTTTTTGAGGGATTCCACTTCCTTTACGGCCTGGTCTATGGAGAGTTGAAATACACCCGGCATGGAGCTTACGCTTCGGCGCACCCCCCGCCCCGGGCAAATGAAAAGAGGGGCTACCAAGTCATCCACCGTCACCGTGGTTTCCCTCACCAAGCGACGGAAGAGCTCGTTTTTCCTAAGCCTCCTTGGTCGGTATTCTGGAAATTGCATGGTCTTTCTCCTTTTCCTTTATTTCTTCGTCTTGGAGATAGCAGGCGGGGTCTTCTCCCCATATATCCCCCGTGGCTGCTTCCGCCCGGGCGCGAAAGTTTCCATTACATATATCAAGCCACCGACAGGTCGGGCAACGCCCTTTCAGATACTTCTTCCGGTCTCTAAGCTGTAAGAGAAAGGGGTTGCCATCATCGGTCCAGATGGAACTAAAGGGTCTTATCCGTACATTTCCTAAGGACATGTGGCGCCAGAATTGGTCAGGGTAAACTTCCCCGTCCCAGCTTATGCACCCTATACCTAAGCCGGAGCTGTTACCCTCATTCATCTTAAGGAGCTCTAATACTTCTTCGGCGCGGACGGGATCTTCTTTGTGCAAGCGGAGATAGAGGTAGGGGCCGTCGGCGTGGTTGTCCACCGTAAGAATTTCTTTGGCCTTCCCCCTTTCAAATAAATCCTTCGTCCGGTCCATGATGAGGTCGAGGAGCTTCCGTGTCTCTTCGTGGGAAAGGTCTTCCTTTACTAGGCGGCTACCTCGACCTGTGTAAACGAGGTGGTAGATACAAAGTCTGGGGATGTCTTCTGCCTCGATGAGATCGAAGATGGCCGGTACATCCCGGTAGTTCAAGCGACTGACGGTAAATCTGAGGCCTACCTTGATACCCGCTGACTGGCAGTTTTTGATGCCCGTCAAGGCTGCCTTGAAGGCCCCCGGAAGCCCCCGCAAGCGATCGTTGGTTTCTTCCAGGCCGTCTAAGCTAACCCCCACGTAGGCCAGGCCGGCATCGCTTAATTTGGCGGCCATTTCTCTGGTTAAGAGGGTACCGTTCGTAGAGATGACCGGGCGGATGCCTTTTTTGCCCGCGTAGGCGACGAGTTCCGGTAAGTCGTCTCTCATTAGAGGTTCCCCTCCCGAAAAGAGGAGAACGGGTACGCCGAATGAAGAGAGGTCTTCAATCATGCGTTTGGCCTCGGCCGTGGACAGTTCACCTGTGAACGGTTCGTCTCGGGAGGAGGAATAGCAGTGGATGCACCTTAAGTTACAACGTTTGGTCATATTCCAGACCACCACCGGTTTTTTATCGCCGGCAAATTGCAAGAGATGGGAGGGTAGTTTACGCGCGTCCCGGCCGTAGCGTAGGACATCACCTACTTCGACGGCCCCACAGTATAGCTTCGAAATCCCTATCATTCTTTCTCCAATAAATAACGCCATCTCCTCCTGGGGGATGGCGTTATCGGCAGTTTCGTTACCTTCTATACCATCAATGATGTCCCGTTGTGTGGTGGGCAGATGCCCCCGGGCCGCTCGAGGTAGAGGTGGCAATCCCTACGGCCACGGCGGCTGCCACCACGGCGCCGGCGGCAATGGTTCCCACCTGGACACCTGCTACGGCTGCGGTACCGGCAGCTGTTCCGGCCGCTTGAGCCCCAGCTGCAGCCGCGGCAGCCAGGGTTATGCCGCTGGAGGAAATTATTGCCGTCTGCCCGGCGGTGATCACCATCGTGGAAATAATCTCCCCTGTTACCCCTATGGCCGACACGGTAAGGGTGCCTGCCGTACAAGAGACAGTGGTAACGATTTGTCCTGCTACCTCACTTACAATAAATTCGAAGCCGGTGCCACGAACGCCCGCCACCGCCGTGGGAGAACGGACGACGAAGGAAGACTCGCCTCCGATAAACTTCTTTACGTCCACGACGATTTTACCGATACTGGTAAAAAAGGAGCCTTTTCTCGTTTGGTTTTCGATTATGAATTCGTCAATGCGAAATTGAGTGTTCTGGGCGATGGTGATGGTGCTTTCGTCTTGAAAAAGGAGCTTGGCCTCGGCCCCCGTTCCTGTTTGGATCACATCTTTCGCCTCCACCGGCATCTTTGCATAGGCAAAGGTGGTCTTACCTGCCCGGGTGAGCTTGACGTCCCCCTGAACGGAGGTAAAATGCCCGGGGGCGGCGGAGAAAACCCAGCCGGGATATATGAATTGGATAATCAAGAGAAAAGCTATGAATCGGTATCGGAAGCTTTTCATTTTTCACCTCCCGGCTTTTTCGAAAAGTATACAACTTATCAGGAAAAAAACAAGTTCTTATTGTTCGGCCACAAAATAATGGACCAGGTTCTTTACGAGCCCTTCCGTGGTGTATGGCTCACCTTGGATGTGTACCTCGAAGCCGCATTTTTCGGCGTAGGCCTTCGTTATGGGTCCGATGACCGCCACCTTAACGGAAGGGGGGAGCATAAACTCAGGCCCCATGATTTCCCGGAAGTACTTGATCGTGGAAGGACTGGTAAAGGTAATGCAAGATACCTTACCTTTTTCTATCCATCCAACGAGCCTATCAGGGTCGGGGCGGGCGTTTACCGTCCGGTAGACGGGGACCTCGTGTACCTGCGCCCCCCGGTGAGTGAGTTCTGCCGGGAGGATATCCCTGGCTTCCATGGCCCGGGGAAGGAGAATGTCGGCCCCCCTTACCTCCGTCTCTTTTAAGGCTGCAAGTAAGCCCTCGGAGGTGAATTCTGGCGGACATAGATCCACGTGCAACCCCTTAGCCTCGATGGCTTTGGCCGTGGCGGGACCGATGGCGGCAAGTTGAGTGCCCTTTAAGTCCCGGCCGTCCCGGCCTTTCATGGCCAGGCGGCGGAAGAAGAAGGCCACCCCATTGACACTGGTAAAAATAATCCACCGGTAATTCCCTAATTGTTCGAGGGCGTGATCGCAGGCCTCCCAACTTTCCGGCGGCTCGATGGCGATGGTGGGGAAGAGGTAAACCCGGGCCCCTAAATTTTTTAGCATCTGGCGTATCTCTTCCGATTGGTCCTGCGGTCTGGTTATCACGATCCCTCTCCCGAAGAGGGGTAATCGTTCGAACCAGTTGAGGGCCTTTCTCAAAGAAACGACCTTCCCTACCACCAGAATGGCGGGTGGCTGTATCTTCTCCTCCTGCGACCTCGCGGCGATGTTCTTCAAATCCGAAACGAGGGTTTCCTGTTCCGGTGTGGTTCCGCAACGAATGAGGGCCGTAGGGGTCTGGGGGTCCATACCAGCGTGAAGGAGTTCTTCTGTGATCCGGGGTAGATTCTTTACCCCCATGAGGAAAACGATGGTACCCGTCCGGGCCAGGGCCGGCCAGTCGATGGCGCTATCTCCTTTCGTCGGGTCCTCATGGCCGGTTACGATGGCGAGGCTGGAGGTGTAGCCTCGGTGGGTGAGGGGGATTCCCGCATAAGCAGGAACGGCAATGGCGGAAGTGACACCGCAGATGACCTCAAAGGGAATCCCTGCCTCTTCCAACACCAGCGCTTCTTCTCCTCCCCGGCCAAAGATGAAGGGGTCCCCGCCTTTCAGGCGAACCACGGTAAGGCCCTTTTTTGCCTCTTGCACGAGGAGGTGGTTTATCTCCTCCTGCGCTAAAGTGTGATCACTCCCTGATTTTCCCGCATAGATGAGGCGCGCCTCGGGACGGCAGAGATTTAAAATTTCGTCTGCCACGAGGTGATCGTATACGACTACATCCGCTTCTTTTAAGCATTTCATGCCTTTGACGGTTATGAGTTCTGGATCGCCGGGACCGGCACCAACGAGATATACCTTTCCCTTGCTTTTCATCTTTTCACCTAAACATCTTTTCTACAATGGCTCGCCCCCCCCGGGCGAGAATATCTTCCGCCAAAGCCACTCCGATTTCTTCCGCCTCCCTTACGGACCCCCTGAATTCGTTTCGAAACAGGGCCCGACCGTTCGGGGTGCCTATGAAGCCGTTCAGAGTCAAAGTATTGCCCGTAACCACGGCATGGGCCCCCAGGGGTAGGCGGCACCCGCCCCCTATCCTTCTCAAGAAGGCCCTTTCTGAGGCCGCCTCGATCCATGTGGGGTGGTCATTGATGAATGAAAGAAGTTCCTTGAGCTTTTCGTCTTTCTTTCTTATTTCCAAGGCCAGGATGCCCTGTCCGACCGCCGGGATCATGAGCTCTGGAGGTATGAAGCAACTTATCTTATTTACCCATCCCATGCGTTTCATCCCGGCCGCTGCCACCACTACGCCGTGAAGGCCCTCGGATAATATTTTTCTTATGCGGGTATCGAGATTTCCCCGGAGGGGAATGATCTTGAGGTCGGGGTAAAGGTGAAGGAGTTGGCATTTTCTTCGTAAAGAGCCGGTGCCGATGAGGGCGCCATGGGGGAGACGTTCAATCTTGAGGCTTTCCCGGGCGATGAGGACATCGCGCGGGTCCTCCCTCCGGGGGGTGGCGGCGATCTCGAGGGCATCCGGTATCTCGGCGGGGCAATCTTTCAGGCTGTGGACGGCCAAATCGATGGCGTCGTGCATGAGGGCTTCTTCTATCTCCTTTACGAAGACCCCTTTACCGCCCAATTGGACGAGGGACATATCCTGCATGACGTCCCCCTTCGTCTTGATGATCGTCACCTCTAAATGGATTTCGGGGTACCTTGCCCGCAGGCTATCCACGATGAGCTGCGTCTGCTTCAGGGCCAGTGAGCTTCCCCGCGTACCGATTCTTATGCTCTCGACGATGGTGCATCATCCTTTCTCCCCGTCGTGGGGGTGTTTGTTTTTTCATCCAGTTTGAAAAGCCTTCTCAAGGCGGCTACGTAATTAATCGTTCCCCCCTCCGCGTGCTCTTCCTTCACGACGGTGATGGGGTCGTGGAGGATTTTATTTATCACCGATTGGAGGAGAATGGTAACCTCTTCTCGGTCTCTATCCGTCAGATTGCGGAGCCAGGTCCCCGCCCTTTCCAGCTCCTGATTCATGACGGATTCAACCTTTTCCCTAAGATCGATAATGGTCGGCACGGTCTCTAAGCTCTTAAGCCAGGCCATGAAGCGATCGGTTTCCTCGTCGATGATCGTTTCTGCTTTTTTTGCTTCCACCTGGCGCATATTCATATTTTCGTCCGCTATGTCCTGCAGGTCCTCCATGTCGAAGAGATAGACGTTTTCCATCTGTCCTATTTGAGGGTCAATGTCCCTGGGTACGGCAATGTCCACCATGAGCAGCAGGCGGTTGCGCCGACGCCGGAGGGCTTCTACGATCATGTCTGGCGTGACGATGTAGTTTGATGCCCCCGTGGAACTGATCACGATGTCTACCCCCATCAGGGCGATAGGTAGCTCTGTGAATTTTATGGCCGAGCCGCGGAAAACTCCCGCCAACTCCTGCGCCCGGGCAAAGGTGCGATTGGCGACGAGGAGGTGGCTCAAGCCGTTTTTTATGAGATGTCGCGCCGCGAGTTCCGCCATTTCGCCGGCCCCTATGAGGAGGGCCGATTTCTTTTCGAGCTCCCCAAATATCTTTTTTGCCAGCTCCACGGCGGCGTAGCTTACGGAAATGGCATGGTTGGCCAGCCCCGTTTCCGTCCTTACCCTTTTGGCAGCCCGAAACGAGAAGTGTAACGCCCGGTTCAGGATGGGGCCCGTGGTTCCCATTTCCGTTGCCAAGCGGTAAGAGTCCTTTACCTGTCCTAAGATTTGCGGCTCACCAATGATGAGGGAATCCAAGCTGGCAGCGACCTTAAATAGATGACGAATGGCCTCTTCTCCTTTATAGGTATACAGGTACCGCTCCACTTCTTTCGGGGACAAACCCCCCCTTTTTTGGAGCATTTCTTTAATGGCTTCTTTAGCCTCTTTGACTTCGCTTACTACGGCTAATACTTCCACCCGGTTACACGTGGCAAGGAAGAAGGCCTCTTGAACCGAGGGGAGGCTTCTTAGCGCCATCAAAGGGTGAGGTGATTCGTTATCCCTTGGGGCCAGGCGTTCTCTCACCTCCAGCGGGGTCGTCTTGTGATTGGAACCTACCAAAATGATGTTCATGGCTAAAAGAACCGATGAAGGGAGCTAAACAGGCAAGTTTCGGCCAAGGAGGTGAGCGCCAGAAAAACGAAGAAAAGACAAGTAAAAATCGCCGGACGCCTTCCCTGCCAACCGATGGCAAGCCGTTGGTGGACGAGAATGGCAAACACGATCCAGGCCACCCAGGACCAGATTATTTTCGTATCGAGATGCCAGCCCCCTGCCCAGGCCAAACGGGCGTAGAACATGCCGGCGAGGATGCCGAGGGTAAGGGAGACAAACCCCCAGATCAGCGCCCATTCATTGATGCGATCCAAGTCTTTGAGGGGGGGCAGATAACTAAAGAGGCGTTTTGGTGCCTTGCCTTTAAGGAGGCGGTCCTGAATGAGATAGGCGCAACTGGCCAGGGTAGCGAGAACAAACCAGGCTTCCCCCATGAGGGCAAGCAAGATGTGGAGATTTACCAAGCCGCTATTCAGTATCTTCGGTGCGGCAACCGGTCCGCTGATGCCGGGAGAGGAGAAAAGGAGCAAAACCAAGGAGACGGGGGCAATGGAGATACCCAACACGCGAGTCTTGGTTCGAAGCTGAAATAAGAGGTAAAAGCCCGTGAGGGACCAGGCGAAAAACATTAGCACGTCGTAAGTACTGGCGAAAAGGGGGTATCCGCGTTTTCCCCAGATGGAAAAGATGAGGAGGCTATGGAGAAGAAAGGCGATAGCCATCGTCCAGGAGGCATGTTTGGCCGGATGGACACGCCGGCGAAGAAGAGAGATCGTATAGAGGATCGTGGCCGTTAAGTAAATGAAAATGGTGAGGTAAAAAAGACTAATGCTTCTCACCGTTTTTGTCTCTCCATTTTATGTTGACGGACGTATGCGTCTTTATTATTTCTTCCACCCGGTCCCACCTTTTGTCTCGTATTGCTTCCAGGAGGTCGGAGTCAAGAAGTCGTCCGTAGGTTTTTCTTCTTTTTTGTTCGTCCGGTTCAAGTTCGCGGTAGCGCTCCCGGATGTTTCCCAGGATCTCTAATAAGGTCGCATATTCGGGGCCAAATTTTTCGGCCAGTTCTTGGCGGATTTTGCGGGCCAGGGTCGGGCTTTTACCGGCCGTGGAGATGGCGATGCTTAAATTGCCCCGTTCGAGGATGGAAGGCAGGATGAAATCGCAACGTTTGGGATCGTCTACGATGTTGACGAGCACGTTTTCATGGCGGCTGTCGCGGAAAATTTGCTCGTTTATTTCTGAATCGCAAGTTGCGGCAATGGCAAGAAAGGCGCCTTTGAGCAGGGTAGGGTCGTATGTCTGGCGGAGCACCTCTATCTTTCCTGCCCGATAAAGGGCCTCAAGCGCCACCGTGAGGTGAGGAGAGATGACGGTCACCCGCGCTCCACAGTTAAGAAGGCGCAATACCTTTCTTTCGGCCACCTTCCCACCGCCTATGACCACGCAATGGCGGTTGGTTATGTCGAGAAAGAGGGGATAGTATTTCATCTTTTTTCCTGTAACATGTGCCATGGACAAAATTCAAGTCGCTTGAAATGACGGGGGAAATGGTATAGTAAAAGACATCCTATGAGGGGAGTTGTGTATGGTGGAGATTAAAGAATGGGTGGAAGTGCGGGTCAAAGTCCCGGTCGAATTGTCCGAGGCCGTAACGAATTTTCTCACCGAAGCCGGGTCGGACGGGGTATGTGAAGAGGTAATGGAGGCCGATGCGCTGGAGGAAGGAAGCGCTGAAAGCCCTTCTACGGTCCTTAAAGCATATTTCCCGCAAGATGGGCGGCTGGCCAGGCGCCTGGCGTCATTGGAAGGTTACCTGAAAAGCGTCTCATCCCTCTTTCCCCATCTCCCGCCCGCCAGTTACGAAACGGAGGTGGTGACGGACGTCGACTGGTCGGAAAGCTGGAAAAAGTACTTCAAGCCCATCCGGGTGACGAGGAATATCGTGATCAAACCCACCTGGGAGAGGTATTCGGTAATGGGGCATGATATCGTAATCGAGATGGACCCGGGCATGGCGTTCGGCACTGGTCAACACGCCTCAACCCGCATGTGCCTGCAGGCGCTGGAAGATCTCCTCCTTTACGAGCGGGCCACGGAAGGGGCAAGGGTGCTCGATGTGGGAACAGGTACAGGTATTCTCGGTATCGCCGCAGCAAAATTGGGGGCGAAGGGCGTGACATGCGTCGACATCGATCGCCAGGCCATAGAAATTGCCCGAGAAAACATCAAGATTAACGGTGTAGCAGATCTGGTCAAGGCCGAATACCGGGATGTGAGGATCCTGGGTGGGGAATACGACTTGATCGTGGCCAATCTCACCGATCGGGTACTCGTAAGGCTTCGTCCCCATCTCATCTCCCTGTTAGAACCGGGCGGATTTCTCATCATCTCCGGTATCATCGAGCAGAACCGCCCGGAGGTGGAGGCACACTATTTGGCACCGCCCCTTGTTCTTTACAGGTCCCTGACGGAAAAAGAGTGGATTTCCTATGTCTTTCAAAAGGAATCGAGCTCCCTATGAGCCGGAAGCGCTTTTTCTTTCCCTCCGGCATATCTCTTAACAGCGTTTACGAACTAACGGAAAAGGAACGACATTACCTGGCCAGGGTCTTGCGCCTCAAGGTGGGGGATAAAGTGGAATTGTTTGATGGATATGGTAGGGAGGGCGTCGGGGTCTTGGAAGGAATCGATGTCCGTCATCTTAGGGTGCGGGTGGTCGAGGTGGGGCGAAAGGAAGAAAGAAGGTTTGATTTGATCCTCTGCCAATCACTACCCAAAAAGGGCAAGATGGATCTCATCGTGGAGAAGGCGACAGAATTGGGCGTATCTAAGATCATCCCCCTTGTTACCCGCCGATCGGTCAGCCGACCTCGACGCGGGGAGGAAGAGAAGAAAGTAGCAAGGTGGCAGAGGATTGCCCAGGAAGCGGCGAGGCAGAGCGGACGCGCTATTGTGCCGGAAGTTTTGCCGATCGTAGAGTTTGAAAGCTTTCTCATGCAGGGATTTCCCCCGGGGTTTTTGCCCCTCCTCCTGTGGGAGGGAGGTGAAAGCAAGGGGCGGGAAGTGGCCGAGTGGGAAAAGGTGAACTCTTCTCCAGGGGTCATGGTCGTGGTAGGGCCGGAGGGGGGCTTTGATGACAAGGAAGTGCAAAAAGCCAAAGAAAGGGGGTTTATTCCTCTCTGGATGGGCCCTTATGTCCTGAGAACGGAGACGGCCGCCATCGTCATTTGCGCTTTAATCCAGCATGCCCGGGGGGCTTTTTCCCCGATAGAGGGACGCAAGGGGGATTGATGCGGCGCTTATACGGCGGGTTCTTAAGACGCTTGGGGGCGGGAGTAATCGATCTTGCCATTTTGCTGGTAGTTTTTTTTCTTTATTTTATTGCCCTTTTGGTCTCCGGTCTTGCGGCGGTGGGCGCCAATAAATGGGTTATCGACCCAGAATTGTTTTTTGCCCGGGCGACTCAGGTTTTTGTTATTTTCCAGCTTTGGTGCTTGGTGACGTGGTTTTTTTATTATACCTTTTTCCACGGTGTCGTGGGGAAGACGCCGGGGAAGATGGTGATGGGACTCAAGGTGTATCTTTCTTCGGGGGAGGAGTTGGCTACGTCCATCGCTTTCTTAAGGACGGCAGGATATTTACTCTCGGCGGTGGTTTTCTTTTTGGGTTTTTTCTGGGTCCTCGTGGACAAAAAAAAGAGGGCCTGGCATGACCTCATCGCGGGGACCGTGGTGGTGAGAGAAGGAAAAACACCTTGACAAAAGGGGGAGATATTTATTAGGCAAAAAAGGCATTGCGGGCCGGTAGCTCAGTCGGTAGAGCATCGGACTGAAAATCCGAGTGTCGGCAGTTCGATTCTGCCCTGGCCCACCAGAAAATAGGGGGTTTAGGCAAGAGGCTTAAGCCCCTTTTGTTATGTCTCTGTTATTTTTTGAAGACACCCCTCTTTTATAGTTCAAGGCCCCAGGGTTAGTCCGTCGCGGCATTAGTTAGAGTGAGGGAGAAATTTGATGACAATCCAAGTTCGGGAAAGGTTGTTTAATGTTTTGCCCCAGGTGGTTTTCGTTTCCACGGGTATTTACGTCTTTGCCAATCCCCTTCCTCTGGGAGTAGTGCAGGAGGCCGCTTATTACGTTGCCGTCATCGGTTTTATCATCCTCCTCCTGACCCGGAAGATTGATTTACCCATCAAAATTCCTTTGTTCATCGGATTGGGGCTGTTTCTCCTTTGGGCCGTAATTGGCCTCTGCTTCACCTTAGATTTTTCCAATACCTTGCACGACATCCGGGGTTATTTAATCGAATACCTGCTTATCTTTTATCTCCTCATCGTTTTCTATCAGAGCAAGGAAAAATTGGGATGGCTCGCGGGAATAATTATCGTTTCTTCTTTTCTCTTTGCCGTGGGGGGACTGATCCTTTTCTACGTTATCGAAGGGCATGCCATAAGCGATCGCTTTGGCTTATCCTTCCGGAAGATGTATACGGGATTTATGTGTTTTATCACTGTCTTTGCTTCGCTTTTAAGCCTTCAGATGTTTCATTGCACCCCAATACGGGCCCTTCGCCTTTTTTGGTTTTTGAGTTTTACCGTCTTATCCGTCGCGACTTTTCTCAATCAAGGACGGGCCGCCATTATTGCTTATATCTTGGGGCTCGCCACGATGTGTTTGGAGAAAAAGAAAAACCTCGTTTTTTTAATGATCGCTCTTCTTGCCTTCTCTTTTCTCCTACCCGCGATTACTGTTCGGGTTAAAAATTTATATGGGGCAGAATACGGGGTTCTGAATGACATCCGGGAAAAGATGTTCCGCCTCTCGTGGGAGGTGATCAAAGACCACCCCGTAACGGGGGTAGGTTACGGTGGGGAGATCTACGGCAATGCTCAGTTGGTGGACTTAAAGAAGTACAACGCCCGCCTCCCGGAACCATACCAGCAGAAACAATTCATTGTCACCGCCACGCATAACACCTTTTTGGATGTAGCCGTCCGCACCGGCCTCGTGGGGCTGGCCCTGTTTTTGCTTTCCCTGGGCATTGCTTTTTATATGCTTGGGTACGTCTTCAAACATAAGAGGGATGAATTTTTTAGACCCTGGGTGGTTTGCCTTACGGCCTGCTTGGTTTCGTATCTGGCGCAAGCGATGACCACCGATTCCCTCTACGGGGCGCAAGGCATCATTTTATACCTCATTTATGCCATGATCACCATCCTGTGGAGGTTGGCAAAAAATGATACGGTCCCCTCGACGGTTGGTCTCAAGTAGGTAAAAGGGGGCGTGGTGTTTGCATCGCGGCCTTCAAGTTAAGGCCGGAAAACCGCCCCGTTGGGGCTAAGAGGGATAAACAAATCTCTTAAATTTGTGTCCCTTTCTGGAAGACAAAGTAATCGGCGGGTGGGGCTTCTTTCTCTGTTATCCACTTTTTCAGCCTATCGACCGTAACGAGAAGGGGATTTTCTCCTACTGTCCGACCCGTGTAGCCCATTGTCCAGAATATCTCGAATACTTTATCGAAATAGGGATGGACACCACCGGGGAAGTGGCCCTTCAAACCCACTTCGACGATCCATATTGGTGGAGGCTCTTGCTTAAGGAGCTTTTGCGACCCTTTTAGCACGCTATACTCTGAACCCTCCACATCGATCTTTACGATGACCCGGCTTCCGGCCAGGCGTTCTCCTACTATGACATCCATCGTACTTAAGGGGATCACCCTTTTTTTGGTCGAAGTTCCGGCCCAATCTTTTATTAGGGAAGCGGCCGTTCCCACTCCATAGAGGGTGGCCGTTCCGGGTTTATCTGAGAGGCCCAGAGGGAAGACCTCGACGTCATCCCATTCGTTTGCCTCCAGATTGGCGAAGATAAACTGTAAATTGTGCCATAGCGGTTCGATGGAGATTACGTGCAATCCCATATGGCGGGCCAGACAGGTGTAGTATCCCATATTGGCTCCTACATCGATAAAAACGCCCCCTCCTCTGAAGGCCTGGAGGAGGAATTGGGCTTGTTCGGGTTCATAGGTGCCCTCCTGCATGGCGGGATGCCCCGTCATGATGAAGCCAAAAGGGGTCTTCCGGTAGGAGGCGCGTCGCAAGTTGCGTGTTGCATGATAGAATTCACTCGCGGCGGCAAGCTCTGGATATTTACTGTACAGAAAGGATTTGATGCTCACTTCATCTGTCCCAAAAGCAATAATCGAGTGATTCTAAATCTCTTCATCACAAGCAAGGTCAAAAGGAGGGAGCATACCATGGCGATGGAAGCATCTAAAAGGTAATGCCCCAGATCGTTACCCGACAGGGGGATAAAGTATCGGTGGCAGGCGTAGATATCCAGTGACATGGTTCCCACCCAACTAAAAAAGGGGTAAATGCGCGTAAGGGAAATTATACCAAAGAGGCCGGAAAAAGTCGCCATCCCCGTAAATGATACCACGTATTTGTAGATGGAAACGATCAGACGTGCGATCCCGGACCCAAGCCATTCCGCCAAGGAAGGGTAGAAGGTGGGAAAAGCGTTACGCCGCCAGAAATATACGAGCAGGGGGAAAATTATAAAGCTAAACCCGTAATAGATGAGTTGTTTCTGGAGGAAGTGCTTACGGTATTTCCAAAACAAGAAACCAGCAAGATAGTAAGGAAAATACTGCTTAATTTCAGCAAGGCCCAGCGTATCGGTGGAAGCGAACCTGGTCATGAGCAAAGCGATGAGGACGAATACATTTTCCCATCTTTCCCGGTTGCGCCACCGCGTAAATTTGAGGGTCCCGAAGAGTAGAATGCTCATCCAGAACAAAACCCATAAGAACCACAATCCTTGGTCAGGGGATTTTAGCAGAGAAAGGTAGTGGTTTAGAATATTTATGTCCAGGCCTTTTGCACGAAAATACAAATAGCTTATGCCATGCCACACGAAAAAAGGTAAAACCAGGCGAACGGCATTTTTCCGGATATAGTAAAGGAATGGGTAGGGAAGCTGAGTATGAATAATATACCCGCTTAAAAACATAAAGAGGGGCATAAGAAAGGACATCAAGACGCGAAAAATAACATTTTCATCGTGATGGGGATCATTAAGGAGGATACTGTGGGCAAAAACAAGGGAAATAATGGCGCCCCCTTTCAGGGCGTCCACCAAACGATTGCGCCCACCTGTTATCGCTTCGTTTGCTCTTTTAAACATCATTTGCCCAGGGTAGTTACTTAATTAACGACCTCCCTACCCTTTGATGAGGCGAAAGGGAAGGAGGGCATAGGGGTGATTGATAGCACAACGGAAGAGGAATGAAAAAGGGATTTTCCATCGCATTGGATGCGATGTTTGGGTTTATTCTCCATCACATAAGGGCGCAATGGGTAAAATGCTTGACATTTCAAAAGATTATGTTTATGAACCGGCAAAATCATGGGAGGGTTTCATATCTTAAAGGTTTCGGATGCAAAGGGCTTCGGTGAAATCCCGTGCGATAAATTTTTGAAGCATGGAGATTTAAAAGGCCTTTTCTGGGTTCGGCCTATTCTTAGTTAGCAAAAATGACATGAACGTAGCCCTTACCTTATTCGCCATCATAATCATCACTTTCCTCATTTCGGCCGAATTATTTTTCTTTTTCCTCATTCGCCATCCGAATTGGGTCAGAAAAATGCCGGTGGGTATCCAAAATGGGGTGGGATACCTCTACATTCAGGGTGAGAGGAAGGTGATGCCTTTTGTCAAGGGGTGCGGAAGATACTCCCCGGAATTTGGCTATACCTTAAAACCGGGAGATTTTCTTTTCACTGAACGGGAGTTCAGCAATCATTATCACATAAATTCTCTTGGGGTCCGGGGTGATGAGGACGATCTCTCAGAACCAGACTTGGTGGTGTTGGGTGACTCCTACAGCCTCGGCTGGGGAGTGGAACACGAAGAGATGTTTTCCCGTGTCCTGGCCCGGATGACGGGGATGAAGGTCCTCAATACCGCCATTCCTTCTTTCGGGACCGTAAGGGAGATGATGATGCTAAGGAAGATAGACCGTTCCCAACTTAAGGGGGTCATCCTTCAATACTGCGGTGACGACTACGAAGAAAACGTAAGGTACATCCAGAATGGAGACTTACTTCCCGTTATGCGGAAAGAAACGTTTGAGCAGCTCATGGAGTCACACAGCCAGCCTAAGCGCTATTTCTTCGGTAAATACGTGGGGATGAAGATTAAAAAAAAGGTGGGAGAACTGGCCGAAAACTTCCGACCCCAGATACAGGTTGATGAGAGGCCAAGTGAAGTCGATGCATTTCTTCACGTTCTCATACGGAATCAAGACCTTTTGGTCCCCTACCCACTCATCATTTTTGAGATGAACGGCATTCGCCAATCCAATGAATTTACAAAGGGGCTTCGCCAGGCCGTAGAGAACAAAAAGGCCTCTTATCCCTGGATGAAGAACATATCGATTCTGGATACCACTTCATGGCTACGTGATGAGCATTTCTACATCCTGGATGGGCATCTCAATGCAGAAGGTAACCGAGTGGTGGCAGAAATGCTCTATGGAGAATTACAAAGGTTAGGCCTTGTATGATGGAGAAAAATTGCCTGGCCTGTGGCGGCATGAAATTCAAGCCGATTTATGAAAGGGAAAAATGGCAGGTAATGGCCTGTGAAGATTGTGGGTTGGGCTTTCTCGAGCCGGAGCCTACTTGCCAAGAAATGGCTTTATTTTATGATCAAAAGTATTTCGATCGCCACTATCCGGAAGACGTGACCCGTGAAAAGGTCCTTCGCGAGCAATCTCACCGCCTTCGCTTCATCCGGCCCTATAAAAAATCGGGGCGGATCCTGGATGTGGGATGTGGGAAAGGGTATTTTCTCCTTGCCTGCCGCACATTGGGCTATGAGGTGGAAGGTCTGGATATCTCGGCCGAGGCGGCGGCATTTGCGGGACGTCATTTTCAGATCCCTGTTCAAGTTTCTCATGCCGCCCCGGGCGTGAAACCGGCGGCTTCTTATGATCTCGTTACGTTTTGGCATTCCCTCGAACACATGGAAGATCCGCTGAAGGCCCTATTGGCGGCTTATGAGTGGCTCAAGGATGACGGCGTCCTCGTGGTTGACGTGCCCAATATATCGGGATATGATGCGCGGCACTTTGGAAGTGATTGGGCCCACTGGGATGTGCCTTTTCATCGCTACCATTTTACCGCGCGGGCCCTTTATCTGATACTTTCGTCAAGTGGATTTAGGGTGGTGAGAAAGAAAACCTACCTTTCGGAGTATGTGAAAGGGTATTTGACGCAAAGAAAGGTGCCGGCAGTGGTGGCGCGGTTTATGGCGCGCTTTTTTACGGGCAGTAGCATAGCGGTCGTCTGCCGAAAGGAAATAGCCAAATGATCGCTTCCGACGCTCTGGATCAGCTGCTTTTTAGTGGTTCTTTTGAGTTCCGGCGGCTGATCATCGAAGGGATCGATAATCGTCCCGTGGCCCGCTTTTTTTCCGTGGCCATACTGGATGAGGAGGTGTGCCTCATGGGTAAATCCTTGGCCACTGGTGACGATTACGTAAAGCACCTTCACAGCAGGTTGGAGAAAAGTTTGCTCCATGCCCGTCCCTTGCCCGTCGTGAGGTTTGCCGATGGGGAATATGCCTATTACCGCCATTCTTTGGCCTGCAATGGCCTCTACCGGCAGGCAGAATCGGTGAAGGCCATAAAGAGGTCCTTGCCATTTCATATCGAAGCCCTGAGGTATGTGGCCCTCCACGGATTTCTCGCACCCCTAATTTTTCCGGGAAACAGTGGAAAAAAGAAGCCTACCCTGTTTCCCTTCCTTCGAAGTCATCTCGGGCCGGCGAGGAGATTTTTGAATTTTGCTCAAGCATCTGGAGTCCGGTTGACGGAAGGCAATTACCTACCCTTTTACGCGGTTTATGCCTACCTTACCTCCTCGGATTTTGCTAAGCTCCTAAACCGTAAAACCCTTGCCATCCTGACGTCTGATTTCAACGAAAAGGCCTGCCGCAAGTGGTTTGAGGATTATGACTCTTACCCGGAGATTATTGGCATCTCCATCCCTACCGAATACGTGGCCACCAGGTGGCCGTCGTACCGGGAGCAGATACTTTCTGCCATACCCCGGTCGACAGAGGTTTGTCTCGTCGGCGCGGGGATCGGGGCGCTCTTGGTTTGTCGTGATGTGGCCGAGAGATTTTCCATCCCGGCCATTGACGCCGGACATGTGTTGAACATGATGAATGATCGCATAGATAAGTCAAGCGGCCTGCGTCTCTATACCATCTGGAAGAACAATGAATGATCCCCTCAAACCCCTCCGTCGCCGGTTGAGACAATACCTCTCCCGACGGCGGCTTGAAAGGGAACGTATCTTCTATCTGCGGAAATTTAAAGAACAGGGGCTGACCGTCCCGGATACGGAAATGATCTCTGTCCGCCTCCGGGAGAGATTCCCCCACCTCTCTCCCAAACCGAAGGGGACTTTGAAAATCATCGCCGTTTATCGCCATTTCAATTGGGAAGACTATAATCTCTTGCCGGCCTTAAGGAAATTCGGTACCGTGCGTCACTTTGATTGGTCGAAAGAAGGATTCAGGGATGAAGGTCGCAGCTGGCGGGAGAAGGAAAAGTGGCGCATGAATGAGGCCCTCCTTGAGACTATTGATTCCTGGGTCAAAGAGGAGAGACCCGACGTGGTGTTTATGTACGTTTCGGGGGAAACGGTAGAACCTGCTACCCTTCAACAAATCCGGCTTTACGGTATCCCCATGGTCAACTTGGCATTGAACGATAAGGAACACTTCGTGGGTAAAATACGAAACGGCCGGGCCTTCGGGGCGAGAGATATTTGTCGCTTTTTCGACCTCTCCTGGACGAGTACGGAAGACGCCGTCGCCAAGTATTGGGTGGAAGGAGCGATTCCCCTCTACCTCCCGGAGGGTGCGAATCCGGACATCCACAAGCCATATGCGGTGGATAAGACAATCGACGTTTCTTTTGTCGGTCAATGTTACGGCAATAGAAAAGAGGTCATCGACGCCCTTAAGCGTCGTGGTATCCAGGTGGTGGCATTTGGGGTCGGCTGGCCCCGCGGTCCCCTACCGGTGGAAGAGATGGTAAAGCTCTACTCGATGTCCCGGATCAACTTGGGATTTGGCGGAGTCGAAGGCCACCCGGGTGCTTACTGTCTTAAGGGGCGAGATTTCGAAGTGCCCATGAGCGGGGGCCTGTATTTGACGGAAGATCATCCGGAGCTTGCCCGAGTGTATAAAATAGGGGAAGAAATCATGACATACCGCGGGATAGATGACCTGGAGCAGAAGATCCGATATCTTTTAAGTCATCCGGAAGAGGCCGAGGCCATCCGTCAGAGGGGGCGGGCCAGAGCCCTCACAGAGCATACCTGGGAAGCGAGAATGGAAAAGGTCTTTCGCCTCCTCGGCCTCATCGAATGATAACAAACGTTTCGATGGCTGAAAAAATGTCATGCTTATGATGACAAAGCCCGGCCAATCTTGGGTGGTTTTTTCGTATGCTGTTTAATTCCTATGCCTTCATCCTTATCTTTTTGCCCGTGACCATCGGGGGGTTTTTCGCCTGGCGCCGTTTTTCTCCTGCCGCCGGGAGATGGTATCTCATGGCCGCGTCTCTTACGTATATGGGGCTGTGGAACATCTCTTGCGCTCTCGCTCTTTGGGCATCCGTTTTGATTAATTATGCTTTGAGCCGGGCCATGATGATCGTTGAGGGCGAAAAGAAGCGGAAGTTGCTACTATGGGTGGCCATTATCTTTAATTTGTTCTATCTCGGTTTTTTCAAGTATGCCAATTTTTTCCTCGAGAATCTAAGTCTTCTAACCGGTATAGCCTACTTGCCGATAAAGCTGTTTATTCCCCTGGGCATTAGTTTTTATACGTTCATGCAAATCGCATGGCTGGTGCAAACTTATCGGCGAGAAAACCCGCGAACCGATTTCGTAAGTCACGTGCTTTACATAACGTTTTTTCCCTATGTGATCTCAGGTCCGATTGCCTATCCTTCCGAGGTGGTGACGCAATTTTATGACGAGAGGCAGTTGCGTTTTCGTTTCGACGAGTTTAATCGAGGCCTTTTTCTCTTTTCCCTTGGTTTGTTTAAGAAAGTGGCCGTGGCCGATACCCTAGGGCACATAGCCGATGGAGGTTTCAGTACCACGGGTATGCTTACGCTCACGGAGGCATGGATTACGAGTCTTTCGTTTACCTTGCAACTCTACTTTGACTTTAGCGGTTATACCGATATGGCACTCGGTATGGCGCGGGCTTTTGGTATCAAACTGCCGCCCAATTTTAACTCCCCTCTCAAGGCCTTAGATGTACGTGATTTTTGGCGTCGCTGGCACATGACCCTATCGAGATTCTTGCGCGATTTCATCTATATCCCCCTGGGAGGAAACAGGCGAGGTTTGTCAAGGACCCTCGTAAATATCATAGTTACGTTTCTCATCTGCGGTCTGTGGCATGGGGCTCAATGGACCTTCGTTTTCTGGGGTTTCTTGCATGGTGTGGCCCTGGGCATTAATCGATTGTGGCATCAAATCGGGCTTCGTTTGCCTAAAGTGCTGGCTTGGTTTCTCACTTTTAATTTTGTCAACGCGGCCTTTGTGTTTTTCCGGGCGCCGGATATGAAGACGGCCTTCAACATCCTTTTGGGAATGATAGGTCAAAACGGCTTTCTCATCTCCCCTAACTTGGAAGGTACCCGCCTGGGAGGCATCCTTACCTCTTTGGGGGCGCACTTTGGCGAATGGCGGATTCACTTACCGCCGGCGGAAACGATGGAATATTTTTTCTGTTTTTTACTCTTGCCGATCGTGCTCTGGGCAAGAAACTCGAATGAAAGGGAGGCGCGGTTTCAATCGAGTTGGAAGACGGCCCTTTTGGTAGCCCTGCTTTTTACGGTGGGACTTCTTTGCCTTAACCAATCCCAGTCTTTTGTGTACTTTAACTTCTGAAGGATGGATACGTGAAACCGAAGAGTTGGCTTTTTTTGACCTTCTCGCTGTGGATTCTCTTTTCCTTCATGGTGGTGGGCTTAAATTGCGCCATCGATCATTACGGCATTCTCTATAGCCTCTTCAGCAAAAAAGAGAAAGGCATGCCGCTGTATTTACCAGCCGGCCTCAATCAGCACATTTTTAATCCGGAATATGTGTTTCGCCATCACAATCGTTTCGATGGCTATCTCTTCGGATCCTCGCGCACGGCGGTAATAGATACCAGTAGGATTCCGGGCTTTTCCGTCTTCAACATGTCCTATCCCCAGGGTTTACCCCAGGAGCACCTGGACGTTTTGCAGGCTTTCTTAAGGAAGGGTATAAAGCTACGGCTGGTCATGATCGGCCTTGACGACTTTTGCTTTAGCCTCCCTCATTCTGAACATGAGCGCTACCTGATGTTTGTACCCCATCCGGAGGTAAGCGGCCAGAGTCGATTCATCATTTTTATGAAGTTTTTTACCGCCTGCCCACTTGGAAAGAGTTAGATGAATGGTGGAAAAGGATCAAAACGAAGGGGAAAAAAGGTACCCTTGTACTTAATGCCGATGGCCAGAACCTGTCTTTTATGGGTAAGGAAGAAATAATTAAGCGGGTTGGGAAACCCATCTTTGCATACGAAAGGACTAGGGGAAGTCAAAAGACCCAGGCTTTTAACGAGGCCGCTCAGGAAAGGGCCTTTTCGGCCCTCGGCGAGATCATCCGTCTTTCGAAGCAGTACGGCTTCGATTTGATCTTTTTCATTAATCCCCATTATGCGGAAGCTTACGAAGACGAAGTGGAGGCGATGATGAGGGTGAAAGAAAGACTGGCCGGAATGACAGGCTTTTACGATTTCAGTGGGTTTAATGCTGTTACAGTAAACCCCTTAAATTACTATGAAGAGAGCCACTATCGCTATGGGGTGGGCGACCTGATCATCGGAAGAATCTTCCCCTCCGGCCGTTTACCGGTCCCGCCCGATTTCGGCAGGTGGGTCACGGCGGCCAACGTACGCGCCCATCTGGCTCGAGAAAGAAAAGCTTTCGAGACCTATCTAAAGGGGAAGGGAAAAAGGTAAACTGGCCCGACCTGAAGGCGCTTGCTTTGTTCATTCAAAATTTCTTGCATGTTTTTAACGAATCTTTTCTCTCTTTCGTTAAATTGTTCCTCCCTAATTAGCCCGGTTTCGATAATTATCATAACGATTTCAATCCGATACAAATTCCCCCTTCTTGGCATGCTTTACGCATTGTTAGAGGTTGAAAGGAAAATCCTCGGAAGGAGGTGAGGGCAGATGAAGAAGACGATCGGGACGATGGTGGTGGTGGCCGTGGTGGTGATGTTGAC
>Ga0116167_1001239_pt1 | contig 23602 bp, 19 predicted proteins | sample AD_JPNMR3_MetaG_FD_89794 | JGI IMG/M metagenome (GOLD analysis project Ga0116167, IMG submission 89794) | Active sludge microbial communities of municipal wastewater-treating anaerobic digesters from Japan - AD_JPNMR3_MetaG | ecosystem: Engineered > Bioreactor > Anaerobic > Digestate | place...
AGAGGGTGCTTCCGTCGGTGATCCCTGCGAAAGCGATGGGTGAAACCAGCAACGCCAGAAGAATAATCCAGCATTGCCTTTGAATCGGTTTCATAGTCTCCCCTTAAAGAAAGAGTTTAACACGTTCGACTGCACAGACTGCAAACTGCACACACACTTCCTGAAACACACACACAAAACGCACACTGCACCACACACACACGCTATTTCCACTCGAACCCGCCGCACGCCGACGAATTCGAGTACCACACCGTTTTGTGCGGAAAGGCCGCACGGCTCAAAGCATGCGCAGACTCTCTCCGGCTCGTGTTTCCTCTTCCTCTAAGAAAGCGTCCTATCCTCCCCAATTCGAACGGTAAGATGTGTCCTTACATCCGCAGACAAAACCTTGTCAAAAAAAGGTGCAGGGTCATAACACGTTCAATCGGCACTATCAATGATCCTGCTTCTCTTTCCTCGACCTCCCCAGATTGGATGATACTGGTATTTAACCAGATTGACGTTTTGGAGTCAAGAGAAAAATTTTAAAAAAACAAAAAAGTTTTTTCTCTTCCATATCGGCGTTTTTTTCGGACGTGCCGAGGGCGGCCCTTCAAAAAAAATGCTGATGCGGAAATGGAGCCGACAGGGCCGTCTAAGGAATTTGCATTTGTTTCCGTCGTTTTCCGGGGACGGGTTTGCCCTGAAGGTAGCGTCCGATATTCCGAACGGCCTGACGAAGCCGGTGTTCGTTCTCCACCAGAGCGATGCGCATGTGGTATTCGCCGTTTTCTCCGAAGGCGCGGCCCGGGGCCATGGCGACATACGCATTTTCGAGCAGCTCCATCGCAAAATCGATGCTGCCTTTTCCTTTGGAGTGTTCGACGGGAAATTTCGTCCAGACAAACATCGAAGCGCGGGGGACATCCACTTCCCATCCGATTCGTTTGAGGCCTTCGCAGACGACATCGCGTCGGGCCTGATATTTTTCGTTTTGAATTCGGATGTGGTCGTCGCAATGACGCATCGCGATAATGCTGGCGATTTGGATGGGCTGGAAGATGCCGTAGTCGTAATAGCCCTTAATCGTAGCCAGGGCCTCAATCATTTTTCGGTTGCCGGCGGCAAACCCGATTCGAAAGCCCGCCATCCCGTAGGGCTTGCTGAGTGTGGTGAACTCGACGCCGACGTCTTTGGCGCCCTTGGCGGACAGGAAACTGGGGGCTTTGTAGCCGTCAAAACAGGTCTCTCCGTAGGCGAAATCGTGGATGACGGCGATTTGAAAGCGTTTGGCCAAATCCACAACAGTTTCAAAGAATCCTTCCTCGACGGTCATTCCGGTCGGGTTATGCGGATAATTGAGAATCAGCAGTTTGGGCCGCGGGAACAGGTGCTCGCAGACCATCGCAATGGTGTCCAGAAACTTCTGGTCATTGCCCAGCGGGACGGTGATGACATTCGCGCCGGCCAGAGCGACGCCGTAAATGTGGATGGGGAAGGCCGGGTCGGCCACGACAGCCGTATCACCCGGGCCGAGCATCGCCAGACACATATGGCTGAAGCCCTCTTTGGAGCCGATGCAGGCGAGGACTTCGGTTTCCGGGTCGAGGGAGACGTCCCATTTCCGCTCGTATTTGAGGGCCATCTCGCGGCGGAGATTGAAGATGCCCTTGGAGGCGCTGTAGCGGTGGTTGCGGGGATCGCGGGCGGCTTCGCAGAGTTTGTCGATAACCAGGTCCGGCGCCCCGTCCATCGGGTTGCCCATACCGAGGTCGATGATGTCGATGTCCTGCCGGCGTTTTTCAAGTTTGAGGGCGTTTAAGCGTCCAAACAAATACGGCGGCAGCCGTTTGATTCTCGAAGAAGGTTCAATTACAAACTCGTCCATTTTTTGTGGTCCGTTTTTTAGGTTTTGATTTTTGATTTTCCAATTTAACCGATAAGGCGGCTTTTGTAAACCATCGGCATACAAGAAGAGAAAGGTTTGATTTTTCGATTTGCCGATGCGGAAAATCTGTATAGAATGTCCGAAACTTACAGGTCTTGTCCGGTTGGAAAGGTTTCGGATTGCGGAAAGGCAGGGCTGAGTTGTGAAGCGGACGGTTTTGTATGATTGTCATCTGGAATGCGGGGGGCGTCTGGTGGACTTTGCCGGCTGGCATATGCCGGTGCAGTACCAGAAGGGGATTCTGCAGGAACATTTGGAGACGCGGCGTTCGGCCGGTTTGTTTGATGTATCTCATATGGGGCGTTTTGAAATTACAGGCCGGCGGGCACTGGAGTTTTTGCGGTGGGTTCTAACCAATGATGCGGGAGCTTTGCCGGTCGGTCGGGCTCATTATACCCTGCTGGCGGATGAGACAGGGGGAGCGATTGACGATGCCTATCTGTATCGTTTTTCGCCGGAACAGTGGATCCTGGTTGTCAATGCGGCCAATACCTATAAGGACTGGGAATATTTGCGGAGAAAGGCCGGAGAAATGGGTGGGGGGATTCAGCTGAAAAATGTCAGCGAGGAGCTGGCTATGATTGCCCTCCAGGGCCCCCAATCCGAGGTCATGCTTTCAGGTGTGGTGGAAAGCGGGCAGCTGCCGGAACCGAAGCGGAATGCACTCGGGACGGTTCGGATTGCCGGCTGTGAGGTGCTGGTCGGGCGGACGGGCTATACGGGGGAACCGGTCTGTTTTGAATTGTTTGTTCCTGCTAAGGCAGCGGAGGGGCTCTGGTGTCTGCTTTTAGAGAGGGGGGTTTGTCCGGTTGGATTGGGGGCTCGGGATACGCTTCGTCTGGAGGCGTCGTTGCCGCTGTACGGACATGAATACGGCCGGGATGTGATGGGACAGGAGATTCCGATTTTGGCCTGTCCGGCGGCGAAGGTTGGAGTGAACTTAAAAGACCCGGAACGTCGCTTTATCGGTCGGGAGGTCCTCGAGGAGCAAAGCAAGACTTTAAAAAAAGGAATTTGTGCGTTTCGTGTGCTCGGCAAAGGGGTCGTACGGGCCGGGGCGGCGGTGTTTCAGGGTCTGCGGGAAATCGGACGTGTCACCAGCGGCACGGTGGTGCCTTACTGGGTGCCGCGAGAAGTGTCCTGTCCGCATCACTGCGGTCATGGAACGGGCTGGGAGGCACATTTTTCCGGACAAACCGCTCAGCGTGCCATCGGTCTGGCGATGCTGGAAGGGCCTTTGGGAGCGGGGGCTTTGATCGAGATTGACCTGCGGGGGCGGCGGGTCGAGGCGGAGGTTGTAAAAAGAAATCTTGACAATTCCTGCGGGCCGATTACGTTTGCGGTGGTGTGAAAGAAACGGCGATATTCTTTTTCGATATCGGAGGTTCACAGGATGATTGACCCGGAAGCCAGATACTTAAGGACCCATGAATGGGCCAAAGACGAAGGCAGGGGAGTTTTTGCCGTCGGTTTGAGCAGTTATGCCCTCGAACAGCTGGGGGATATTGTTTATTTGGAACTGCCGGAGGTTGGGGATACGGTGGAGCAGGGAGGTACGTTTGGGGTGGTGGAATCCGTCAAGGCGGCTTCCGATTTGTATGCCCCGCTGGGCGGGGAGGTTGTGGAGGTCAATCGGGCGGCGGCGGAGAATCCGGACATGCTCAAGGAGGACCCGTATGAGGAGGGCTGGCTGATTAAAATCAAGGCCTCCAATCCATCGGAGTTTGAGGATTTGATGGATGCCAGGGAATACAAGCAGTTTTTGGAGACGGAAGCAGAGTAGCCGCTGTTTTTAACAATTCATTTTGCCCCGTTATTTCTTGAGGACAGGATGCCTTACATTTCCCATACGGACCGGCAGCGGGCTCAAATGCTCGCGGAGATTGGACTGAAACCGGAGGATTTGTTTTCCGATATTCCGCCGTCACTTCGATGCAGACCGCTGAATTTGCCGGAGGGCTTAAGCGAGCAGGAGGTGCGCAGCCGTCTGGCGGCGATTGCCTCCAAGAATTATATCCATCTGACCTGTTTTCTGGGCGGCGGGTTTTATGACCATTTCATTCCGGCGGCGGTGTATGCCCTGACAAGCCGAAGCGAATTTTATACGGCCTACACGCCGTATCAGCCGGAGGTGTCGCAGGGCACGCTTCAGGCGATTTATGAGTTTCAGTCCGTCATCTGCCGGCTGACGGAGATGGAGGCGTCGAATGCGTCGCTGTATGACGGAGGAACGGCGCTGTATGAGGCGATGATGATGGCGCTTCGGCTGACGCGCCGCAACAAGGTGATTGTGGATGATTCGGTCAATCCGATTTATCGGGTGATGCTGCATTCCTATACGCGGAATCTGAAGATTGAGCTGACGGAAACGGAAAACGCCGGCGGATTGGCCAATCGGGAGGCGATACGCCGGGCCCTCGATGAGCAGACCGCCGCCGTGATTGTACAGAATCCGAATTTTTTCGGGTGCATCGATGATTTTACGGATTTGGCCGAGGCGGCACATTCGAAAGGGGCGCTGCTGATTGTCTCGTGCTATCCGATTTCGCTGGGGATTTTGAAGACCCCGGGAGCGATGGGAGCGGATATTGTAACGGGGGAAGGGCAGAGTCTGGGGCTGCCGATGTGTTTTGGGGGGCCGTATCTGGGCTTTATGGCGACGCGGAAGGAGTATGTGCGTCAGATGCCCGGACGGATTGTCGGGCAGACGACCGATGCCCAGGGGCGGCGCGGATTTGTGCTGACGCTTCAGGCGCGGGAGCAGCACATCCGCCGGGACAAGGCGACCTCGAATATTTGTTCCAATGAGGCGCTCTGTGCCCTCACGGCGCTGGTGTATTTATGTCTGCTGGGCAAAGAGGGACTGCGGGAGACGGCGCAGCTGTGTGCAGACAAGGCCAGTTATGCCTATCAGCGGCTGACGGCGATTCCCGGGGTGCGGCCGCATTTTCCGGCGCAGTGGTTTTTTAATGAGATGGTGCTGGATTTGCCGTGCGAGGCGGCGGAGGCAGCGGCCAAACTGATTGAGCGGGGGTATGCGGCGGGATTCCCCCTGAGCCGCTATTACAAGGGGATGAACAATTCGCTGCTGATTGCCGTCACGGAAAAACGCACCAAACAGGAAATCGGAATGCTGGCTGAAGAACTGGAAGCAATTTTATAAAACCGCTGCGGTGTAAAAAGGAAAAATGAATCGATGAAGCTGGTGTTTGAAAAAAGTTCAGCGGGACGGCGGGGCCTGCGGATTCCGAAATCGGATGTGCCGACGAGCATTCATCTGAAGAAAGAATACCTGCGGGCGCAGCCGGCGGCCCTGCCGGAGCTGTCGGAACTGGATGTAGTGCGGCATTTTACGGAGCTGTCGCGGCGCAATTACGGTGTGGATACGAATTTTTATCCGCTGGGCTCGTGCACGATGAAATACAACCCGAAGGTCTGCGAGCGGATTGCGTCGTATCCGGGTTTTGCCCATCTGCATCCGCTTCTGCCGCAGCTGCGGGGCGGCGGGATGCTCACACAGGGGGCGCTGGAGGTGCTGTATGAGACGGACCTGATGCTGCGGGAAATCTGCGGGATGGCGGCGTTTACAATGCAGCCGATGGCCGGTGCCCACGGTGAGCTGACGGGGATTATGATGATGGCGGCCTACCACCGCGACCGGGGCAATCACAAGACGACGGTGCTGGTGCCGGACAGTGCCCACGGGACGAATCCGGCCAGTGCGGCGATTGCGGGCTATACAGTCAAAACAGTGCCCAGTGATGAGCACGGCTGTATGTCGCTGTCAGCCCTGAAAGCAATGCTGAACGAAGAGACGGCGGGCATTATGCTTACCTGCCCGAATACGCTGGGGCTGTTTAACCCCCATGTTAAGGAGATTTGCGAGCTGGTGCATTCAGTGGACGGGCTGGCCTATTATGACGGGGCGAATCTGAATGCGATTGTCGGCAAGGTGCGGCCGGGGGATTTGGGCTTCGATATTGTGCATGTGAATCTGCACAAGACCTTTGCAACGCCGCACGGCGGGGGCGGGCCCGGCGCCGGTCCGGTCGGGGTGGTGGAAAAACTGGTGGATTATCTGCCGGTGTCGGTGGTGGTCAAGCGGGAGGACGGGACGTATGCGCTGGAGTACAATCGCCCCAAGTCGATCGGCTATATCGCACCGTTTTACGGCAATTTCGGGGTCATTCTGCGGGCGTATGTGTACCTGCTGATGCTGGGCCGGGAGGGGCTCGAGCGGGTGGCGGAAAATGCCGTGCTGAATGCCAATTATATTAAGGAAAAACTGAAACCGTATTACGACCTGCCGCATCCGGGCATCTGCAAGCATGAGTGCGTCTTAAGTGCGGCCCGCCAGGTCAAAGAAAGCGGCGTCCACGCCCTCGATATCGCCAAAGCGCTGATTGATGCGGGTTTTCATCCGCCGACGATGTATTTCCCGACGATTGTGAAGGAATCGCTGATGATTGAGCCGACGGAGTGCGAAAGCAAAGAGACGCTGGATGCGTTTATCGAGGCGATGATTGCGATTGCCCAAAAGGCCCGAACGGAGCCGGAAACCCTCAAGGCCGCTCCGATGACAACGCCGGTCGGACGGCTGGATGAGACCAAAGCGGCCCGGGAACTGAATATCGCCTGCCTGTAGGAAAAGACCAAAGGAAAGGGGCACAGCGACGGGCTATTTCTTGCCGGACTGCAGGGGCGGTTTTTCAGAGCCGAGCAGGGTGGCCAGCCATTGGGTGTCCGGGCGGCTCTGGAGGATGATTTTGACCAGCATCGTCAGGGGGACGGCCAGCAGCATCCCGAAGGGCCCCAGAATCCAGCCCCAGAAAACCAAAGACAGGAAAACCACCAGCACGGACAGCCCTAGGTGTCTGCCGAGCATTCGCGGTTCAATAAAATTGCCGAGCACTACATTGACGACTAAATAGCCCAAAGCCGTCAGAAGGGCGGTGCCGGGGCCGAGCTGCAGGAGGGCCATCAGGACCGCCGGCACGGCCGCCACCAGCGAGCCGATAGTCGGGACAAAATTCAGCAAAAAGGCAATCAGCCCCCAAAGCACGGCATAATTGACCTTCAAAACAATCAGCCAGATGGTAATCAGCAGACCGGTCAGGAGACTGATGGCGGTTTTGATGGCCAGGTAGCGTTTGACGTCATCGGCCATTCGGGCAAGATTTTCAAAGGTCTGGGGCGACTTCTGCATAGCGGCTCGGATTTTGGCCGGCAGAATGGAGGCCTCCAGCAGGATAAAAACCGTTGTCAGGAAGATGAGAAACCCGTTGGTCAGAATGCTGCCCAGCTGAGAGAGCAGGTCTTTGAGGATGTTTACGATTTCGTCCGGATGGATATACCGCTGGATGGAATTTTGAATGAGTCGAAGGACTTGATTGACTTTTTCTTCGGCTCGGCGGCCGATGGATTCTTCGCCGGTCGGGCTGCTGTCGGAGACGGGCGAAGGCGAAAACCATTCCGTCCATTCCACGATGGTTTTCTGGAGATTTTTTTCGAATTCCGGCAGGGCGCGGGTGAAGTCGGCAATGGTGGCGGCCAGCAAAGCCCCCAGCAGCAGGCCGGCAATCAGAATGACGGCGGAGAGGATAAAGACGGCAAGACCGGTGGGAATCCGCTTCTTCTGAAGCCAGAAAAGGGCCGGTGTGGCGATAATGGCCAGAAAGACGGCCATCAGGAACGGCACAATGATGGAGACAGCCGCCCGCAGACCCGCAATGATAATCACAAGGGCCGCCAGCGGGATGAGAATCTGTGCGGCTGTTGAATGTCCGGTAGGGCCGGCAGGGGTTGGATGCGAAGACGGCTGTGCTGTCATACCTGGATTTCCTCAATCGAAATTAAATGCCTGTTTTGAGAGGACAATAGCCCCCGACTGCAATTCTGTCAAGGCCGTTTCGCAAAGCCGGTGTTCTTGACGGGGCGGGTTGAGGTGGTATAATCCGCGTTTCTGACTGAACCTCTGGCGAAACGGAGCGGTTTGTGTCGATTCAGAAAAAGAGCAAAAACAAGAAGAAAACAGAAGGGGCGGATTGCCGCGACTGCAACGGCTTATGCTGTCGGTATTTTGCCCTGCCGATTGATACGCCCAAAACATGGAAGGATTATGATGACATCCGCTGGTATCTGAGCCATCGGGGCGTTTCCGTTTTTGTGGAAAAAGGCGATTGGTACCTTCAGGTGGACAATCGCTGCAAATACCTGGACCGGAGTCATCGGTGCCGTCAGTATCCGCTGCGTCCGCGCATCTGCCGGACGTATCATACAGGGGACTGCGAGAAAGCCGGCGATGATTACGGATATGAACTGCATTTTCTCAATGACAGGCAGATGGCGGAGTATATGCGGAGCCGCTTTGGGGTGAATGTTTTTCAGCGGCTTGAGAAAATCAAGGTAGAAAAAACGGTTCGGCGAAAGGGTCGCTCGTGAAGATACCGGCAGTCAAAGGGACACGAGATTTTTATCCGCCGCAGATGGCGGTGCGGAATTTTATTGTTGAAGGGTGGAAGGCGGCCTCCCGCCGAAGCGGCTTTGAGGAATATGACGGCCCGATTTTCGAATATCTTTCGATGTATCAGATGAAAAGCGGCGAGGAAATCGTTGAGCAGCTGTTTTCGCTGACGGACCGGGGCGGCCGGCAGCTGGCGATTCGTCCGGAAATGACGCCGACGCTGGCCCGAATGGTCAATCAGCAGATTCATACGCTGCCGCGTCCAATCAAATGGTTTTCCGTGCCTCGGCTCTGCCGGGCGGAGCGGCCTCAGAAGGGGCGTCTGCGGGAGTTTTTCCAGTGGAATCTGGATATTGTCGGGGCGGAGGATGTGCTGGCGGATGCAGAAGTCATTTTCTGTGCGGTGGATTATCTTCGTTCGACCGGGCTGACGGCGCAGGATATTGTGGTGCGGCTCTCGAGCCGGCGGCTGCTGGCGGCCCTGCTGAAGGAAGCGGGGGCGTCCGAGGAGCAGCTTGCGGCTATTTACGGGGTGTTGGACAAGAAGGCCAAAGTGCCGGCGGAGGCGTTTGAAGCGATGCTTCAGGGGGCGGTGCCTTCGGACCAGACGCGCGGACGCATTCTGCAGATAATGAACAGTCAAAGTCTGGATGAACTGGAGCCGAAAACATCAGAAGGCAAGGACGCAATGGAGGAGCTGCGTCGGCTGTTTTCGCTGCTGAACCTGATGGGAATCGGCGATTATGCCCAGTTTGATATCGGAGTGGTGCGGGGACTGGCGTATTATACCGGCGTGGTGTACGAGATTTATGACCGGGGGGCGTTGCTGCGGGCGATTTGCGGAGGCGGCCGGTATGACAATCTGCTCAAGGATTTTGGGGGACCGGCTGTATCGGCAACGGGAATGGGGATGGGCGATTGTGTGCTGGAGATTCTCCTGCGGGAAAAGGGGCTTTTGAAGGACGAGAATCTGCCGACCCGCCGGCTGGATTATTATGTGGTGTTTGCCGCAGAGCAGTGGGCCTCGGAAGTGGTGCGGCTGGCGGCACAGATTCGTCTGGCGGGCTGGGCCTGTGATTTCAGTTATAAAGGCGGGAATCTGGGCAAGCAGTTAAAGCAGGCCGACCAGTCCGGGGCCGAGCGGGCGGTCATTTTAGGAGAAGAGTTCAATGCCGGAAAACTGATTGTCAAAGAGATGAAGAGCGGCCGCCAGGAAGAAGTCAGCACAGACGAGTTCCTCGCTTCCCTGAAGCGGGTGTAATCCGCTCGTTTTTTACCATTTTTTGAAGACAAAAAACACAGCGGCGATAATCAGAGCAAATCCGACAAGGTAATTCCACTTCAGCGGTTCCTTCAGGTATAGGATGGAAAATCCGCAGAAAACCAGCAGAGTGATGACTTCCTGAATGGTTTTTAACTGGGCGGCGGTGAAAATGCCGTGCCCGATACGGTTGGCGGGCACCTGAAAGCAGTATTCGAGAAAGGCAATCAGCCAGCTGCACAGAATCACAATCAGAATCGGTTTGTCCTTGAATTTCAGGTGGCCGTACCAGGCGAACGTCATAAAGATATTCGAAATCGTCAGAAGGAGTATCGTTTTCATCTTGTTTTCCTTTGTTGAATCATTTCTTTCGATTGAGGCGGTGAATTATACAGATAAAAGAACCCCGTTTGTCAATTGTATTTTGGCGGAGGATGGGGTATCTTTTTGCCTGATGCGGAAAGTCATGCAAAAATCGGTCCGGGAGCGGATGGAGTCCCCCAATCTTTATGAGGCGGCTTTTGAGACCTGGCTGGCGGAGCGGAGAATCTCCTATCGGGCCGTGCCGCAGGGGCCTCGGGCGGTGCCGGAAGGACCCCAGAAGCGGTTTGACTATCTGCTTTGTCCCGGAGGGACTGTGCCGATTTTGGCGGAAGTGAAGGGGCGGACATTTGAAGGGAGTTCTCTGGTCGGACGGCGCGGACTGGACGGCTGGACGACCCGGCAGGATTTGCAGGCTTTGCAGCAATGGGAGGATGTGTTTGTCCGGCATTATCCGGGCTGCCGGGCGGTTTTTGTGTTTGTTTTTTGTCTGAAACAGCCGGATGTGGACGCAGACGGCCTGGAGATTTTTGTTCACAATGGAAGGCGTTTTGTCTTTTTGGCTGTTGAGGCAGGAGAGTATAGAACATATGCAGTCCAGCGCAGTCCGAAGTGGAGGACGGTTACCTTAAAAGCAGAGGATTTTCGAAGGTGTACCGTCCCGCTTGAAGAGTATTTGGAGACAATTTGGAATGAATAAGGTGATTCAGTCGTATGCAGAATCTGTCTTGTCCGGCGGACTGCTGAACCGCCGGCAGGCCCTTGAACTGGCGCAGGCGGGCCGGACGGATTTTGAAGATTTTCTGTATTGGGCGGACCGGATTCGGCGGCATTTTTTCGGAGAAACGGTCCATATTTGTTCGATTGTGCCGGGCCGGCTGGGCGGATGCAGCCAGGATTGTGCCTTTTGCGCCCAATCGGTTCATTATGATACAGCGGTGGACAAAAAGCCGCGTCTTCTGACGGAGGAAGAGATTGTCTCGGCGGCGGCGGAAGCCAAGGCGAGGCGGGTCAATCATTTCGGAATCGTAACCAGCGGCCGTTCGGTCCCGGAGGGAGAGCTCCAGCGGCTGGAGGGAATTATCCGGCGGCTCCGTCAGGAGTTCGGCATTCGAGTCTGTGCGGCACTGGGAATTCTCGATGAAGAGGCAATGAAACGGCTGGCCGCAGCGGGTGTGGAACGCTACAACCATAATTTGGAGACATCCGAGCGGCATTTTCCGAATATTGTAAAGACCCATCGGTACGAAGAGCGGGTTGCGACGATTCGGGCCGCTCTGAAGGCGGGACTGAAGGTCTGTGCGGGCGGCATTTTCGGAATCGGAGAGACCCTCGAAGACCGGATCGATATGGCGATGGAGCTGCGGGGGCTGGGAGTGGATATGGTGCCGCTGAATTTTCTGCATCCGATCCCCGGGACACCGCTGGGGACGATGCCGACGCTGGCTCCCCGGGAGATTCTTCGGATTGTGGCTCTGTATCGGTTTCTTCTCCCGCAGACGCATCTAAAGGTGGCGGGGGGCGTGTGCGGAACCTGCGGGATCTGCAAAGCTGGATATTTCGGGCGGGATGTACGAGCATCATCAGCGGCAATTACCTGACTACGGCGGGTCGGGCGGTCGAGGAAGACAAACAGATGATAATGGATTTGGGGATGCAGCCGTCTGATTGCTGCTGAAGAAAGAAGCCGTTTTCAGTGCAGGACGGAGCAGCAGTCCTGGATGAGTTTGACGGCCTGGTCCACATCCGTCGGATTGGTGAGGACGGCATCGAACCCTTTTTTCTTGAGGGCGGCGGTTTCGTTTTCGTTCAGCCCGGAGGCGACGGCGATGATTTTTGTGTACTCCAGGTCTTGATGCTGGCGGACATACGTGCAGAGCTGCTGAGGGTTGACGGCGTTGGACATCAGATTGACCAGGATGACTTGGGGTTTGAATTTTTCTGCCAAAAGGCCTGCATCGAAACTGTTGTGCGCACAGATTGCCTCAAAACTGCCTTTCATTTGAAGCGTCTCGGCGAACTGTCGGCTTTTTTCCGGACAGGAGTCAATAATCAAGACTTTCATTTGCCCTTTTTCGAGGGCATCTGTCGGCATATTGTGTGCTTTCATAAAGCGAATGAGCTCGCTGGTCGGAATTCGACGGTCTCGAGAGCCGGGGATGCGATATCCTTTTAACTGTCCGGAATCAAACCATTTGGTGACGGTGCGAGGGGCCACGTTGCACAGTTTGGCTACCTCTCCGGTGGTCAGAACATCTTTTTTCTTCATCGTTCAAAATCCTGCAAGAGTCGGCTGTATGCCGTAAATAGTCTGCCATAAAGGGCTGGACAGCGGTTTTCCAGCCGTGATTTACATCGGACTAAGGTTTTCCCTGTTTAACATCCTTCTTCAAAAAATGAAGATTTTTTCTTTTTTTCGACCGTTTGAAGGGGGCTTGCAAAAGACAGGTCCGATAATAAACAAGATAAATTCGAGTTATTTTGTTTTGTTGGTTTTTGAAGGAAAGTTTTTTGAGTATTGTCAAAGAATTGTTCGTATAGGGGAATAAGAAACAGGGACGTTCTGAGATTTCCCTGTTAAACGGAAGGTTTCGGCTTGACCGATAAGAAAAGTAAGGATATGATTCGGCAAGCTATAAGTTTTATTCAAAAGTGAAGCGCATGACAGAAAAGCCCTAATAAAGATGGGCGAAGTCGAAAACGGCAACTTGGCAGATGGTTGGCAGAGCTTCATGAACATCGTTTTCTGCCGGCAGGGCGAAAGGCGTCGAATGATATGCGAGATGCCAAGTCCAAAAACCGGCCGAAGCGATGAATGGGACGAATTTGGAATTTGTGGATAAACAAAACACCAGTGACAGGGCAGGCAGGAGGCCGGCCGACAATGACAGACAAGACAAAAAGATTCATCGCTCTTCAATCAGCCGCCGGAGATTCCCCGGGCGGAGAAAGCGAGAGGGTCTGACGGTCTTTTTGAACGCGTAAGTCCACAAGTTTCCTGATTTTGTGCCTTTCTGAGGTTCCCCCCTTCTAAGGTGCCGGTTATGTTGTGCGCCCAGTGAACGATAAACGGTAACCTTGAAAGGTGCAAACTATGGAAGTGTTGATGGCCATTAACACAGCGTCGTGGATTGTTGGCATTCTGCTGGGGGGGATAATTGGTCTTGCGGTTTCCATTCTTGTTGGTTTTGCCATATCCAAAATCCGTCTTAAAGAGGCAGAAAAAGACATTCAAGGTCGTCTTGAAACAGCCCGGCGTGAAGCCGAGACGATTTTGAAAGAAGCCCGTCTGGATGCTGCCAGTGAGTTTATCCGAAAGCGGGAGGAGTTTACCAATGAAGTGGCGGCCAAAGAGGCCCAAATCCAGAAGCAGGAACTTCAGCTGGAAAAGATGAAGGATGCTCTGGAACGGCAGCAGGAACAGATTGAGCAGCGGGACAGGCAGTTAAAGAACCTCGAAAAAGACCTTCAGCGGAAGATTGAGAGTGTAGACAATAAAAACCGGGAATTGTCTTCTTTGCTTGTTCAGCAGAAAAATCAGCTGCTGAAGATTGCCGGAATGTCGGTGGAAGAGGCCAAAAATCTCCTGCTTCAGGAGCTCGAGGAGGAATGTGAAAAGGAGATGAGCGAACTGATCAGCCGCAAGGTCGCCCAGGCGGAGGAGCAGGCGGAGGAAAAGGCCAAAGAGATTATCAATCTGGCCATTCAGCGGTACGCCGCCGAGCAGACCTGCGAGGTGAGCGTTTCGATGGTGGATATCCCCAATGATGAAATGAAAGGCCGCATTATCGGAAGGGAAGGACGGAATATCCGGGCATTTGAGAAGGCCACTGGCGTGGATGTGATTGTAGATGACACGCCCGGTGTGATTGTGGTCAGCGGGTTTAATCCGATTCGCCGCGAGGTGGCCCGGCTGAGTATGGAACGGCTGATTCAGGACGGGCGGATTCATCCGACGCGGATTGAAGAGATTGTGGCTCAAACGAAAAAGGATGTGCATCAGCGGGTCATTCAGCTGGGCAAAGAGGCGGCCGAAGAGGTGGATGTCCGCGGGCTGAACAACAAGATTATCGGGATGCTCGGGGCCCTTCACTACCGCACCAGTTACGGGCAGAATGTGCTGCGGCACAGTGTCGAGGTGGCTTTCCTGGCGCAGGTGATGGCGGATGAACTGGGGCTGGACGGTTCGCTGGCCAAGCGGGCGGGTCTGCTGCACGATATCGGCAAGGCGATGGACCGGGAGATTGAAGGCGGGCATCCGTCGATTGGGGCCAACTACCTGCGTCGATTCAAGGAATCACCGATTGTGCTGAATGCCGTCGAGGCGCACCACGGGGATATACCGGCCGACAATCCCTATACGCCGCTGATTGCGGCGGCGGATGCCATCAGTGCATCCCGGCCCGGTGCCCGTCGGGAAACCCTCGAGCGGTATATCAAACGGCTGGAGAAGCTGGAGGAAATCGCCCGCAGCTTTGAAGGGGTGGAAGGATGTTATGCGATTCAGGCGGGCCGTGAAGTGCGTGTGATTGTCAATGCGGAGAAGGTCAGCGATGATGCGGCAATGAAGACGGCACGGGATATTGCCAAGAAGATTGAGGAAGAGATGACCTATCCGGGCGAGATTAAAGTGACGCTGCTGCGGGAGGTTCGGTGCATTGAGTACGCTCGATAGCGGAACTTATGCTGAACAGGTCCGCGGCGGTCCGGATTGCCGAAAGTGAGGGGACTGTGAAGATTAAAGTGCTGTGTATCGGGGATATTGTGGGCCGTCCGGGCCGGCGGATTCTATCCTCTCAGCTTCCGCTGCTGGTGCGGCAGCATCAGGTCGATGCAGTAATAGCCAATGCGGAGAATGCGGCGGGCGGTTCGGGGCTGACGCCCCAGATTTATGAGAAATTAGGCCGCTACGGAGTGCACCTGATTACGCTGGGCGATCACTGCTATCGGAAGAAAGAGATTTTGCCGATTCTCGAAAGCGGAGGCAATATTGTCCGTCCGGCCAATCTTTCGCCGGCGGCTGCGGGGAAGGACTTTGCCGTCTATCAGACCTCCAAGGGAGTCTGCGTCGGTGTGGTGACGCTGATGGGGCGGATTTTTATGAAACCCGCGGACTGCCCCTATGCCAAAATTGATTCGATTCTGCCCCGGCTGTCGCAGCAGGCGGAGGTGATTTTCGTGGAAATGCATGCGGAGGCCACCAGCGAAAAGGCGGCGATGGCGTATTATCTGGACGGCAAGGTCAGCTGCGTGTTCGGTACGCATACGCATGTGGTGACGGCGGATGAGCGGATTCTGCCGGGTGGGACGGCGTTTATTACCGATATCGGGATGACGGGGGCGCACGATTCGGTTTTGGGCCGCAAGAGCGATTGTGTCATTCGGGCATTTCGCACGCAGATGCCGTATCCGTTTGAATTGGCCGCCGGGGATGTGCGAATGAGCGCGATATTGGTGACGGTGGACAGCCATACCCGCCGGGCGGAGTCAATCGAGCGGATTCAGGTTCGGGAAGAGACGGCCGACGAGATGATTTACGACAGCGATGACGGCAAACCGGATTCGGCAAACGGTTTTATGAGTTAAGGGGTAACGGTTCCGCTGTTCCGGGATCCAGAGCCGGCAAGGGTTGTTCAGTCGAAGGAGGGGGCTGACCCTGCGGCCTGTTTTTCTTTGAATTCTTTAGCGAGTTGACGGAGTCTGAGGATATCCGTCTTGCCGGAGCCCAGACGGGGGATTTCGTCGAGTCCAATCAGATTTTCCCGTTTGGGCAGATAGAGTTTGGGCAGGTCGCTTTCCGCAAGTTTTTCGTAAAGGTCTTCGGGATTCACTTTGTCTTTCACATACAGCAGGACGATTTGCTCGCCTTTTTTCTCATCGGGCAGACTGGTGACGGCCACCAGCGGTTCATTCAGATGGAGAAGTTTCATACAGGTTTCTTCGATAGTCAGGTGGGACACCATTTCCCCGCCGATTTTGCTGAAGCGGCTGAGCCGGTCGGTGATGGTGATGAAACCGTCCCGGTCGAGCGTGACGATGTCTCCGGTATTGTACCAGCCGTCCTGAAGGGCCTGGGCGGTTTTCTCGGGAAGATTCAGATATCCTTTCATCACGTTGGGGCCTTTGACCCAGAGCAGTCCGGGCTGTCCGACAGGGACGGGACGGCCGGTTTCCGGATGGAGGATTTTGACGGCGATGCCGGGCAGGGGGTGTCCGGCGGTGCCGTCTTTGGTGCCGATTTGACGAACGCCGGCGACTTCGACATCGGGAACATTGATGGCAATCAGCGGGGAGCATTCGGTGGTCCCGTAGCCCTCACGCGGACGGATGCCGAATTTCTTTTCAAATTCGTCGATGAGTTCAGGTTTCAGTTTTTCGGCGCCTGCGATAATAAATCGCAGGGTTTTGAAGTCGTCCGGTTCACATCGTTTCAGATAATTCAGAAGGAAGGTAGTAGTGGCGAACAAAAGGGTGGCGTTTTCGGTGCGGACGGTCTGGCCGACGGCTTTGGCATCGAGGGGATTGGGGACAAAGCAGACCGGCACACCGGCCAGAATCGGCAGCCAGAGCGTGCAGGTCAGGCCGAAGGAATGAAACAGCGGCAGTGCGGCACAGAGCTTGTCGCCGGGATAAACGCGGAAAATCATCAGGGCGCCTTCAAGGTTGGACAGGATATTGTGGTGGCTTAAGAGGATGCCTTTGGGTTTGCCGGAGCTGCCGGAGGAAAAGAGGATGACGGCTGTCTGGTCAGGGTCAAAAGTTTCGGCACAGGCCAGGCGGCGGCGAGGACAAAAGAGGGCCTTGAGGGCGGCCAGCCGTTTTTGTGCCGGCGTAAATTGAGTCAAAAGGTCTTCGAGGAATAATGCGCCGGGCAGGGTGATCGGAGAAACGCTTATCTTCTCGAGAAAGAGACGGCTGGTGAGGATGGTCTTCAGGCCGGTCTGTTCGATCATAAATTGCCGGTCGGACGGAGAAACGGCATAGGAGAGGTTGACGGCGGTTTTGTTGAGCAGAGCAACGGCCAGGTTGGCGCAGACGGCTCCCACAGAAGGCGGCAAAAAGATGCCGATGTTGGGCTGGTCGGCGGTGCGGTCTTTCAGATAGTCCCGCAGAAGGACGGCGGCGATGAGGGTTTTTCCCCACGTGAGCCGTTTGCCGCTGCTGTCGCTGATAAAGGGCCGGCGGAAGTGTTTGCGGGCGGAGCGGACAAAGGTTTCTCCCAGACTGATTCGATGCGGTTTTCGGCTTTCAAAATAATCGCAGGACAGTTCCGCAATGGCCTGGCGGGCTTCTTCGGCGGAGGTGTCGGCGGGCAGGGGCTTTCCAAAATGAACCTGGACGGGATAGGGCAGTCTTTTGGGCCAGGCGGACAGCAGCCGTCCGTGATAATGACTCAGGACACTGCCCCAGATTCCGCCTAGGTAGGCGGGAATGACGGGAATATCCAGCCCTTCGGCGATTTTTTCAAACCCAGGCCGGAAGCGGTTCATCTGGCCGGTGCGGGTAATGCCGCCTTCCGGGAAGACACAGACCAGCTCGCCGTTTTGCAGGGCCCGACGGGCTTGTTCGATGGATTCAAAGATGGATTTGGGCGAGTCGGAAGGACTGACAGGAATCGCTTTCACCAGCCGAAAGAGCCAGTGAAGGCCTTTGTTTTGATAAAGAGACTTATCCATCAGAAAACGGACAGGACGAGGCAGGGAGGCCATCAGAATCACGGCATCAGCCCAGGAGACATGATTGGAGACCAGCAGGGCCGGGCCGGAGGCGGGAATGTGTTCGGCACCGAACACACGGAGACGGTAGAGCAGTCGGGTCAGAACAGCGGCCAGAAATCGAAGAAGCGGATAAGGCAGGCGGACGACGGCGCCGACGGCCAGCACCAGTGTCAGCAGTCCGAACAGAAGAAACATCCAGCTTGGGCTGATTTTCAGGACTGTCGTGCAAAGGTTGACCAGCACGGAGGCCAGCAGAACGCCGACCCAGCTGAGAAAGTTGGAAGCGGCCAGCACCTGTCCGCGGATGGCGGCAGGGGCTTTCCTCTGGATGAAGGCGTGGATGGGAATAATAAAGAGGCCGGCGCCGACTCCGAACAGGAAGGTCAGGGAGAAAATGCCGGGATTTTGGGTGAACATTTCTTTGGCGTTCTGCGGGGAATGGGAGTTGGGATTGACCAGGCCGAGGGCAATGGCGGCAGCGGCCATCATCAGGCCTCCGATGGGAACAATCCCCAGTTCAATCGAGCGGCCGGACAGTTTGCCGGACAAATAGGAGCCCAGACCAATCGCCAGAGAGGCCACCACGAACAGCAAAGCACTGAGTTCTTCGTTGGCCTTGCAGACTTCCAGACCGTAGGGGATTAGATTGATTTGAGCAAAAGCCCCGAGGAAGAGGAAGTAAGCGGCCGCCGCCATAGCAATCAGCAGGGCGGTTTCGGAGCGGATGGCTTTTAAGGTTCGCCAGATATCTTTGAAAAACAGGATAGAGGCCTGAACGGATTGTCCGCCGGCAGGGGTTTTTTCAATTTGAAGACTGGTGAAGACCCCGACGGCAGCTACAAGGATGCACGCTGCATCGGCCAGCGGGTAATTGCGGTTTGTAGTCAGGATGAGGATGGGAGCGGCGGCGCTGCCGAGCACGATAGCCAGGTAGGTCATACCTTCGAGAAGCCCGTTGGCCTTGGACAGCTGGTCAGGGCGAACCAGCTCGGGAATGATGCCGTATTTGGAAGGGCCGAAGAAGGCGCTTTGCGTGCACATCAGGAACAGGACAACGTAGAGCCCGGCGGCGCTTTTGAACAGGAACATCAGCAGTCCGAGTGCCATAATGACCAGCTCGGCGATTTTGGCCAAAACGATGATGTCCCGTTTACTGAAGCGGTCGGCCAGAATGCCGGCATAGGGCGTAAAGAGAAGAAACGGAATGACAAAAATTCCGGCGGCCCAGGCGCCGATTTGTGCGGCTTTTTCCTGACCGAACAGTCCGATCAGGAAGAGGACCATCAGCCAGCGGTAAAGGTTGTCATTCAAAGCACCCAGAAACTGGGTGGCGTTGTGCCACAGGAATGAGCGGCTGAGGTGATTGCCGCCGGTTTGGATTGAGATGTTTGTTTCCGTCGGTTTCATGAGTTTTCAGATTTTTGATTGTTCTCCAATCCTATTTTTACCGGTTTTTGGGGAAAAAAGAAACGGTTCATTTCCGGAAAAATAATCGAGAACAGCCCGGATGGCCGCCTGACAATAAGTGCTTGCCTCGTTGAACAGTTCGTGGCGGGCGCCGGGGAGCATTTGGAGATGGGCGGTGGGAAATTTCTTTTGGAGCATTTTCAGGTTGTACGGCCAGTCCACCGTTTTATCCTCTTGCGGCTGAAGGATAAGGATTTTCCGATCGGAAGGCGGCAGGGTTTGAAGCTTGTCATTCCACTTGTAAAGGGCTTTGACCCATTGCAGGGAGACGACTCGGGCGTGGAGGAAGTCCCGGCTTCGATTGAAAGACAGGTATTCGGGGTCGGAAGAGTTCTTCTGCTGGATACGGGGAATGCGGTCCGTAAAAAGGCAGACGGTTTTCCAGAGGGGTTTGGAGAGGTTATAGGCGGCCCAGCGGAGAAGGGGGGCGGCCAGGACAACTTGCTCGAGGCATGGAACCGCACCGGTCAGGAGGGTATCGATGAGAACGGCGGCTCCCATACTGAAGCCGACGGCACAATAGGGACCGTGCAGGCGGGCGCGGACCTTTTGGAGAAAGTCGGCCAGGGCGATGGTGTACTCCTCGAAATGGTTGATAGAAGCGTGCGGGCCGGTGGAAAGGCCGTGTCCGGGCCAATCAAAGAGAGCGACGGCAAAGTGATTCTCGAGCAGAGCGGAGAGCAGATGCCGCATCTGGCCGCTGTGATTGAGATAGCCGTGGAGTAGAACCACAGCGGCTTCATAACGGGCGGGCCGGTAGATGTGGGCGGCCAGCTGATAGGGGCCCGACGCGAAGGAACCGAAGAGATGCTCGATTTGGGGGCCGCAGTCGAGGCCGTAATAGGCAAAGTAAGCTTTGGCTGATTCCGAATAACAGTCGGGTTTGGCCTGTTCGAGCGGTTCGAGAACAGGCAGCGGGCCGCCGTTCGTTCTTTTTTGAATTCGATTCAGCATAGGCCTATCAGGTCCATCTTATCACAGACGGAATAATCTGACACGATTTAAGGATTCTTATTTGTTTTGACGGACAAAAGATAGCTGGAGCAGACAAGGAACAAAAAGACAGCAAGGCAGTTCTGGTAAAGCGGCACAAGGAGTGTCATCTTCGGTGAAACATCGGGATGAAGGTTGAATTGCCGGACCAAAAGGGCGGAACAGACAAGCAGAAAGACCGATGCGGAAACGACGATCCTGCCAAAACGGGTTTTTGTGAAGAAAAGATTGAGCAGACCGAATGCCGCATAAGGACTCAGACACCACACGAAATCGAAAGAACGGTTCAGGACTTCGCGGAAAGTCCATGGGACTGTACCCAAAAGATTTGCGCCGGCGGCGATGAAGCCGAAGAGAAGAATGAATGTGTTAAAAAGAGACATTTTTCGGGCTCCTATGATAGGAAAGTGGGGTGGAGATTTTTTTGGGCAATAGGATTTGGAACAAATGGAAGGGGTTGCAAGGCCGGGTTGTAACCTTTTATTTTGAAAGAGATTACACGGCCGAAGTAGGCCCAGTTCAGAACAAAGGGATAGATGAAATTGGACAGGCCGCCGGGTGCGGCCAGCCAGCGAAGGGTGCGCCGAAGGATTCGCCATGGGGAATAAAACCTGCGGATAACCCAGTCGGTGCCGGCCTGCAGCTGGGCGGCGGACATAAGTCTCGGCTGGAAAACAACATGACGGTAGTCGTAATGCTCCCAGTCGGAGTCAGTGATGCGGGGTTTGAATTCCTCATAAAGCGGAGTGCCGGGCAGCGAAGTGAGGATGGAAACCTGGACGGCGTCGATGCCGATGTCTTCGAGTAAGTCCAGTGTTGACTGGAAGATATGAATATCGTCATTGTCGAAGCCGAAGATGATGCCTGCCTCAACAAAGATGCCGTATCGATGGATGGTTTCGACGGCTTTTTTGTAATGGAATGGGACGTTAAATCCTTTTTCCGTAAGGGTTAAGACGGACTGGGTGAAGGATTCCAGCCCGATGAAAAGGCCGACACAGCCGGCTGTCTGAAGGGCGGACAGCAGGTCCGGGTCGTCGGCGATTTCAATGGAGGCCTGGGTAATCCATTTTTTCTTCAGCGGTGCTAACTCTTTTAAGAGATTGAGGATATATTCACGATTCTGGGTGAGGTTGTCGTCCACAAACATAAAGAAGCGGGAGGGGAAGGAGCGGATTTCGGCGATAACGTCGGGGATAGGGCGACAATAATGCTGAGATTTATATAAAGTTCCGATAGAGCAGAACTTACAGCGGTTTCGACAGCCCATTGTGGCATACGTTGCGTAGGTTGTGGAGTATTTGCTTTTGTCGAGAAGATGACGCGGGAGTGAGGCGGGGACCTGACCGGCTGGATTGCCGCAATATCTTTTCTGTAAACGGTTTGCGCGAAGGTCGTCGAGGAGTTTCGGCCAGGCGTCCATCGCAGGACCAATGACGACGGCGTCGCAATGCTGCAGGGCCAGGTCGGGATTGAGGGTGGGGAAAAAGCCGCCGAGGACGACGGGGATGTTATACTTCCTGTAGTGGTCGGCCAGCTCGAATGCACGAGGGGCAGTGGCTGTCATGCAGGTGATGCCGACCAGGTCAAAGTCGGTGTCGGGGGGAACCTCATCAATTTGCTCATCGATGAGAGTAATCTGAGCGTCGTAAGGGCTTAATTTGACGAGAGTTAAAAGAGAGAGCATGGAAAAGCGGAATGTCCTGCCGTTGAAAAGCTTCCTTCTGCCGACCTTACGCCAGCAGCCCGATGCCGGAGAAATCAGGAGAATCTTCATGGGGTTTTGTTCCTTTCTAAGCTTTTGTTTTTCAAAGAGTTATGATTTTCGACGAGTTCTATAGGGTATAGTAAGCAAGGAATGTGCCAAAGATCGTGCTTTGGCTTAAGTGATTATGAACAAAAAGGATACAGAATTTTCTTCGTGCGAATGATTTTTGTTTTATGTTTTGTGATTGACAAAAAATGTATACATGATATACAAAAAATGTATATGAAAAAATTAATAATTAAAGATAGACAATTCTTTAATCTGGTGACGGAAGCCACCTTTTCGAATCCATTTAGTCCGGACCGGGAGGCGATTGACCAGCGGATTACGGGTATGGATTCTTCGAAACCGAGGTCGGAGGTTCTGGATGAAGAAATCCGCTTAACCCGTCAGCGGCTGGCAGATTTGGACCGGGGGAAACGGTGTCGGCTGGAGGATTTTGAGGGGCCGGACCGGGACCTGATGAAGTATGTGTTTTTGTTTGTGATTTATCATCAGTGGGCAGAGGCGCTTGATAAGCTGATTGCGCAGCAGGCGACGACGGAGGAGCACCATGTAAAGGTCTGGTTTGCACCGGAGGTTCTCAAGCAGCTGCAGGAGCGGGGATTCAGCCAGGAGGATTCGGTGCGGTGCCTCTCGATGTTTTACCAGATACGGCGGGCATATTATCTGATCGGCCGGATGCTCATCGGGCCCAGTGCGTCGATGCGCCGGCTGCGGATGCATCTGTGGAATCATATTTTCACGCAGGATATTCGGCTGTATGAGCGGTATCTGTGGGACAAGATGGAGGATTTTTCGACGCTCCTGGAGGGGCCGACGGGCAGCGGCAAGGGGGCGGCGGCGGCAGCCATCGGACGGTCGGGATATATTCCGTTTGATGCGGCGAAGAACTGCTTTGTGATTCCGTTCACGAAGCTGCTGGTGGAGGTAAATCTGGCGCAGTTTACGCCGACGCTGCTGGAGTCGGAATTGTTCGGGCATGCCAAAGGGGCGTTTACGGGAGCGGTGGCGGATTACGGGGGTGTGCTTTCGCTGTGCGGCCGGCACGGGACGATTTTTCTGGATGAGATTGGGGAGGTTCGGCCGAATGTGCAGGTGAAGCTTTTGCGGGTTTTGCAGGAGCGTCGGTACTGGCCGGTGGGCAGTCATCAGGAGCGGATGTTTCTGGGTCGTGTGGTGGGGGCGACGAATCAGCCGGTGGAGGAGCTGCGTCGTCGGGGGCGGTTTCGGGAGGATTTTTATTATCGGCTGTGTGCGGATGTGATACGGGTGCCGTCGCTGAAGGAGCGGATCGAGGAGAGCGAGGAGGAGCTGCCGTCTTTGGTGCGTCATTTTGTGGGGCAGATAGTGGGGCAGGCGGATGAGGGGATAGTGGGGCGGGTGCTGGAGGTGATAGAGCGTCGGCTGGGGCGGGGGTATGATTGGCCGGGGAATGTTCGGGAGCTGGCGCAGTGCATTCGGCGGGTGGTGCTGCGGGGGGATTATGAGCCGGGGGCGGGGGGAGCGGCGGGCGCGGAGGGGCGGCCGCTGACGGCGGAGGAGGTGGTGCGGCAGTACTGCCGAGATCTGTATGCGCGGTACGGCAGCTATGGGGAGGCGGCAAAGGCGGCGGGACTGGACCGGCGGACGGTCAAGCGGTACGTGGAGGGAGGGTAGGCAGGTATCAGTCATCAGTTATCAG
>Ga0116167_1001243_pt1 | contig 23572 bp, 19 predicted proteins | sample AD_JPNMR3_MetaG_FD_89794 | JGI IMG/M metagenome (GOLD analysis project Ga0116167, IMG submission 89794) | Active sludge microbial communities of municipal wastewater-treating anaerobic digesters from Japan - AD_JPNMR3_MetaG | ecosystem: Engineered > Bioreactor > Anaerobic > Digestate | place...
CAGGACACCGCGCCCTTCCTTGACATCCGCGTGGATTGGCGCCACTCCGTCTCCAGCAACCACCGCTCCCAGGTCCTCCGGCGCTTGCGCCAGCTTCGCGCCGAGGGAACCGTGACGTTTGACGTCGCCCGCACCCCCGGCGAGGTGAGCGAGATGCTCCAGCAGCTCTCCGCGATGCACATCGCGCGCTGGCGCCGGCGCCGGGAGACGAGCATCTTTGCCGTCCCAGAAGACCGGGACTGGCTCCACGCCGCCACCCATGCCCTCCACCAGCAAGGGCTCCTCTACCTCTGCCGGCTCTCTCTCAACGGCACCCCGATCAGCATCGGTCTTTACTGCCTTGCGCGGCGGCGCCTCACCAACTACATGGTGAGTTTTGACGAAGAGTACCGGCGGTTTGGCCCAGTGCATCTGATGGTGATGATGGCGATCGACGACGCGCGTGCGCGCAACCTGGCAGATATCCACGACTTCGGGCGCGGTAGCGAGGAGTATAAGCTCCGGTGGACGCGCGCCGCCCAGCCGGTCTCGCGTATCCTCGTTGCACGCAGTTCCCCCACCGGCAGAGCCGCCTTCTGGTGGGCAACCCGCGCGCAACCGTTCATCTGGGAGCACTATGCCGCCGCGACCTTTCTCCGCGAGATCCGCCGCCGTCTTCGCATGCGCCGCTCCGCAAGCGAGGAGGCCGGGCAGTAGCGCAGGGGTGCGCGGCTATCCATCGACGATCCACCCGCCGGCCATCCCGAGAGTGGACGAGCGCCGCGCTGCCGTTGCTGCCAGCCGGCCGGTGAGGGTCCACCGCGCTCGCCAGTAGGGGCTTTGCCTGTCATCGCGGGGAACCAACCGGCTTCGGAGATACCGCCTATGCTCCCCGCGCGCAGGCAGTGCCAGAGAACTGCCGCCCGGCTGTGGGCAGCGCGAGATACCGCGCGGCCCGGTGCCAGAACTGACCCTACTGCCTTCCTATGCGTTGCCGCCCGGCCGCGAAGTGAGAACACTCAATGCGCATTGGCACATGGAGCCTCTCTCGCTCGCTCTACGCCATGCGCGTTGCAGGGTGAAGTGGGGGCGGAGAAGAAGGCGCACAGCCTGCGCCGAGGCGCTCTCCGCGGCATGCACCGCCCATCGGATGCGCTTCCCTTTCGAACGCGCCGCCTGGGCATCGAACCACGAGACGCGCGCGCGTTCGCGCCAGAGAAGGTAGGCCATCCGGCGACGCTGGCCCAGGCTGAGGGGCATCGTTGCCAACGCTTCGCGATAGAGCCCACACGCGGCTTCCAGCCGCCGGCGACAATCATCGCTTAGGCTCTCCTGGCGCACGCGGTATAGGTAGAGCGGCTCCGCCACGAAGGAATAGCCGTATCCCCCCACAAGAAGGCGCAGCCACAGATCGAAGTCCTCGTTCACCCACAGGCCTTGCCGGAAGCCCCCCACGGATTGGAGCAGATCCCGAGGGGCCAGTATCGCCACATAGGGCCGGTTGTCATCCAGCAGCCGGTCCATCCCGCGCAATCCGGACGGCGGCTCGGAAACTCGGTAGCGGTCGATGCAGTTCACGCCGTCCCATAGCCAGGCATCGCAGACCGCGAAGCGCGCTTTGAAGGCTGATGCGTGGAGTGACTTGCGCAGCATCGTCACCCACTCCGGGCGCACTTCATCATCGGCATCGAGGAAGGCCACATATTCGCCCCGGGCATGCGCCAGGCCCAGGTTGCGCGCGGCAGACGGGCCAGCGTTCGGCTGGTAGAGATAGCGCACGGCGTCACCAAACGCCCGGACCACTTGAGCCGTGTCGTCCGTCGAGCCATCATCCACCACGATGACCTCGATGTGGCGGTGCGTTTGCCGCAAGGCAGAGCGAATCGCGCCGCCGAGGTACTCAGCGCAGTTGTGCGTCGGGATCACGATGCTGACTAGTGACATTTCCGCCGCCCCTCCAAGAGGTTGTCCCGCTTCGGACGCTCACCCCCTCCGGTACCGCCGGAGCCGCGTCCTCATCTCTCGCACCGCGACGTGAAGACGCGGGTGGCGCCACAGCGCCGGTTTGGCTTCCACCGCCCACCACCAAGCCAGTCGCCCGCGAAGAGAGCGCCGGGCGATGACAATCCGCTCCAAAGGGCGCACCTTCTGCGTCCACGAGAGCTTATACTCTTCGTCTCCTCGCCCGAAGTCATGCTCCTCTGCGAGGCCCTGCCCCTGGATCTCCTCCACAACCGATAGGATCAGCAGGTGGATCGGGCTGAACCGGGCGTACTCCGGTGCGAAGACATACGAGTAGGGCATCAAGCGCGACCCAAACAGCGTGTAGATCCCAATGCTGACGGTATCGCCACCTGCCGCCAATCGGTACAGCCGCAGCTGGCCTCGGCGTTGCAGGCCGTGGCAGACATCACGCAGGAACTCGCGCGTCTCCTGGAAGGAGTAGGCGCTGGTCTCGCCCTTTGCCCGCCATCGCTCAATATGGAAACGTGCGAACTCCTCCAGGAGCGCGTCAATCTCCGCCGGGGTCTGAGCTCTCGTCAGTGCCAAACCGCCCCGCTCCTCGAGACGCCGGCGGCGCCGTAGCCAATCCGACCGGTGCCCCTTCCCCACTGTCTCGCGCCAGTCGATCGATAGGTCCAGATAAGGCGCCACGTCTTGCTGCGCGCGATGGATCCGCCATGCGTGGGGGACCTGATCGCACAGCGAAGCCAGGGCCGATCCCGGGCGCACGTAGTGGAGGTCGATCACATTCCAGGGCGCGTGCCCGAGGAAGTTGGCCCAGGCGGCCGGCAGATCCTCCGGGTAGTCGGGATCAGAAAGCGCGTCGCAAAAATCCGAGTAATCCGTGGCCACACGCAGCGTGCGGATCCCGAACGCCACCGGGCCGACATCGTGTGCGCAGAGCGCCAGCGCCGCGGTGAGGCGGTCGTCCCGCCTTGCGGTGAGGACCAGAGGCCGGCCTTCCGGACGATGCCGGATCCAGGACGAGACCCACGGGTAGCTCTGAAACAGGTGGGCCCCCGGACTGCGCGCATGGAGCGCGTCCCACGCGCTCTCCAGCTCGCCCAGGCGCTCGGCGGTGGTGACGCACTCGAAGATAGGCCCTCCCGGCACTACCCCATCAACCGGCTTCTTCGCCACGTTTCCCTCCGTTCACCGCCGCGCAGCGCGCTACGCCGGGCCGGATGCCGCGCCCATCCCGGCCGCGAGGGCCCGAGCCGACCGCCGGAACGTCATGTCGCGGATCAGCCACCAGAGGATGCGCGGGTTTCGTGCCATCTGTGTGAAGCAGTAGGGAAGCCACGCATGCCCGTAGGGCACGTATACCCGGACGCCCACCCCCAGCTCGCGCGCCACGTTCAACACTGGCACCATCGGGAGCCCGAAGAGGAGCTCCAGCTCGCATGGCGTTCCCGCCTTGAGCAGCCGGGTCAACCCATCGCGCACCAGCACGGGATCATGGGAGGCTACCGCCACGCGCTGGGCATTCCCGGCAAGGCACTCGATGACCTCCAGGCAACCCAGGCGTGGGTCGCGCTCGCGCCGGCCTGGCTCTCGCCACTGGCCCTTTACCACCCGCACGCGCACGCCCCACTCGCGAACGCGCTCCGCGTCTCGCAGGCTCCGCTCCCATCGCCCCGGCAGGGTGCACCCCAGTGGAGAAGCGCCCGGCAGCAACCGCTCCACCAGATCAAACGTGGGATCGGCGGTCTCCGGGCCGTGGGAATCGAAGTGGACCCCGATCCCAAGCTGCCCGGCTGCGGCGACCACCGTCTGGGTGAGCTGGAGCGAGTAGTCGATTTCAGGCGCCTTGATGGAGAGGTACCAATCGAGCGCGCCAGATGGAACGCCCCTGAGCGCCGCGTGATACGTCTCGGCGACTTGCTCAGCCGGGGTATCGGGCGAGTTCCAGGGACAGAGGGTCACGCCAAACTCGCGGCGTGCGAGCATCTCGCTCACGCGCAGGGCATCGGTGAGGTGAGGCCCGGCGACGTACCCCTTCGCCGCGATATGGGCCACCGGCATCCACACCGTCCACAGGGCATCGCGCAAACGCGCCTTCATCCCTTCTGGCGAGCGGCGGTCGCTCGATCCCGAAACTCCCGCCTTCGATTTGCGATCTCCCATCGTGGCTGCGCTCCTTGCCAGATCCGGCGAGCAACCACCTTGGCGCAAAAACCATGCCAACCGCGTGGCGGCCTCCACGCGCGCGTTCCCCGAACGCTCCGATTTGTGGTATAATGCCTGCGCCCCACCGGGCGTTTCAGCTCCCCGAAAAGTATCACCCCCGTGAAAACAGGCGCTCGGGCAACTTCCGGGGAGGCACGAGGGATCGCGCTCCTCGGTAGAGGAGGCCGCGTGCAGGCAGCACGCCTGGTGGAATATGCGCGCGCTTTCGGGGAACTGCTTCGGGGTGCCAACACCCCCCAGGAACGGCACGCCGCCCGACCGGAAGAGCGCCCCCCGCGGCATCTGGAGAGAGGATTGGGATGCGAAGAGTCAGCAAGTGCGCCTTCATTGCCCTTCTGGCTGCTACGCTCGTTGCTCCGGCCGGCGCGGCCCCAGAAGAGCGCGTAGTGATCGATGGCTATCTCCAGGCACGCGCGGTCGTCACCGAGCGGCCTTCCGGAGTGTACGATATTGAGGGGAGCACCTTCACGATACGCCGGGCGCGGGTTCGCTTCCGGCACGCGACGGAGATCGCTCGCTTCGTGGTGGAGCTCGAGGGCACGGCGCGCACGGGTCCCGTAATCCGCGATGCCTACGTGCAAATCCCCTTCCACATCGGCCAGGCGCGCGGGCCATTCACCTTCTGGGTAGGACAGTTCCAGATACCATTCGGGTATGCCGTGCCGAGCAGCTCGCGCCAGAATCTCTTTCCCGAGCTACCCGTGGGCTTCGTGGAGGATACGGTTGGTCTCGCGCTCTTCCCCGATCTGCGCGATGTGGGCCTACGCCTCTCTTTTGAGATGGGGCGCACGCAGGCAGATCTCGCGGTCGTCAATGGGTCGGGGCTTGCCGACGCCGATCCTAATCGCAGCAAGGAGTTCTACGCGCGCATCAAGCGCCGCTTCGGATCCTTGGAGGCGGCCCTCTCCGGACGCATCGGCAACCAGGTGATCGCCGGCGTAGACCGCCAGCACAGCATCTGGGGGATCGGCGCGAAGGTAACGCCCTCCTTCGGTGGCGAGTTCACCGCCGAGTTTGCCACCGGGCGGGATGCGGCCACTGCCACATCGCACACCACGCCGCGCACATGGTACATCGAGTATGACCGCCCCCTGGGGGGCGGGTGGCTCGTGGGCGCACGCTACTCCTCCTTCGACCCGGATATTGACAATGTTGGCGTCGCTGGCAACACCGGCGAGGAGCGTGGGGCGGCGTTCGCGCTCGCCTATCAATTTGACGAGCATCTGCGCCTGACCGGTGCTCTGGAGTTTCCTCGCGTCACCACATCGCTTGGCCGGCAGACAGCGACCGCGGGCATCTTCCAGACCCAGTACTCCTTCTGAGCGGACGGCCGTAAACAGGGGGGAGAGGATGCAGCAGACGATCCGAATAGCCACCCGGGGCAGCGCCCTGGCACGCACCCAGGCCGCCTGGGTCGCCGAGCGCCTCACCATGCACCACCCGAACCTGAAGGTGGAAACGCACATCATCAAGACGCTGGCGGACGCGCACCAGGAGATCCCCCTTCACGGCTTTCGCCAGCGCGGCGTCTTCGTCAAAGAGATCGAGAACGCGCTTCTCAATGGCGAGGCCGACCTGGCCGTCCACTCGATGAAGGACTTGCCGGCCGACATCCCGGATGGCCTCGTCGTGGGCGCGGTACCCCCTCGGGAGGACCCCCTCGATGTGCTGGTCCTCCGCGATGAGCCGGCCCCTCTTAAGGCGGGCATTCCCCTGCCCGAGGGCGCCCTGGTCGGCTCTTCCAGCCTCCGCCGTCAGGCCCAGCTTCGCCACCACCGCCCCGACCTCCGCTTCTGCGACCTCCGCGGCAACGTGGATACGCGCCTGCGCAAGCTGGATGAGGGAGCGATGGATGCCATCATCCTCGCGGCGGCAGGCCTGATCCGCCTGGGGCTGGCGGAACGGATCTCGGCACGGTTGCCCGAGGAGATCTCCCTTCCCGCCGTGTGCCAGGGAGCACTCGCCATCGAATGCCGCGCCGATGACGAGTCAACGCTCACGCTGTTGCAGCCCCTCGAGGACTCTGAGACCCGCTGCTGCGTCACCGCGGAGCGCGCTCTTCTCCGGGCGCTCGGCGGTGGCTGCGCCGTGCCGGTGGGCGGCCTCGCGCGCATCGAGGGAACGGCGCTCGTCCTCCAGGGTGCCATCGCCGCCCCGGACGGAACCCGGCTGGTTCGCGAGATCCAGACTGGATCGCCGGACGATCCGGAAGGACTCGGTGCTGCCTTGGGCGCGCGCCTCCTCGCGACCGGCGGCCAGGAGATCCTTCAGGAGATGCATTCCCAGAGGGGAATCCAGGATGCGTGAGAACGGCTTCGTCTATCTCGTCGGCGCCGGCCCGGGCGATCCGGGGCTGATCACCTGCCGCGGCCTGGAGTGCATCCAGACCGCCGATTGCCTGGTCTACGACCGTCTGGCCAGCCAGCGACTTCTAGCCCACGCGCGCCCGGATGCCGAGCGCGTTTACGTGGGCAAGGAGGCCGGGCGTCATGCCCTGCCCCAGGAGGAGATCAACCTGCTTCTCATCGCGCGCGCGAGAGAGGGCAAGCTGGTCTGCCGGTTGAAGGGCGGCGACCCCTACGTCTTTGGTCGCGGTGGCGAGGAGGCCGCGGCACTCCACGCGGCAGGCATCCCCTTTGCTGTGGTGCCGGGGGTCACCTCCGCCATCGCCGTGCCGGCTTACGCGGGGATTCCGGTAACCCACCGCGGGGTGGCCTCCAGCTTCGCCGTGATCACCGGCCATGAGGATCCATCCAAACCACACTCTTCCCTCCGCTGGGAGCACCTCTCCACGGCCGCAGACACGCTCGTCTTCTTGATGGGCGTCGAGAACCTGCCTCAGATCGTCGCGAAGCTGATCGCGCACGGTCGCCCCGAGAGCACACCCGTCGCGGTGATCCACCAGGGCACCACGCCGCAACAGCAGACGGTGGTCGGCACCCTCGCCGATATCGCCGCCCGGGTGCAAGAGAGCGGCCTCCGCCCGCCCGCCGTGACGGTGGTTGGCGAGGTGGTCTGCCTGCGCGAGCCTCTCCGCTGGTTCGACTCGCAGCCGCTTTTCGGCAGGCGGATTGTGGTGACTCGGGCGCGGGCGCAGGCCTCCGATCTGGCGGCGCACCTGGAGCGCCTCGGCGCCGAGGTGGTGGAGTTTCCGACCATCCGCATCGTTCCCCTGGAGTGGGACGAGGAGGTGGCCGGATACGATTGGCTCCTCTTCACCAGCGCCAACGGTGTCGCCTGCTTCTTCGACCGGATCTGGTCTCGCGGCGGTGATGTGCGCGCCATCGGTCCGGCGCGCCTGGGCGCCATCGGCCCCGCGACGGCGGCGGCGCTCGAAGCGCGCGGGTTGCGCGTGGACTACGTGCCACCCCGCTTCGTCGCCGAGGAGGTGGCCGACCACTTCCCGGAGGATCCGCGTGGCAAGCGGATTCTCATCCCCACAGCGCGCCAGGCCCGCCCCGTGCTTGCCGAGCGCCTCACCGCGCGCGGCGCCACGGTGCGCGTGCTCCCGGTTTACGAAACAGTGCCCGATGCCGCGGCCGCGGATGAGATCGCAGCCCAGATCCGCGCCGGCACCGTCGACCTGGTCACGTTCACGAGCTCCTCGACAGTGCGCCACTTCGTCGATGCCCTGGGCGCTGCCCTCGCGGCCCAGGTCCCCGCCGCGGTCATCGGGCCGATCACCGCCGAGACGGCGCGCGCCGCCGGCCTCAACGTCGTCATCGAAGCCGACGAGCAGACCATCGGCGGCCTGGTTCAGGCGGTCGTGACCCATCTTTCGGCCTAGTCCCGAAGAATCGCTCCGCCAGGGCAGCGCGGCGCTCCCTGACCCGGGTTTTCGCCATCCAGCCGGTGGGGTAGATCCCCATCGGAGGTGGGCGATGGATGACCGGGGCAGAGCAAAGGAGTATCTGGTCGATCGTCTCAGACGCGACGGGGTGATCAGCGGCACGCCCGAGGCGCTGGCCGCCGACGCCGGGTTCACAGCGCGCGCCATGGAGGAAGCACTCGCCGAGCTCGTCGCCGAGAACAGAATCCAGCCTTTCCAGGATGACGAGGGCAATCTGGAATACCAGTGGAAGGAGTATCAGCTGTTCTGAGCGCCGGCGGCGATCCCACGGATGACGGGGACGGGCACGGATGGCGAGGGCGGGCTACCCAGCGCACGGTGATTTGTCTCCGCGCGAATGCGCCGTTCCCATCCCACGCCGCTGCGCTTGCGTCGGGAGTGTAACCCGGCCTAGCCCGACACGACTTCGCTCACAAGCAGCGCGGGGAGTCAACCCCGCGCGATACCACCGACCGCCAGCTTGACCCATCGCCAGGACTCCGGTATAATGCGGAAGCATGGAACACACAGTGGAATCGGCGATGGCGATGGAGGGCGAACGCTTTCGATCTGGCTTTGTACTCCTCTGGGGGCGGCCCAACGTCGGAAAATCCACGCTGCTCAATGCCATTCTCGGGCGGAAGGTGGCGATCGTCACCCCGAAGCCACAGACCACGCGCAACCGCATCGCGGGCGTGCTCACGACCAAGACGGCGCAATTCGTCTTTGTCGATACCCCGGGGATCCATGCGCCGCATGATGCCCTGGGAGAGTATATGCTCGCCACCGCGCGCGAAGCACTCCCCGATGCGGACGTGGTGCTCTTTGTCGTCGATGCATCCTTGCCCCCGCGGGAGGCCGACCGAGAAGCGCTGCGGCTGCTCCAGTCGATCGAAACCCCGACGCTGCTCGTCCTGAATAAGATCGACCTCATCACGGAAGAGATACTGGCCGAGCGCCGGGAAGAGTATGCTGCTCTTGGCAGCTTCAGCGACACAATCACGGTCTCAGCCGTTCAGGAGGCGGGCACGCAGGGGCTGCTACAGCGCACGGAGGAACTCCTCCCCATCGGGCCGATGTACTATCCGGCCGAGATGGTGTCGGATCATCCCGATTCTTTCCTGATCGCCGAATTGGTGCGCGAGCAGGCGCTGTTGCAGACGCAGAAGGAGGTCCCCTACTCGCTGGCAGTCATCGTGGAGGAGATGGCGCCGCGCCCAGAGGACTTGATCTATGTGCGCGCGGTGCTCTACGTGGAGCGCGACAGCCAGAAGAAGATCCTGATCGGCCAGGGGGGCAACAAGCTGCGCGAGATTGGGAAGGCGGCGCGGGCTCAGGCGGAGGCTCTGCTCGGCAAGCGGATCTTCCTGGATCTGTGGGTGAAGGTGCGCGAGCACTGGCGCGATGATGAGTCCGTGCTGGCGCGCTTTGGCTACCCGATTCCCAAAAAGCGCAAGAAACGAAAGGCGCGCTAAGGCTATGAGCGGCCGCCTCCAGTTAGACGGCGCCGCGCCACCGCGCGCGAGAAGGTTGCTCGTCTACCGCTACTGGGGGTGGTCGCTGGGCATCACGACGGCGCTCCTGATCCTTTACCGCACCCATCCCTACTACGTGCGGATTCTCGGATCCCCGAACGCGCCGTTGCCTGAGTCGCGCGTCCAGCTCGCGCTACTCCTGATCTACCTGGCCTACCTTTTCGTTATCCTCAGCGCGCCCTTCCGGGGCGATATCTCCAAGAGCCGGATCTTGCTGGTCGCCAACCTGCTGGAGAGCCTTCCCGGACGCCTGCGCCAGTATGCGTGGGGCCCACAACCAGCCTATGAGGGGCTGGTACCGCTCACTCCTGAGACCCGGACGGCGCTCCTCAGCCTGGTGGTGAAGGCGTTCTTCCTGCCGATCATGCTCGACTTCTTTCTCGAGCACCTGGCGGGGCTGCAACAGGCGGGGTACCGCTGGATGAGCAGCATCGGGCCCCCGACACTCCACATGGGGCTGGACGTGGTAATACAGCTGCTTTTCGTGGTCGATACGGGGATCTTCGTCTTCGGCTACGCGGTGGAGTCCGAGCGTCTCGGTTCCACCATCCGCTCGGTGGAGCCAACTCTCCTCGGTTGGGTCGTGACCTTGGCGTGCTATCCCCCGTTCAATGAGACGACGAGTCAGCTCCTGCCCACCGATGCGGGGTACGCCACGCTCACCCACAACGCGACGGTGCTCCTCTTCCTGCGCGTGCTCACCGTGGGGCTCTATTTCATCTACGTCTGGGCATCCGTGGCGCTGGGCCCGAGGGCAAGCAACCTGACCAACCGAGGAATCGTATCGTGGGGCCCGTATGCCATCGTCCGGCATCCGGCCTACATCGCAAAGAACCTGGCGTGGTGGCTGGAAAAGCTGCCGATGATGTCCACGCCACTCCACGCGCTCTCGCTTCTGGGCTTCAACACCCTCTACTTCCTGCGCGCCCTCACCGAAGAGCGTCACCTGCGCGCCGACCCGGACTATATCGCCTACTGCCAGAAAGTGCGCTACCGCTTCATCCCCGGAGTGTTCTAGGCACGCTCGCCCTACCGCCGCTGGCGCCGGCGTGCCAGGCGCTGCCCGACCTGCGCCCCCAAGAAGAGGCCAATCACCCCCAAAACAATCGCCACTACCTCACTCGCGCCGGTCGCGTTATAGATCAGAGCGCCCGCGACCACCCCCAAAATCAGGCCCAGAATCGCCCCCTGGCATCCTCCCCGGCCCTCCTGCACTCTCCGCGGCTGCGTCCTCCGCATGCTCTCCTCCTGCTGGCCTCTAGGACCTCTACTCCATGATGAAAATCCACTACCTGGATTCCCACTTCAGGCGCCACCCTCCTGCCGGCAGGCAGGCAGCCGGGCGATCCACGCCCGGCAGGATCCCACCCCGCGGGATCACCGGCGCGTTGACGCTGCCCCGTGAAAGTGTTACAATGAGCGCGTCGGCCGACCGGCCGCTCAACACGCGCCGCCTGGGGCGAAGCCTTCTTTCGGTGTTCTACCCCAACACGCTGGAGAGCACCGCGGAGGGACGCCCAATAGGCGCCCGCACAGAAGGAGCTGGCAGATGATACGTCTCGGCATCGTCGACTTTGATACCTCGCACGTCGTGCAGTTTACCAAGCGCCTGAATCACATCGACATCGCGGAAGAGCAGTGGGTCGAGGGCGCGAAGATCGTCATGGGCTATCAGGGCACCTCGCGGATCACTCCGCAGGAGAGGATCGACGAGTACACCGCCCAGGTGAAGGCGATGGGCGTCGAACTGGTAGACCGCCCCGAGGAGATGATTGGCAAAGTAGATGGCATCCTGGTTGAGTCCCAGGAGGGCGCCGTCCACCTGGAGCGGGCGCGCCCCTTCCTCGAAGCGGGCATCCCCTGCTACGTTGACAAGCCCTTCGCCACCTCCGTGGCGGATGCGAAGGCGATTGTCGCCCTCGCGAACAAGCACAACGTGCCCGTCTTCTCTTCCTCGTCGCTGCGCTACGCGCTCGAGATCCAGAAGCTGCAGGAAGAGGGCGTGGGCAAGATCTTCGGCGTGGATGCTTACAGCCCGGCCAGCCTGCACGAATACAACCCGGGCCTCTTCCACTACGGCATTCATGGCGTCGAGACGCTCTACGCGCTGATGGGCCCCGGGTGCGAGTCGGTGACGTGCACCTTCACCGAGGGCGGCGAGGTGACCACCGGCCTCTGGAAGGATGGCCGGATCGGCGTGATGCGCGGCACACGCGCCGGCAGCCATTCCTATGGCTTCGTGGCGTGGACCGAGAAGGGCGTGCGCCAGGTCACCATCGACGCGAACTACATCTATCGCGAGCTGCTCAAGCGCATCGTCCAGATGTTCCAGACCGGCAAGAGCCCCCTCGACAACGCCGAGACGATCGAAATCGTGGCGTTCCAGGTGGCGGCACTCCAGTCGGCACAAAAAGGCGGCGAGCGCGTCGCGCTGGATGTCTGAGAACCACCGGCTTGCTCAGGCGAGCCAGCCGCCCGGGGCACCGGAGCAGTCTCCCGAGCCCCGGGCGGCTCGCCTGGGCACTCGCAGGATGGCACGGGGCAAGGCTCGTACCTGCCTCATGCCGCCGCGGCAGGCTCTGCCTTGCGTTGCTTCTGGCACTGCGGGCAGAGCGCCCGGCCAAATGACTTCACGCTGAACTCATACTGGCCCTGCGTCATCGAACGACCACATTCCGCCTCGGAGCAGACCAGGGATTCTCCCCCGCCGCCCGGAGAGCCTGCTGCCATGCGCGCCTCGCCCCCACGCACCGCCGCCGGGGCGATCTTGTGCGCGGCAGTCGCCGCCGTGCCGATCCGCCCGGAGGCTACGGGCCGGCCCCCCACCGGGTGTGGCGAATCGACGATCCGCTCGCCCTCTTCCAATTCCGGCGCGAACTGCGTGCCGAAACCACACAGCGCCAGTGCCCGCCCAATCGCTCCCGTCTCCGCCTTCTCGATATAGTCTGGAAAACCACGCGCCGTCTCCATCTTCGTCGCGCGCGCCATGATCTTCCCGCTCTCGTTGATGACCGTCGCCGAGAAGACGGCCAGCCCCGCGTCGATATCGAGGACCTCTATCTTCGTCTCGATGCCCCAATCCGGGTGCGCCTCGCGGAACCACACCAGGCGCTGCGCCACCGGGAGGTACTCGCGGTTCCCCTGGATACGGATCAGGTGCTTCGCCGGATCATATGCCATTTCTTCCTCCTCACACTCGAAAAGCACCAACCGTGACTATTGTTCTATGCGAACAGGCGTTTTCCTTCTTTCCGCTCTGCAGGAGGCGAAGCCATGGAGAAGGAAGAAGGGAGGTGGGGAGGAGTGGGAGATGCATTCAGATCTGCCTGCGCCCGCGGGTTATTTCCTGGAGCGCCTGCGCGCGCTCCAATTGGCGCTGCGCGACCACGTCTGCGCCTGCCGAGATGCCGCATCGCCCGAGGCGATGGCTGCGGTGGGTGAAGCGCGCGACGGCGATACGCTCTACGCCATTGACCTGCACTCCGAGGAGATCCTGCTGGAGCATTGCGCGCGCTGGGCCGAGGAGATGCCGCTGGCGCTGATTGCCGAGGGCATCCCGGGCAATGGGTGGCGGATCTTCCCGGAGGGATGCGCGCCGGAGGCGGCCCGCTTCTGCCTGATCGTCGATCCAATCGATGGCACGCGCGGCCTGATGTATGACAAGCGGAGCGCCTGGGTGCTCTGCGGGGTGGCGCCCAACCGAGGCGAGGCCACCACGCTCTCGGATATCGTCATCGCGATGCAGACGGAGATCCCCACAACGCGCCAATACCTGGCGGATCGCCTCTGGGCGGTCCGGAGAGAGGGTGCCCGCGCCGAGCGAAGCAATCTGCTGACGGGCGAATCGCGTGCCTACACGCCCCAACCGAGCCGGGCCGAGAGTCTCGCCCACGGCTTCGCCGGGATCACCAAGTTCTTCCCCGGGGCGCGCGACCTGGTGGCATCCCTCGAGGAGACCCTCTTCGAGCGGATCCTCGGCACGCCCGCGGATGGCAATCCCCTCGTCTTCGACGACCAGTACATCTCCACCGGTGGCCAGCTCTACGAGCTGATCGTCGGGCACGACCGGTTCAACGCCGACCTTCGCCCTCTGGCGCTTGCCGCGAAGTATCCCGCTGCGAGCCGGCACCGCCTCTGCTGCCATCCTTACGACTTCTGCACGGAGCTGATCGCACGCGAGGCGGGCGTGATCGTCACTGATCCCTGGGGGGCGGAGGTCACCTGCCCTCTGGATATCCGGGTCGATCTCGCGTGGGTTGGCTATGCCAATCGGAAGATACAGGCGCAGGTGGGGCCGGTGCTACAGGAGCTGCTTCGGAAGTGGGAGGGTGGCGTGCCGGGATAGTGGAGAGGCGGGAGAGGCGTTCCCCACCCCTCCACGATCCCGAACCGGGTTCTATTGCAGGAACAGATCGTCGAGGCGAGCGGTGAGGCTCACCGCGGGATAGCGCATATCCATCGCGCCGGCGCTCAGCGTGAAGCGGTCGCGCCACTGGTACTGGGCGCCCACATGGAAGAGGTAGTCGCCCCGCCCGTAGGAGAGGTTCTTGCCCCACTCCACGAGGAGCCGGGTATTGCGGGCCACGCCCCACTCGATCCCCGCGAAGGGGCTGTCGCCATAGATCCCCGAGCCAATCCCAAGATGGCCCCAGAGCGGATGGCGGGCTTCGCCGGTGAACTCGTCGCGTGGCGACCAGAGCAGCTTGCTCGCCACGAGATACACCGAGGGGTCACTCACCACCTCGCCGGTGATATCAGTCACGCCGATCGCAACAGCGGGAAGCCTGTCTTTTTCGGGGAGCGCCAGCCACTTGCCATGCACCACGATGTCTCGCGCCTTCCGCGAGCTGTAGGCCACATGGGAAAGCCCCACCTCCGCCGTGCCGAGGAGCCCGAAGTTGACAGAGTACCACTCGTTGTCCTTCGTCTCATCGTTGCGGTCAATCCAGACGGCGCTCACGGTTGTCTGCAGCCTTCCCTCGGGAAGTACGCGGGCATGCGGCACCACCAGCCCGCCCGGCGTGCCCAGCATCGAGGTATCCGCCCACCCGCCGGCACCGGCGAGAGAAAGGAGAAGAGTCATCACGAGAGCCTTGCGTTTCATCATCTATTTCGTCCTCCGTCAACGCGCGTCCCGCGCGGCCCAGCCCGCTTTAAGACACGCACGGGTCTCCCCTATTCGCGTCTCCACTATCGCTCATCCGCACCGGGAAGCACCGCCCGCACCGTGAAGTCGCCCGTAGCAGCTCCACGTGAAGGCGGGTAGGCACAGAACCAGGCCAGGCCGGCCAGGACCACCAGGGTCACTACAGCCAGCAGGAGCAAGAAACCACGGCACTCGCCTGGTCCGGCGCACTCCTCGAAACGCTCCCCATGCTCTAGCGACACGTCTCCACCTGATCCGTTCGCATTCCGATTACTGTAGCTTCACCTTCACCGAGGCTATTTCGGACCGATGCCCCACCGGATCAATCGCCACAGCCTGAATCGTCACAATCTCTCCCTCTCGCCGGGGTCGAGGAACCTGAAGCTTGCCCGTGACGAAGCCGCCGTCGCTATCCACCTTCACCTCCTGCGCGGCGAGCACGTCGTGATCGCTCCACAGGCCCAGAGTGCGCGTCTTGCGCACCACCTGCACGCGCACGGTCACTCCCGGTTGGGCCTTCCCATGGACAGTCAGCGGGCCCTCGACGACCTCATCTTCCGAAGGAGCGGTGATCGAGGGGGCGCGCGGGGGCACCGTCAGGATGGTGATCGGCTCCGAGCACTCTCGCGTAAACTGCTCGCCCGTCTCCGTGACGAGTTGCGCCACAATGCGCGCAGCATAGGCCACGTCGCCCTTCTCGGCGGTGTAGCGGCCCTGGTAGATGCCGGGTGCCGTCTCCGTCATGGGGATCCGGGTCTTCATCGTCCCGATGCTGAAGGTGGCGGTCCCACGCGGCTTGCCGGCCATCGTGACGGTGAAGCTCTGGCCCAGACCCACCGGACGCGCCGCGTTGTGGGCCACCGAGGCGATAGGAACCTCGGGAGCGTTGATCGTGAACTGCCATTCGGTCTCAGCCGTATTCCCGGCGCGGTCCGACAGGACCACGCGCGCCGTCACCGGACCGTTCGCGAAGGGAAGAATGGGGCGGTAGGTGATGAACCGGGGCGTGCGCGTCGCCTGCGTGGTGACATCCTCGCCCGCCACGATGAGCTTCACCTGCTCCGGAACGACCCCGCTGCCCTCCGCGTCTTCGAACACCACGTAGATCATCGGCTGCGGGTCTTCCACCAGCGCTTCGCGCGCCGGCTCCACATCGCTCACCACCGGGGGCACCGAGTCGATTACGACGGGCACGCCCGCCTGCACCAGGGGCGACTCCTGTCCCTCACGCGTCAGCTTGCCGAAGACCGAGACGCGGCAGTTCACGCCTTCAGGGATGGTGAAGGTGCCGACGTACTTGCCGGGAGCGACTTCCTGCATCGCCAGATCCTCACCCAGGTCCCCGATGCTGAAGGTCGCCGTCGCGCCCTCATCCCCTTCCAGGGTGACGGTGAGTACGCTGCCGGCACGTAGCGAGGCCCGGGCATCGTGGGTGAAGGAGGTCACCTTCAGCTTCGGCTCCGGCGCGGCCGCCTCCGCGGCAGACGGCGTCTCCACGGCGGGGGACTCGTCCTTCTCGGCGACCGAGGTAGCCGGCTCAGCCGGAGTCGCACCCTCAACCGTAGTAGCACCCGGCGAGGTCACACGCGTGGGGGCCTCCGCCTCCGTCACGGCCGGCTGGGTTCCCCCCGTGGTGGGCGCGAGCGCCGCCGCCGTCTCCGGCCGCGTGGTCCCAGCAGCGAGGGTGGCGGCTCGGGTCACCGTGATCACCGTGGCGACGCGCGTATCCGGACGCATGCGCACCCGCACGAGGTCGCCAGCACGGAGGTCGCCACTTGTGCCCTGCCTGCCGTCCGGCAGAACAACGGGCGTGCTCCCGGTCAACATCACCGGCTCGCCCTCCGTCAACGAGAGGAGGTCCGTGTCGACAGAGCGCACTTCGCCTTCAACCTGGTCGTACTGCACCACCAGGATAGTGATCTTGCCGCTTACCGCGTCGCGCTTGCCCAAGACGCGGTCACCCGGGTAGACCTCCTTGAGGCTGCTCTCTTGGCTCCTATTCCCGGCGCGGCCGAGCACCACCGCTCCATCGGCCAGCGGATACTCGACACTCTTGCTATCGCTGAGGATCGTGATCGTCTGGGGAGTGCCCTCCGTGTTGACCGAATCGACCGTGCCGGCGACCGTCTGGCTGCTCACTACGCCATCGCTCGTCGGGGTTGGCTTCGGCGCTGGCGTCTTCGCCGGCTGCTGAGTCTCCACGGCGGGCGCCAGGACCGGCGACGTAGTAGTCACACCGGCGGGCGGACTCACACGCGGCCGACTCGCGACCGTGGTTCGCTGCGGCGAAGGGAGAACGCGCGTCGCACCCGTCGCAATTTGAATGTGGCCGCCTGCTTCCCGAACGCTCACCCCGAGCGCCTCCGAGACGAAGCGCAGGGGCACCATGACGTTGCCCCGCATGATCATCGCGGGCACATCGAGCGTCACCGAGCGGCCATTCACGGCGGCGCTCCGCTGCCCCACGGGAAGCTCAAGGCGCACTGAGCCCCGCTGCGCGACCACCGTCTTCGAAGACGCGGACCACTCCACCTTCGCGCCGATACGCTCCAGGACCCCTCGCAACGGCACGAGCACGCGCCCGGATACCTGAACCGGACTCATCCCATCAAACTGAACAGGCTGGCCATCCACGCTAATGCGATACTCTCGCGCTGCCGCGCAGGGGGCCGGCAGGAGGGCTGCCAGCGCGAGCGTTCCGAGCACACTTCCTGCCCCAAGTAGGGCCGGCAAGACGCGCGCCTGTCCGAAGAGTTCACCAAGACGTACTTTCATAGGGCTTCGGGGGTGCGGCGGCCGATAGCCCCCCCGGCCTCCCGGCGGGGGAGGGATAGCCCCCTGCAATTTCTCGCGTTTCATGGCCCCTCCGTTCGCGGTATACATGGTGTAAGGCACTCCACTTCGCAGAGCAACGGTTTCATCTGCCCTGGTGCTTGCTTCCTGAAGCCCCTAGGGGTGCCGGTTCGCGTGGAAGAATCTCCACGCGGCATTGATGTTTCAACACCGGGCTCTGCCGATGGGCGGCCTGGCCGTACCCGCCAGACCCGCCACTGCGCGGCAGCGGCAGGCCTAACGATCCTCCGCCGCTGGGGACTGGACGGATTTGGCAGACCAATCGGCGCTGACGCTGGCGACCTCTGCTCCAAGAAGGAGCATGACGGCAGACAGGTAGACCCACATCACCAGGATGACCAAGCCACCAAGAGAGCCGTAGATACTGTTGTAGTCAACGAAGTTCGCGACGTAGAACGCAAACCCCTGCTTCGCAAGCTCCCAAAGCATCCCCGCGGCCACGCCGCCGATGAGCGCCGGACGCCAACCGATGCGCCTATCTGGCAGGATCAGGTAGCAGAGCACGAACACCAGGATCGAGAGCGTTGCCGGCACCGCCCACCCGACCAGCTGCCATAGGAACGGGATCTCTCCAGAGCGGATTCCCAGCCATGGGATGGGGTATTCCCGGATGATCTTCAGAACTTGCGTGATCCCGAAGGAGAGGAGCGCCAGCGTGGCAACCAGCATCATCATGCCCACGGCGATCAGACGACTCGCGATAAAGCCCCGGCGCTTTCCCGTTTCCCAGGCCACATCAAGCGCGGCGGTGATCACCACAAAGCAGTTGGTTCCTGCCCAGATCCAGCTGACCACGCCCACGATGCCAGCCACCCCCGCCGGTTTGACCAGCGTTTTCTTCAGATAGCTGCGCAGGCCCGCGCCAGCCACCTCCTCCGGGAGCAGCGTCGCAGCCAAGTCCTGCGGCAGAAGCTGGATCAGGAAGGCGTAGACCGCGTCAAATGCCCGGTCGTTGCCGAGCACATACCCAAAGGTGGAAAGACCAACGAGGAGCAGCGGCACGAGCGAGAGCAGGGCATAAAAGGAGATGGCTGCGGCCATCAGCCGGCAATCATCACGCATATACTCGCGGTAGACCGCTGTTAGAAACCGCCAGAGATATGTGATCTGTCCTCCGGCACCCACTCAGCACCCCCTTGCCGGAGGCCGTGCCTCCGTGGCCCATTATAGGGAGGCTGCTCCCGATTGTCAACCCTACGCACGTCTGCCGGGCCTGGGAGCCGGGCCGTCGGCGCCTCCCATCCCGCGCCCGGTCCCTTCACCCGTGGCAGCACCCCTCGCCTGGCGGTCACTCCCGGCGGAGCCGCCATTCTCCCTGTGCGGGCGCGACCGGCTTCCCATCCACGAGCAACTTCTTACCGCGCACCAGGAAGGCCTCCGGACCGGTGGACTTCAGGCTGACCACGGCCACCTCGGCATCCGTCTCGAACACCTTGCCAGCGGCCTCCACGCGGCGTGCGACGCCCGCTTGTCCACACAGGAGCACGTGGACGATCCCATCCACCTCGGCGATGGCCCCCGCGCTCCCGTCTTGCAGCGGCGTCACCTTGGCCGGCGCGGAGTTGGGGACTTCCTGGTCCGCGGTCAGCTCCACGTCGTCATACCAGCACTGGCCATCGCCGAAGAACTGGAGCGCCAGGCAGACCTCCTCGGTACCCTCCGGCACGACATCGGTGAGCGTGTACTCCTGCCACTCGTTCACGGTGGCCGCCGGCCCCTGCTTGCTGGCGAACGCCTTGCCACCGCGCCAGTAGTAGAAGAGGCTACTCGCTCCCGTGGGCGCCGAGCACTTCGCCCACCAGCGCGCGGTGATCCGCGTGCCAGGCGGCACCGTGAAAGGCTGCGAATAGTAGTAGCCGCCCCGGTCGATGCGCGCCGAGGCGTTCCCGGTGTGCTTTACCTCCGTATCGATGACGTGGTTCTCCACGAAACCGGGCACGCTACGCGGGCGCCAGCCGGCCATGCCCTTTTCGAAACCGCCATTGGCGAGGCGCAACGCCTGGCGCCTCGGCACGAGGACGCTGGTGATCGTCGTAGCCGCCGTCCGGCCGGTCGTTGCGGCGAGATAGGGGCCGTATCGCTCCGCGCCCGGGTAGGATGCGGTGGTATAACGGATGCCCGCAGGCGAGAAAACGTGCGTCTGAAGCACGTTCTGCGCGCCGATGGCATCCACCCCGTCACCGTTGATCTGGAACTCGCCCCCGGTTGCCAGATGGAGCAGGAAGGAGAAGGCGTGTGGCTTGGGTGCGGCGAGCGTGTCGCGAATGAAGAAGAGCCGCGGCTTCACGAAGACGACCTGTCGGTCGAAACGCTCGAGCACGCGCTCCTTGTCGCTGTTGTACGCCTCGGCGGCCTCGCCCAGGATGTAATCGAAGGCGTTGCTGGTGAAGAACTCGGCGATCCGCGCCTTGTTGAGCCGGACCTGATCGCGCCCCAGGGTATAGACCGCCTGGCTCTTCAGGTACTCCTCGTCCAGGTCGAGGAGGATCGTGTTGTGTCCTAGGGTGCCGGCGGTGTAGCGGCGCTCGGGCGGGTTGAAATAGCTGCGGTAGCCCGGATCCCAGGCAATCCACTCCCCCGCGTAGTTGATCACGAAGCTGTTGTGGTCGTGGTGATTATGCCCGACGACGGCCTCGGGCGGCCCGCTCTTGAATGCCAGGAAGGCGGAGCCTGGGTTGTAGCCGTCGCGCAGGATCGCATAGCCGACATCCACGAAACACCCCGAGGGGTTGTAGACCGGCTGCCTGGGCTTCAGCTTCGCGGGGTCCAGCGCCAGAAACTGGCGGATGCTATCCGGGCGGAGGTAGTTCGCCTTCTCGCAATACCATGCCGCGTCGGTGTCGCCACGCAGGGCAAGTGCGAGCATCAGCCGGGTGAAGCCAGCGCCGGGGCCGCCATCGCCAAAACACGGCTGCTGGTGGTTGTTGGGGTTGAGCAGGGTGACGCAGTAGCGGGGCAGCGTCTTCAGGTACGGGTGCTCGGTGAGCGCGGTAGGGATCCCGGCAGTCGTCAGCGCCCAAATCATGTCGGCGATGTTATCCGCCGCGTAGGTCCCGTACATCGGGCCTTCCATGGCGCCGCCGTCCTTCCCCTGGGCGTCAAAGTTGAGCTGGATCCGGGCGACGGCGTGGTCGATCCACCCCCGGGCGCGCTCGTCCTCGCCCAAGACGGCGATCCCGCCGATGCACAGGCCCGTCGCGAGCACGGCCGTAAAGTTATGGTAGGGCGATACGTTGTCGATGTACTCATCAATCGGCGCCAGCGCCTTCTCGACGAGCGCGGTTCGCACGGTCTGGCGTTCGGCCTCGGTGAGCGCGTCGTAGCACCAATCGTAAAAGATCCCCACCCACGTCGCGGTGTGGCCGGTATCCAGACACGGCTTGGCGCTGCCATAGCTGGGGTCCGTCCAGATTCCCGGCCAGGCGCACAAGCTCAGGACGATCTCCTTCGCCTTCTCCAGGTAGCGCGGCTCTTGGGTTACCAGGTAGGCTCCCGTGAAATACTGGATTCGCGTGGTGATCGAGTCGGCCCGCTCCTGAAACATAGCGGTCCAAACCGGGTAGTGCCGGCTGTCGTCGTGGCGCGGCGGCGGCTCCTTCGAGAAGGTGTATTCCCACGGCGTGCTCGGCCCGCCTTCCTGGCCAGGGATGTTCACCCGGTAGCGGTAGGGCGTGGCCGCGAATTGATCCGCCTTCCGTTGCAGCTCCTTCCACGCATCCGCGGGCGCGTAACCCAGGGCGCTTTTCGTTTCATCGCGTGCCATCGCCCGCAGGCGCGGCAGATCATCAGCGGTGATAAAAATCCGCGGGCGCCCGGGCGCGGCCCACCCGCTTGCGGTGGTCAGTAGCAGCATCGCGAGCCCCAGAGACCAACGTGAGCCCATCTCCATCTCCTCGTCCTGAGCGTGGTTGGGTGCCGGCCAGGCACCTAACCACCCTTTCTCCCCGGAGAGGCGAGAGCCCTGCCCGAGGGGCCGATTCCCCTTCGGGCGCGAAGGTCCGGCGAAACGGTTCTAGCGGTGCGCCGGGCGATCCGGCAGCGCCGTCGCGCCCGTTCAACCGCCAGAGGGCACGTTCCAGACCAGGAGCGTGGTGTCCTCGCTGGCAGTGAGGAGGCGCTTCCCATCGTGCGTGACGGCCAGGGCATTCACCGCGCCGGTGTGCCCTTCCAGCTTCCGCACCTGCTTGCCCGTGGCCGCGTTCCAACAGGTGATCGCGCCGTCTTCACCCCCCGCAAAGAGGAGGCGGCCATCCGGCGTGCCGGCCAAGGAGAGGACGCGCCCGCCCGGCACCATCTCTCCAACGATCCGGCCACTCTCCACCGCGCGCTTCAGGATGCGTCCGTCACGCCCTGCCGAGTAGGCAAAGCGGCCGTCCAGCGAGAAGAGAACCGCCTCGACCCAGCCACGGTGCCCCTCCCAGGTGTGGAGCAGCGCCGCACGGCGCCAGTCCCATAGCCGGACCGTGCCGTCTCGCCCGCCGCTCAGCACGAGCGTGTCGTCGGGAGAGAGCGCGATGGAAAGCACTCCGCCCCGGTGGCCTTCGAGCACCTTCTCGGGCGTGTCGCCCTCTCCCCAGATCCGGATCGAGCCGTCGTCGGCGCTGCTGAGGAGCTCCCGGCCCGTTCGGATGTAGGCCACCGCGCGGATGTAGCCGCGGTGCCCCTTCCGCTCTCGGACCACGCGGCCCGCGGCGAGGTCGAACTCGCGCACAATCCCATCCTTGCACCCGGCGGCGGCCCGGCCGCCATTGGGTGCAAGCGCCAGGCAGTAGGCCCCCAGGGTTGCCCCGGAGAGTGTCTTCCGGCACTCACCCGTGCCCGGGCTCCAAAGCCGGAGGGTGCCATCAGCGGACGCGCTCGCCACCTCTCCCGTGGTGAGCACGCTCACGTCGCGCACGCCCTGATGGTGCCGCTGGAGGTCGTGGCGCGGCGTGCCGTCGGCCAGGCTCGACTCCGCCACCAGGCATCCCCCGTAGGAGAGGACCCACTTCCCATCCGGCGAGACGCGGATGCGCGTGACATGGCCGTTGTGCGGCACCCATCGAAAAAGCACCTTGCCGGTCGCGCGGCTCCACCGGCGGATCGAGCCATCGCGCGACCCGGTCAGCAGCTGGTCCGGATCGGCGCAGTAGGCGACGGCGGTGACGGCGTGGCCGTGGTGCCCGGTGAAGGTGCCGAGCGGCTTCAGGCCTTCCACCTGCCACTCGGTCGCCTTATGCCGGCTGCCGAGGAGGAGGCGCTGCCCGTCAGGCGAGAGGGTAAGGCTCCGCGCGTGCGAGTAGTAGTCGTTGAGCCACTCCTTCAAGAGCGTGCCGCGGGCAAGGTCGTAGTGCGCCAGGATTGGATCGGACCCGGCGCTGCCGCTCACGAACGCCGTCCGGCCATCCGGGCCATACACCGCCTCGCTGAAGGAATGCATCTTGCCGGTGATGGCGGCCAGCTCCTTCCCGCTCTCGCGGTCCCACTCCTTAAGCGTCGGCGGCGCGCCGCCGGTGGTGAGCACGCGCTTCTCATCCGGCGAGTAGCGGGCCACGCGTAGGCCTCGCTGCCCGGTCGCCCACTGGCGGACCACTTTCTGCGCGGCGAGATCCCATTCGAGGACGTTGCCGGCGGAATCGGCGATGAGGAGCACCTTGCCATCGCGGCGTGGCTCCACGCTCACGAGCGCCGCGCTGCCCACGCGCTGTTTCGCCGCCGGCAGCCCCGTCTCCGGATCCCAGATCTCGAGGTCACTCCCGGTGGCGACAAGCGGCCGGCCATCCGGCAGGTAGCAGAGGTCGCCAATGGAGCGGTAGCGCATCCGAAGCGTTCCGAGACGCTGGACGGCGCCCTCGGGCAGGGGGTCGCCGAAGCGGTCCGTGGCCGGGACCGCCGCGGCCACTACGAACAGGAGGAGGAGTGCGTCGCGTATCATCTCTGCCCACTCCAATCGAGCTCAGGCGGGCCCGCGCAGGGCCCGCGGGCGAAACCGACGCTATTCTTCCAGCGTCTTCTCCGGGCCATACACGTTGCGATAGACACGGGTGTTGCCGCCCG
>Ga0116167_1001256_pt1 | contig 23435 bp, 22 predicted proteins | sample AD_JPNMR3_MetaG_FD_89794 | JGI IMG/M metagenome (GOLD analysis project Ga0116167, IMG submission 89794) | Active sludge microbial communities of municipal wastewater-treating anaerobic digesters from Japan - AD_JPNMR3_MetaG | ecosystem: Engineered > Bioreactor > Anaerobic > Digestate | place...
CAGGGTATTCTGGTAGGAGTTAGGATATGGGAGGAAATACCAAATCCAGTCGAATAGAAAAGCCCGGGTTAAGCGAATTTGTTCTTGTGCCAGACTTTATTTCTTTAACCGGCTCAACAGTTTATGGTAAACATGAGCCGAATGATATTGATATCACCATACGTCTACCACAGGGCGTGTTTGACGAGATTTACCAGCACAATAGAGACTTATTTGATGCGCTATTACTCAAACTACAACGAGACTTTGGCAGTGAAAGAATACATCTTATTCCATCGGCAGTCGGTCCCAACTGGATGCATGTCCCACTTTACGACCTCATTCTTCGTCCCAAACGAGCCTTGAAAAAAACCGATGTAGGAGAGCCAGAGTTTGCCAAAAAGAATTATTCAGAACTTCGTGCAGCATCGCCTGAAATTGAAAAACAGGCGCTGGAAACTGAAAAAGAAGATAGAGTTATACCGTTCAGGTTCTTTTACCCTGCGAAGACTGCCTTATCTGCGGTAATGTATCTCAAAGGGAAACCGAACTTTAACTCTGTTATCGAATGGATAGAAAAGGAGAACCTCTATGGTAAAGTCATAGCGCAGAAGAAATATGATGGTGTTTCAGTCATTCTCTTTAAATATGGTGAGAAAATAGAGTTTTACTCTGAAGATGGAAAACAAGTTGATAATAGCAAGTTCGGTGGAATTATTAAACAGTTAAATTGTGTTGAAAGTATTATCTGTGTTGGTGAGTTTGAGTTGTGGAAAGATGGAAAACATCTTAATCGTGAAACTGTAGCGGGTTACCTCCATCAGAAATCTGATGAACACTCACCGGGAGTGTATAATATCCATTCTTTACTTTATATCAACGGTGAGGATATTCATCTTGAGCACGAATCTACCAGGTTGAGTAAACTCTATGAAACCTTTTCTAAGATTCAATCTACTATTGGCATACCGCTTCCTGGTATAAATATCGTCCCTTCTTTCGTATTAACTGACCGGGATAAAACGGTTAAGATACTGAAACGGTTGGTTTCCGCTCCTGCTTCTGAAGGCGCTATGTTGAAAAAAGACCAACGGTATATTTTCGGGTATTCCAACGGTTTATTAAAGTTTAAAAAATATGAGACGCTTAAAGCCATTGTATGGAAGGTTAACCAAACCAGAGTTCCGACGGTTTTTACTTACCAGATTGCGGTGTTGCCGGAAAAGTATAAAGTGAAAAAAGAAGACCTTGTTCTTAAGAAATACCTTTCAATCGGCAGGACTTATCCTACAAATGCGAAGTGTTCTCCGGGCGATATTATCTCTATTTTGTTTCATTCTTTCAACCTTTATCGAGATGATGAAGGATTTTATTCTGCTAACGCATACGAACCAAAGTTCTATGAGCGAAACGAAGTGGAAAGCCAGCCTGATAGTCTTAACGATATCGTAGAGAAAGCAAAACTTTCCGGCTTGCTTGTTCAGAAATTTATAGAAGACCTGGCGTCTTACGACCCATCTACCGTCAATGATGACATTTTGCGAGACGATTTCCGTTTACTCATCGCCTGGATTGTTAATGGAATTAGAAAGTATCCACGAGATTTGGTTGTTCAGAAACTCAAAGAAGTCACGAAAGAGATACTTAAACGAGGTTGTGCTCGGCTACACCCTGAGAAATGCCCGGAAGAAGTCAGAAGAGTTGTTAAGGAAGTTGTTAAATCCGCAGTTGTGCCTGTGATACGGTTATCTGAACGAGAGGTTCATCTGGCGAAGAGCGGTATCACTAAGCTATTGGTTTGTGGGCGAAAACGAGAGAAGGGATACTATCGTATAAACGACGGCTCGTTAATATATCTCGGAGATGAATATGAATCTGGTTGAGGCTGTTTCTTCACTTCATCGGTTGACTGAAGACGAAATTCTTGCGACTAAAGGTAAAGGGGCAATCCATTATTATCCCTACTTTTTCCTATTACATTCAGAAGACGAATTTCTTATTGCGCCAGATGAGTCTCATCAATGGCGGTATGTGATTCAATTACATTTTCGTGGAAAAAGTGTTCATGGTGACTTAAGGCTTGAACGGAAATACGACCTGCTTGGCTGGACGCTATTGTTGTCATTACCAAAAACAGTGACCTCGCCTGTGATGACATTAGATGAGGCGAGGAAAGTGTTTAACGAAAACGAGTTCAAGATTGATTTTGAAAACAATACTATTCGTGAACGCAAAATAAAGAGCGGGATAGTCCGTGAAGGAGAAATTCAGGCGGTAAAGAAAGCGCCTGAACCCAAAGAATGGCTTTTTGTAGAAGGTGTTTCGCCGCCGGGTGAAGTCGGAGCAACAAGAAGTTACCCTGGTGTGTTTCTTATTGCTGATAAGGGTATAGTGGAGTATGGCAGCCAGCAGCCGCACCTTCACGAATATTTCTTTCAAGGTGAACGGTTGTCTGGTAGGTGGTTTTTCCGAATTCTGTCTCGTGAACTCAAGGAAATACTACCGCCAGGGAACGAGCCTGAGCCGGAAAATGTTCGTAGTGGGATATATTGGGTTTTAATCCACCCGGAAGACCAGACACCATATGTTTTGAGCCAGCGTGCAGTAGAGAAGGGTTACCTTCCGCCGCACGGTATGTCTGCTATTCCGAAGCAAGTCAGGGAAAAGGTCCCGAAAGGTCTGAGGTATTGGCAAGAAGGTAACTTTGAGAAGGCTTTAGCCATGCGTAACGAATTGGTTAGCCTTGGTGTAGCCAAGTTTACTGAAATGTTGGACTTGAAGTTACACTATGTTTCGTGGAAACGGACAACAAAAGATGGTAAGCCTGTAATAGTCATTCGTCCTTCGCCATCAACACAATATTATCTGTTAACCATTGGAAACAAGGTTTTTGAATGTGAGTCTAACCCACTGGAAACAGATACTCCCGCTGTTATTCGCCCTGGAGTTGACTTGAGTAAGTATAACTGGAAAAATTTTGTTCTACCCGCTGGAAGTAAACTCAACCCTACAAAAAACACCGTTGCGAGAATTTCGCTATTGACTGCTGGCAAGACTGTGGTCTATATTAATAGTGATACACTGATAAAGTTTTCCTACCGTGGGAAAACTTATGTAGCGAAGCGGTTACCGGGCGAATCTGTGTGGAACATTACTGCATCAGATTTACATTCTATTGACAGAGGGGATGAGTGGTGAGTATAATACCAATAATCAGGGAGGCGAACTATGTTTGATGAGATAAAAAGACTGATAAACGAATGTGAGTCATTTGACGAGATTGACAATCTTATTGACAAACTTTCGTTGCAGGCGAAACAGTATGAAAAGATTGACGAGTTTTTTGATTCATTAATTGAGTGTGATGAAAAAGAAATTGTGGCTAAACTCAACGAGTTCATCACATTTGCGTCAAAGTATGGCTATCCCTTGATGGATTCGCAGAGAAATGACATTATTAAGAGGCTTCAGGAGATTATCAAGCTTCCACAGGAAAAAATTAAAGATGCATTGGTCGAGTTCGTTGCTGCATTGAAGTCTGGGAAGTATGGCGTTGTGGAAAAGACCGTGCCAGATTATGGGTATCCGGCTAAGTTTATGGAAACAGTCAACATTTTTGACCAGGAAATTGCCTCACCTGTAAAAAACGGCGCTACGGAGATAACCGAATCTGATTTACATGAAATTGCTTCCAATTGGGCAAGACTCAGGGAAATAGTCAAACCGCCAATTACGCTCGGACACATATCGTTCAGCGATGATGCTATAACCGATTCTGGGAAAATGTTAAATTCATCGTTGCCAGCGTTTGGCTGGGTTGAAAATCTCCGTGTGGAGAAAGGGAAACTTATTGCTGATTTCAAAGACGTCCCTAAACGTGTTGCTGATATCATCCGTGCTTCAGGATACCGCAGGCTTTCGCCAGAGATTTACATTAACTTCAGGGATAAGGATGGAAATGTTTATGGGAAAGTCCTTCGTGCGGTGGCGTTGCTCGGAATGGATATTCCCGAGATGAAGGATTTGAAAGACCTTGAAGTTCTTTATTGCGATGAGACTGGTAAACTTGTGATTGCTGGCTGTGAAAAACAGAAAGAAAAACCGGAGGTGGATATGGATAGGTTTGAAAAGATAGAAAAGACAACACAGGAGTTGTACCGCGAAAATATCTTATTGAAAGTAGAGAAGTTCATGGAACAGAACAAGACAAGAATACTCCCGGCGTATGCAGAAAAGGTAAAGGCGGTTCTGATTGAGACAGCAATGAACGATGCACAGTTATTGACTTTTTCTGAAGATGGGAAGGAACGCAAATTGAGTATTCACGATGCGTTGAAAGAAATCTTCTCTGCGCTGCCAGAGTATGTTTCATTTGAAGAAAAGAGTAAAACAGAATTGACAGAAGAAGATAAAGAGTTGCAGACAGTGGAAAAGTATATGCAGGAACGAGGGTTAACTTCCCACGTTCAGGCATATGAGGAAATGCGTGCGAAAAACTTGCTGTAAGGAGGTAACATGGCAAGAAAGACTAATACGGCTGGAACTGTGATTACTCGGATTAACGATACTGGTAGCGATATCTATCCCTATCGTGTAGTGAAACTTTCTACCGACTCTTCTGAAATCGAGTATGCGACTTCAACGTCTGCGGCAGTAATTGGGGTAACGCTGTTTAACCATCTTACCTCAGCCGGGACGTGGGGTGATGATGATGCGGTTGCGATTCAGATTGATGGTATAGCTGAGATAGATGCTGCTGGCATGATATCCGCCGGGGATTATGTCGTGGCGACGACTTCTGGTAAGGTCGTATCTGGAGGGTCGGTGAGCGACCTTTCTTCAGTCACGCAGGGATACTATGTCGTCGGTATTGCATTAGAATCTGGAACCAATGGGACGAGGGTATCTGTTTTACTTCGTCCGCAGATAATCTAAAAAAAAAGAGATGAGGGAGGAAACATGGCAACATACATTAACTTAAAACTTCTGGACAAATTGGTCATAGATTACCAACCGCCAGCGGAAACTTTCATCGCAGAAAAACTGCTGACGCCAGTTCCTGTTCAAAGCGTGTCGGATAAGTATGCGGTTTTTGCAAAATACTCTTCTGGCTTGGTAGATGACCAGGTCGGGTTTAAGTCAACTACTGGTGTGTATGATGTGATACGGGTTCCATCAGAGGGTACTTACGCCTGTACTGAACATGCGTTGAAAGACCTTATCACGGAGAAACAGAAAGAGGCTTATGGGCAGTGGTTTGACCTGGTGAAAGAAGCGGCTTTTGGGCTAAAGCGGCAGATTATGCTGAACAGAGAATATGCTATCGCCACACTTGCCGCGGCTGCTTCTTACTCCACCACACCAAGTACGAAATGGGATGCAGCGTCTGGTGTGACTATCGAAGCAGATATTCGTGATGCGGTTCAGGCATTTAAAGACCAGTGCGGGATTTATCCCAACACCATTGTCATTCCGCAAGAGGTCTGGAATGTGATGGTGATGGATTCTACTTTGCGAGATGTATGGACGCTGATTCCGAATCGGAAACAGCAGGATATCAACCTGGCTTCACTAATCGGGATGCTGTTTGATATCCCCAACGTTCTTGTTCCGAATATTCAGTATGCCACGACCGGGAAAGGCGCCACTGAGTCGCTTTCAAGCGTTTGGACGGACAATGTCTACCTGGTATACGTAGCCCCTCGTGGGACGACAAAGACATTCACTTGGGCAGCGAACTTCATCTACCGTGACTGGAATACTCGTGTCTGGGATTGTGAAGACCCTGAAGGACAGTATGTTAAAGTGTCGAGGGAAGACTGTCCCAAAGAGGTGTGTTCCACGGCGATTTATGCGTTAACTAACGTGCTGACATAATATGGCTTACATAGATTATGAGATGTTGCTATCCGAGTATCCGCAACTTGCGTTACAGGTGCAACGAGGGACGGTATCCTCGGGGAAAGTCCAGCGGTGGATTTCCTCTGCGGAAGCAATAATTGATTCTCACCTTTCAGCGAGGTATAATCTGCCGCTGGATTCCGTCCCCGAGATTATTAAAACCATTGCGTATGAACTATTTGAGTTTTTCTGGCAGAAAGATGCCTATACACCATCTTCTACTGATAAAGACCAGCCATGGATACATGCGAGATATGATAGAGCGATTTCTACTTTGAGAGAAATTGCTTCCGGGAAAGTCCCGTTACTGGATTCCTCTGGAGAAATAATCCAGCCCAGTGTTACACGATTAGGCGCGATGACGTCTAACCACATCAATGTTGACCAGATTTTCACTATGGGCGACGATTGGGAAGAATCGGTTGATGAATACTACGACGCTGAGTTTTGAAGTAAACTGGTGTGAAATATGGCAGATACTGGTATCAGGTTGACTTATGGGGATAGTGCGACCGGATTTTACACGGGAATGCTGTCAGCATCAGTTTCCTCAGCCGTGCGTGAGTTTGTAGGTTTAATAGGTCGGCGACACATTGCAAAATGTAAGGTTGTTAGTGAAACATTTCGGTTCTATTTAGGAAAACAGACGCAGATAGTAATCGGTCGGATTGAGGAAGAAATTGAGGGGAAGTTAACTATGCGATACCGTGGTGCGGTCAGCGATAAGATTACTTCAAAAGGTTTTGGTAAATTCCCGCCAATCGCATTTTCTACAGAAGACTGGCGAGAATGGAAAGTCAAGAAACTCGGCTGGACGAGAGAAGGTTCTTGGTCATCGCCAATGTGGTTTACGGGCACGATGCGGCGAGAGTTGACTGGAATTGATAAAAAAGAAGGGTTTCAAGTGGAAAGATGTAAAATGTTTCAAACAGAGCCTGACGGGTCAGTCTCGCTTGCGGGGATTGTTGTTGAAACCTCGCTGACTGAACCGTATGCGGCTGATTTACCGCCACTATATTTCGGCGAACGATACCATACGTTTATAGATATGGTTCGTGGACATCAGGCTCAAGGATGGGATATAACATTATCATCGGCTGAGTTTAGAAGGGAAGTGTTATTACCAGTGCTGAAAACGGTCAGAAAACAAGATGTTTTGCGTAACCTTCGTGAGATACGTCAAGTGGTCAAATTGTCCGACGTTGACAGTATTTCGAATAAGGTTTGTCGAGACCTGGCTTTATCAGCATCTATGGCAAGAGAGGTCTATATGCGTGACCCAGATGCTATGATAAAATTCTTGATTCGTGAAACTGGAGTCACGATGGATGATATAAAAGGTATGACTGCGAACGAGATTGTCAATCTCATTCGTCACTGTATTGAATCTGGCGTATTACGAAGTTTCAGTATGGTCTACGGGAAAGGTGGAAGGAAAAAGAAATGAAGTATATCCAGCAAGTTAATCTGGTAAAAGATTATATTAGCGACGTCATTGCTTCAGCGGGGATAAAGAATCTTAATGGTGTTGCGTTGAACATTTTTTCTCACGGTGTGCCAAAAAGTTTTAGTGTGAATGACTGTCCTGCTTGTGCGATTGTTAAGCGAATGGCGTCTGGCGAACACCACGAGACTGACCAGCCTGGATTATGGCTACCATCAACCGTGATGCTTCGCCTGCTTCTTGTTGATGTCTCTATGGTTGACCTTCGATCTGCTGAGGCTTCGACCGATGACTTGATTGATAGTATTCTTGAGACACTATCTCCACACGCCTCACTTTCTGGCTACGGCTATGGAATCAGGGTCTCGGCAATAACCTGGAATGAGGAACGAATTGAGGGGATGTATTATAGTGAACCAGTGATTGATTTAGAAGTCATACTTAGTTATTAACACGAAGGAGGTTATCATGGCTTACGATAGCAATCTCTTAGTTTCATCTCCGGCGACGGTTCTAATTGGGAATTATGGCGAGGAGTATACTGAAGTCGGTTATACCAGAGATGGTATAACAATTAGAAAGACGAGAACAGCGAGAGATGTTGAGGCTGACCAGCGGTTACACCCGATTAATGTCGTTGCGACTGCTGAAGGATATGAGATAACCATTCGTCTTCTTCAAGTGACTTACGAAAACCTTGCGTTGATGTGGGACGAGCCAGGAGTGACCGGTCTTTCCGGCAGGTTAGGATTGTCGACCTCGTCAGAAGCCAAGTTTAAGAAAATTAAGATTTACGGTACTCGGGCTGATGGGACAATTGTCACCTGGGAGTTTCCGAAATGTTTTGCAACAGGATTTGGCGACTTCGTGTTTTCAAAGACCGGAGACGCAATTATTGAAACGACTTATCGTGTATTGTGGGATGATACCAGTGGCACAATTGGCTGGTTTACGCCAGCGAGTGAATCCTAACCCCAATACAAGGAGGAATTGATGATTGAAGATAAAAAGCCGTTTCGGCGAGGTGTATCAACGATTAAGTTTGATGAGCAAGGTGTTTATCTTTCTGATATTCATCTTGCTGCAGTAGTTCTAAACCTTGTACCCGGGGCTGAATGTACCTCGGCTGTGCCGAGTAACACTCAGCCCTGTTTTCTTTTTTACATCAAGGGCGACGTGCCACAGATTAAACATGTGATATCGGACTTTTATAGCGCACGGATTGACGGGCTCGGTGCTAAATTGAAACGGTTTGTAATGACCGTTAGTTACCTGAAACTCTTATTGCAGAAAGCAAGGGAGGGTGGAAATGGGTGAAAGAGACGACGTTTTCTTGAAAGATTATGTTGATGCGGAATATCGAGGCAAACCATTACGGTTTCACGCACTAAACATTAAAGATACGATGGAGTTTCTTCAGTTTATCACCTCGGGTGAGACAATGTTTTTCGACGAGGAGAAGATGCTTTACTTTATCAGCAAGTCGCTAAAAGTCGATGTCAAAGATGTTCGGAAAACACCAGGGTTTCTCATCTTTGCGATTGAACAGGTAATGGAGGCGATTGATTTCCCTTTTTTGTTAAAACATTCCTACAACCTGCTGGAAAAGGTGAGAGAAATCGCCAGCCAGCTGGAGATTTCTTTACCAGAGCAATCGCAAGAGTTGCCTGGAAATTCCACATCTCCCCAGACAAAGTCGTCTCAACCCTCTCCCTGAACCAGTTTTTTGCGTTATACTACCAGTCGTTTCTGGTAGAGCGAGAAGAAATGAAAAACCTTGCGGTTGCTATTGCAGTCGGAGCTGGCGCTATCGTGTCGCAAGAAGGGAAACGGGTATTTGACGAATTCATTAGTGAGAAGGATTTACCCTCGTCTTTGCACGGTAAAGAAGTAGACGACGAGTGGCTTAATAGGACCTAAAATGGCATACAAAATTAAGTTTGATATTTTATCAGACTTCACACAACCCATCCGTGATACGAAAGAGTTACAAGAAAGAGTTTCCACTCTCGTTTATGCATACAAAGACTTAGCCGATAAATTGGAACGAGTCAAAAAGCTCCTCGTAGCGATATCTCAAGCAAAAGGTGTCAGTGAGAAAGACCTGGAGAAAATCATTCAAGCTGGTGAAGGTGCAGCTGGAAAAGTCACGCTTACCAGTGGAAAAATTGTTGCAAAAGGTGCAACATTTGGAACGGAATACGAAGTTTCTGCGGTGACACAGCAGCGATTTCAAGAGGAACGATTAAAATTTGAGGAACGGCTGATTAAGGCAGGATACGACAAAGAAAATATTGCGAAAAAACTCAATGAGTTTGACCGTGTTGCGCAAACTGATATCGACGCTTTTCTTGCGAAACAGAATATCCTAATCTCTCGTCACGCTCAGCGTTACCAGTTAATCCAGAGGATTACAGAACAACTTAAACGCCACCCAGAACTTGTTGACCAACTCAATCTTTCCGAAATAAAACTCTCCAGATTGAAAACCCTTCAATTGCGTGAGCTTGCTGACCAGATAAGAATGACTGTTATTGCGAATACCAATGAACAAAAAAGAACTGTTCTCGCTGAGAAACTCTCAAAAGAACTTACCAGGCATCCCGACATTGCTCGACGCATTGGGGTTGAGAAAGAGAAACTCGCTACTCTATCATTTACCGAACTAAAAGCGGTTGAGCAGACTCTTAATCGCGAGAAAGACCGTCAGGCGGTTTACCTCAAACGGATGACGATTCTGCATTCTCTTGGCTATGCTATGCTTCGCACAGGTAAACAGATTGAACAGACTGGAATAGTCATGGTTGCAGCGATATCCGCTACTGTGCGTGAGGCTGTGCGGTTCAACCTTGAAATGGTCAAATTGATTTCAGGGACAAATATTTCCATCAAACAAGGGTTACAATTGGCGATGGTCGCTGAATCTGCTGGTGTGCCAATTCAGCAACTGACTAAAGGTGTGAATAACTTCTACCAGGCGTTACTTACAGCGGGACAAGGGACGTCGCTGGTCGCAGCGAGAGTGCGAGAAGTCTTGACTGCGGTTGGAATGACGCCAGTTCGGCTTGGTCAACAACCAATTGGCGTGATGGAGTTCTGGGATAAGATACGAGAGGTTTACCAATCATTATCTAACGCTCAAGATAAGGCATATATCGGTCAACGGGTATTCGGCCAGGCGTATGAAGAGTTTATACCAATTCTTGAGATGTCGGCGGAAACCTGGAATAAACTTAAAGGTATAGCGGACAGTTTCTGGGGATCGACTCTTCCGCGAACCGAAGAGTTTAACAAACGCGTAATTGACCTCAATGCTAACTTTATAATCTGGCGAAATACATTTCGTCTCGTTGGAATGGAACTAATGGAATCATTATCTCCGGTATTTCAATCTATTGGGACACACTTGTCAAAGTTGATACACTGGTTTTCATCTCTTTCGCCAGAAATTAGACGAGCAATCTCTTTTTTCACGGTTTTTGGCGCTCTTGGTTTGCTCGTAGCAGGCAGAGTAATACAGGTTGTTGGTGCGTTGTTCACTCTTATTGGTGCACTAAAACAATTCTCGTTTATATCATCAGGGATTTTATCTTTGATGTCACCGCTTAACGCTACGCTATTGGGCTTAGCAACAATCTTAGCCGGCGTTGCTGTTTATATGAGTAGAACTAATCTCCAACTCAGCGAAAGCGTCAAGACTCTTGAACGAGAGACTGCATTATGGAAAGAACTCTTATCGGTTTATCGTCAAGCTTTACCAGAACTTCAACGGCTGGGCCAAGCGCAGTCTGCATATAACCAGATGATGTTATTATACCACAAGCGGCAAGAGTTAATCAAAAAATTGAGCGACCTCAGTGGAACACGAGAAGAACGTATCCGCGTGATACAGGAATACAACCTTCTCCCGTCAGGACCGATTGATAAGATTGGCTCGCTTCTGGTTAACCCTATTCGTCAGGCAAGGGCAAATATACTGAAAGAACTTGAAGCCCTTACTGAAATGGAAAGTAAACAACTGGATAAACTTAAAACCGTGACTCAGAAAAAGTTTGTTCCATCAATTATGCCATCGACTGAAGATGTGGCTAAAGAATTTAACAAGTTTTTCGACGAACTACAGCGACAGGTCTCTGCCAGCAGGATAAAGGAGACGATACAGTCCGAAATTGAACTTATTGACGCACTCATTGCTGGAGTGCGGGAGAAAGTAAAACAGACACCACAGTGGCAGGAAGTCGCTCAAGCAAAGATTAATGACTTGTTAGCCAGAAGAAATTTGTTGGAGGAACGTTGTGCTGAAATTCTTCGTGAAGCTAATTCGTTACTACTTGAGTTTTCCACTCGTGCGGAAAGACTTCCACGAGTGTTCTCCGAAGTCACAGATATGATTAATAGAACCGATGAGGCAGTTGCAAAGCTTGCTCAAGTCGGAACAATGGAAGCCGAAACTGTAGCGCTATTGTTGAAAGAGCAGTTGAAAGAAACCATTCCTGCACGGCTCATTGAGTTTCAGCGGGAAACGCAGCTGGCGTTACTCAAGTCGGAACGAGAAAGGATTCTTGCTGCAAAAGAGCTAAGAGAGCAGGACGCAGAAGATTACAAGAGAAACCTCGCCCGGAGTATAGAGACTGAACGAGTGATGGAAGAGGAACGGTTTAAAGAAGAAGAATCTGTTTTTCTTACCTGGGCGAACCGCGATGTTATCAACCAGCAGGAAAGAAACGCTTTTCTGGAAACATTGCATCAGGCGCATAAAGATAATTTACTGAAAATTGAAGAAGAGTATCAGGAAGAACTTACCAGACTGAATACTCGGCTGGAACAGGAAGAGCAACGGCGTGAACGTGAACGTGAACACCGTGTTAGAGAGTTTGATAGAAAAGAGTTGAAAGAAAGGATTAAAGGAAAAGATGACCAGGTCAAAGTTGAATTGTTGGGGTATACTGAACTCATTGATATCTATAAAGACTACAAGGAAAAAGTTTTATTAAACGAAGATTTGAGTGAAGAGGAAATTCTCACCAGGGTGGAAGAGACGGAAGACGCAATTGCTTCCCTACTTGAGAAGGAACTGTCTCGTCGTGCTGAGATTTACCAGCAAGAAGGAAGAATCCGTATTGATGCCCTGGAAAAAGCGGCTAATGAACTTATGGTTGCGTACCCCGAATATTTTTCAGATATTTTCAGCCTGCTTGAGGCTGGGCGGCAGAAAGAAAAGAAACCTCAGCCTGAGTGGTACACTGATTGGGAAAATAATCTTGAACGGATAAGAGTGACGATTAACCGCAGTTTACCATCAATTGGAGATGCAATTAAAGATGTTGTTTCTGGCATACCTGAGGCTTTTGCGGAATCTTTCGCCGGTGTGTTAACTCACACTAACTCTTTTGTGAAATCTTTTGGTTCGGCGATTCGTAGATTGACGCAGATGGTTTGGGAAACGCTGGTTAAACTCGCAATGCAGATTCTTGCATCGAGAATTATTATGTGGATATTCTCCTTTTTGAGGATTGGCGGTCAAACCCCATTCCCAGCTGGACTTAATGTGCAGTATGAACAAGCAATGGGCGCTACTATTGCGCCAGTCGAAGTCCCGTCGTTTCAGCATGGTGGAGTAGTTCCAATCCTTGCACATGCGGGTGAACTCGTTGTCCCCCAGTGGAAAACCAGAGAACTAATCGCCAGGCTGGATTCTTCCGGGGCTGGGACAGGGCATATCAATCCTGCAAATGTTAACTTGCATTTTAACATCTCTGCGATTGATACTCAATCTGCAGTAGAGTTTATTCTCAAAAACCGTTCTGCTATCGCCTCATCTATTCAGATGGCAGTTAAAGAAAACCATCCGATTCGAAGGAGTTGAGCATGGAACAGGAGATATTCTCTACGGTTAATTACTACATTCGTAATCCAGTTGAACGATACTGGGATTGGAATACAGTAATCACTGAATACGAAAACGGTGTGGTGGACAGACGGCAACGGTGGACACGGCCAAGACGAAGATGGAAATTCGCCTGGTCATTGATGAATGAGGAACAGCGGAATGAAGTGATTTCCTTTTTCAATTCTGCCGCAATGGGACAAGCGAAAGTGTTTCTTCTTAAGGACCCTTTTGACCACAGCGCAGTATGTTCTTTTACTGGGGATGGGACTACGACTGAGTTCCAGTTGTATAAGGACTATTATGATGCGTGGAGAGAGTATAAAACCAGAATTGACGTCACCAGCGTTGCAGTTTCCTGCTCAGAATCCCTGCCATCTTATATCATCTCGGAGTATGGGATGTTAACTTTTTCTTCTCCGCCACAAAATGGTGTAGAGTTTAGCGTGAGTTATGACTTTTATTTCCGGGTTTCTTCTAATAGCGATACTTTGACCGACACGAAAGTCGCACCAAGTCTGTGGGAATACCACGATTGGGAACTTGTAGAGGTATTATGAAAAATCTGTCAAGCATTGAGGTTTTCAATGCGCTTAGCGGGTCCGCTCTTGTTCACCTATACCAGTTGTTCTATTCCGATACGGAAATGGTTTGCCTGACCGACCACCAGGAAAACCTTGTTTTTCAGTCACAAACATATACAGCCTTTCCCGTCAAAATGGAACAGGTTGAGGAAACCTCTGAAGGAAGTCTCCCACGAGTTAATATCAGTATTGCCAATGCTTCAAGATATATTGGGTCGTTTGCAGAAAACTACGATGGGTTTAGAGGTAGACCGCTTATAGTTCGAACATGTTTCCCGGAACTCGTCGAAGAAGAAGATAGCCATCTTGTAGACCACTTTGTGGTTGATTCTTGTATAATTTCTCCTGCTGAATGCCAGTTTATCTGTATTCCTGCGCTGGACGTTTTCTCTGTATCTTTACCATTTCGCAGGTTTCTTCGGTCATACTGCGCATGGACCTATAAAAGTATTGAATGTGGATACACGGGCGAGGAGCCCGAAGGACAAACCTTCTGTCGAAAAAATTTGTCTGACTGTATCCTTCGTGGGAACCAAGCACGGTTTGGAGGGTTTCCAGGTGTACCGGGACGAAGAATATGGAAAGTATGATTGGATTTGTTCAGAGATATCTTGGCACAAAGTATTGTAGGGGTGGAAGGGGTGTTGATGGAATTGACTGTATTGGACTTGTTCTAAAGTTTTATGAAGAAGTCTATAAAGAGAAGTTGCCCGATATATACCGTAAAGATTTTGACAACCAGGGGAAATTTGACCGGGCAGTAGAACTGTTTTCTAAGTCATTTTACCCGGTCTTTTCTCATAAAAAAAAGCCTGGCGATATTGTTTTATTTAAGTTTGATAAGACATATCATGTCGGAATTGTAATCAGTCAGCAACAATTTATCCATGCAGAACAACGCCGTGGCGTGGTAATCCAACGGTTTCAGCGAGGGATAAGGTATGGTTTCTACAGAAAAAAATGAATTCTTAACTGTTAACATAAGGTTTTACCCTGAACCGTTCTCTGTCAAAAACTTTTATTCCACCAAAGTTCTGGTAAAACGAGGGTCATATATTGAAGATGTATTTCTTGAAGTCCGACGGCTTAACCCTTCTGTCCCGGAGAAATGCTACGCCGTTTCTTTCGGTAAAATAATCCCACCTGAAAAGTTTCGTAGTAAGATGGTTTACCACGGGCAGGCGATTCTTTTTCTACCAGTAGTCGAGGCAATGTTCGCACCGCTGATTGGTGGAGTCGTTGGCGCACTTGCTGCCGGTCAAATCGCTTCTGCTGTTGGATTGGGTATCACGGCAACGATTGTTGCTGTATCAGTAGGATTTTCTATTGGGTCAATGTTGGGGTCGGTTTTGTTTCCCATTGAGACTACTGTCCCCTTTGGGGAGAAAGAAAGCCCGACATACTCCTGGGAATTGACGGAAAACTCTTTTTCACCAGATACTCCTGTCCCGATTGTTTATGGTGAGCATAAGGTCGCAGGGCAGGTTATCAATATGTATGTGGAGAATCTTCCCTCAAATACTCCCGCTACCGGAATAGCCTACCTTAACTATTTTAAGGTTTCCGATGAAAAGATTTATGTTAATCCAAGGTATGCTAACACTCATTCTCTAAACCCGTTTAACCCTTTAGCACTACCTTCACAATATACATCTTTGACTTTTCCAATGAAATTTTATCCTCTGGTATGGTATGAAGTTGGTGGTGAAACTGTTTACTACTACTCTTTTAGGAAGAACCTCATTAAAAGCAAGCCTGGATGGAAATTGAAATATTCCTCTGACCCAAAAGATATTGTTGGAAAACGCTTTATGGTAGACTGGTTTCTTACAGAGTTTGAAGTAAAAAACTGGGTCGTTCCATCAAATACTTCTTCCTGGGTACAGGGTGAGCCTTCCAGCGGAGAAATTTTTTATCCACCGTTCTTTTCTTCGTCTGGGTTGGAAGAAATTCTCTCTTTACAGAATAAGACATGGAATTTGAACGTGATACTTCTTCAGGAATCGGGATTTGACAGACATATTATTGCGATTTCTCCGGTTATAACGAATGTAGATAATTTTCCATTGCCAGAATATTTTCCACTGACTGGGTCGAGTAAAGATTTCTATTTCTCAGAATCGGATATCACTGGTAGACGCCCTGGCGAAAATTTGCCAGTCTCTGATAACTTTCTCAATATCCAGATTGCGCTAAGCGAGGGCGAGATCGAGAATATCACCGATGTTCGTATTAATGACCAGCCGATTGAATATTTCTCTTCCGAGGTGTCATATATTGAGAAACGGTTCGGCACAATTGACCAGGAACCAATGGTTGGTTTTTCTGACATTCATTCATTAAACTCTACTGCTGCTATTCAAATCAATTCACCCGGTGAGTATATAGTCAATACTTCACTTGAAGTCGACCGGTTTGTATTGTATTTCAAACTCCCGATGCTTTACGACGCCACGGGTGGTGATTTCCGGTCAAATACGGTTGTGTTAAATGTGTCATATAGGATACTGGGTAGCAAAGACGACTTTTCTACGGCAGAGACTATCACGATTACTCGGATGTCTACTTCACCGTTTACAGTCACTTATTCTTCACCTTCACTTGATAGAGACTATTACCAGATAAAAATTGAACGAGTAACTGAAAGTTTTGAGTCTGACCCCAAAAAGGCTGGTAATGTTTACCTGTCTTACATTGATGAGGTCACCGACTGGAGCCTGGCGTATCCGGGAACGGCGTTAATCGGTATTCGTCTTCTTGCTTCAGATAGGCTGTCTGGTAATGTTCCTACGGTAACCTCTGTCGTGCGAGGAGTCAAAATCCTTCAACCGAAAATTGTTGATAGTGCGGGAAACCCGTTAGGGTATGACCAGTATTACTGGGACGAGGATAGTCAGTGTTATCGTGACACCACTGGAGAAGAAGCCTTCTGGGATGGGATTACCTGGCATTACCAATGGTCGGCTAACCCTGTATGGATTCTTTATGATATTCTCACTAACCAGCGATACGGACTTGGTGCGTATACTTCTTCACAAGGACAATTATTGGTGCAGGACAAAGATGAACTCGTCTCACTGGCTAACTACTGCGATACGCTTATTCCGTGTCAGGAGGACGGGCATTATGAGAAACGGTTTCGTTTGGACATCGTCATAGACTCCGCTCAATCAGCGGTGGATTTGATACACAGGATTTGCACTACTTTTCGCTGCCTGGACTTCTTTTCAAACGGAAAGTATAGTTTCATTATTGATAAACCTGAAATGCCCGTTCAGGTATTCAATTCTGGGAATATCATTGCTAATTCGTTTCAGGAAACTTTTGGGTCGTTCAAGGAAACGCCTAATGTTATAGAGGTAGAATTCTGGGATGCGTCAAGAAATTTTACACGGAGTATGGCGGCAGTTTACGATTCAGATGAAGCGGATAATCCTGTCAGAAAGAAGTCTTATTCTCTTATTGGTGTTACACGAGAATCTCAAGCACTTCGAATTGCGAAATACTACCTTCTATCCGCTAAATATAATCGCAGGCTTATCCAGTGGAAATCTGGGCTGGACTCGTTTGTATGTCAACCAGGTGATACTGTGCTGTTTCAGCACGATGTCCCTCAATGGACCGAAGGAGGGAGGATTATCGCCTGTGGAAATGATAATAAGACTTTTTTTCTTGATGCTAATATCATCCAGACCGGGAATTTACAAATTACCGTCAGAACAAAAAATGGGACAGTGTTAACTGAAAACATTGTTTCAGTCGATGGGTCAAAAGTCGTTGTCGCCAATGCTTTTAGCGAGACGATTTACCCACAGGATTTATGGGTCATTTCTTCTATTCCAGATAACCGTTTTTTCGCCAGGATAATCTCAATTGCTCGGATTGGGAACCAGGCTGGTTTTTCCGCTGTAGAATACCACGACGAGGTCTACGAAGAAACTACTGGCATTGTTATTTCTGGAACAAATGTATCATTGCTTTCTCTTGACTTACCATTAGTTACAAATATTTCTGCTTCTTATTTCTGGTCGTATCCATCACGCGGTGTTGCCATTCCTGGCGTTATCATATCCTGGACGAACCCACAGTTCTGCCCTTCATTTACTGGAGCAAGAGTCTACATCCGTCTTGGTGAAGAACAGATGGTTGGCGAATCGTCTACCGGGTCATTGATTTTTCATGTATATAACTTTGCGGACTACATAGATGAGGAATCGTTTGACCTATCATTTTGTGTCGCGTCAGTTTCTCGGTCAGGTGGCGAGTATCGTTCACCGTGGCAGGAATTGACTATCAATCTTCCACCAAAAGCCAAAATTACTGGTTTGGTCGCAATGCTTTCTACACCAGACACGGTCACTCTTACCTGGGACGAAAATGTAGAACGGTATGTTTCCTGCTATGAAGTCCGAGCTGGAGTGAATTGGAACACCTCGGCTCTGTTAACCACAACGACAAAGCCTGGGTTTGAAGTGAAAGGATTGTCCAGCGGAAACTATACCTTTCTTGTAAAGCCACTTGACATTTTTGGTCGGTATGCTGACTCGCCAGCAAGCGTTTCTGTGACTATCACGAAGATAAACAATGATATGAAAGAAATTGTTTGCGTTCAAGATACGGAATTTCTTAATGAATATGATGACGTTTTAGAAGTCCGACCCATAGAATATAATGGTGTTATACAAGAAGCGCTAACTTTTAAGACAATTATTCGCTGGGATGAAGATTTTGATACCATTTACCAACGAGGTCTGTCTTATGGTCTATCTGTTGGAATTAGCGGATGGGATATGTCAACGACATATTCCACATGGGATATGCCAGTCTTACAGGAGACAGCGTATTATACGCTAACTGATGAGATTGCTTATACCTCGCCAATAAAGACGCAGGTATTTTATCAAATTTTCTCAAGCGTTATTGGCCAGGCTACCGCAACGGTTCAGTATAGGAAAAAGGATACTCCGTCTTCATCGTGGAGTGAATGGCAAGAAGCCTTTATCGGAGAACTAACCTTCACTTCAATTCAATTTCGGCTAAAACTTTCAGTTCCCGACGATAGTTCTAACATTTACGTTCTTGGTGTCACTTTACGTCTATTTGTCCCATGGGTGGTTCTATCATTTCCCAACCAACCCATTCTCTCTGGTGGAACTTTTATACCGTTCCCAACTAACATTTTCTCGGACGAGACCACTGTTGTCGCTACTGGTCTATCAGGCGAATTGTGCTATATTGACAGTATAACTCTCAGCGGGGTATTATTACGATTAAGAAAGGTAACCACGAGTGGCGAAATTGATGTTGACGGATTTGCTAACATTCTTGTGCGAGGTTGAAGAAATGGGAAAACGGAGGTATAATGAAAATGATAAACCTTCTTCTCTGGGGGTGTTTAATGGCATTTAGTTTTTTTAATGGAAATGTTCCAGAAGAACTTTCATCGTTATCTTCTGCTGAGGTTAGAGGAAATTTTAATGCTTTGTTTCAGGGAGACTCTAAGGCATTACGAGTTGAGGCGGAAAATACGCCTGGAATGACGCTAAAGATAAATGCCAGTTGTAGCGAAGACTACTATGCTGGTGTGTGGTTTAATGGTGGATTATTAGAACTTACAGAAACTTCTTCGCCACCATTTTCCGCACCTTCAACTTATCCAAGGATAGATGTTTTATACCTTTCAGCTGCTGGTCAGCCAGCGATTGCTGAAGGGACAGAATCAGCCACACCAGTCGCTCCTGCCCTGCCCCCTGGAGCCTTCCCATTAGCACAAGTTTATCTTAAACCAGGTATGACAAAAATTGTCAATTTCAATGAAAAGGATTCCTATCCAACTGAAGGATATATTCTTAAAGATATTCGTCCAAGATATCGTTCAATTGCCGGGCCAACAATTTTTATTGCCGCTTCAAACGCATCAAACTTTTCAAAGCAAAAGGCTGACATTGTTTGTGGCGGGACAAACGACCAGGTAAAAATTAATGACGCCATTTCTCGCTTATCCAATACAGGCGGAAGAATCGTCCTTTCAGAAGGAACCTTCAATCTTTCCAACTATATAACCATTTCTGGATATAACAACCTTTCCATATGTGGCATGGGACCGGGTTCAACTACCATTACAGGTTCAATCTATGGGCTGAGTGCGAAAACTGATTACCTGCTCTTGCGTGACTTCTCTTCTACGGGAAATATTCATTTATATGGAGATCATATTAGAATAACAAATGTGAACGCGTTACAAATTTCATTCTCTTCGGCGAATTATTTGGTTATGAGGGGATGCAAGATGGGAATATTGAAAGTCACAGGAAGTGGAACGAAGAATGTCTTTATTGGGAACATTCTTTCCCATTTACCTTATTCTGGCTATGCCATATTCTATGATTTAACTGATTCTCTCATCTCAAACAACGTTTTTGAAAGTTCCTATTTAAGAATTTGCCGTGCGTCATATCGGAATATCATCTCAGATAACCTTTTCTATCAACCTCCTGACTATGGTATTCATCTATATCCTTACGGGGGATCTTCACCATCTAAAAACTCAATTCTTGGTAATCAGTTCTATGACACGGAATATGGTATTCAGATAGATAGTGGATGTGCTGACAACCTTGTTCGACACAACTTTGCCCTGGGATGCACTTCCGTCCTACTTGATAATGGCACTAATACTGTTAAGGCAGCATAGACGAGTAACGAGAATTCGGAGGCTGGCAAATGAACCGGATAACAAAGACGTTGATATGTTTCTTATTCTGTATCGTGATTCTTCATGGACAGAATGTCCAGATGATTCTTAATCCAAATGGAACATATAAGGGGATCTACTCAGTAATTCTTCCTTCTGGCCAAGACCCAAGTGTGGAAATGGAAAAGACGCCAAGTGGAAGATATAAAGGTTTGTATATCTCAGTAATAGGTGGACAGGTGACTGTAGATACAATGATTGCTCAGTCAGATAGCCAAGCAAAAATCAGGTATAACCCTGGAACGGACACGTGGCAATATACGACCGATGGTTCTAACTGGTTGAATTTCGGAAGCGGCGGTGGAAATGAAACCGACCCAATCTTTTCCGCATCACCCGCTGCTGGAATCACTCAAGAGAATATCGCTAACTGGGATTATTCATATTCATTGACTTCGGGAGAATACATTCTTTCCTGTTCAAATAATACTGAATCAGAAACTCCACTACTTGTTAATGGAACTTCCCGAATTGGGTTGACCCAGAACCAGTCAGTTAATTTCTCTATTATGATTACAGGGCGAGATAGTAACGGAAATACTGTCGCCTACTCTATCACTGGCGCTGGTAAGAATGTCAATGGGACTACAACACTCGTCGGGACACCGACGGTCTATATCATCGCAGAAGATGTGGATTTACCTAACGCGACAGTTCGGGCAAATGATTCACTGGATACTATAGATTTCCTGGTTTTTGGTCAGGCGGGGGTAGAATGGAGATACACAGCGAGGTTGCGATGGGTAGTTTCCAGTTACTAAATTTATTCAGGAGTGAAACATGAAAAAACTCAACATTTTCTCGTTCGTTTTGCTCGTATTACCCTGTTTTGGGAAGACAATAGATTTTTCCAGTGAAGTAGTAAGATTCAAGGAGGGGATTGAAGTTGAAAGCCAAATTGATTTGAAGATCTCAACGAAACCCAGTTCACCTCCATCTGGGAAAATAAGATTGTGGTTTGATTCGGAAAAGAAAACACTTCGCATTATTGATGATACTGGAACAGAAACCGAACTCAGCGGTGGTGTCGGAAAAGAAGGACAGGCATCCAGACAATATCGCGTGGAATACAATTCCGGGTATAACTCCGACTGGACTGGATCAGAGACTTGTTGTTTATCTGATGTTGTAACTGTTCCCACAACAATTGCTACAATTACCCACGCGTTTGTCTCCGCATCAGCAACCGATAATGAGACGCAAATAACTTATGAGATACTTACACCCATAGAAAACGAATCGTCGTATGACCCATATCTCAAAGCTCTATGGAAATTTGAAGGAAACCTCAATGATACCATCTCAGGTTTGAACTTATCTCCCATTGGAACTCCTACATATTCCGGTGGCATTATTGGCCAGTGCGTGAAAATAGATTCTTCAAACTACGCCCTCAGGTTAGACATTGGGACCGAGCTGGATATGGTGCAATCAACAACCGTGGGCGGATGGTTCAAATTTGAGGGTAACCTGGGCATCCTTTTTGGGAAAGCTTCAGTATCATGGGGGTATGACGGACTCTGCTATTATGGGAATCTCACTCCACAGATTATAAAGAATGGGTCATATACGGGGTCTTTTACTCCCATGCCATCGTCCTGGTTTCACTGGGTAATTGTCTATGATAAATCCAATGCAGTAGTTAAAAGTTATGTTAATGGCGTGGAAAAGACTTCCGCATCCACGAGCAGCATTAGTCCAGTTGATACCTCGGAACCATTCTATATCGGAAGAAGATCTGATGGTTGGTCAATAAATGGAAATTTATATATTGATGAACTGTTTTTCTTTACCAGAGCATTATCAACAGAAGAGGTCGCTAAACTCTACCACGATGGGACCCCTCAACCCGGCGATGGTTGGTCGTGGTCAGTTGCGTGCAAAATCACGCCGGGTGTAGATAATGAGGTGTCCATACCGAATACTTGGGGGAAAGTGAAGCTACGAATACGAGGTTCAAATAAGATTGTCGTCACGAACTACACGCTCAAGTTGGACTGATATTGGGAGGATCTCATGAGGAGAAAAAAAATCCTGCTTCCGTTCATCATATTTCTTATCTCTACAATTAGTGCATTTGCCATGACGTGGTATCTATATGACCTCTCAGGGACGTTGAAAGGGACTTATTCCATTCCAGTGAAACCCGGGACTGGTGAATGGGTTTGGTGTGGGGAGGAACCGCCCACGGCAGAAGAAATTGCCGCTGAGACTGAAAAGTTTCAGCCAGTTTCTTCTGAACCAGCAGGCATGATATTCACTTTTGATGGTGGAGGAAGTCCCATCTCTGACAAGACCATTTACAGTCTTATCAGGCAAGATTGCACAATTACTGGATACTACGTCATTAGCGATGAAGTGGGTGATGCTACTATAGTTGTTAGCAAGACAACTTATTCTAATTATCCTTCAGATTTCACTGCTATAGATACAATTGTCTTGAATAACGAGCAGAAACATTCTGGTTTATTTAGCGCTAAAGTGAAAAGGTCGGATGTATTAAGAGTAGCGGTGACGGTTCCCACTTTAAATTGGATAACATACTTACATCTTCTTCTAACTGTTTCGCAGTAGGTTAAAACAGGAGGAACGATGGCAGAATATAAGGTTACTTTCTCCGAAGAGGAAGAAAAAGAATTAGAGAAAGCAGCAGCGAAGTTTAAAAAGTCAAAAGAAGAACTGGTGAACTTCCTCTTAGGCTATCTAAAACAGCGTGTGAAATCCATTGCTCAATCTGCTTCTGAAGAGACCAACAAGTAAGGTTTGGGAGGGGTTATGGCTGTCTACCAAATATACGATGTAGAAGACTTACAGGATATGAAAAACCACCTGGCGGACGATTGTGTCCTGATGAACGATATAGATGCTTCAGCGACAAGAACTTGG
>Ga0116167_1001259_pt1 | contig 23413 bp, 20 predicted proteins | sample AD_JPNMR3_MetaG_FD_89794 | JGI IMG/M metagenome (GOLD analysis project Ga0116167, IMG submission 89794) | Active sludge microbial communities of municipal wastewater-treating anaerobic digesters from Japan - AD_JPNMR3_MetaG | ecosystem: Engineered > Bioreactor > Anaerobic > Digestate | place...
CCTCGTCTAGAACTCCCGTGCCTCCGGTGAGGGTGCTTGTCCCCACCTTCACCACCGCCCTGCGAACCGTCATCACTTCTCTTCGCTCTCCCTCTGCTCGCGGCGGGCCCGCCGGCTCATAGCTGCCCTTTCCAGGCGCTCGTAGAGCTGCTCTTCCTCAACGAAATCAAACTCCAGATCCCCGATGCGGATTGTATCGCCATCCTGGGCGCCTTCCGCGCGCAGGCGGTCGAAGACGCCCATTCGATCCAGTTTCTTCTGCAAGGCACGCAGGCTTCCCTCGTGCTGTAGGTCGGTCATAGCCACCATGCGCTCGACGCCCTTGCCTTGCACCACGAAGGTGTGGTCTTCGCCGCGATGCACGGACCACGGTTGCGCCCGAGGAGTGCGCGGCGGTTGATACACCGGGGGCTCTTCTTCCTCTTCAACGCCCACGCCGGGTGCAGGCGCCTCCGCGCGCGCCTGCTCCAGGGCCTCGGCCGCCGCGGCGATGAGCGCCGGCACGCCCTGGCCCGTGACGGCCGAGATCGCGAAGATCGCTCTCCCCTCCGGCTCGAGGGCAATTCGCGTCCGCTCCGCTATCTCCTCGGACCCAGGCAGGTCCACCTTGTTCAGGGCGATGATCTGGGGCAGGGAGGCCAGTCGCTCGTTGTAGGCAGCCAGCTCGCGGTTGATCGTGTGGTAATCATCCACCGGGTCGCGCCCGGTCATGCCCGAGACATCGAGGATGTGGATGAGGATGCGCGTGCGCTCGATATGGCGAAGGAACTGGTGACCCAGGCCGGCACCCGCGTGTGCCCCCTCGATGAGCCCTGGGATATCGGCCATGACAAAGCTCTTCCAGTCACCCACGCGCACCACCCCGAGTTGGGGAACGAGCGTCGTGAAGGGGTAGTCGGCGATCTTCGGCCTGGCCGCCGAAACGCGGGAGATCAGCGTCGATTTGCCGGCATTGGGGAAACCGACCAAACCGACATCTGCCAGGAGCTTGAGCTGGAGGCGCAACTCGCGCTCCTCGCCAGGTTCTCCGTTCTCGGCGAAATGCGGCGCCTGGTTGCGTGCCGTGGCGAAGGCGGCATTTCCGCGCCCGCCGCGCCCGCCGCGCGCGATCACCACGCGCTCGCTGCCTGGCTCGCCCGTCAGATCGGCCACCAGCTCGCCGGTCGCGGCATCATACACCATCGTGCCCGGCGGCACACGCAAAACGATGGAGGCGCCGTTGCTCCCTTGCTTGTTCGAGGGGCCGCCGTTCTTCCCGTTTTCCGCCTGGTAGAGCTGCCGGTTCTGGAAGTCGAGCAACGTGTTCTTGTTGCTGTCTACCTCGAGGATGACGTCGCCGCCCCGGCCGCCGTTTCCACCCGAGGGTCCGCCGCGGGGGACGAATTTCTCCCGCCGGAATGCGGTAATCCCATTCCCACCTCTACCGGCTTTGACATGGAGTGTTGCTTCATCGATAAACATACGTACACTCTACCCAGAGTATGGGCCGGGAATGAGCGCGGAGGAACCGAACGGATGCAGAGTAGCTCGGGGAGCGCCGCATGCGCGGACGCTCCCCGGAAATGTGCGCCACCAATGCGCTCAAGCGTTCAGCACAGAAACCTTGCGGGTCTTGCCTTCGCCCTCGAAGCGAACCACGCCCTCGACCAACGCGAAGATGGTGTGGTCTTTCCCAAGACCAACGCCGCGCCCGGGCTTGAAGTGGGTGCCACGCTGGCGGACAATAATGCTTCCGGGGCGCACCGTGGTGCCGTCGCTCTCCTTCACTCCCAGATACTTCGGCTGGCTATCCCGGCCGTTGCGGGAGCTCCCCATACCCTTTTTGTGTGCCATGGACTACTTCGCCTCCTGACCCGACCTCAAGCCTGGATCTCTTCAACAAGGAGCTTCGTGTATGCCTGGCGGTGGCCGAAGCGCCGCCGGATGTTCTTCTTCGGCTTGTAGGTGAAGCCCCGAATCTTCTCGCCGCGGCCCTGCTCGAGCACGCGGCACACTACCTTGGCGCCCTCGACGAAGGGGGTGCCGACGCGCGTCGCGTCCTCGGTGCGGACCATCAGCACACGATCCAGCGTCACCTGCTCGCCGACCGCCGTTTCAAGCTTCTCAACATCAACCACATCATTGGGGGCAACCCGAACCTGTTTGCCGCCCGTATGCACTACAGCGTACATCGCCTCGTCACAACCCCTTCACAAAAAGTCGCGGCGATGGCCTCGCCACCGTCGCGCTGGATCATCATGAGTGCGCTTTTCGCCACCATCTTACCACAGGAGGCTCCGTCTGTCAAGGCCGATTTCAGGCTGTTGCTCGGATCTGAAGGTGTCTGGAGCTCTCGGGTGATGCGGCGGCGCGCACCCCATCGGCGCCGAAACCGTGCCCACCCGCGAAGCGGTGACGATGGGCCCGGCGATCGTCTGGCAGACCCGCCCTGGGCCTCTTTTCTAGGTGACGGCTCCCAGCCTGCGCATGGCCGAAACACCGTGAATGTTATGAGCGCGCATGTTTGGATCCGGGGAGCCGTGGGTAGACTGATCAGCGGTAGAGCATGGTACCTCCTTCTGGATAGTGGGATCTGTCGAAACGATGGGGCTCCCCCGCGGGCGCCCCATCGTTCGTAGACAGGCACCCAGAACGCCCCTCTCGCACCTCCATCAGCGGCCGCCGCCCCAGGCGCGTGATCCTCTTCTGGCCGAAGGAACCCCGGATGGCATGAACCGTGCTGCCGCCGGTGTCACGCCGTTGCGTCCGCGAGCGAGATCCCATGGGCAGGGAGATCGCCACCGGATAAGCTGCCGGCGAGCAGGCGATCAGGACGGGAGAGACCAGGCAGCACGCGGCTCATGCCTGTTGCCGCGGGTAGGTGACCAACGCCAATCGCCGGCGAGCGCTGGGGCAAGATCGGCGCTCTTGTTCCCGGCGGGCATCGCGAAGCTCTCCCCCTGATCGCTCACGACAACTGCATCAGGTGGGTGGGGTTCGCGGGGGAAATGGCTTTGGCGTGGAAACGGTGGCTCGTCGTGCTGGGGGTGGTGCTGGGCGTGCGTCTTCTCAACCCGGTGAACGTGGCCGTGGTGGATGGCCGCTCCATGGAGCCGGCGATGCACGACGGCCAGCTCTTCCTCATCGATCGCCTGCGCTATCGGTTCGTGCCGGTGGCGCGGGGTGATGTGGTGGCTTTCCACCACGGAAACGAGGTCTTCATCAAGAGAGTGGCCGCCATTGGCGGCGACGAGCTGTGGGTGTTGGTCTCGCCTGATGGCGAGCACATCGAGTGGATCCCCCACCACGAACTGGCGCGTATGCGCGTCCTCGTGGCGCGCCACCCGATGCTCGGGCGCGTCGAACGGCGGGTTGTTCCGGCTGGGCATCTGTTCGTCATGGGCGACCATCGGCATGTTTCGTATGACAGCCGCAGCTTTGGCCCGATACCCGTCTCCCGGGTGATTGGCCGGGCCATCTGGTGACGCTCCCGTTTCGCCGCCAGGCGCGGCAGCGATGCCGGATGCGTTGACTGATCTGCCGGCGCCGAACGGGGAAGGGGAGTGCCTGGCTGGCCGGTCACTCAAGTTCTCGCGTCATCTCACCGATAATGATCTTAAGCGCAGGTCACTATCAGGTTGTCGTGAGAGCAGATGGGCAAACACCAGGAGAGCATGGATGCAGCGGGGGCGGACGCGCGCCTGCGCCCGGGAAGCCTGGCGCGTCTCGGGAGAGCGGCAGGCGGTCTCCTCTTCCTCCTGGTGGTTGTGCTCTACCAGGTTCACCTTGCCACGGGGGCTGGGCGCGGGCCGAACGCTCGTGTTCTGTGCGGGCTGGTGATGCTCCATGCGGTGGCGTTTCTTCTCGCCGATAGAGAGAATCTCCAGCGATGGCTCCGGGGCGGCGCCCTGATCCCGGTCTGGATGGCCCAGGCGACTGCCGTCGGAGTGGCCGTGTGGCTGACTGGGGGCAGCAGCAGCCCATTTCTCTTTCTCCTCCATCTTCTCGTCTTGGCGGCCGCTCTCACCGCTGGGGGGCTCGGCGCCGCGGCGGCCGCCGCACTGGCAACCGCTGCCGTTGTGGTCATCGCGGTGAGGCCACCGGGGGACACCGGCTTCGCGCTTCACGATGGGATCCACCTGGGAGTGGTGCTGAGCTCGCTGTGGCTCGTGGCCTACCTCGGCCGGCGCATCGTGTGCGATGTTGCCAGCGAGCGCCGGCATCTGGAGAAGGCGAATGAGACGCTGGCGGCGCGCTATGCGGAGTCGTCACTCCTCTACGCCTTTAGCCATTCGCTTTCGTCTGCTACTAGCCTGGAGCACCTCGCATTGGCCGCGCTGGACCAGGTCGCTCGCGTGACCGGTTCCCGCATGGCGATGCTTTTCCTCTACCATCGCGAGACGGACGAGTTGACGCTTGAGGCGGCCACGGGTATTTCGGAGAGCGCCCTCGCGGCATTGCGGCGCCAGAGCGTCGGTCCGGATGCGCCGGGCGTGGCGGGGCAGGTGGCCTTCAGCCGGGAAGGTCTCTACATTCCGGATATGACCGCCTCGGAGGATCTGCACGTGCGGGTGCCCCTGGCGAATCTGATAGGGTGCCGGGGGATATTGGCCGAGCCATTGGTGGCCCGCGGCCAGCTGATCGGCATCTTGGAGGCGGTCTCCGCCACTCCATTCGCCTTGACCGCGAGTGACCTCCGGCTCTTCCGGGTGCTGTGCAACGATCTGGCACTCGCCCTCGAGAATATGCGTCTCACGGTAGAAGCGCAGGACCGCGCGCGCATCGAACGCCTGGTGAACCGGATCAGCCAGCGCATTCAGAGCACGCTGGATGTCGATACCGTGATGGGGACCGCGGTGCGCGAGCTCTGCGTGGCCGCCGGTGCGAGCCGCTGTCTGATCATGCGCCATCAAGAAGGTGCGCCTGCCACCGTGACTCACGAGTATTGCCAGCCGGGTATCGAGCCAGTGGGGGTGGGGCGCGAGCCAGCCGCAGGCGTCTGCCAGCGTGCGCTGGTGACGGATAGCACGGTGATCTGCGACGACGTGCTGCACGATCCCGATCTCTCGCCCGAGGATCGCGAGGAACTACTCTCCCTCGGAACGCGCGCGGCCTTGGCTACCGCGCTTCGCCATCGCGACCAGATCTTTGGGGCAGTGACCCTCCACGAGTGTGGCCGGCCCCGCCAATGGCGCGACGCGGACGTGGCCCTGGTCGAGACCGTGGCAGGACAGATCGCGGTCGGCGTCGAAAACGCTCTTCTGTACGAGGAGACGCGGCGCAAGAGCGAGGAGATCTCCGCCAAGAACCGCGAGCTGGAGGCCTTCGTTTACACGGCGTCGCATGATCTGCGCGCGCCCCTCGTCACGATCCAGGGGTTTGCCTCGATCTTGCTCTCCGATCATGGGGATGCGTTGGATGAGGACGCGCATTTCTATCTCGAGCGCATTCGCACCAACACGGGGCGAATGGAGCGCTTGATTGATGACCTTCTCGAGCTGTCGCGAGCGGGCCGCGCTACCGGACAATTCATGGATGTTCCCGTGGGCGAGGTGGTCGCTGAAGCGCTCGACGCTCTCCACGCGCGCCTGCGCGAGCGCGAGGTCGAGCTGGTCGTCGCCGACAGCTGGCCCACGATTGCCTGCGACCGCGAGCGTCTGCTTCAGGTCTTCACGAATCTGGTGGGCAACGCGGTGAAGTTCCTCGGGCCAGACAACAAGCACCCGCGCATCGAGCTCGGGTGGTGTGAGCGCGAGGAGAGCGCCGAGTTCTTCGTGCGCGATAACGGGATTGGCATCGAGCCGGATTACCACGAACGGATCTTCGCTGTCTTCCAGCGGCTGAATGACCTGGAGGGGGTGGAAGGCACCGGGGTTGGCCTGGCAATCGTGAAACGGATCATCGACCTCCACGGGGGCCGGGTCTGGGTCGAGTCTTCTCGGGGGGAAGGGGCCACTTTCCGCTTCACGCTCCCATGGAGGCGCGAGGCCTCATCGTGAGGGAGCTGGGGCGAACTCGCGAGACAGTGGGACGCGGGCGGAGCGCGGCTATAGGAAAGTCGTGAAGTGGCCGTTGGATAAGGTGGGAGGGGCAGCGGGAGCTCGCGGGCTCTCGTTCCGGGCGCCGTCGCCGCAGTGGGTGCGCCGCCCGGTGTGACCCCATGAGTGAGTGGTAGGCGTTCTTTCAGGGAGGAAGAAGCAGTTTGAACTCCTCTCCAGCATGCATTCTGTTGGTCGAGGATGATCCCGACCATGCGATCCTGACGATTCGATCTTTGCGTAAGGCCGGCTTCGAGCAGCAGGTCGTATGGGTGAAGGATGGGCGTGAGGCCCTCGATTTTATGAATCGGCGTGCGGCCTATGCCGATCCCGCAGTGGCGCCTCGTCCGGACCTGGTGTTGCTCGATCTGAACTTGCCGAAGGTAGATGGCTTGAGCGTTCTAGAGGAGATCAAGGGCTCGGAAGGCCTGCGCACCATCCCGGTGGTGGTGCTGACAACCTCTCAACGCCAGGATGAGGTGAAGCGCGCCTATGGCGCCGGCGCCAACTCCTACGTCACGAAACCGGTGCAGTTCGCCGATTTCTCGGAAAAGATCCGGATGGTGGGCGCCTACTGGTTGTCCACGAGTAGCCTGCCCGGAAACTGAGCGGGCGAGGCGTGGCCGCGCTCTCACTAGATCCCCAGGATACCTGGCGAGACGCGCGCTGCCGAAAGCATCCGCGATCGTGGCCTGGCATCAGGCGGGATGGACACCTGCGTCGCTGATGGATGAACTGAGCATCCGACATATTCTGGTGGTCGAGGATGACCCCGACCACGCCATGCTGGCAATGCGCACGCTCCATCGCTATTTCCGTGACGTCACGATCCAGCTGGCGACTTCTGCCGAGGAAGGAGAGGCGCTGCTTGCCGATGGCGAGTGGGACGCGGTGGTCGTCGACTACGGATTGCCCTGCGCCAACGGCTTGCATCTCCTGGAAGCGGCGCGCGACCGCAGACCACATCTTCCGATTGTGATGTTGACCGGCCGTGGCGATGAGCAGACGGCGGTCGCCGCCATGAAGGGCGGCGCGGCCGACTACGTGACCAAGACGGGCGACTATCTGGCGTTGCTGCCGGCGGCGGTGGATGCGGCCGTGCGGCGCAGCCGTGTCGCTGCCGATCGGGAGCGGCTAGCCAGGGAGTTGGAGCAGCGCAACCGCCATCTGGCCGCCGTGAGCACGGTGGCTGTGGCAGTCTCTCGCTCGCTGCATCTGGATGAGATGCTCCAGGAGGTCGTCACGCACGTGACGTCGATTTCCGGCCTGCCGGCTGCGCTCTTCCTGCCTGATGGCCAGAGCACGCGCCTGCGCCTGGCGGCCCATGCGAATCTGGCGCCAGCGATCGTAAGTTGCCTGGAAAACTACGGCCTGCCTGTGCCCCCCGCAGGTGCGACGAGCGCAGGGGCTACCGTTCGGGTGGATGCGCTGGCCGGGTTGTCTGTGGAACCACGGTTCTTCTCGCTCGCGGCGGATGGGGAGCCACAAGGACTCCTGGCGGTCTTTCCAGAGAAGGGAAGGACGCTGGACGCGCCCGAAGCGGAGATGCTCGGGACGTTGGCCCACGTGGTGGGCATGGGCGTTCGCAACAGCCTCCTCTTCGAGGAGACCCGGTCGCTGTCGCTGCGCGATGAGCTGACCGGATTGGGCAACCGGCGCCTCTTCAACATCAAGCTCCAGAGTGATTTCAACACCGCCAGGCGCTATGGCACGCGCCTGGCGCTGCTCATGCTTGATATCGACCACTTCAAGGCGATCAACGACTGCTATGGGCATCCATCCGGTGACTGGGTCTTGAGACGCCTGGCCGCAGTGCTCCTGGAGCGCAGCCGGAGCTCTGATCTCACCTTCCGCTATGGTGGGGAAGAGTTCGCAATGCTCCTGCCGCACACGAGTGATGAAGCAGCGGTGCGCGTGGCAGAGCGCGTCCGCCGGATCGTGGCCGCGGAAGAGTTTGCCGTGCGCGGCGCCGTCGTCCAGATCACGGTCAGCATCGGCATTGGCTGCTACCGCGAGGCGATGGCGGATGAGACGGAGCTGATCAACGCGGCCGACCGGGCGCTCTATGGCGCCAAGCAGTCTGGACGGAATTGCGTCTGCTTATGCGATGGCAACCGGCTACGCCTGGCGGAGACGCTGGTCTCCTCGCGATAGCCTCGACCGCTCTTTCCCATCAGCTCCTGTCGCCTAGCGATGCTGCGCTCGGCCCTGACCCCCGTGCCGCGGCCTATCCCAGGCGCACGGCCGTTCCGGAGACGGGAACTACGCGCATGCTGCTCCCTTGGCCCAGCGTGATCGCCTCGCCATTGTGGCCGGCGCCCACGGCATTCCCACTGGGATCGCCCGCCTGCACGCGCCGCTGCTGGTGAACGAGCGTGACTGAAAACTCTTGACAGATACCGCTTGCGTCGTGTAGGATCTATATGGTATGGAAGGGTGGCGGAGTGGTCGATCGCGACTGTCTTGAAAACAGTAGTCCGATGAGGACCGGGGGTTCGAATCCCTCCCCTTCCGCCAAATCAAGATACATCTCGGTTATCTCCCGTGGCGCGGACGCGCGCGGTTCCATCGTGGAACTCGTGAGGTCGGCGCGTGAACGTGAGAGAAGTCCCCACATCCCCTCTCTTTGCTATTTGGATCTGCGGCTGGCATCATCCCGCGTGAGATAAGGGTATGAGAGAGGGATTTGTGTGGTGGGCGTCTCCTGCTGGCGTGCCTGCGTGTGGGAGAGCGAGGGTGACGGGGCGTGGCCAGAGCCCCGTTCGACCTGGGGGAAGAAGCGCCCATGCGGGTGAGAGGCGTTTCCTTCCTGCGTGGGAAGCCCGCGGGCTTCCGGCCTCCTAGGTGTTGCGAAGGGAGCTCAATGGCTCTCCCCATGCATGTCTTGTTTGTTTGTCATGCCAATATGTGTCGGAGCGCGCTGGCCGAGGGCCTGGCAAAGAAGCTTGCTGAGGAACGCTCTCTCCCAGAGAAGATCCTCTTCCGCTCATCTGGGCTTGCCGCTGAGCCCGGTCGGGGAGCCATGCCGCAGGCGATCAAGGTCGCGGCGCAGTATGGCGTGGATTTGACAACGCACCAGACGACGCCTCTCACGTTTGGCGTCGCCGATTGGGCCGACTACATGGTGGCCGCAACGCGTAACCAGAAGCGAGAACTGATCGCGCGGCTTCCCGTGCTGCGCCCTCGCATCTACACCTTCGCCGAGTTTGTCGGCGAGATGACCGGCCGGCGGCCTCGTTGGCGCGACATCCTCGATCCCGTGGGTGGCAGCGAGCACGATTACCAGCGTTGCGCGCGTCTGATTTACGAATCGCTCGTTTCCGTGTTCGATGCCCTATCGGGTGTGCAGCCGCGCGAGCGCAGCTTCCTCGAACGTCTGTTTCGCTCGCGGCAGCCCACCAGAGGATTTCCTTTCTGACAAAGCGGGGGGCCTACCTATGACTGTGGCAGTGCCCCCTCGTCGATGCAGCGTGGGTGGATCCGGAAGAAGGCATCCCACCACTCCTGGTAGTCGGCATCCTCTGGACCCAGCTCGTTGAACGGACGGCCGTACCGTGTTTGCCACAGCTGAATGAACTCCGCGTGCAACTTGTCGAAGTACGTGTGGCTGCTGGTCCGGAAGTAGAGGTGCGCCATCTCATCGAGCATGACGATGGCGAGATGCCGTGGGGGCATCTTCAAGCAGACGGTTTGATCTAGGTAGACCATCTGCCCCTCAATGTCGGCGGCGCCATCCAGGCCAGACACCCCGAACTCATTCTTGCTGGGCGAGCTGAAGTCTACGAAACGGATGCGTCCCTTCTCCAGGAGATAGCGTCCATACTCCGCCCACTGATCCATGCCGACGCTCTCCAGGATATCGAGGGTCTCCACGACGGCGGCCCGGCGCTGCCCCTCCTCGTGAAGGCGTGCGTTCTGCTCGCCCGTTGCTCCACCGGTTCCTGCGCCCGAGCCACCGCATCCAAGGAGGGCGACAGCACCGGCGAGCCACACCCATGCAAGGCAGACGGCCAGCCTCCTCCGCCCTCCCTTTGGCGCTCCTTTGCCGGCACGCATCCGTTGCCACATGCTTCCATTCCTCCTTCACGCCCCGGCTGGGTCTCCACAGGCCTTATCGCGACATCCTTTCGGCAGTCGCGATGATAGCCTTAAGCGTGCACTTGGGATGTCAAGCCGCCTGAGGGGTGACTCGCCCGAATTTCGTCGGGAGCCACTGCCTGCGCGACGCGGCAGCTCGCCTTTCCCGAGGCCGGAGGGTAGGGAAGACGTGGGGGATCGCGCGGATGTACTGAACGGTGAAAAGCAAACCAGGTATGCCGGAGGGAAGGCCGCCTGTATCCGGCATCATGCCAAAGCCTCTCATTCCTTTTAGCCCCGTTTATCTGTGCTCATCTGCGCCTAATGAAAGGCCCGCACCTGGGGCTGCCGTGCCTCAGAATCCCAGCAGAAAAGGACTCGCGGAATCCAGCGGCGTGTGCTATAATGGGAGATAGTTCGGAAATCGTACTATTTTGTAATCGAAGGGGATGGCACGTATGGCGGGATCGCGCGGCGAGCTGATGGTCGCGATTGACGACCTGCTTCGCGGCATCTTCGGGGCGCCTTCCAGGCGGCGACCGGTGGACCTGGATCTGACGCTGGGCCAGCTGGAGTGCCTGCGGCTGATTGGGATTCTTGGCACCCCCTCGATGTCCGAGCTTTCAAGCAGGCTCCAGCTGAGCCCCAGCACGGTGACCGGCCTGGTCGATGCCCTGGTGCATCGGGGGAAGGTGGAGCGCCTGCCGGATCCGGATGACCGGCGAGTGGTGCGCGCACAGCTTACCGACCTGGGCCGGCGCGAATGGGAGCAGCACCGCGAGCGTCGCCGACGCTACCTCCTGGCGCTATTGGACGAGTTGCACGATGACGACCTGCGCAAGCTGCACGAGGGCCTGACCGCGCTCCATGCCGCGGCGATGCGCCATCTCGCGCGCGAAGAGCGCGAGAAGGAACCAGACGCATGAAATCATTCCGCGCGCTCGCGCGCTATCTCGCTCCCTACCGGTGGGCGGCGCTTGCTGCCCCGTTGCTGATGGCTCTCGAAGTGGCCATGGACCTCCTGCAGCCCCGCCTGCTCCAGACGATCGTCGATGTGGCGATTGCCAACCGTGATCTGGCGCTCGTCGGACGCACGGGGGCGATCATGATCGGGGCGGCCTTGACCGGCGCCGTGGGCGGCATCGGGTGCACGATCTTCGCCACCATCGCGGCGCTTCACTTCGGCGCCGATATCCGGGGCGACCTCTTCCGCAAGGTACAGGCGCTTTCGGGGCCGGACCTCGACCGCCTGGAGACCGGACGCCTTGTCACGCGCCTCACCAACGATGTGGATCAGGTGCAAGAGGCTGCGGCGATGCTGATGCGGATCCTGGTCCGCGCCCCGCTTCTGGTGATCGGCAGCTTTATCATGGCGGTGCTCACCGCGCCCACGCTCTCGCTCCTCATCGTGGCGATCTGCCCCCTGGCAATCGCCGCGTTCCTGTCCATGACGCGCAAGGGCCACGACCTCTTCGTGGCGGTTCAGGATCGCCTGGACCGCGTCAACGTGGCGCTGCAGGAGAACCTGGCTGGGGCGCGGGTGGTCAAGGCGTTCGTGCGTTCCCAGCGCGAGATCGCCCGGTTTGGAACGGTGAACGAGGATCTGATGGAGACGGGGGTGCGCGCCTCCTCGCTGGTGGCAGGGATGGGCCCGCTGATGATGCTCCTCGTGAACCTGGGCGTTGTGGCCGCGCTCTGGTGGGGAGGCTTCCTGGTGCATGGCGGCAAGATGCAGGTGGGACAGATCCTTGCCTTCACGAACTACCTGACTCAGATGCTCGCCTCGTTGATGATGGTTGGGATGCTCCTGATGCAGCTCAGCCGCGCGGGCGCCTCCGCAGATCGGATCCTCGAGGTGCTGGAGACGGAGCCCGCGGTGTGCGACGTGCCCGACGCCCGGCCAGGAACTGTGGTGACTCGCGGGCGCATCGAGTTTGACAACGTGGAGTTCAGCTATGGCGGCGCCGGTTCCCAGCCCGTCTTGCGCGGCGTCTCCTTCGTCATCGAGCCGGGCGAGTGTGTGGTCATTTTGGGCGCGACCGGATCGGGCAAGTCCACCCTCGTCAACCTGATCACCCGGCTATATGATGTGACCGCCGGCCGGATCCTGGTGGATGGGGTGGACGTGCGCGAGATGCGCCAGGAGGAGCTGCGCGCCGCAATCGGCGTCGTGCCCCAGGAGACGGTGCTCTTCTCGGGGAGCGTGCGCGACAACATCCGGTTTGCCCGCCCGGAATCGACTGACGCCGAGATCGAGGAAGCCGCGCGCCTGGCGCAGGCGCGCGCCTTCGTCGAGGCGCTCCCCGGGGGGTATGACGCGATGCTCGGGCAGCGGGCCACCAGCCTTTCTGGAGGCCAGAAGCAGCGCCTGGCGATTGCCCGCGCCCTCGCGTGCCGCCCGGCCATTCTGATCCTAGACGACTGCACGAGCGCCGTGGATGCCACGACGGAAGCGGAGATCCTGCGGGGGCTTCAGACGTGGGACCATCGCTGCACCCGGCTGATTGTTGCGCAGAGGGCCAGCGCCGTCTTCCTGGCGGACCGGATTCTGATCCTGGACGAGGGGAAGGTGGCGGCGTTCGGCACGCATGAGGAGCTACTCCGCACCAGCCCAATCTACCGCGAGATTCTTCGATCGCAGCTGGGAGAGTTCGAGGATGCGGAAACGCCGCCGTTGCCCTCTCTCCAGGAGAGCGCGCCCTGCCTGGTCGCGGGGCCCAGCGGGGAAGGGGGAGAGGCATGAGAGAAAAACGTGTACCGCCCGGCATGATGCCGTTTGGGCCCGGTCCCGGGCGACACCACCCAGGCGGCCCGGTTCAGAAGGCGGCGGATACGCGCGGCGTGTTGCGCCGGCTGTGGGGCTATCTGCGCCCGTACGCCCTCCAGCTTGTCGGGGTGTCGCTCCTGGTCGTGGCCACCACGGCGCTCTCACTCCTCCACCCGTATCTGACCAGCCGGGCGGTGGACGACGGCATCGTGCCTGGCAACCTGCACGCGCTGGCGCGCGTGGCCGGCTGGATGCTCCTGGTGCACGTGCTCGCCGCGGCGGGCACCTATGTGCAGTCAATCGCGATGATCCGGATCTCGCAAGGTACGGTGCGTGACCTCCGGCGCGATCTCTTTACCCGGATACAGGCGCTGCCCTTGCGGTTCTTCGACCGCAACCCGCACGGCGAGCTGATGAGCCGGCTGACGAACGACACGGAGGCTGTCAGCCAGACGCTCGCGCAGTCGGTGACGCGCCTTGTCTCGAGCACGCTCTCGGTGATCGGAGCGGCCTACGCGATGTTCGCGCTGAACGTGCGCCTGGCGGTCGCGGCGCTCATCACCCTTCCCTTGATGCTGGTGGCGAGCCGTGCCATCGCCAGGGCGACGCGCGAGGGCTTCCGCGAGCGCCAAAGCTGCCTGGGCGCCGTGAACGCCATCGTCGAGGAGATGACGACGGGCCAGCGGGTGGTGAAGCTGTGCCGGCACGAGCACCAGGCGATCGCGCAGTTCGACGAGGCGAACGCCGCGCTCCGCCGCGCCGGGATCAAAGCGGGGATTTGGGTGGGCCTGATGGGCCCCGTGATGGGTCTCTTCCGCAACGCCGGCTTTGCCATCCTCGCCGCAGCGGGCGGCTGGATGGTACTGCGCGACTGGGCGACGCTCGGCATCGTCGCCGCGTTCATCGCGTATGCCCAGCACTTCTCGCGCCCGCTGAATGAGATCGCGATGATCTACGGCACGATCCAGTCGGCCGTCGCCGGCGCCGAGCGCGTCTTCGCTATCCTGGACGAGGCTCCCGAGCGCGACGCGCCGGAGCGCGAGCGCGAGCTCGCCGATGTGCGCGGGGAAGTCGTCTTCGACCGCGTCAGCTTCAGCTATGTCGAGGGGCAGCCGATCCTGAAGGACGTCTCATTCTGCGCCCTGCCTGGGCAGACAATCGCGCTCGTGGGCCCGACCGGCGCCGGGAAGACGACGATCATCAACCTCCTCACGCGGTTCTACGATATCGACTCCGGGAGCATTCGCGTGGACGGCTACGATATCCGTGACGTGACGCGCGAGAGCCTGCGCCGGTCGCTCGGGATCGTGCTCCAAGACACCTTCCTCTTCGCGGACACGGTGCGCGAGAATATCCGTTACGGGCGCCTGGACGCGACGGATGAAGAGGTGGAAGAAGCCGCCCGGCTAGCAAACGCCGAGGGCTTTATTCGCCGGCTGCCCCAGGGGTTCGACACGCCGCTTTCCGAGGCCGCCGGCACGCTCAGCCAGGGCCAGCGCCAGCTTCTCGCCATCGCGCGCGCGATCCTGGCCGACCCGGCGATCCTCATCCTCGACGAGGCGACGAGCAGCGTCGACACGCGCACGGAGCTCCAGATCCAGGAGGCGATGCTCCGGCTGATGGATGGGCGGACGAGCTTCGTGATTGCTCACCGGCTGAGCACCATCCGCCAGGCCGATTGCATCCTGGTGATCGACGGCGGGCGCGTCGTGGAGCGGGGTACTCACGAGGAACTCCTGGCCGCGGGCGGCGCCTACTACGCGCTCTATTCGAGCCAGTACCAGCTTTCGGCGAAGCCGCTTCGCACGGCGGAAAGCGCGCCGGCGTAGAGGGGGCCGGGCGTGATTCCGAGATGAGGAATCAACTCGTGGGCATAAAGACGCTGGGCACGAATGTTGGAGCTCTCCGGCATCCTCGGCCATAGCCCCGCAGGCGGCCCTGCTCCGGCCCTGAAAGGGCCGTATAACTTGGCCCAGGGTGTCTGCACCCTGGGCCATGTGCTGGAAAAATAACCACGACCGCGAAGAGGTCGTGCAATCCGCTACCACGTATTGTCGCACCCTTTCAGGGTGCTAGGTATTTTCTGCCTGCGAGACTGAGGGTCAGGAGACCCTGGGCTAGAATATGGGACCGCTTCGTGGTCCTCTGAGATGGCGGCGCGGGTAGCTCAACCACGCTTCCGGCTGGGGCGCGCAACCCCGGGTGCGCCCACTCGGCGCATCTGTGTGCGTACCCTTCATCCAAGGTATCGACACCGGGGCGGAACCGGTAGCGTGAAATGGGGAGAGGGGCCCCGCAGGGCCCCTCTCCCCGTTGAGGAGTGAATGGCGTGGCGCCTACTTCTTGGTGGCCTTCTTCTCGATGAGCGAGACCGCCTCCTGGAGGCGCCGGTTGCCGCGCGGCCTTGCGGCGCCCTCACCCGAGGGGGCCGCGAGCGGGTTGAAGTCTTTCATCCGCGCGGGGTCGAAGGCTGGACGCCGGGCACCGGGCCCATCGCCATCGGGCCGGCCGCCGGGGCGGTCGCCGCCGGGGCGCTGCCCAGCCCCATCGGGCCGGCCGCCGGGACGCTGGCCACCCGGACGGGATGCGGCTCCATCGGGCCGGTCGCCAGGACGCCGGGCACCGGGGCGGTCGCCATCGGGCCGGCCACCGGGACGCTGGCCACCGGGGCGAGCGGCGGCGCCATCAGGTCGGCCACCGGGGCGCGGACCGGCTCCATCCGGCCGGCCACGGCGCTCGCTCATCTCCTTGGTGATCTTCCCAACCTCCGTCAGCTGGCGCTCGGTGAGCGGCGCCTTCACCTCTTTGAGCGCTTGCTTTGCCTGCTCCTGAGTCAGCTTGGGCTGCTTGCGCACCTTCGCGAGGACGGCGTTAACCTTTTTCGCCTGCGCGGGCGTGAGCGCATGCCGGTTCTGCTTCTCCAGTTCGCCCAGGGCGACGATCGTGTCGGTGAGCTGGAACGTGTACTTGTGCTCCTCGCGGAATTTGCGGAACTGCTCCATCCGCTGGCGCATCTCGGGGCTCGGAGCCGGTCTCCCGGCTTCTGACTTGCCCGGCCCCTGCGCGCGGGCCAGGTTGGCCGCGGCCACCAGGGCCGCCGCGATCGCGATCCAACGCAGGTTTCTCATCTGTTTCTCCCTCTCCCGTTCGTCTACTCATAGCGCAGCGCCTCGATCGGGCTGAGGCGCGATGCTTTGTGCGCGGGGTAACTGCCGAAAAAGATCCCGACGGCGCCGGCAAACCCGAACGCCAGGAGGATGCTCTGGGGCGCAATGATCGTCGTCCACCCGGCGGAGTTGGCAAGCAGGAGAGAGCCGCCAACGCCCAGGATTACTCCCACCAGGCCGCCGGTGATGCTGAGGACCATCGCTTCGATCAGGAATTGGCCGAGGATGTCGCGGGCGCGCGCGCCCAGCGCCTTCCGGATGCCGATCTCTCGCGTGCGCTCGGTCACCGAGACGAGCATGATGTTCATGATCCCGATCCCGCCAACCAGGAGCGAGACGCTCGCAATCCCCGCCAGGAGGAGCGTGAACGTCCGGCTGGTCTCCTCAGCGGCCTCCATCATCTCGGCTTGGCTGCGCACGAAGAAGTCCTCTTCGCCGCCAGCCGAGATGCGGTGCCGGCGGCGCAGGAGCCGGGTGATCATCTCGATCGCCTCGTCCGAGCGCTTCATCTCCGTCACCTGCACGCTGATCATCCGCAGGTAATCCAGGCCGAAGAGGCGGCGCATCGCGGTGGTGTAGGGCACCCAGATCTGGTCATCGGGGTTCGTCCAGCCCTGGGAGCCCTTGGCCTTCGTGACGCCTAGCACCAGGAAGCCGCTGCCCGCGATCCGGATCCGCTTGCCCACCGGGTTTTGCTGTCCGAACAGGTTCGTGGCCGTATCCGGGCCGATGACGCAGACGCGCCGCATCGCCAGGACGTCGCTTTCCGAGAAGAAGCGCCCGCGCTCGACGGTGACGTTGCGGATCTCGCAGTAGTCGGCGCCGACGCCCTGAATCGAGACGTTGGTGTTGGCGTTGCGATACTTCACTTGCGCGGACTGGCCCACTTCGGGTGAGACGCGCGCAATGGGCGGCCCGAGCTTCGCGATCGCCTCGGCATCATCCACCGTGAGCGACTGGCTGCTGCCGAACCCGCCTCTCACCCGGCCTTGCCGCGATTGCCCGGCAAACACCATCAGGCTGTTGGTGCCCATCGCCTGGATGCGCTTCATCGTGTCGGCGCGCGCGCCCTGGGCAATCGCCATCATCGCAATCACCGCCGCGACCCCGATGATCACACCGAGCATCGTCAGCGCCGAGCGCATCTTGTTCGCGGCGAGACCCGTGAGGGCCACGCGCATGCTCTCCCACAGGTTCATTGTTCGTCCTCCACGGGCAGCTGGCGCAGCACTTCCACGGCATCGAGGGGCTCACTCACTCGCTCATCGCTGAGAATCTGGCCGTCGCGGAAGCGCACCACGCGCTTGCAATGCCTGGCGATGTCGGGCTCGTGTGTTACGAGGATCACCGTCTTCCCCTGGCGGTTGAGGTCCTGGAAGATCGCCATGATCTCCTCGCCGGTGCGCGTGTCCAGGTTGCCGGTGGGCTCGTCACCGAGCAGGATCACCGGGTCGTTGACGAGCGCCCGGGCGACGGCCACGCGCTGTTGCTGCCCGCCCGAGAGCTCGTTCGGCTGGTGATGCATCCGGTCCGCCAGCCCCACCACCTCCAGCGCCCATTTGGCGCGTTCCGCCCGCTGCGCGCGCGGCATGCCCGCATAGAGCATCGGAACCTCCACGTTGTGCAGCGCTGTGGTGCGAGGCAGCAGGTTGAATTTCTGGAAGACAAAGCCGATCTTCCGGTTGCGGATCGCCGCCAGGCCGTCGTCATCCAGGCTGCCCACGTCGGTGCCATCCAGCTGGTAGCTTCCTTCATCCGCCGTATCCAGGCACCCCAGGATGTTCATCAGCGTCGACTTGCCCGATCCGGAAGGACCCATGATAGCGACCATATCGCCCGCGTCGATGGTGAGCGTGATCCCGCGCAGGGCATGCACGGAGACCTCTCCCATTCGGTACGTCTTGCGGATGTCGCGAATCTCGATCATCGGCTCCTTCTTCCTACCGCCCGCGCGGCATCCCGCCCATCGGACCGCGGCGGCCTCCGGGCCCGCCGGGGCCTCCGCCCCGACCCTGCGGGCCGCGCCCGGGCGCTCTGCCCTCGTCTGGCATGACGACCGCGGTGACGACCGTCTCTCCCTCTTTCAAGCCGGAGCGGATCTCGATGTGGGTGTCATCCGATAGCCCGGTCTCTACGGGGCGCACGACCGGCTTGCCGCCCTCCAGCACGGTGACCGTGGGCTCGCCCTCCTCATCCTCCTTCACCGCCTCGGCAGGCACCATGAGCACCCCGATGGCCTCATCGACGCGGAACTCGCAGGAGGCATTCATGTTTGGCTTCAGGCGCCTGTCCGGATTCTCCACCTCTACCGTGACCCGCACGGCGGTGACGTTCTGCACCGTCTCGGCCTGTGGGTAGATCCGAGTGACCTTGCCTTCGAACAGCTCGTCCGGATAGGCATCCACGGTGATATCGACGTGCTGCCCCACCTCCACCGAGCCGATATCCGCCTCATCCACCAGGACATCCACGAACATGCGGCTGATATCGCCGATCTGCACGATGCTGGTGCCCTCGGTCACGGCCGACATGCCGGAAGTAATCAGAGTGCCTTGCTCGACGTACTTCTGGAGGACAACGCCAGCGCGCGGCGCGGTGATCACGGTCTGCTCGTACTGAGTGTTGGCGTTCTGCAGCTTCGCGTCGCTGCTTGCCACCTGGGCACGAGCCGTCTCGATGTCGGCGGCGCGAACCTGGATCTGGAGCGCGTTCGCGCGCGCGCTGGCCAGGGCGGCCTCCGCCTGCAGCACGGCCGCGCGCGCAGCCGCCACGTCGTCCTGCTTCAGCTGGTCCTGCACCGTGCCGGCGCGCGCATTCTCCAACTGCGCTTTCGCCTGCGCCACACGGGCCTTCGCCGCGGAGACCTGGGCCGACAGATCGGCCTCCAAAGTCTCGAGGCGGCGCTGCGCGTTGGCAAGAGCGGCGCGGGCCTGCTCGACGCGATGCCGGGCGCTCTGAAGGCTAGAGGCGTGCTGGGCCTCCAGGGTGTCCATCTTCTCTTTCGCGGACGCTGCCTGAGCTACGGCGAGCTCGTAGCGGTTCTCAGCCTCCTCCACGACGCTCTGGGCGATGAAGCCCTGGGCGCGCAGATCGCGCTGGCGCTTTAGGTTCTTGGATGCGATCTCGACGTTCGCCTTGGCTTGGTCGTAGGCGGCCTGCGCCTGGGCACGCTCCTGCGGGAGCGTTGCCTTCTCCAGCATCCGGAGGTTTTCCTCGGCGGAGGCCAGATTAGCGCGGGCCTCATCATGCGCCGCATGCACGCTGGCGCGCGTCTGCGGTACCGTCGCCGTCTCCAGCTGGCGGAGCGCCTGGACCGCCGAGTCGTAGCCGGCCTGTGCCTGGGCGATGCTGCTCTTCGTCAGGTTTGGCTGGACTTTGGCCTGCTTCTCGGCCTGCGCGAGCCGCGCGCGCGCTGATCTCAGCGCCTCCTCGGCCTGGCGAATCTGTGCCTCGCTCTGCAGCTTCTGCAGGCGCAGGTTGGTGTTCGCCTGCTCCACCTTTGCCCGCGAGGCAGCCGAGTCTGCCTGGGCCGTGCGCACGTTCGCGAGCGTGTCCGTCGGGTCGATCTTGGCGATCAACTGCCCCGGCTTCACTATGCTGCCGATATCCACTGCCAGCACGTCCACCCGACCGCCAGCGCGCGACTTGATATCCACTGTGGTCAGTGGCTGGAGCGTGCCGGTGGCGCTGACCGTGACCGTGATGTCACCGCGCTCCACCGTGGCGGTTTGGAACTCGGGCTTCTGGTCCGAGCCAACCCGGGCGCGCAGCGCCAGGGGGACGCCGACGGCGACTCCGGCAAGGATCAGGATTGGGATGAGTTTCCTTCGCATCTCTTCTCCTCGACGTGGGAGCTATGCAGAGCATAGAGCTCGAATCGTGGATATGGCATCGGGCGCTCGCTCGCTGCTCTGTCCCCAAATCCCGCGCGCGTCGCTAGAGGGATCCGATGGCCCGGTCAAGCTGCGTCCGGGCCAGCAGGTAGTCGTAGCGCGCGCTGATCGCCTGCAGCTCCGCGTTGCTGAAGGCGACTTGGGCATCAACAATCTCGATCGGGATGGCCAGACCCTGCTTGTAGCGGGCCTCGGCCACTTCCAGGTTTTTGCGCGCCATCGCCACGCTCGCCTCGGCGGCGGCGATCCGCTCGCGCGCGCTGGTCAGCGCCAGGTGCGCCTGCTCCACCTCGGCGGCGATATCGCGCGTCACCTGCTGCAGCTGCTCCTCAGCCGCGTGCAGGGTGGCACGGGCGGCATCCACCTGGGCTCGGTCGGCGCGGTCGTAGAGGCTCCACGAGAGCGTCGCCGACAGGCTCCACTGGTTGGGGTTGTAGGTGCCAGCGAAGCCGCGGTCGAGGCCTCCTCCGACGTTGATCAGCGGTCTCAGGTTGAGGCGCGCGAGATCAAGTCCGGCCTGCTGCTGCTCGAGGGCCGCCTTCGCCTGGCGAATCTCGGGTCGGCGCCCGGCCGCCTCTTCAAGGCAAGCCTCCAGGGCGGGAGCATCGGCAATCTCTGCCGGGAGATCGGTGATCTCGGGCACGCCGCCGGGCCCTATCCCCATGGCGTTGCGCAGCGCGGATCCGGCGACGCGCACGTCATTGGCGGCCCGGATCTTCTCTACGCGTGCATTGGCGATCTCCACCTCGATCGGGTAGATCTCCACCTCCGCGGCAGCCCCTGCTTTGATTCGCGCCTCGACCATCACCTTCTGCGCTTCCGCCTGCGATAGCTTCCGCTCGGCGACCGCCTGCGCGTGCTGCGCGCGCAACAACTCGAGATAGGCGCTCGTCACCTGGTAGACCAGGCCCTGGCGGGTGCGATCCAGGGCCGCCTGCGCGCTCTCCTCACCCGCGCGCGCCCGGCGCACGTTCTGGCGCTGCACGCCGCCATCCCAGAAAGTGACGCCCAGCCGGAGGAGGTTCTGCTGGCTCGATCTATCTGTTCCCTGACGATCCGTCTCGGTGTATCCCTCGGTGTGAGTGGATTGCAGCGAGAGCTTGGGGTAGAAAAGCGACGATGCGGCGCTGCGCTTCTGGGCCTCGGCCGCATTCACGTTCTCGCGTGCGGAGAGAATGTCGCCGTGCTGCTCCAGTGCGGTGCGGATGCACGATTCCAGCGTCCACGCCTGGCTCTCCGCTTCCGCAGCGGCTGACGGGCGGCATGCCAGCGCCCCCCAGACGCAGATTGAAAGGAGCGCCGGCACCCAACACCAGCGTGCATGCCTCTGCCAGCCGGCGACGGGCGTTGCCCCGCGACACCTTCCGCCATAGGAGACGGGTGTTTCTCCTCCTGCCGGAGGCGCCCAGCATCCTGCAATATGACCCACGAGGCCGGTGTCATGGCCCCGCAGGGGTGGTCGGTTCCTGTTCGGCATCGTTTCCTTCCCTTATCTCCTCATCGGTCATGGCCCTCATGGCCGTCGTGGGTATCGGTTGCCTCCCCCAGGAAGGCTTGCTTGAATCTTAACAGGCAAAGATGAAGCAATTATGAAGGAGAGAGGAAAGCGGCAAGAAGAAGAGTGGGCGATGAGCGCCGTTTCGCGCGTAAAGGGAACGATCGCGTGGGGCTCGCGGACGACGCCGAAGGCGTCCAACATCCCGGCTCAGGGTCTCCTGACCCTGGGGCTCGCGGCCCAAAAGCACCTGGGCCCCTGAAAGGGGCCGAAAACACGTGAAGGGGGGTTGTCCGACCTCTTGAGGCCGTGGGTATTCTATACGGCGCATGACCCAGGGTGCAGACAACCCTGGGCTGTGTTGTGCGCCCCTTTCATGGGCGAGAATGTGCTCCCCCCACGGGCATCGATACCACGGATGAAGGGGACTGACACGGACGGGCAGGGCGGGCGTCGGGGGGTGGAGGGGCTGCTACGGGCCGGGGAAGGCGGCCGGGGGCGGGTTACCGGTCCCCCGGCCGCTGTCGTAGGGAGATCACTTCCGGCAGCATGCCCCCCACTGCTCGCGGAGCGACTTCAGCTTCTGCTGCTGGTCGCGGGTGAGAACGTCGTTCATCTGGCGAGTGGTCTTCTCGCGAAGCGCCTGGGCGCGCTCGCGCGCCTGGTCGCGGGTTACCTTGCCGGAGCGAGCGTCCTGGAACAGCGAGCGCATCTCTGCGCGGCGAGCATCGCGGATCTCCTGCAGCTTCTGCTCCTGCTTCGGTGTCAGGTTCAGCTCCTGCGAGAGACGCCGGGCATTGGCGCGAGGGCCACCCGGTCGGGGCGCGGTACGGCGCCAGGCCATCCTCTTGGCGCGGGCTTCGCGCATCTTCGCGACTTGCTCCCGCTGCTCGCGCGTGAGGACGGACGAGACCTCTGCCTCCATCTTCTTGTGCAGCTCCTGGCGCTGCCCGCGGTACTTCTCGCGAATCGCCTTGATCTTCGTCTTCTGCGCGTCGGTCAGGTTGAGCGCGGGCGCGCAGTGCATCTTCGGGCCCCGGTGCGGGCGTTCCCCTCCCGCCGGACCCTCAGCCCAGGCAAGGCTCGTGGCGAGAAGCATGCTGGCACCCATCAGCAGGGCGGTGTGAGTCTTCTTCATCGTCTCTTATCTTCTCCCTCCGTTGTGTTCTATCACACGACTGGTTGGCGGGCCCGCCCCGTTGGATATGGGCGACGCCCGGCTCTCTACGATGAGTATAGCAAACAAATATGAAGGAATGATGAAACGCCGCGTCTCGCCGCGGCGGGCGTTCCTAACGAGGGCCATCCGGGCCGGCGGGCACGTCTGGCGTGGCCGCCGGCGCCCCCATAGGCGCCTCGATAGGAGGCCGTCTTGGGCGCTCCGTTGGCGCGATGTGGTTGAACGGTGGGATGCCCAGAAGTGTTCCCGCGATCACGGCTACCACGAGGCCGAGGGCCACCACGCACTCGCGCAGGTAGGATCGCGCCGCGCTCGTGCGCCGTTTCACGTAGGAGACGAGCACTCTCCAGTTGAGATAGACGTGCGCTGCGGCGGCCAGGATCGACAGAAAGCTGATGCTGGTATGCACCGCGTTCCATGCTCCCCGGGTCAAACCCAGGAACTCGCGCGAGCCGATTGCGCGCCAGGCGTACATCACGAGACCCGTGACTGCCAGCACGATGAACGCGAGCAGTACAACAAAAGAAACGAATGCCCGAAAGGCTTTCCTGCGGCTTCCATCCGTCGAAACAGACACCGGTTGAACCTCCTCTCCGCGGTCCAGATGGCCTGCATCAGGCCACGCTTCCACGCTTCTATGTTACTGCGGAATCGTGAAGGAAGCATGAAGCCCCGCTGGGATTCCGACATAAGGAGAAGGCCGCGCGCACGCGCGGAGCTCGAAGCTCCGCGCTGCTTTCCGGCAAAGCCCCCTCGGGGCTTCTCCTCCCAGCCACCGCCGTTTTGAGACATCTGGGAGTATCCCCAACCCAGCCCG
>Ga0116167_1001279_pt1 | contig 23220 bp, 26 predicted proteins | sample AD_JPNMR3_MetaG_FD_89794 | JGI IMG/M metagenome (GOLD analysis project Ga0116167, IMG submission 89794) | Active sludge microbial communities of municipal wastewater-treating anaerobic digesters from Japan - AD_JPNMR3_MetaG | ecosystem: Engineered > Bioreactor > Anaerobic > Digestate | place...
ATCGGGCAGTAGCCCAGCACCACCTGGCCCAGGATCGGGTGTTCGTTCATCGCGCGGCGTTCATTGGCGTTCACTGGCGTTTACTGGCGTTTACTGGCGTTTACTTCAGTTGCTCCATCGCGCTTGGCGCGACCCGCGCCGCAGGAGACGAATTCCCCACGGGGACAGGCCGCCGCAGGCGGCCAGGGGGAGCCGCGGCGTGAGCGGGCCGAACCCGATCCGGGTCTCTCGGTCGGGTTCGGTGCCCCCTCGGGGGGCGGCCGCCAGGCGGCCGGGGGCGGTCGGTTTCATTTCAGGTACTGGAACAGCGACATGCGCTGCACCGTCGCGTAGCTGCTCAGCGCCGCTTCGTAGCCGGTCTGCTGCGCCTTGAAGTCCGACAGCGCCTGCACCATGTCCACGTCCTCGGCCAGCGAGCGTTCGGTCTGCGCGTGCAGCGTGACGTCGGCCAGCCGCGACTCGACGCTGTCGGCGCGGTTCAGGCTCTCGCCGGCGCGCGCGCGCTGCCACTGCAAGCGGCCCATCACCGCGTCGACATCGCGCAGGCCGTCGGCCACCGTCTGCGCCACCTGCGGCCCGCTGCGGTTGGGCGTTTGCAGATCGCTGGCGACGCGGTCGAGCACGCTGAAGGCCGACAACGCGCCCAGCCAGGTTGCCTGGCCGTCCAGCGTCAGCGGCATCGGCTCGCTGGCCTGCACCTGCGTCTGCCCGGCCAGGGCGGTGCAGCCGACGTTGCCGCCGCTGTCGGCGAAGGGCGGCTGGGTCGCGCCCTGCCCGCCGAACAGCCAGCCGCCGGCACCGTCGCCGCGGTTGGCGATGGCCAGCAGGGTGTCGCGCAGGCCGCGGATGCGATCGCCCAGGTTGGCGCGCTCGGCATCGCCGTAGGTGGGGTTGCCCGCGGCCACCAGCAGCTCGCGCACCTGCTGCATCGCTTCGCCCGCGTCGCCCAGCGCGGACTCGGCCTGCTGCATCGCATTGCGGCTGGCCTGCAGGCCGCGCTGGTCGGCCACGGCGCGCGACTGCGCGGCCAAGGCGCGTTCGGCGCGCGCGGCGGCCGCCGGGTCGTCGCTGGCGCGCGCGACGCGCTTGCCGCTGGTGAGCCGGTCCTGCGACTGCTGCAACTGCTGCTGGCGCTGCTGCAAGCTGTCGATGGTGCTGCGGTAGGCGTTGGCGGTGGTGATGCGCATCGGTTCGGGTGGCGTGGTCAGGCGGCGTGCAGCAAGGTGTCGAACACGGTCTGCGCGACCTGCAGGATCTTCGCCGCCGCCTGGTAGCTTTGCTGGAAATGGATCAACCGCGCCGCCTCCTCGTCGAGGTCGACGCCGCTTTGGGCACTGCGCGCGGTCTCGGCGTGCGTGGCCACCGCCGCCGAGATCGCCGCGCCCGAGGCCGCGCCTTGCACGCGCACGCCGATGTCGGCCATCGCCGCGGCGTAGGCATCGGTCAGGGTGCTGGCGCCGCCGCCGCTGGCGCCGCGCGCCACCAGCGCCGCATCGCGCAGCGCCGTGTAGGCCAGCGCGTTGGCGTTGTTCGACGCCGGCGCGGCGCTGGCGGCAGCCACGCCGTGGATGTCGTCGAGCACCCGCTTCATGCCGTTGGCCGCGCGCGTCACCGGCTGCAGCAAGAAGCGGTCGGTCGCTGCCGGCGGCGGTGCCGCACCGACCGTGATCGTCAGCCCGTCGACCGTGCTGCCGCTGGCGATGCTGCGCACCAGCCCGTCGCTCAGGCGGGTCAGCTGCCACACGCCGGGCGCGCCGCCGGGGTCGGCGCGCAGGCTGTATTCGCTGGCTTGCAGCTGCGTGGCATCGGCCAGCGCCAGCGTCACGCTGGCGCCGCTGGCGCTGCCGGCTTGCGGCCAGGCCTGCGTGGCGACGACGTCGGCGAAGATCGGCGCGCCGCTGCCTGCCGGGGCGCGCAGGTCCAGCCCCGCCGCCTGCTGCCGGTTGACCGCTCCGCCCAGCGCGGCGGCCAACTGGCCCAGCCGTGTGCGCGCGTCGACCAGATCCTCGTTCTGGAAGCGCAGCAGCCCGGCGAGCTCGCCGCCGCCCAGCGCTTGCGGCTGCAGCAGCGCGCCGCTGGCGGTCACCGCCACGCCCAGCCGCGAGGCGTCGTTCGCGTCGGCCTGCACGCGCAGCGTCTGCGCGGTGGCGCGCAGCACCAGGTTCTGGCCGCCGGCCGCAAAGACCGACACCGAGCCGTCGTCGGCGCGCACCGTGCTGATCTGCACCAGCTGGCTCAGGTCCGACAGCGCCTGGTCGCGCTGGTCGAGCAGGTCGTTCGGCGGCTGGCCCAGGGCCTGCGCAGCGCCGATGCGCTGGTTCAGCTCGGCGATGTTCGCGCTCAGCCGGTTGATCTGCGCGACGCCGGCTTGCAGCTCGTCGCGCACGCGCTGCTGCAGAGCGTCGAGCCGCGCGCCCGCATTGGCGAAGCGGTCCGCCACGTCCTGCGCGCGTGCCAGCACCACCTCGCGCGTGGACGCATCGCCGGGGTGCGCGCTCAGGTCGACCATGGCGTTGAGAAACTCGCCGGCGGCATGGCCCACGCCTTGCTCGCCGCCGGGGAACACCGTTTCGAGCTCGCGCAGCAGCTCGAGCCGGCTCGAGTCCATCGCCGCCAGCGAGCGCGCGCTGGCGGCCTCGCGCGTGAGGAAGGCATCGTGCGCGCGCGACACCGTCGTCACGTCCACGCCCTTGCCGAAATACCCCGAGCCGCTGTACTGGCCCGCCGCGCTGGCCAGCTCGGCCTGCTGGCGCGAGTAACCCTGCACGTTGGCATTGGCGATGTTGTGGCCGGTGGTGGCCAGCGCGGCCTGGCTGGCCGCCATCGCCTTGGTGCCCAGCGAGAACAACGAGCTGGTGTTCATGGCAGCGGCGGGTTCTTCAGCTCAAACGCTGCAGCCGCAGCGTGGTGTTGATGACGCGCGTGAGCTTGTCGGCGTACTGCGGGTCGGTGGCGTAGCCGGCGCGCTGCAGGCCGCTGGCAAAGCTGCCGGCGTCGCGCGCGCGCTCCAGCACCGGGCGGTAGCGCGGGCTTTGCGCCATCAGCCGCGCATAGTCGGCGAAGGATTCGGCGTGGCTGGCATAGGCGCGAAAGCGCGCCGCGGTCTTGACCGCGCGGCCGTCGATGACTTCGGTGGTCACGGCTTCGGCCACCGCGCCCTTCCAGTCGGCGCCGGCCTTGATGCCGAACAGGTTGTGCGACGGCGTGCCGTCGGCGTGGAGGATTTCGCGCCGGCCCCAGCCGCTTTCGTGCGCGGCCTGGCCGATCATGAAGGCCGCCGGGATGCCGGTGGCGGCTTCGGCGGCCTGCGCCGCGCGCGTGTGCTGCTGCACGAAGTCGGCGGCGCGTTGTTCGGGAATGCGCGCCGCACGATCGTTGGCCGGCACGGGTGCGGCCGCGACCTTCGCGGCCGGTGCCGACGCCGACACCGACGCCACGTCCAGCGTGCCCAGCTGGCGCTGCAGCTGGCGCGTGATGGCCTCGCTCAAACCGCCGGGCAGCCCGGTGAGCTGCGTGGCCATCTGCTGGTCGAGCATGTCGGTGCCCAGCTTGCTGCCTTCGTTGTCGAGCAGCCCCGACTGCAGCGTGGCCGCGCGCAGGCTCTTCATCACCTCCTGCATGAACAGCGCCTCGAACTGCTTGGCGGCCTCGCGCAGCGCGGCCTTGGGGTCGGCATTGGCCTGCGTGCGCAGCGCCGCCAGCGACTGCGCGTCGCCGGCCAGGCGCAGCGGCGACGATGGTGCACTCATGAACCCGCTGCCCTGCTGCCAGTCGTGGCGCGGACAAAGGATCCAAGCAGCCACCGCGGAACCGGCTTCGCCGGGCCGCTGGTGGCGCCCACAGCGAGGACGCTGTGGGCGCTCGCAGGCGAGGAACAGTCCGCAGGGACTGTTCCTCGTCCGACTCGCCCCCCCTGGGGGGAGTGAGCGTGGACGTACGGGCCTGCCTGCGCAGACCCATGCGCCTCGCGAACGGCCCGCGCTCTGCGCGGGCCCGGACGGCCGCAGGCGCTTCGGGGGGGGGTCATATGACTTCGATCTCGGCCAGCAAGGCGCCGGCGCTCTTCATTGCCTGCAGGATCACCAGCAGGTCCTGCGGCGTCGCGCCCATCGCGTTCAGCGCCTTGACCACCTCGCTCAGCCGCACCCCGGCGGGCATTTCGATCATCGCCTTGTTGCCGGCGGTGATGGCGATGTCGGACTGCTCGGTGACCACGGTGCGGCCGTTGGCCAGCGGCCCGGGCTGGCTGACGCTGGGCGTGGTGGAGATGGTGACCGACAGGTTGCCGTGCGCCACCGCGCAGGCGCCCAGCGTCACCGCCTCGTTCAGCACCACCGAGCCGGTGCGCGCATTCAGGATCACCTTGGCCGCCGGCTTGGCCAGTTGCACCGGCAGGTTTTCGATGTCGGCGAGGAAGGCCACGCGGCGCTCGAACGGCTCGGGCAGCGCGACACGCACCATGCGCGCATCGACCGCCACCGCCGTGCCCGCGCCCTTGGCCTGGTTGATCGCCGCGGCCACCGCGCTGGCGGTCTGGTAGTCGCCGGCATGCAGCGCCAGCTGCAGCGCATCGCCCTGCAGCGCGTCGTTGGGCACCGCGCGCTCCACCGTGGCGCCGGCCGGCACGCGCCCGCTGGACAACTGGTTGATCTGCACCTTCGAGCCGTTGGCGGCCGCACCGGCGCCGCCGATCACCACGTTGCCCTGCGCCAGCGCGTAGATCTGCCCGTCCACGCCCTTCAGCGGCGTGGACACCAGCGTGCCGCCGCGCAGGCTCTTGGCGTTGCCGATCGACGAGACGTTGACATCCACCGCCTGCCCCGGCATCGCATACGCCGGCAAGGTGGCGGTGACCATCACCGCGGCGACGTTGCGCAGCTGCAGGCTGGTGCCCGGCGGGATCGTCACGCCCAGCTGCTGCAGCATCGAGATCAGGCTTTGGGTGGTGAAGGGCGCGGCCGTCGTCTGGTCGCCGCTGCCGTCCAGGCCGACCACCAGGCCGTAGCCGGCGAGCTGGTTCGGCCGCACCCCGGCCACCGAAGCCACCTCCTTGATGCGCGCCGCCTGCGCGGGCTGCAGCCACCACGGCGCGGCGCCGGCCAGCCAGACGGCCAGCCACCACACGCGGCGCAGCAGGCGTTGCACGGTTTGCTCGGCTTGCATCAGATCGGCAGGATGTTGAGGAAGAAGCGGCTCAGCCAGCCGATGGTCTGCGCGTCGGCCTGCTGGCCGCGGCCGCGGTGTTCGACGCGCACGTTGGCGATCTGCGCGCTCGGCACGGTGTTGCCGGCGCGGATCAGCAGCGGGTCCACCTGGCCCGAAAAGCGCAGCACGTCGACGTTGCTGTTGACGCCGATCTGCTTCTCGCCGGCGATCAGCAGGTGGCCGTTGGGCAGCACCTCGGTGACGACCACGGTGATGCTGCCGAAGAAGTCGTTGCTGTTCTCGGTGGCGCCCTTGCCGGCGAAGGTGTTGCTGCTGCTGCCTTCGGCGCTGGCGCGCGTCAGCCGGCTCGGGTTGATGCCGGGCAGCGCGACGACCTGCGCATCGACCTTGCCGTTCTTGTCCACCGAGCTGGTGGACTTCTGGCTGGCCGTGATCTTCTCGACGATCTGCACGTGCAGGGTGTCGCCGCGGTGGCGCGCGCGATAGTCCTCGAACAGCGGGCGGTATTGCGCGGCCTGGAAGATCGCGCCGTTGGCGGCCGCCGGCGGCGGCGCGGGCTGCGGCACCACGTAGGTCGGCTCGGCCACCTCGACGCGCGGGTTCATCGTCACGCAGCCGGCGAGGCCCGCGCACAGCACCGCCAGCATCGCGGGCCGCATCACAGCTGCCCCAGCCGCGCCAGCATCTGGTCGGTGGTCTGGATCGCCTTGGAGTTCAGCTCGTAGGCGCGCTGCGTGGCGATCATCGCCACCAGCTCCTCGACCACGTTGACGTTGCTGCCCTCGACATGGCCTTGCATCAATGCGCCGCGGCCATCGGTGCCCGGCGCCCCCACGCCGGGCGTGCCCGAGGCCGCGGTCTCGGCGTACAGGTTTTGGCCGCGCGGCTCGAGGCCGCCCGGGTTGATGAAGGTGGCCAGCTGCAGCTGCCCCACCGACTGCGGCGCGGCCTGCCCCGGCAGCGCGACGTTGACCGTGCCATCGGCGGCCAGCGTCACGCTTTGCGCGTTCGGCGGAATCGTCAGCCCCGGCAGCAGCACATGGCCGCTGGCGGTGACCACCTGGCCATTGGCGTCGAGCTGGAACGAGCCGTCGCGCGTGTAGGCGGTGCTGCCGTCGGGCAGCTGGATCTGGAAGAACCCCTGGCCCTGGATCGCGATATCGAGGTTGTTGCCGGTGTTCTGCAGGCTGCCCTGGCTGAAGTTGCGCGTGGCCGCCGACACGCGCGCGCCCAGCCCCACCTGCAAGCCGGTGGGCAGCTGCGACTGCTCGCTGCTGGCCGCGCCCACCTGGCGCAGGTTGTCGTACATCAGGTCCTCGAACACGACGCCGCCGCGCTTGTAGCCGTTGGTCGCGACGTTGGCCAGGTTGTTGGCGATGGTGTCCAGCTTGAACTGCTGGCCTTCCATGCCGGTCTTGGCGATCCACAACGAACGGTTCATGCGCATGGCCCCGAATGCTTTGCAGGCCAGTGTCCGGCCAAGCCGGCCGCGCCGGCCGCTCGATAAGCCGCGCCTTCGGGGTGTTTCTTACACCGCCGCGAGCACCGTCTTCGCCATCCCCGGCGCGGCGGTGCCGCGCTCAACGCCCGTGCCGACGCACCTGCCGCAGCAGCGCATCGAGGTAGTCGTCGGCGATGCCCAGGTGCGCGAGCTGGGCCACCAGCTGCTCGAGATAGTCGCGGTTGCGGCCCATCATGCCGGCGGCGCGCGCGATGATGGCGGCAGCCTGCTGCAGCGGCAGTGCGCCGACGTGGTCGGCGTGCGCCGGGTTGGCGGCGAACACCAGCGCCGTGACCTCGCCTTGCGGCGTGCGCAGCGGCAGCAGGCAGGGGCGGTAGCCGTCGCGGATCATCTCGCGCCGCCACAGCATGCCCGACTCGTGTGCGACGCTGGCGGCGCCGATGCGAAAGCCCAGCCCGGCGCAGGCGCCCTGCCCCGGTTCGAGCGTCAGCATCAGCCCCGGCGTCTCGGGCGAGCCGCGGCCCAGCGTGGTACGCAGGCCGAAGCGGCGGCGGTAGCCCGGCAGCTCGGCCATGCGCACCTCGTCGAAATGGAAGCCGGGGTCCCAGGTGAGCGAGCCGTAGCCGAAGACCCACAGCGCGGCGCCGCGGTCCAGACTGCCCAGCAGCGCGGCGCGTGTGGCCTCGAGCTGCGCATCGCCGAGCCGCCAGTCTTCGCCGCGCCCTTGCTCGCGCGCCTGCGCGTCCCACTGCGCCAGCAGCTGCGGCGTGACGCGCAACGCCGAGCGGTGCGCCGGCGCGATGTGTTCGCGCAGATGCGGCAGGTGGCGGAACGGGTCGGTGTCCGGGTCGGTGTGCGGATCGGTGTGCAACGCGGCCTCGCCGGCGCCGCTGGCATGGCGCGCGGCGCCATCTTGGCACAGCCCGGGCAGCCGCGACGCGGCGGCGGGTTCAGCCGGCGCCGGGTGACAGCAGCTTGGCCGCGGCCTGCTCCTTCTGTTCGGCCGCCTGCAGCAGCTTCATCTGCTGCTCGAACTGGCGCGCGGCGCTGATCATCGCCACCATCGTTTCCACCGGGCTGACGTTGCTGCCTTCGAGCGCGCCTTGCTGCACGCGCGCGGCGGGGTCGGCGTCGAGCTCGCCGCCGCCGGAACGGAACAGCCCGTCGTCGCCGCGCGCCAGCGCGCCGGGTTCGGGCGTCACCAGCTTCAGCCGCCCCAGCGTCTGCGCCTTGCCGTTGCCGACCTTGGCGCTGACGCTGCCGTCGGCGGCGATGTCGATCTGTGCGTTGGCCGGCACCGTGATCGGCCCACCGTCGCCCAGCACCGGCAGGCCGCTGCGCGTCACGAGCTGGCCTTCGGGGTCGACATCCAGCGCACCGCCGCGGGTGTAGGCCTCGCTGCCGTCCAGCGCCTGCACCGCCAGCCAGGCGCGCCCGCTCACGGCGACATCGAGTGCGCGCCCGGTGCTTTGCACCGGGCCGGCAGCCTCGCTGTGGCCGGGCGTGGATTCGAGTGCATACACGCGCGTGCTGGCGCCGTCGCCGCGCACCGGCACCGCGCGAAAAGCGGCGATCTCGGCGCGAAAACCCGGCGTCGACACGTTGGCCAGGTTGTGCGCGAGCACGTCCTGGCGCTGCAGCGTCGCCTTGGCGCCCGACATCGACAGGTAGATCATGCGGTCCATGGCAAGCCCTGCGCGGTACGCCCCGCCATGCGGTCGACGAAACCCGGCGCCACCTGGGGTGCGTCGAGCGGCCGCCGCGGAACCGGCTCTGCCGGGCCGCTGGCGGCGCCCCCTTGGGGGGGAGCGCCAACGGCGCTTCGGGGGGGGGCCATCAGCGCAGGTTGACCAGCGTTTGCATCATCTGGTCCTGCGTCTTGATGGTCTGCGCGTTGGCCTGGTACACGCGCTGCGCGGTGATCATGTTGACCAGCTCGCCGGTCAGGTCGATGTTGCTTTCTTCCAGCGCACCGGCCTGCAGCACGCCCAGGCTGCCGTTGCCGGGCACGCCGACCACCGGCTCACCCGAGGTGTAGCTGGCCGCCCAGGTGTTGTCGCCCAGCGGCTGCAGCCCCTGCGGGTTGCGGAAGTTGGCGACCTCGATCTGCCCGGCCGGCTTGGACTGGCCGTTGGAGTAGTGCGCCATCACGATGCCGTTGCCTTCGACCGCGATCTTGGTCAGCAGCCCGGCGCTGTAGCCGTCCTGCGTCAGGTCGGTGATGCCATAGGCCGAGCCGAACTGCGTGGCCGCGCCCAGGTCCAGATTGACGTTGATCGCCGTCGTCTGTGCGTTCGCGGGAATGCCGATCGTCGCCGGCGACGGCGTCGTCGTCGGCGTCTTTCCGAGCGGATCGAAGCCAACGATGGTGATCGGCTGCGGCGCGGCCGGCGTGCCGCCGACGGTGCTGCCGTTGGCGGTGGCGTAGACCTCCCAGGTCTCCGGGGCGGTCTTGCGGAAGTACAGACTCACCGCCACGTCCTGGCCCTTGTCGTCGTACACCGTCAGCGAGGTGGCGTTGTGATAGGTGCTGGCGTCGGCGAAGTCGATCGGCATCGCCACCGCGGTCTTGCGCGCATCGAAGTTGACTTCCAGCGCCGCGCGCGTGGTGGCCCTCGGGTCGATGCCGCTGGTGGGCAGCTGCAGCGGCACCGCGCGGCCGGGCTGGATCACGCCGGCGCTGTCGGCCGTGTAGCCCAGCAGCTTGTCCTGTGCGTTGTTCACCAGGTAGCCGTCGCGATTGAGCTTGAACTGGCCGTTGCGCGTGTATTCCACCGGGCTCGCGCCGTCGCTGACCTGGAAGAAGCCGGCGCCGTTGATCGCCAGGTCCAGCGGGTTGCCGGTGGTCGACACGTTGCCCTGCGTGAACTGCTGCGCCACCGTCTGCAAGGTGGTGCCGATGCCCACCAGGTTGGTGCCCGCGCCGTTCAGCGAGGTGGCATACACCGACGCGAACTCGGCGCGCGCCACCTTGGCGCCGTAGGTGTTGGCGTTGGCGATGTTGTTGCCGATGACCTCGAGGTTCTTGCTCGAGGCGTTGAGTCCGGACAGGCCTTGCTGGAAGCTCATGGGTTTGCCCTTTCGCTGATGTGCACTGGGTGAACGCGGCGTCGTCAGTTGAACGCCTGCACGCTGTCGTAGCCCACCGCGCCGGAATGGCGCAGCTCGAGGTTGACCTTGCTGCCGCTGTGGCTGACGGCGTCGACGCGGTCGCGCATCAGCGTGCCGCCCAGCACGCTGGCGCTGCCGCTGGTGGCGCTGACGCGGAAGCGGTAGCCGTCGCCGTCGCCGACCTTGCCGGCCGGCCATTCGAAGGCGTGGCGCCCGGCGCTCATCGCGCCCAGCGGCAGGCTGGCCGCCACGTGGCCGGCGGCGTTGACGATCTCCACCTTCACCTGGTCGGCGGCCGATGTCAGCTCGAAGCCGCCCACGCCCACGCCGCCTTCCACCGCCAGCCGGTTGCCCGCCACCGTGACGTCGCGCCCGACCAGCGTGGCGCCCTGCAGCGCCTGCAGCTGCACCAGCTGGCCGTTCAGCCCGGCCACCGTGGTGTTGAGCTTCTCGATGCCGCTGACGGTGTTGATCTGCGCCATCTGGCTGGTGACCTGCGCGTTGTCCAGCGGGTTCATCGGGTCCTGGTTCTGCATCTGCGCGACCAGCAGCTTGAGGAAGCGGTCCTGCGAACCCGCCTCGTTCTTCGTCGCCGCGGTGCCGGTGGCGGCGGCGTTCAGGCGCTCGGACAGCGCGGCGATGCTGCTCATCAGGCCCCCATCTGCAGCGTCTTTTGCAGCAGCGCCCTGGCGGTGTTCATTACCTCGAGGTTGTTCTGCACCGAGCGCGACGCCGAGATCATGTTGACCATCTCTTCCACCGTGTTGACGTTGCTGTAGGTGACGTAGCCGTCGGCGTCGGCACCCGGGTGCCTGGGGTCGTGCACGCGCCGCCCGGGCGTGCTGTCCTCGCCCACCGCGGCCACGCGCACGCCGGCGGCGCTGGCCGCTCCCATCAGTTCGGTCTGAAACACCACGTGCCGCGCCTTGTAGGCCTTGCCGTCGGGCCCGGCCACGGTGTCGGCGTTGGCCAGGTTGGAGGCCACCACGTTGAGCCGCTGGCTTTGCGCGCTGACCGCGCTGCCGCTGACGTCGAAGATCCTGAACATGCTCATGGTCTGAATTCCTAGCCTTGCTGGTGCGACTTCATCGCGTCGAGCATGGTGCGCACATGGCCGTTGATGAAGCGCAGCGTGGCCTCGTACTTCAGGCTGTTGTCGGCGAACGAGGCGCGCTCGCGGTCCATGTCCACCGTGTTGCCGTCCAGGTTGCTCTGGCTGGGTGCGGCATAACGCAGATCGCCCTCGGCCAGCGCGGTGGTCGCCAGCGGCAACGAAGCCAGGCCGGCGCGCAGCGTGCGCAGCGCGGCGCCGGCGGCACCCGCGGCACCGCCCGACGCACCGGCGGCGTCGCGCAGCGCGGCCGCGAAGTCGAGGTCGCGCGCCACGTAGCCGGGGGTGTCGGCGTTGGCGATGTTGCTGGCCAGCAGCCGCTGGCGCTCGGAGCGCAGCGCCAGCGCCTGCGCCTGGAACTCCAGGCCATCGCTCAGGCGTTGCATCATGGTGCGGGCCGTGCAGGCAGTGAGGGCAGCTTCATGCGGCGGCATTCTGGGCAGCGCCGGCGCAGCGCATGGGCCCGAACAGCGCCGCCAAGGCGGCCCAATTCGCCGCGCCGCGTGCACCGGCGGCCGCCTACAGTCGCCGGCGTGACCCTGCCCGAGCCTTCTTGCCGCGCCCACCCCCCGAACCCGCCGCCGCCCGGGCGCACGCGGCAGCGCGCCGCGCTCGGCGCCGCGCTGTGGTTGGCGGCGCTGGCGGCAACGGCAGCCACGGCGGCAACGGCGGCCACCGCGCCGCAAGCCGACGACAGCGCCGGCCTGGACGCAGCCACCTTGCAGCGCATCCGCGAGCTCGGCGCGCTGGCCGGCGCGCAGGCCGGCGCGGCGCTGTCGCTGCCGCAGCTGCGCGTGCAGGTCGAACCCGGACGGCTGGACCCGCGGCTGCGGCTGGCGCCTTGCCAGCGCATCGAGCCCTACCTGCCGCCGGGCGTGCGCGCCTGGGGCCGCAGCCGCATCGGGCTGCGCTGCGTGGACGGCGCCGCGACTTGGAACGTGTACCTGCCGGTGACGGTGAAGGTTTTTGCGCCGGCCTGGGTGCCGAGCACACCGTTGCCCGCCGGCAGCGTGCTGCAGGCCGGGCAGCTGCGGCGCGCCGAGGTCGACTGGGCCGCCGCCGCGACGCCGCCGCTGGCCGATGCCGCGCAGTGGGTGGGGCGCGAGCTGGCGCGCGCGCTGCCGGCCGACGCGCCGCTGCGCGCCGCCGACTTGCGCCAGCGCCAGTGGTTCGCCGCCGGCGACAGCGTGCAGCTGGTGGCGCACGGCAAGGGTTTCAGCGTCGGCGCGCGCGTGCAGGCGATGGGCCCCGGCGTCGAGGGCCGCCCGGTGCGGGTGCGCACCGACAACGGCCGCGTGCTCAGCGGGCTGGCAGTCGGCCCGAACCGTGTCGAGGTGGCGCTGTGAACGCGGCGCGCGCCGCCCCCGTGGTCGGGGGGCACGGTGCCAGAATCAGCGGCGGCGGGGCTCAAGTCGGCGCGCCAGCCGGCCGATATCCCGCGCATGCCCCGCATACCCGTCCCGGGCGGGCCCGCACGGCCCACCCGCGATGCCACCCCTTCGACACGCGGCACGGCGCGCGGCGGCGGCCAAGGAGTTCAGCATGAAGATCGCTCCCGTAGACATCCCCAACAGCGCCACACCGGCGGTGGGCGAGCGCAAGACGCCGCGCGAACCCGTGTCGGCGGTGCAGCCCAGCGCCACCGTGCAGCTGTCCAGCCAGGTCGCGCTCGGCGGCGACAGCGGCCGCACCGAGTTCGACGCGGCCAAGGTCGAGCGCGTGGCGCAGGCGATCCGCGACGGCCGCTTCCGGGTCGACGCCGAGGTGATCGCCGACAAGTTGATCGCCAACGCGCAGGAACTGCTGCCCAAGGCGCAGCACTGAAGGTGGGCGCGCTGCCCAGCACCGCACCGGCCGGCGAGCTCGAAGCCGCGTTGGCGCGCATCGAGACGCGCGTCGCGGCGCTGGGCGAGGCGCTGCGCACGGCGCAAGGCGCCGCGCTGGCCGACGAAGCGGCCGCGCTGCAGCGCGCGCTGGCGGCGCTGCTGCCGCTGCTGCGCAGCCAGCCGGGCGTGCCGAGCGCGGCGCTGCGCCGGCGCGTCGCCCATTGCGCCGGCCAGGTCGGCGCACAGCGCGAGGCGCTGGCGCGTGCCGCGGCCGTGGCCGCGCGCGCGCTCGAGCTGTTGTTGCCCGATGCGGCGCCGCGCGCCGGCTATTCGGCCCGCGGCCTCGAGCAGCGCCACGCCGGGCGCGGCGCGCTGCAGGCCTGAGCCCCGAGGCGCCGCGGCGCGCGGCGGCGCGCGCCAGTCCAGGGGGTTAGTCCTTGAAGTACACCAGTTGCTGCGAGCTTGCCAGCAGCACACCGCGGTCGCCCCAGACCTCGGCGCTCTGTTCGAAGTAGCCGTCGCGAAAGGCGACGCCGCGCGCGCAGCCCAGCACATGGCGCTCGCCTTGCGCCGCCAGCAGCGCGGCGTCGGCATGGAAATAGGTGCTCAGCGACACCGTGCCGATCGGCGTGAAGCGGCGGCGGCGGATGAAGATGCGCGGAAAGAACACGTCGCAGATCGCCGCCAGCGACGCGAAGTCCAGCGGCCGCGGCGGCTCGTCGCGCACCCACAGCCGGCTGCGCGAATGCGCCTGCTCCTGTGCGTCGAAGCGCTCGGGCATGCCGCCTTCGGCAAAGCGCATGTCGTAGCAGCGCACCCAGGGCGGACGGCCCTGCAGCGGCGCGCGCGGCAGGCTGGCCGCATCGGGCATGTGCTGCGGCGGCGCCGCCTCGGTGGCCGACCAGGTCGGGCGGCGCAGCGCGAACACCGCGCTGGCGGTGGCGCAGACCTCGCCGTGCTGCGACAGCGACAGGCTCCAATGCTGGGTGGACCGGTTGGTGCGCACCGCTCGCGCGTCGACCGTGAAGGCACCGTCGGCCAGCGCCGCCGCGTAGTTCACCGTCAGCGCGACCGGATCGCCCAGCCGCTGCGGATGGCGCAGCGCGGCGTTCAGCAGCACCGCGCAGGTGGTGCCGCCGAAGGGCCCCACCATGTTGGCGTAGGCCGCTTGCGTGGCGCCGCTGAACGTGTGCTCGCCGGTGGGGGCAAGGGCGATGGCGGCGTCGAAGGGGTGGGGCATGTGGGGCATGTAGGGCCGGTGGGGCATGTCGGCCATGTCGGGCCGGTGGGAACGAGGCCGGCGCTCGTTGCGCGTGACAACGCGGCTGCAGGCGTGCCGCCGGCGCATGGCCGCAGCCTGCGCCATGCGCCGCATGGTAGTGGACGCCGTCCGGCGCACGCCTGCAGCGTGCAGCACCGCACGTCGCCGCTGCGTCGGCAGGCGCGCCGGCGCAGCGCGTTCGCGCCGTGGGCGCCGCTGCAGGTTCGAACGGGGCCCATGTCATGCAGGTGCATGGCAAGGCCGCGCCGCGCTTCATCAGGCTTGCGGAGGCATTGCGCTTCGGCCGGCCGCGGCACCTTGGCCATGCAGTCGTGCTGCCCGGCGCCGGGCGCGCACGGGTTCGATCTGTCCGGCAAGGTCGCCGCAGCGGCCGCTGCGCCGCCTCCCTAAAAGTTGGCGTGCAAGCGCGGCCGTATCGGCGCAACATGGCGGCCCGACGTCCGGCGGCATCGATGGCGCACCAGATCTACCTCGTCAGCCTGCACGCCGCGCACTGCGACAGCGACGCGGTGCGCGACGATCTCGCGCAGCTCATCCACGGTGTCGGCGGGTTCGTGCTGATGGCCGCGGGCAGCCAAGCACTGATAGCCGCCTTCGACGAGCTGCACCGGCCGCTGCTCGAGCGGCACGAGGCCGTGGCTTTCTGCGGCGGTTTGAGCCTGAACCCGAACGGCGCCGCGGCCGACAAGCTGCGGCGCCTGTTTGCCGTCAACGTGGCCGCCCAGCTCGGCGCGCGCCAGGCCGCGGCCGACGCGTCCTCCCCCACGGCGCAGGCGGCCGGCCCGCGCCACCGCCCCCTGGTCTGGCATCGGCCAGCGCATCAGCACCCCGCCAGGGCCACCGGCGTGAGCATCACCACGCCATCCATCTCGCAGAGGTGAACCATGAGCATCGGTCAGGAACTGCTGGACGTCCCCTTTCCGGACATGATCTACAAGATGGCCAACGCCATCGCCCAGGGCCAGCGCAAGCTGGACAAGGCCTCGCTCGACACCGCGCGCGCGCTGGCCAAGGCCAAGGTGAAGGTCATCCCCGACATCTACGAGATCGTCGAGAAGAAGAAGATCTCCGACATGCTCGACGCCGGCAGCACCTTGCCCGCGGGCGCGGGCGATACCGACACGATTGCAGTGCGCACCGAAACCGCCAAGGCCGTCGACATGACGCTGATGCAGGCCGGCCTGCTGCCCACCTTCTACCAGTTCACCGAGTCGCTGATCGAGGTCAAGATCTCGATCAGCCACCGCAGTTCGTCCTCGCGCGAATTCGAAGCCGGCGCCGAGTTCGAGATCAGCACCGAAGCCGAAGCGCACGGCGGGCTGTTCGGCTTCGGCGCGTCGGCCTCGGTGAGCACCACCTTCGCTTCGCACGTCAACTACAAGAGTTCGTCCACCTACGAATACTCGGCCGAGGGTTCGAGCCTGCTGCGCACCACGCTCAAGCCGGTACCGGCGCCGCCGCGCATCATTCCGCGCATCGTGACGGTGGATGCCACGGTGACGCCGCCCAAGGTGACCTTCGGCGCCTGAGGCCAGCCGAGGCCCCCGGCCATGGCCAAGCCCCGCTCGCCGCGGACGGCCCTGGTGCTGCAAGAGCGTGCGCGCGAGCGTCGCCTCGAACGCATGCTCGCGAAGGCGCCGAGGGAGGCCGCCGCGCAGGCCCGCAAGCCCGAGCAGATGCGCAAGTCCAAGCACCCGCTCGATCCCGAGCGGGCGGCCGGCGGTGCGCGGCGCGAGCCACCGCGCAAACTCGCGCGGCCCAGCCGCCCCGCGCCCGGCACCAAGGCGCCAGCCCCGGCCCGGCAGCCGCGCCCCCCGGCGCGCGACGCGGCCGGCGGGATCCGTGTCGCGGCAAAGCGCCCGCCCGTCGCCCGAGAGCTGCCCACCGCTCATCGGCCAGCGGCCGCCAAACCCGAGCGCCCGTCAGCGGGGCGTCCGGCAGAGCCACGGCCGCCGATCGAGCGCGCGAGCGCGCGGCCGGCGCGGCCATCGACCCGGCCATCGCCCAGGCCAGCGTCCCATCCATCGCCCAGGCCTTCACTGCGGCCTTCAGTCCGGCCTCCACTGCGGCCTCCACTGCGGCCTCCACTGCGGCCATCCACCCGCCCTGAAACACCGTCGCCGGCGCGCACCGCCGAGCGGGGCGCCACGGCCGTTGCGCGCCCGCCACCGCCCCGTGCCCGAACCGAACCTCGGCCGCCCCGGCCCGAGCGAAGCCCCGCCATCAAGGCATCGGATCGCCCGTCCGAACGGCCGGCCAGCCGCGCCCGCCCCGGCTTGCCCGCACGCCCGCCCGAGACGACCGTGGCGCCGCGGCCGTCAGCGGCACGCCGCGCCGCCGCCGCGGCGCGCGCCCCTGCCGCGCGTGCGCGCGCGCAAGCCGGCCCGGGCCCGCTGCCGTGGCTGCGCATCCAGGCGGGCACGCTGCGCGAAAGCGCCGGCCGCGCGCTGCGGCTGACAGGCCTGCACAGCGACGGCAACGACCGTGAACGCGACCTGCGCGACCTGCAGCTGGCGCTGCCCGCGCTGCGCGACAGCGGTCTGTGCATCGCGCTCACCCTGCGGGTGCTCGCCCAGTTGCGGCCCGAGGCGCTGTCGATGCTGGACGAGGCCATTGGCGCATACGCCGCTGCCGGCGCCCATACGCTGCTGCGCATCGATGCGCGGCTGTGGCTTCGCGGCCATCACACGAAGCTCGCGCGCCGCTACGCCGGCAACTCGGCCGTGCTCTTCGCGCTGCTCGGCCGCAAGGCGCTGGCCGACCGGCTGGCAGCTGCGGTGCTGGCGCTGCGCAGCGCGCATCCTTCGGCCTGCGTGTGGCTGCCGCTGGAATCGGTGCGCACGGTCTTCGCCTTCGGCAAGGATCCGCAGTGCGGCCTGCTGTGGGATGCCACGCAACCGCAGGCGCCGCGCGGCCCGGTGCTGCAGGCCAGTCTGCGTGCGCCGATGCTGCTCGATGGCTGGCAGCCCGGCGCACAGCACACGCTGGCCGACCAGCGCCTGATGCGCCTGTGCAGCGAAGGCGGCATCGGCTGGCTGGTGCGCAGCCGCCAACCGCTGGTGCCGCTGCTGCGCGGCCAGCCGGCGCCCACGCGCACCGCCCTGGCACTGCGCCATGCGCTGGCGCACACCGTGCCCGCCACGCCCCGCGGCTGATCACGCACCGCGCACCAACACGTCCATCCCACCGCAGCAAGGAGCCCCGCCATGGCCGTCGGACAAGAACTGCTGGACGTCCCCATCGCCGACATGGTGCGCGACCTGGCCGGCGCCGTGGCCGAGGGCCAACTCGCGCTCGACCGGGCGTCGATCGATACGCTGAAGTTCCTGGCCAGCCAGGCCAACGCGATCGACCTGATCCCTGAGGTGGTGGAGGTGATCGCGCCGGCCACCAGCAGCGTCGCCATCAACGGCCAGAACGTCAGCGTGCCCGGCGTGAGCGTCACGCAGCAGCCCGCCACCGCGGTCAAGACCACGCTGCTGCAGGCGGGACTGTTGCCCACGTTCTATCAGTTCACCGAGGCCCTGATCGAGGTGAAGCTTTCGGTCACGCTGAAGGAAAGCAGCACCGCGGAAACCTCCGGGCGGCCTGGGTTCACCAAGCGCAGCGTGATGGCCTTCGCAGCGCCGGTGAACTTCCGCAATGCCAGCACCTACAGCCACACCGCCGAGGGCTCCAGCCTGCTGCGCGTGACGATGAGGCCGGTGCCGGCACCGGTGCGGCTGGCGCCCGACGTGGTCACCGTGAACGCCACCGTCAATCCGCCGGTGGTCACCCGCACCGAGCGCTAGGCCCCGAGCCACTCACAGGAGCGCCCCATGGCCACCACCGACGTGAATATGAACGAAGTGCTGATATCGCCGCTGGCCACGATGGTGCGCGAACTCGGCGCCAGCGTGGCCGATGCGCAGCGCGCGCTGGACGCCGGCGCGATCGAACGGCAGACCAAACTGGCGGCCGAACACCCCGAGCTGCAGGCGCTGGGCTACCAGGTGACCTGGTACCAGATCCCCGAGGCCAGCGTCGAGATGAAGATGGCGCTGCACTTCGAGAAGAAGCAGCCCGACGGGCCGGCGAAGATGTACCTCGCACCGTTCAACAGCAAATACCGCAACACGATGAGCTTCAGCGCCGACGGCAGCAGCACGCTCAAGCTGCGTATCGTGCCGGTGCCGCCGGTGACGGGCGCCTGAACCCGGCTTCGAAGGAGATACCGACATGCCCACCCTCGTGCCCTTCGATCCCGGCAAGGTCGACGACGAATCGCTGAGGCGCACCGATCTGGTGCGCGCCAAGTTCAACGAAGCGGTGCTGGCGGTGAACGCGCGCGACGGCGAAATCAAGCGCCTGGAACTCGTGAACAACGATCTGCAGGGCCGCTTGGCCGAAGCGCAGAAAGCGGTGGCGGCGAGCAGCGGCGACCTGGAAGCCACACGCAAGGAACTGGCGCTGCAGGCCGGCCGGGTGCAGGCGCTCAGCGATCAGCTCAAGGCGCTGGATCTGTCGCCGGCGAAGATCGGCGTGCAGGATCTGGTCAGCCAGTTCAAAGGCAATATCGACCGCATCAACGCCGAGGTCGTCAATCAGAAAGCGCCCGGCATGCTGGTCGACAGCGTGGAGGTCGAGGTGCGCGGCGGCATCGACGTGCAGGACGGGCTGAAGATCACGCAACTGCCTGCCTCGGCGCTGGGCGCACAGAGCGTGAGCCTGCTGAAGTTCAACCTGAGGTCTGCCTCTGCGCTGAAGATCGTCGAAGACGACGGCTGAGCGCTGCGCCGGCAGGCGGCGCCACGGCTCACCACTCGCGCAGCTTGGCGCGCAGCCGCGCGATGCTCTGGCTGTGCAGCTGGCACACGCGGCTTTCGGTCACGCCCAGCACCGCGGCGATCTCCTTCAGGTTCATGTCGTGCTCGTAGTACATGCTCATCACGTACTGCTCGCGTTCGGGCAGGTGCTTGATCGCCTCGACCAGCGCCAGGCGCATGCGCTGGTCCTGCAGCAGCGCCAGCGGGTTGTGATCCTCGCTGCCGACGTGGCGGTCGAGGTAGTCGTCGTCGCCGTCGTCGCCGCTCATGTCTTCCAGGCACACCAGCTGCGTGCCGCGCACCTTGCCCAGCAGCTCCTGGTAGTCGGCCAGCTTCATGCCCAGCTGCGCCGCGATCTCGCCTTCGCTGGGCGCGCGGCCCAGGCGCTGCTCGAGGGTGTGCACCGCGGTTTCGATGCTGCGCTGGTGGCGGCGGTCGCCGCGGCTCATCCAGTCGTTGCCGCGCAGCTCGTCGAGCATCGCGCCGCGGATGCGCTGCGTGGCGAAGGTCTCGAACATCACGCCCTGCGCCGCGTCGAAGCGGGTCAAGGCGTCGCTCAGGCCGATCATGCCCACCTGGATCAGGTCGTCCAGTTCGACGTTGGCCGGCAGCTTGGCGATCATCTGGTGCGCCAGCCGGCGCACCAGCGGGCTGTACTGCTTGATCATCGCGTTGGCGTCCAGGCGGCCCTTGGCGGTGTACATGGCTCGGCGGCTCCGAAAGGCGGAAGGGTCAGTTCAGGGTCATCGCGCGCACCATCGCGCGCGACACCGCGGGCATGCCGCGCGGCGCCGGCGGCGCGGCCGGCGCTGGCAGCTCCGGCGTGTCGTGCGGCAGCTGCAGCTGCGCCGCGACCAATGCGCACAGCGCCGCGCCGGGGTGGTCGCGCACGTCGCTGGCCGGATCGACGGCCGCCCAGTCGTGCAGCGCCGCGCCCAGGAAACTCTCGGCGCAGCTGGCCAGCCGCTGCGCGATGGCGTCGGCGCGCCGGCTGCCGGGTGCCGCGCTGAGCAGCAGGTCGAAGCTCAGCAGCGCGCGGCGCGTGGCCAGCAGCTTCATTGCGGCGTAGGCATGGGTCAGGCTTTGCGGCTGCTCGTCGGCCAGCAGCAGCGGGCGCAGCGCATGCTGGTGGTACAGCCGCGCCAGATCGGGCGCGCCGGCATGCACCAGCAGCACCTGGCACGCCGGGGCGGCCTGCAGCACGCGCTCGAGGAAGTGCGCCGACGAGCCGCGCGTGTCCACATGGCGCAGCGGCAGGCCGCGTGCGGCCAGGTACGACACCTGCGGCGACAGCGGCTCGATGCCATCGCGCAGGTCCAGCGCAGCCAGCTCGTGCGGCGCGGGCGAGGTCTCGGCGGCGTCGACCACCAGCGTGCGCTGGCCCAGCGCCGCGAGCACGGTGGTCAGCCGCTCGAGCATCACGCCGCAAAAGGCGACGTGCGGGTTGGCCACCAGCGCCAGGTGCAGCACGGGCTGCGCCTGCGCGGCGCCAAACAGCCGGCGCAGGCCGTGCGCCTGGTCGGCGGGCGGGGATACGGCGATGTCGTGCATGGCCGGCGGCAGCGTCGGCGCGTTCACGCGGCCGCGGCGGCGGCGCTGCGCAAACCGGCGAACACCAGCTTGACGTCGGCCGCATCCAGCCGCCAGGCCGGCGGCGGCGCACAGCGCAGCGCTTGCTGCACCAGCGCGGCGGCCGACAGCCGGTGCCAGTCTTCGGGCACGCGCTGGCCGTTGGCCACCGCCAGCACCTTGAGCCGGTGGCGGATCATCGCGTCCAGCGCGGGCGCCAGTTTCACCGCCTCGTCCACCTTGGACAGGATGACGGCGCGGCAGGTATTGGCGCGGTAGGCCTGCAGCACGTCGTCGATGGTTTCGCCCTGCGCGGCGGCGTTCACCACCAGCAGCCGGTTCACGCTGCGGTGCGACAGCATGTCCAGCAGTTCGCGCGTACGGCTGTCGCGCTGCGCCATGCCGGCGGTGTCGATCAGCACCATTTTCTTGGCCGCGAGCAGATCGAGCAGGTCGTCCAGCGACGCGCGGTCGTGCGCGGTGTGCACCGGCACGCCCAGGATGCGGCCGTAGGCGCGCAACTGTTCGTGCGCCGCCATGCGGTAGGCGTCGAGCGTGATCAGCCCGAGGTTGGCCGCGCCGTGGCGCGTGGCGAAGGCCGCCGCCAGCTTGGCGGTGCTGGTGGTCTTGCCCACGCCGGTGGCGCCGATCAGCGCATACACGCCGCCGCTGTCTTCCAGCGCGGCTTCGGCCTCGCCGCTGGCGAGGTTGCGCTCGAGCACGCTGGCGCTCCACGCGGCTTCGTCGACATCGTCGGGCAGGCTGTCGGCCAGCCGGCGGATCAGCGCCGGCGAGAAGCCCTGGTCCAGCAGTTTTTGCGTCAGCAGTGCCTGGCGTGGCTGGCGCTGCAGCTTTTCCATGAAGGCCAGCGCGCCGAAGCGGTCTTCGATCAGCCCCTTCATCGCGCGCAGTTCGTGCAGCAGCTCGCCGCGGTCGCTGCGTTCGGCCGCATCGCTGGGCTCGGCGCTGGCGGCAGGCAAGGCACGTTCGACACGTTCGACACGTTCGGCACGTTCGCGCGACGCGGCCGCGGGCGCGATGGCGGCGGCGGGTGCCGGCGCGGCGTCGGCCACGCTGTCGCGCAGCACCGGCGCGTGCGGCCGCGCCGGCTCGTCGCGGCCCGACTGTGCACGCAGGCGCAGCAGCCCGGCCGCGGGCGGCTGGGCGCGCGTGTGGCGCTCGGCCGCCTGCGCCTCGGCCAGCGCGGCGGCGGCCTGCGCCTGCTGTTGCTGCTGCTGCTCGGCGCGGCGGCGGCGCAGCATGCGTTCGCGCACGTAGTCCTGGAACGACAGCGTGCTCATCGACAGCTGCGCCACGTCGTGCTCCACGCTGTCGGCTGCGGCAGCGGCCGGCTGGGCGGCGCCCGGTGCCGCCGCCGCGGCGGGCTTGGCCGGCGCGGCGTGCTTCGCCGGTGCAGCGGGTGCGGCACCTGCAGCCGGCACCGCGTCGGGGGCGCGCTCGATCGGCGGCACGCCGTCGGCGGCCATCGCCAGCACCTCGACGCCGTCGGCGCAGGGCCGGGTCGACAGCACCACCGCGTCTTCGCCGAAGGTCTGGCGCACCAGGTTCAGCGCGTCGCGCGAGGTGCGCGCGGAAAAGCGTTTGACGTTCATGGGCTAGCTCCAATCACCGAGCCGATGCGGATCGAATGCGTGTCGGGAATCTCGCTGTGCGACAGCACCTTCAGCCTGGGGGCCGCGCGCTTGAGCAGCCGCGCCAGCGGCGCGCGAATCAGGTCAGGCACCAGCAGGCAGGCCGGCACGCCCAGGTCTTCCTGCGCCTTGGCGCTGTCGGCGGCCTGGCGCGTGAGCGCCTCGGCCACGCCGGGGTCGAGCGCGGCGCCGTGCGGCGAGTTCAGCGCCTGCGTCACCAGCCGCTCCAGATCCGGGTCCAGCGCGATCACGTCCAGCTCGTGCACCGCGCCGTAGATCTGCTGCACGATGGCCGGCGCCAGGTGCACCCGGATGCCGCGCGCCAGCTCGGCCGCATCGCCTGCGGCGGCGGCGGGTTCGGCCAGGCATTCGACGATGGAACGCATGTCGCGGATGTGCACGCCTTCGTCCAGCAGCAGCTGCAGCACTTTGTGCAAGGTGGCAATGCCGACCATCTTCGGAACCACGTCCTCGATCAGTTTGGGGGCGAGCCGGGTGACGTGGTCGACCAGCGCCTGGACTTCCACGCGGCCCAGCAGACGCGCCGCGTTTACCTGCATCAAGTGTGAAAGGTGGGTCGCCACCACGGTCGCGCAATCAACCACGGTAAACCCGGCCATCTGGGCCATCTCGCGGTGGCGCTCCTCGATCCACACCGCGGGCAACCCGAAGGCCGGGTCGGTGGTGGCAGCACCGGGCAGCTGCTGCGTGGCGCCACCCGGGTTGATGGCCAGCCACTGGCCGGGATGGGCCTCGCCCTCGCCCACCACGGCGCCGCGCAGCGTGACGCGGTAGTTGCCGGGCTTCAACTCGAGGTTGTCGCGGATGTGCACCGCCGGCGGCAGGAAACCGACGTCCTGCGCGAACTTGCGGCGCACGCCCTTGATGCGCGCCAGCAGGTCGCCGGCGCGCGCCTTGTCGACCAGCGCGATCAGCCGGTAGCCGACTTCCAGGCCGAGCGTGTCCACCGGCACCAGGTCGTCCCAGCTGGCCTCGGCGTTGACCGGTGCGATCTCGGCCGGCTTGGGCAACGCGGCGGCGGCCTGCGCGCTGCGCAAGCGCTTGTGCAGCCACCACGCCAGCGCGGCGATGCCGGCGGCGATCAGGATGAACACGACATGCGGCATGCCGGGAATCACCCCCAGCACGCCGACGATGCCGGCGGTGACCGCCAGGGCCTTGGGCGAGCCGAACAGCTGCGTGCCGATCTGCGCGCCGATCGCCTGTTCCTTGCCC
>Ga0116167_1001292_pt1 | contig 23065 bp, 15 predicted proteins | sample AD_JPNMR3_MetaG_FD_89794 | JGI IMG/M metagenome (GOLD analysis project Ga0116167, IMG submission 89794) | Active sludge microbial communities of municipal wastewater-treating anaerobic digesters from Japan - AD_JPNMR3_MetaG | ecosystem: Engineered > Bioreactor > Anaerobic > Digestate | place...
GGACTTACTTCTTTTTCAAAGAACAGCTCAAAGGGAGATTCATCATTCTCTCTATTTTACTGGATATATAACAACTCAGTTACCCATTTTAAGTATCACTATAGCTATAACAAAACCTATAGTGTTTTAGATGCCTCAGAGAGTGAGCTATGGCTGGTGCCCTTTTTCTATTATAGTAAAATAGAACCAGATAAAAGCGATTTTGAATTCTCAGAGACACTCACTGTTTCACCACTGCACTATCAGTTCACACATTATAACAATAATTCTCCTATAGAAAAAACTTTCTGGATCCCAATAGTTCCTCTCTTTTATAAACATTCAGATGAGAGTTCAACTCACTGGAATATTCTGTGGCTACTGGATTACGGATATGACCAATTAGATAAAAGTACAAGGATCTGGTTCCTGCCATTTATATTTTCAAAAACAGGGGACAATGGCTACTTTCACATTGCTCCTATATTTTTCTATGATTGGAACAATAAAGAAAATGAATCTACTAAATTTATTCTTGGACTCTATCTAAATAATGCTCAAAATTACAGCAGAGAAAATTTTCTATATCTCTATGATCACATAAAAGATTCGGCAAATGAAAAAGAAGAATTTTCTCTGGCCTTTAAAACTCTTAAGCTTGAAATCCATCCTGAGGTAAAACGCTTTTGTGCCTTATGGGGATTTCTTACAGATCTTCAATGGTCAAGCAATAGCTATGAGTTTAATGCTCTATTCTATCTTGCAGGCATTACATCACGGGAAAATTACTATAAAAATAAATTTATTCCTTTTTGGTATTATGAAAGTTTTGAAGACTCCTATACTCTCATAATTCCCCCACTCCTAACATGGGATAGCAAGGATAATGACGATAGTAGATTACAGGCATGGGCTCTTGGAGCTATATGGTTCAGAAATTATGAGCCCAAGGAGCATAGCGATATCCAGGCCCTATTGCTTGGAATACCCTATTATAAAATCCAGAGGACAGAAAGAGGCTACCAATCCTTTGGAAGTTTGTGGGGATTGCTATGGCAATACGAGACAGAATCAGAGACCAACTTCTCAAAACTCAGCATACTTAAATTTATATACAAGAGAGTGGAAATTAATGACAAGGTTGAACACAGAATCTTAGGCATTTCTTTCTAAGGGCAAGACTATTACACTTTGTAATAGTCTCTATACCACTTAACAAACTTTGCAATTCCTTCTTCTACAGGAGTATAGGGTCTGTATCCTGTATCAGCTGCAAGATCATCAACATCTGCATAAGTAGCATAAACATCCCCTGGCTGCATTGGCAGGAAATTCTTCTGTGCTACTTTACCCATTTCTTTTTCTATGATATTTATAAAATCAAGGAGTTTAACAGGATTATTGTTGCCTATGTTATAAATTTTATAGGGAGCCTTTGAAGAACCTGGATCTGGATTTAATCCACTCCATGCAGGATTACCCTTTGGTATAAGATCTATGGTGCGTATTACTCCTTCAACTATATCATCAATATATGTAAAGTCCCGGAGCATATCTCCATTATTATATACATCTATTGATTTACCCTCTGCTATTGCCTTTGTAAATTTAAAATAAGCCATATCTGGTCTTCCCCATGGGCCGTAAACTGTAAAAAATCTAAGACCTGTGACAGGAATTCCAAAAAGGTGACTGTAGGCATGAGCCATAAGCTCATTGCTTTTCTTTGTAGCAGCATACAGGCTCACAGGGTGATCCACATTATCCGTAGTTGCAAAGGGCATCTTCTCATTCAAGCCATAGACAGAGGAACTGCTTGCAAAAACAAGGTGCTTTATTCCATTGTGTCTGCAATTTTCCAGAATATTCATAAATCCTATGATATTTGAATCCATATAGGCATAAGGATTTGTCAAAGAATATCTCACTCCTGCTTGAGCTGCAAGATGGCAAACCATGTCAAATTTTTCCTGTTCAAAAAGGCTCTTAATTGAGAGCTGATCCTCCAGAGAAATTTTACAAAACCTATAGTCTGGATAAAGAGAGCTCTTGACTACTTTGCCAGAATCAACATCAGCTCTATCAAAGCCGCTATCAGAAAGACGGGAATATTTTAGACTCACATCGTAGTAGTCATTAATTGAATCTATACCAAAAACTATATCCCCTCTTTGTGCCAGCTTTTTTGCTACAAAAGATCCTATAAAGCCTGCTGTTCCTGTTACAAGTATCTTCATATAAAATTCCTCTGAATAAGCTAAAATAAAAGTGACCGGAATCTGCCTTCTCTTAATTCAAAACATTTTTCTTAAATATTGTCTCTGGTGTAAAGAAAAAAAATAGAGTTATGTAATTATTCCAAGATCATATCCACAGAGAGCACACCTGCCTTCTTCCAGTTCCTTTATGACTGTATGGTATCCCTTGCGAGTAATGACAACTCCATGACAGGATGGACAAACAGTATCACTGCGGGAATAAGAGGGATGAACATTACCAGTAAAAACATAGTCAAGAATTTTCAATCCAGACTCCCATACCTCTGTAATAAAATTTACATCTGTTGCAGACTTATCATATTTGTATGAGGGATAATAGCGTGAGATATGCCATGGAATTCTTTTATCAATGGAGGCAATAAACTCAGCAATCGCCATGAGCTCTCCCATGTTATCATTTAGCCCTGTAACAATAAGAGTGGTTATTTCTAAAAAACAGCCTTTCTCATAGGCAATTTTTATCGATTCCTTAACAGGTTCAAGATCACCCTTGAGCACATTTTTATAAATTTTTTCATTAAAGCATTTAAGATCAATATTCATTGCATCAATGAACTCTGTCATCTCAACCAGAGGATCAGGATTTATGAAGCCATTGGTAACCAGAACATTTTTTAGTTTCTTCTCCCTGGCAAGTTTTGAGCAATCCTTTACAAACTCAAACCATATAGTTGGCTCAGAATAAGTATAGGCTATACCAATTGAGTCAGCGGTAATAGCCATAGAAACAATTTCCTCTGGAGCCTTATAATAGGTTCTTGCAGAGAGATCTTGCGAAATAGACCAATTCTGGCAAAAGGGGCAGCGGAGATTACATCCCTTTGTTCCTATGGAAAAAATTTCAGTTCCTGGATAAAAATGATAGAGAGGCTTTTTTTCTATTGGATCCATTGCCATGGAGGAGACTTCTCCATAAATTGTGCTATATAAAACTCCATCTTTGTTTTCTCTTACTCCACAAAGGCCTTTTTTGCCTGAATTGATATGACACCTGTGAGGACATAAAAGGCATTGGACATAATCATCTTTTTGTAAAAAATACTGAGCCTCCTTATATGCCATAAAGCCTCCTGTGATGAAACTATTATAGGCTAAAAAAATAAAAATTCAAGAAAAAATTTTGACTTCATTTAATATAATAGGATTTACATAAAGCTTTAAAGTAATTATTGACAAAACTCAAGCCTTTTGATTAATTTCATAATATAATAAAAAAACGAGGTTATGCTATGTCACTGTGGCCTGAAATCAAAAGGAATATCTATAAATATGGTGAAATTGCTTTACACAAGTCAGAAATAGCGATTCAAGTTGCAAAATATAAAGTTGCACTTAAAAAAAAGGAAATTGAGATAACTCATATAAAAAGCGAAATTGGCGATTATGTAATAGGCCAATTTGAAAATCAAATGAAAATAGATGATGACGTTATAGCTTTTCATGCTGAAAAGATCAAATCAATAAAAAAAGATATTGCTGAACTCCAGAAAAAATATGATGAGGCAAAAAATAATCTCTTCAATCAAGGAACAGAAACTAATAATTCAGCGGAAAAGAACGAATAAAATGCCCATCAAAACAAAAACCATAATTCAATCCCTCAGGGAAGTAGACTCATCCTTTACAAAAGATGAACTATACAGCAGAATCATAAAATACGAAAGCCAAAAAGATAAAAGTAGAGGCCAAAGGCAAAGGCAAAAAAAAAGCAAGAAAGTCAATGCTTCACTTGATTTCTCTGAAGCTGATATTATTCTAAATCATCTAATCTCCTGTGGCTTTGTTACAAAAGAGAAAAAAACCTACCACAAAAACAATGATCTTATTTTTGAAGGAACTGTTACTGTTTCACAAGGAAATGATGCCTATGCTCTTTTCAATGGACTTGAGATTATAATTAAAAGAGAAGACCTGAACACTGCCCAAAATAGCGATCTCTGTTTCATTGAGATTACAGATTTTAGAAAAGGATACTTTTTTGGACGAGTCAACTCTGTCTTAAAAAGGCTTAAAAATATTTTTGTTGGCAGAGTTATTTCCAGAAGCTCATCAATAACAACACTTACACTACTTGATACCCCAAACGAAACTAAAGTCTATATAAACAATGATGAAAAAACTCCAGAGAATTGGGAATATGCAGCTTTGGAGCTTACAAATAAAAAATTCTCTGGGATGATTGAGGCTAAGGCTCTTGAATATTTCAAAGAAGATGATGAGACCTTTGATTTTTTACGAATAAGAACAAAACACTCACTACCAGATCCTCATCATAAATCCTTAAGTGCAAGTGAAATAAGAGTTCCAGAAAATGAACTCAAAAACAGAAAGGATTATAGGAGGCTTTTTACTATCACAATTGATGGTGATACAGCCAAGGACTTTGACGATGCAATATCCATCAGGGAAAATAAAAAAAGCATAAAGCTATATGTACATATAGCAGATGTATCTGCCTATGTTTTCCAATCCTCAGAAATAGATCTTGAGGCATACAAAAGAGGAACCAGCTATTATCTTGGGGATCGTGTAATACCAATGCTTCCAGAGGTGCTTTCCAATAATCTATGCTCTTTACGAGAAGGGGAAGAGAGACTCTCTTTAACAGCAGAGATGACCTTTGACTCCAGTGGCAATATGACTAAATTTGAATCCTATCGGGGAATTATAAAAGTAAATAAAAGGCTCACTTATAAAAAGGCAGAGGAATTGCTGAAAGATAAATCTGCAACTGCCCTCGGGAAAAAGCTTAAACAAATGATGAGACTTGCTGCCATTCTTAGAAAAAAAAGAATAAAAGAAGGAAAAATTGATCTCAACCTTACGGATCAGGAACTGATTTATGAAAATGGCAAGGTCAAAGAGATTCGTTTTGTATCTCAATTACAGAGTCAAAGCCTCATAGAAGAATTTATGCTCAGTGCCAATGAAGCTGTTTCACGAAGGCTTAAAGAAAATTCTATACCTGCGCTATATAGAGTTCATGAAAAGATAAGTGAAGAAAATATAATATCCCTCAAAAATTTTCTTAAAACACTTGGACTTAAGCTAAAGGATGAAAAGAATCTGGCAAAAAGCATTCAGACAGTATTAAAAGAAGTATCTGGGAAGGATTACCAGCAGGTGGTCAATTTTGTTATTCTTAGATCAATGATGCAGGCCTATTATGGCACAGTTCCTCTGGGTCACTTTGGACTTGGATTTCCAGATTATACTCACTTTACCTCTCCTATCAGAAGATATCCAGATCTTATAGTTCACAGATGCTTAAAAAGCTTAATGGATAATAGTCAACCTCCATATAACACAGAGGAGTTAAATGCAATTGGAGAAAAGTCCTCACAAATGGAAAGAGTAGCTCAAAAGGCCGAAAGGGATTTCATAAAAATAAAAGCATGCAGACTTATGAAAAATTTTATTGGACAGGAATTTGACGCCATTATAAGTGGACTTACAAAATCTGGAATTTTTGTAACGCTAAATGAAATTCCAGTTGAAGGCATGATCCCTTTACGAAACATTACAGATGACTTTTATGTCTTCAGAGAAGAAGACTTTATGATTACAGGAAGACAAAACAGGAGAAAATTTATTCTTGGCGATAAAATAAGGGTAAGGCTCACAGCATCCGATATTGACACAATGCGCATTGACTTTGAGCCTGCTGAGCTATCAAAAAAACAACGCAAGAGGAAGAAAAGATGAAAAAAGCATTGATTGTAGGAGCTACAGGATTTGGAGGGATAGGGCTCATAGATATTATATCCCGCCATCCAGGTTTAGAAATAGCAGGCCTTGTGGCCCTTGACCACGGAAAAAAAATCTCTGACCTATATCCGCATCTTAAGGGGATTTGTGATCTCCCTGTATGCTCTCCAGATGAAATGCAAATAGACAATATAGATATAGCCTTTTTCTCAACACCTGATAGGGCAGGAATGCAATTGATAAAAAAATTTACAGACAAAGGAATACCTGTAATTGATTTTAGTGGAGACTTTAGATTTAACTCCCTTAAAGATTATGAACTTTATGCAGCGAATAAATCAATGGATATAAATCATTGTGAGCCTTCTCTACTGCCAGAGGCTGTTTATGGACTCCCAGAGAAGTTTAGCGAAGAGATAAAAAAAGCAAAGATAGTTGGAAATCCAGGATGCTTTGCCATAACAATGATCCTTGCTCTTTTGCCTGCCATAGAAAAGAACTTAATTGCCAGTGAAACAATATTCTGCGATGGGAAAACAGGAGTCTCTGGAGCAGGTGTTAATCCAGGCAGAGCCAACTCATACCCTCTTCGATATGAAAATACCAATACCTATAGGGAAGGCACTCATCAGCATCTTGTTGAGGTGGAAAATATACTTAACCGCTTTTCATCGGAGAATAAAAAAATTCTCTTTGTGCCACAAATTGTTCCCATGAATAGAGGAATACTTGTTACAATGTATGGAGATCTAAAAGAAAAGCTCACCACAGATGAGATTATAGAGATTTACACTCTCTATTACAAAAATTCTCCTTTTGTTGCAATAAGCAAAAATTCAATCTCAACAGCAGATGTCAGAGGGACAAACAGGTGCATAATAAGGCCTGCTATTGACAAAAGAACTGGAAAGTTCTTTATTTGTGCTGCAATTGATAATTTAATGAAAGGCCAATCTGGTAATGCAGTTCAAAATGCAAATATTATCCTTGGTTTTGAGGAAACAACGGGGCTTATGCTTAATCCAATGTTCCCTTAATTTATCTTGACAAGAAAAATTCCGATATTTATGTTACTGTTTATTAAACTTGATGATAGCAAAATATAAAATGTCTGGTGCAATATGTCAAAGCGAATAAAGAAAGGAATCATCGCTTCCCCTGGTATCAGAATGGGAAAAGCAATAGTTTTTCGCGGTGATGAAATCAAAATACCTAAATATCACATAAATGAGGCCAATTTAGAAAAAGAAATAGAACGCTTTAACGATGCACTAAACAAAACAAAACAAGAAATTATAGAAATACAAAATAAAATTGCAGAAGAAAAATTTAATGATCTGGCAGATATTTTTTCCACCCATATAATGGCTCTTGAAGATCCTCACTTTGTAGAAAGAGCAAGGAGAAAAATACGACAGGAACAGAGAAATGCAGAATGGGTAATCAATGATATATCAATTGAACTGATAAATTCTCTCAGTCAGATAGATGATGAGTATCTAAGGGAAAGAATAGTAGATGTTTCTGACATAAACAAACGCCTAATAAGTAATCTTCAGCAAAAAAATAAGGTAAACCTTTCTGACATAAATGAGTATAGTATTCTATTTGCCTCTGATCTTACCCCCTCAGAAACGGCACTTTTAAACAGGCAATATATACTTGCCTTTGTTACAGATCATGGTGGCAAAACATCCCATACTGCCATCATGGCTCGATCCATGGATATACCAGCAATTGTTGGTATGGACGATATAACATCTTATGTTAAAAATGACGATTATGTTATAGTTGATGCAATCCATGGAGAAATTATAATAAATCCATCACAGGAAGAAATAGGAGAATACAAGAAATATCAACTGGAGCTGGAAAAAATTGAAGAAGAGCTTTCAAAGCTCACCACTCTCCCATCTGTTACAACTGACAGCATAGAAGTTTTTCTCTATGGCAATCTTGAAATTCCTGACGAGATGGAAAATATAAAAAATCATGGAGCTCATGGAGTTGGACTTTTTAGGACTGAGTTTTTATTTCTTGGGAAAAATCTTCCAGATGAAGAATCACAGTTTCAAGAATATAAAAAGGTTGTGGAATTTTTTAATCCCTACCCTGTCACAATAAGGACTCTGGATTTTGGAGGAGATAAAATACCAGGATCCATGAAGTTCCAAAGAGAGATGAACCCATTCTTGGGTTGTAGATCTATAAGATTTAGCCTGCGCAACATAGAAATATTCAAAACACAACTAAGGGCTATTCTCAGGGCAAGCGCCTTTGGAAAAATAAAAATCATGTTTCCTATGATCTCAAACCTGAGTGAGCTTATTGAGGCAAAGAAAATTACTCACGATGTAATGGATGAGTTACGGATAAGCGGGATTCCCTTTGATCCAGATGTTAAACTGGGGATAATGATAGAGGTTCCATCTGCTGTTATTGCTGCTGATATACTTGCTGAGGAAGCTGACTTTTTTTCTGTTGGCACAAACGATTTAGTTCAATATATTCTTGCTGTTGATAGATCAAACGAAAAAATAGCAGATATATATAATCCTCTTGATATATCTGTGCTAAGATTTCTTAAAATGATGGCTGATACTTCTCATAAATATTCCATCCCTATATCCATTTGTGGGGAAATGGCTGGAGAAGCTAAATACACCATGCTTTTGCTTGGACTTGGATTTCTTGAGCTTTCCATGAGTTCTAAAAATCTATATCTGGTAAAAAATGTTATTCGATCTGTTTCAATGGAAGAATGCCAAAATTTTTCTCACCATGTTCTTTCGCTAAAAAAACAGGAAGAGATAGAGCAGATTTTTAACGATGTAGTTTTTAAAAAATTTCCAGATCTTATTCTAAAATGAAATTATACAAAGAGCTTGCTGAATATTATTTTGCAATTGAATCAAATCATAGAAATATAGTATTTGATATTCAGTTTATAAATTCATATCTCTCAAAATACCAAAACCCCTCAGTTCTTGATATAGGATGTGGCACTGGAGAACATCTTGACTCAATAAAAAAACTCGGAGTGCAAAAATGCGTTGGTATTGATAACAGCCCTGAGATGCTTCAAATAGCCAGAGAGAGATTTCCTGATGGAATAAAGTTTATAAATATGAACTTCAAAAGTTTCGATTTTTATCAGGAATTTGATCTTGTTATATCTCTGTTTGGTTCCATTGCCTATTTAATAAACGACAAAGATATGGATATGCTATTCTGGAATACATGGAAATCCATGAAATCAGGAGCCACAGGTATATTTGAAATATGGAACTCAATACCTGTTCAAAAAATAAAAAATAAACCCTTATCTCACGTTTCCACAACTAAATATCAGGACCTTGTAATAGAAAGAGAAAGGGGATTTGAATTGATAAATAAAACAAAAAGCATCGCAGAAGTAAACTATAGATACATAGTTTCATCACCAAAAGGAACTCTCCTCTATACAGACACACATACCATGAGGGCCTTCAGCATAGATGAGGTCAAAAGCTTTATAAAAAACAATGGTCTAATCTTGACTGATGTTTTTGCCAATAGCAAAAAAGAACCCTTCACAGAAAACTCAAACAAGATGCTAATTGTTTTTAAAAAAGAATAAAAAAGCCTACATTGCTGCAGGCTTTTCTTCTATTGAAACTTCAGTTATTTCATTTATATTTATTGTCCAATCAGGTATAGTTTCCTTCCATCTATTATAGAGATTTTTGGTTAAAGATGAATCTCTAAAAAATTTTTCTGGAGACTCAAGAGCAAGGAACAGAACCTCTTCCATTGTGGATACTGGATGGAATGCCATTTCATTTCTTACATACTCAGGTATCTTTTCAAGATCCTTTTCGTTCTCCTTTGGCAATATTACATGCTTTATCATTGCTCTATGAGCAGCCAGAACCTTTTCTTTAAGTCCACCAATAGGCAGAACTTTTCCTCTTAGAGTAATCTCCCCTGTCATTGCAATATCCCTGCGAACAGGAATTTTGCTAAAAAGAGATGCAAGGACAACAGCCATTGTAATACCAGCAGAAGGTCCATCCTTAGGAATAGCCCCTTCTGGAACATGGAGGTGAACATCAAAATTTTTGAAGAGCTCTTCATCAATATTAAAAAACTGTTGATTTGCCCTTACATAAGTAAAAGCAGCCTGAGCAGACTCTTGCATAACCTCGCCCAGCTTACCAGTAAGTTTAAGATCACCCTTCCCTTTTATGAGAGAAGCCTCAATATTGAGAATATCGCCACCCACTTCTGTCCATGCAAGACCATTGGCAAGTCCCACTTCACTCTTTTCTTCTATTACACCGTATTTAAACCTTATTGGACCAAGATAGCTTTTTAAAACATCCTCTGTAATCTTCTTCTTAAAAAGAGGACCATGCTGAACAACCTCACGGGCAACCTTACGACAGACCTTTGCAATTACACGCTCAAGGCTTCGCACTCCAGCCTCCCGTGTATAGTGTCGTATTGTAAAAAGCATTGCATCTTCTGGATAATCAATATTTTCTGGCTTTAATCCATTTTCTTCTATTTGTTTTCCAAGGAGAAAGTCAACGGCAATACGCAGCTTCTCTGGCTCTGTATAGCTGGAGAGCTCAATTATCTCCATCCTGTCCTGTAGAGGCAATGGTATATTATGCTGAGCATTTGCCGTTGTGATAAACATTACATCAGACAGATCGTATGGCACTTCCATATAATGATCCACAAAGGAATTATTCTGCTCAGGATCAAGCACCTCCAACAGCGCAGAGGAGGGATCTCCCCTAAAGTCCATTGACATCTTGTCAATCTCGTCAAGGAGTATAACAGGATTTACAGTGCCTGCCTTTTTCATCATCTGTATAATTCTACCAGGTAAAGCACCGACATATGTTCGCCTGTGACCTCTGATCTCAGCCTCGTCCCTTACTCCACCAAGAGACATCCTGACAAACTTTCTGTTCAAGGCATTGGCAACAGATCTGCCAAGAGAGGTTTTACCAACTCCCGGAGGTCCAACAAAGCACAGAATAGGTCCCTTGAGCTTTTTGGAAAGTTTATTTACAGCTATATATTCTATAATTCGCTCTTTGACTTCATCAAGGCCATAGTGATCTTGATTTAAAATCTCTATGGCTTCTTCGATTGTTCGAGTGTCCCTTGTCTTTTTATGCCATGGGACATCGCGCAGCCATTCAATGTAGCTTCTTACAACAGCAGATTCAGCAGACATAGGTGGCATTTTTTCAAGGCGTTTAAGTTCCTGCAAAGCCTTAGTCCTGGCCTCTTCTGGCAGTTTAGCCTTTTCAATGGAATTTCTCAAGTCAGTTATTTCATCGACCTCATAGTCTCCCTGACCAAGTTCCTTTCTTATGACCTTCATCTGCTCATTAAGGTAATATTCCTTTTGAGTTTTTTCCATCTGCTTGCGCACCTGATTCTGGATCTTCTTCTCAATGAACATTACCTCAATCTCTCCATTGATGAGCTCAATTAGTTTATTGATTCTATCCACTGGATTTCCAATTTCAAGAATTGCCTGTCTATACTCAAGCCTCATCTCAATGTGAGAAGCAATTACATCAGCAAGTTGAGATAAATCATCAATGCTCTCTGCAGAGGTAAGAGCCTCTTTTGGGACTTTTTTGTTTAGCTTTATATACTTATCAAAAACCTCAAGAAGCTCTGACTTTAACAGTGACTTATCAGCGTCAATATCTACATGTCTCTCAATACGCTTAACCGAAGCAGATAGATGTTCCTCTTCATCAATTAAATCAGAGATAAAACACCTGGAAATCCCCTCCACTAAAACCTTAATTGTTCCGTCAGGGAGTTTAAGCAGCTGTAATATCTCAGCAATAGTTCCAACCTCATGGAGATCCTCTCTCTTTGGAGAAGGATTCTGCGGATCCTTTTGCGTAAGGAGAATAATTAACCTATCGCTCTTCATTGCCTTATCAAGAGCATTGATTGACTTTTCCCTACCAACAAAAAGAGGCATCACAACATGGGGATAGACCACAACATCCCTCAAAGGAAGAAGTGGGTAAACCTTATCAAAATCTATATTTTTTCCTGCCATTGTTTCCTCTTTACAAAAGTAATAGACTAAGCTGTCTTTTCCTTCTTTTTATAGTGAATTACAGGTTTCCCCTGTTTCAAAACCATATCTCTGGTTATGACTATCTTATAGATATTATCATTATCTGAAGGAACCTCATACATTAAATCAAGCATAAGATGTTCAAGTACTGAACGCAATCCCCTTGCTCCAGTCTTTCTCTCAAAGGCTATATTTGCAATCTCTTCAAGAGCTTCATTCTCAAATTCAAGCTCAATATTCTCAAAAGAAAAAATCTTCTGGTATTGTTTTACAAGTGAATTCTTTGGTTCAGTGAGAATTCTCACCAAGGCCTCTTTGCTCAAGCCATGGAGATGAGCAATTACAGGGAGGCGGCCAACAAATTCAGGGATCAATCCAAATTTAATAAAATCCTCTGGTGTGAGGTGTTTTGCTATGTCTATATCTTCTATGTCCTTTGAACTCTGGATCTTTGCTCCAAAACCAAGGGTCTTATTACCAAGCCTATTTTTAACAATCTTATCAAGGCCAATAAAAGCGCCACCTACAATAAAGAGAATATTGCTTGTATTTATTGCAGTGAATTCCTGATGAGGATGCTTTCTTCCGCCCTGAGGAGGAACATTAGCTATTGTCCCTTCAATTATCTTGAGCAGAGCCTGCTGCACCCCTTCACCGGAGACATCCCTTGTAATAGAAGGATTATCACCCTTACGAGCAATCTTATCTATTTCATCAATGTAGATTATTCCAATCTCTGCCTTTTTTATATCACCATCTGCATTTTGTATAAGGCGCAGTAGTATATTTTCAACATCCTCACCAACATATCCAGCTTCAGTAAGAGAAGTAGCATCAACAATTGCAAAGGGCACCTTCAACATTCTTGCAAGAGTTTGAGCAAGTAGAGTCTTTCCACTTCCACTTGGGCCAGCAAGTATTATATTGCTCTTTTCAAGCTCCACATCATTCTTTTTAGGATTTCTATTTGAAAAAATTCTCTTATAGTGATTATAAACTGCAACAGATAAAATCTTCTTTGCCTCTTCCTGATCAATAACATATTGATCTAAGATAGCCTTTATCTCCTTTGGCTTTGGAAGATTAGTAATATTATCTTCCAACTGATGGTTTTCTTCATCAAGGAGAATTTGATTGCATAGCTCAATACACTCATCGCAAATATATACATCTGGACCTGCAACAAGCTTTTTTACTACATTCTGGCTCTTTCCACAGAAAGAGCATGTAAGTGGTGGAAGTTGACTTTTTCTCTTACCTGACATATTTTCACCTATCTATCTGTTCTCATAATTACCTTATCGATAAGTCCATATTCCACAGCCTCAGCAGCAGACATAAAGTTATCCCTTTCCATATCCTGCTCAATTTTATCAACAGGCTTACCTGTGTGAAGAGAGTAGATCTCATTTAGCTTAGATTTGATTCTAAGAATTTCCTTTGCATGGATCTCAATGTCAGTGGCCTGACCCTGAAACCCTGCAGAAGGCTGGTGAATCATAATTCTTGCATTTGGCAGAGCTGATCTCTTGCCAGGAGCTCCTGCTGCTAAAAGCAATGAACCCATTGAAGCTGCTTGACCAAGGCAGATAGTTGCAACATCTGGCTTGATATACTGCATTGTATCATATATTGCAAGTCCTGAGGTAACTACCCCACCTGGAGAATTTATATATAAAAATATATCTTTGTCTGGATCTTCTGCTTCCAAGAATAGAAGCTGTGCAATAACAAGGCTTGAGATATGATCATCTATTGGCTCTCCAAGAAAGATAATGCGATCTTTTAAAAGCCTGGAATAAATATCATAGGATCTCTCCCCTCTGCTTGTCTGTTCTACAACAATTGGTACAAGACTCATTATTTTAAACTCCTGTTAAATTTGGTTATATAAAGATATGCGCATAAAGAGCGGATGAATAAATTCATCTGAATTATTAGTAATATTATCGGCCAGTATGTTAAATATTTTTCTGCTTAAAGTTATATGCAAGAGAAACTCCTGTAATTTTTTGGAGCAGATTTAACTCTGCTCCTCAACTCTATTAACAAGATCAGTCAAAGCATTAAGCTGAACCTTTGTAATCTTTGCATTATCATAGAGGAAATCCATAGCCATTTCAAGCAAAATTTCATTCTCAACTGATTCTTTTGAATTATTTTCTTCTATAGCTTTTTCAATCTCCTCTGGAGTTTTTCCCATAGCCTTTGCAAGCTCATTAATCTGAGATTTAAACTTATCCTCAGAAACTGTCAGATTTTCTTTCTTTGAAACCTCATTTAGCACAAGAGTATGCTTTATTGACAGCTCCGCAGCCTCTTTCAGCCTCTGGGCATATTCCTGAGGATCAAGTCCCATTATTTCTGCAAATTCCTCAAGGCTCTCTGCTCTATAACCCATCCTCTGCTGAGTCCTTTCAAAAATTGCAGACATCTCTTTAAGAACCATTGAAGTAGGAATATCAAATTTTGTATTTTTAACAACTCCTGCCATTACAGCACTTCTTGCGTCATTTATAGTCTTATCTTTTACATATTTTTCGAGATTTTCTCTTATCTTACTTCTCATCTCTTCTACAGACTTATATCCCACTTTAGAGGCAAATTCATCATTTAATTCTGGGAGAACAAGCTTATTAATGCCTTTAATCTGCACCAAAAACTCTACTTCTTTGCCAGCAAACTCTTTTACAGGAAAGCTTTCTGGATAGGTCTGCTTAATTTTCCTTTCCTCTCCTGCCTTCATGCCTATAACCTGATTTTCGATGGAATACTCATCCTTTGTCTTACCAATAACAGATGAATATTCTCTAAAACCTACAGCATCAGGATCCCCCTCTGTCTCATCAATTCGCTTAATCCTTATGCTAACAAGATTTCCCTTTTCAACAACAGCATCTTCCCCTGCAGGTTCGATCTCTGCATATCTCTCACGAATTGCATCTATTTCAAAGTCAACATCCTCTTCTTTTATGGTATAACTATATTCCTTAGCTTCTATGCCTTTGTAATCTCCAATTTCTATAGAAGGCATAACCTCAATAAAGGCCTTAAATTTAAAAGGAGAGTTCTTATCAATTGTATCATAGCTATATCTTGGTTCAGCTATAGGTATATGGGAGGTCTTTTCAAGGGCATCTACTATGGATCTCCTTACGAGATTTTCTGCTACCTCCTCGCCAGCATAGTCATTATACTTTACTTCAACAATTTGAAGAGGTGCTTTTCCCTTTCTAAATCCATCTATTGCAACTCGCTTCTGTATTTTGCTAAAAACCTGCTTATATTCTTCAGCAACAGTTTCCGCTGGAACTTCAATCTCAAACTCTACAACAGCATTATCTAATTTTTTTTCACTTAAAATATTCAAACCGCTACCCCTTATAAAAATATAATTAAAAATTTTATATTTAAATAAATATATTTTCTTATTCTTATATTAAAGAATATTTTTAACTATCAATTCATATAGTAAATTTGAGTCAAACATTTTTTTCAAGGCTATGGCAATAATATGGCAAATTCAGTGATAAAGCGCGATACTTAGGTGCTCAGGAAAAACCTCATACAAAGGCTCACCCTCTTTCAACTGAAAATATGCTTTCTATTTTTTGGGATAAGTATACTGTGATATTATAAAAATTAAAATATTTTAAACGTTTATAACTTTACACAAAACAGTTGACAGCAGCAAAAAAAGAACTATAAAGGAGTATATAGAAAATATACAATATATTCTTTCAAAATAGAATAACAAGCGAAGCGGTTCAAAGGTTAATTTTAATATTCATAGACAAACTGCAGCAAGCTATCTGGATGAATTAGTAAAAGGGGGGACTACTAAAAAAAGAAAAAATAGGGAAAAATAACTATTTTATTAATGAACCTTTGTTTCTTTTGTTTAAAAACTTTGATTTAACTTCTGAGATATAATTGTTTCTGAGCAAACATGTCGAAAAAATCAAAAACTTTCGACATGTTTTTTCAATGTGCTGAAAAAAGAAAATTATTTATAAATGGAGAAGCCATGCTTGATAATGAAACCAAACGAAGAATCGATACTGCTCGCGATATCTTAGTCGGCAAAGTGCCTGACCCAAAGAGTCAGGTGGAACAGATTACCATTGCTCTCATTTATAAATTTATGGACGATATGGACAAAGAGTCTGTTGAGATGGGCAGTAAAAGAGACTGTTTCATAGGTTAATATGAAAAATACAGATGGAGCAATATATTTAATCCGAGTCTGGGCGGACATTAAATGCTCAATCTCTATTCAGAAGCAATTACAAGGTTGAGATAGAATACAAAATTGTCCGATCTTTTCTGCAATATCTTAAAAGAAGTTCAGCAACGTATAGTCGATAAACTCGCATCCGAGCGGAAGCTGATAGACAGCCTGCGGTAGATGGTGAAAACCTAATAGGTAAAAATAAAAAAAGTGATTGATAAGGTGTGATGAAAGTGATATAATAAAACACTGTGGTTAGAAATTTATCTTATCACAAAGAATACAGAAAAAAAATTAGCCACTTAAAAATATCCAAAAAATTGTCATAGAAGATGCAAAATGTTTTTTTAAAGCGAATTTATTACAAAAGAAAATTAAGGAGACAATATGAACAAAGAACAAAAATTTTATCAAGCATTACAGGATATTTTTATCGGCGCTAAGATTGAAGGCACAGGCGGTTTTGTAAATTTGATGAAGATAAAATCAAACTACTACCACAAAATTGAAGAATTGCTTAAAGCAGATATAGAAAAAGCACTAAAACAATACCCTACATTCAGAGATGAACTTTTTGATAAATTACATTCATTTTTTAGTCGGTATTTTACTGAAAGTGGCTCTATTTATTTTAACTCAACCCCATTCCATAACAATATTTATGAAAAAGTTTATACAGATGATAAGGATGTTATTCTCTTCTGGAAAACTCAAATGCTTTATTATGTCAAAACTGATAGAATTTTTAAAAGTATTCCTGTTGAGTGTGATGGATTAAAATTCTATTTTGATGCTTCAAAGATTGAAAATAAAAAAGCAAATGAAAAGCGAAGTTTAATTTATGAACTAAAAGAAGTAAAAGAAGATAAAACAATAATTTTTAATGTTATCTACTCAGAAAAAGGTAGAATAACAAAAACTGATGATATTTTGAAGGAACTTAAAAAAAAGGATATTAAGATAAATGAGGAGCAACTTGAGAGGGCGTTTAGAATATTTGAAAAGCAAAGCGAAGTAGATTTTTTTATAAACAAGAATGCCAAAGCATTTTTGCAGGAGCAGTTTAAACTCTGGAGTTATCAATACTTTTGGGATGGAGCAAAAGAATGGAGTCCAGATAGAGTAAATGAATTACAAATATTAAAAGATATTGCTTTTAAGATAATTGATTTTATTTCACAGTTTGAAGATGAACTTGTAAAGATATGGAATAAACCAAAGTTTGTTAAGAATTCAAATTATGTGATAACACTGGATAGGATTAGCAAACTTGAGTTAATTGAAAAGATACTTGCACATAAAAATATACAAGACCAGATAAAAGAATGGAAAGAATTGGGAATTGTGGATGAAAGCTTCAAAGTAAAAGATATTTTTGACAATGATTTAACTGGCAAACATTTAGCGGAAAAATATAAACACTTACCGATAGATACAAAATATTTCAAAGATTTAGAGCTTGAAATTTTAAGTTTATTTGATGATTTAGATAAGGCATTGGACGGTTGGCTGATAAAGAGCGAAAACTATCAGGCATTGAATACAATACTGCCAAAGTTTAAAGAAAAAGTGCAGACGATTTATATTGATCCGCCGTTTAATACGGGAGAGGATTTCCCATATGTAGATAGATTTCAGAACTCAAGCTGGTTAAGTTTAATGAGTGATAGAATTGAAAAAAGTTTAGCCTTTTTAAATAAACAAGGAAGTTATTTTCTACATCTTGATGAGAATGCAAATCAATTAGGGAAAATAATAATAAAAGATATTTTTAAATCAGATATTTCAAATGAAATCATTTGGGATAAAGGGTTTAGAGGGACTGAATCAAAAGGAATATTTCAGCATGCGCATGATACCATATTTTTTATAAAAAATTCTGAAAATTCAATTTGGAATCAGCCTTCACAAATGTATAAAGACCAAAATTTAGGTAGATATGATAAAGTTGATGAAGATGGAAGGCATTATGCTCAGATAAAAAGAACGAGACCTGATGGTTCAATATATTATGGTAAAACATACCCAAAGGAAGAGGGGAAATCAGCAAACGATGTTATTAGTTATGTCCCAACGATGGCTTCGACAAATAAGCAAAGATGGACAAATTTTAAAATACAAAAACCAGAAGAATTAATACAAATCTTTATTGAAGCGACTTCAAACCGCAATGATTTCATCTTTGCTTTCTTCTCTGGTTCAGGCACTACTTTAGTAACAGCACAAAAATCAGGAAGGAAATGGATTGGCATTGAAATGGGAGGATATTTTGAAAGTATTATTTTACCCAGAATGAAAGAAGTTTTGGCGGGTCAAGGTAATCACGAGCCTTGCGGTATTTCAAAAGATGTTAATTGGCAAGGTGGTGGCTTCTTCAAGTACTATGAACTCGAACAATACGAAGAAACACTTGCCAATACAATTTATGAAAATCATGATATGTTTGTTATGAAAGATAAAAATTCTTATGAACAATATGTATTTATGAAAGACGAGAAAATGCTTAAAGCATTGGAAATTGATTATAAGAACAATAAAGTAAAAGTTGATTTATCAAAAGTATACCCAAATATAGACATTGCCGAAACGCTATCTAACTTAACTGGCAAATGGATAAAGAAAATTAGTGCTGATGAAGTGGAGTTTGAAGATGGAACAAAGATAAATACAAAAGACTTAGATTATAAGTTAATAAAACCATTAATTTGGTGGGAGTAATATGAAAGAATTTACATTATTCAACAATGGTGCAAATTGGTTAAAAGCAGATTTTCATCTGCATTCGCCTTATGTACATTCATTCAAATTGCCTAATGGTTGCAATCTTAATGATATTGATAGATTAGTTGATATATACATAGAAAAGTTAAAAGAAAAAAAAATTAGAATCGCTGCAACTACCGATTATCAACAAATAAGAAAGGACTTTTTTCAATCTTTACAAAAAAAAGCAAAGAAACACGATATATACATATTCCCCGGTATTGAATTTTCTGTGAATTACGGCAAAGGATTACATATTTTAGTAATTTTTGAATATGATGCAAATATTGATGGAATAAATGATTATATTAAATCACTGGATACTTCCCCACATCAACCACTGATCAATGGTGACAGAAGTCACAGAGATATTAGCTTAGAAAAAGACCTGAAAATTGTTTTAGAAAAAATCAAATCTGATTTTAATTGTCTATTAATTTACCCCCATCCCAATGATAAAAATGGACTATTAAATTCATTTCAACTCAAAGAATCTGCAGAATTGTTAAAATTTGCAGATGCCATTGAATGGATTGATGAAACAGATAAAAATAAATTGATTAGCACTGCAATTTTAAATAAAGCATTTTTTGAAAATCTTGCAATCATAGAAAATACTGACCCCAAATCATTTGATGAAATCGGTTCAAAAAAAAGAAATGACAACATTAGAACTACTTTTCTCAAATTAAGCTCTGTTTCTATTAATGCAATAAAACTGGCATTACACGATCCGACTCTGAGAGTTAGAATTTATGAAGAACCTATTATCAAAAAAGATAGAATAGTATCTGTGAAAATAAACGGTTCGACTTTTTTGAAAAATGTCAATCTGGAATTTAATTCTAATTTAAATACACTCATTGGTGGACGGGGAGTTGGTAAATCTGCTATCATTGAATCCATAAGATACTGTTTGGATTTACCGGTATATTCGGACAAAGATTTTAGAGAAAACTTTGTAAAAAATGTAGTTGGAAGCGGCGGCATTATTGAGATAGAAATAGAGCAATTTTTTGGAGAAAATTCTATAAAAAACAAAGTTAAAAGAGTTATTGGTCAATTACCGGAAGTAGAAGGAAAAAATATAACACCCGTTGAGTTGTTTGCTGATAAGACTCCCATCATATTGGGGCAAAAAGAACTCTATGCACTTTCCCTAAAAGAAGATTTTCAACTATCACTGATTGATAATTTCATTGGCGAAGATTTCAAAAGAGAAGACATTGAATTTAAAAAATTACTCAATCTATTAGAAGAAAATTCAACCGAACTATTACAAGCAAAAAAGAACATTAAAAAGAAAGAAGAGTACGAACAGGAATTAAACACTATAAATGCTCATATAGATACTTTTAAGCAGCTTGGTGTAGCCGATAAAATGGCAAAAAATACAGCTCTTATTCAGGATGAAAAAAAACTTAATCAAGCAATAGAGAAAATTAAAACTAAAATCAATAGTCAAAGGGAATTATTCCAAGAGACCATTGTAGAATTGGAAGTTTCCATAAAATTATTAGAAAGTGCAATTAGTGTTGAAAAAGACATTTTAACTGAAACTTCTAAAGTTGCATCCAACATAAAGGACTATTTTGAACAATTAAAACAACAATTTGAAAATAAAATCACTGAATACGAACAGCAAATTGATAAACTTCACGCTCAATGGAAAGAAAATAAAAAAACTCACGATGAAGAAATAAATGAAATCAAAAAAGAACTTGCTAATAAAGGTTTATCCCCTGACAAATATGAAGAACTGATAAAAAGAAAAGCACAATTGGAAACTCTGCTTAAAGAATATGAAAAAATTAATGCTAAAATAAAAGGTTTACAAGATAGGAGAACTGAGCTGAAAAAGCAAATAAAAGAAAAAAGACATCATTTGTTTGAAATTCGCAAGGGTAACCTATTTGAATTAAATGCAAAACTGAAAGATAAACTCAAAATTGAAATTGAATACTTAGGTGGTAAAGAAAAATTTAGGGAGGAATTCACAGAGCTTATCAGAGGTTCGGGAATATCTAAAGAAGCAATAAGCAATATTATAGACAAAGATGCAATAGATGGGATAGAGATTTGTGAGTTATTATCTAAAGGCAAAGAGAAAATAAAAGAGTATTTTAATCTCACTGAGGCAATGGCAACACGGCTGATAGAATGGTTTAAAGAAGACGAGAAACTTTACAAATTGGAGACCTTATTCCCGGAAGATAAAATCGTTATAAAACTCAAAGTAGATGATACATACAAAGAACTGAATACGCTATCAGCCGGTCAAAAAGCAACGGCTCTTTTGATTTTATTGTTTGCACAGGAAAATAGAATTTTATTGATTGACCAGCCGGAAGAAGATTTGGATAATAGATTTATTTATGAAGATGTAGTAAAAATTTTAAGGGAAATAAAAAATAACAGGCAGATTATATTAGTTACCCACAATGCCAATATTCCTGTTTTAGGCGATTCAGAACAGGTATTTGTTTTGGATGCATCTAATAACGAGTGTAATATTACCGACATTGGTTCGATCGATAAAATTTCCATTGCTCAAAATATCAAATCAATAATGGAAGGTGGCGAAGAAGCATTTAAAAGAAGAATTGAAAAATATGGAGTAAAAGATGAATAGCATTGAATTATTGGAACTCATAAATAAAGGCGAAGGTTATCATATTGAATTTAAATTAGAAGAAGAAAATAACGAAGATTTTGCAAAGACAATCGTGTGTTTTGCCAATACCGATGGAGGAAAAATAATAATAGGCGTTGATGATGATGGTAACATTATGGGGGTATCGGATATTGATGAAGTTATGCGTAGAATGGACGATATTGCTATCAATCGGTGTGAACCACCTGTAACTATTTTGCAGGAATCTATAATAGTAAATGATAAAAAAATAATAATCGTAAATGTTGCAAAAGGTAACCAGAGACCATACAGGACAAAAAGTGGTCAATACTATGTAAGGGCGTCCAATCGTTGCAGACAGGCATCAAGAGAAGAGTTGTTAAGGATTTTTCAGGCAAGTCAAAGCATATATTATGATGAATTACCTGTTAATCGTGCATTATTTTCTGATTTAGACACACTTGCATTTAAAGATTTTTTGTCAAATTATCTTGATACAAAAATTGAGAATGATGATTTAAAAAGATATCTTATCAATTTCCATCTCTTAACAGAAGATACGATACCCACACTAACGGGAATATTGTTTTTTGGAAAAGACCCTCAGAAATTTATTCCTGAAAGTAGAATTATATGTGCCAACATAAATGGTATTGATATTGGAGATTTAACCCTACAAAAGCAAGAATTGAATGGCACTATCCCTATTATAATTTCTTACGTAGAAACTTTTCTGAAAAGTAATTTAAAAAAGTTACATCAAATAAAAGATTTTAATTCCGAATCAGATTATGAAATACCACTGACCGCTTTGAGAGAAGCTGTTGTAAACGCAATAGCACATAGAGATTATACCATCAGTGCACCTATAAGAATCATCTTATTTACAGATAGAATTGAAATTCGCAGCCCCGGAAAATTACCTAACACTGTTACAATAGAAAGCATGAAGTTGGGAGGATCGCATGTGTTAAGAAATCCAACCATCTATAACATACTCGTAAAGATGAAAATGGTAACCGATCTGGGAAGCGGAGTAAGAAGAATGATAAAGTTAATTAAAGAACAAACAGGTAAAGAAGTAGAATTTTCTGTCTCTGAAAGTGAGTTCGTTGTTATTATAACAAGAATAAACAAATAAATTTTAAGCTTGAGAAGGGAACTAAAATCAATATTAAAGATTTGGATTACAAACTGATTAAACCTTTGATTTAGTGGGGGTAAGAGGGGGTAGTATGAGTAAACTCCATCTTCAAAGCATAGTAGAAAGTATTCAAGATAACATTTTGTGTAGTAGTAAAGATTTAATCTGACATTCCGATAATAGATACATTGTTATCCCCGGGGATAACAATGTATCTCGA
>Ga0116167_1001294_pt1 | contig 23053 bp, 17 predicted proteins | sample AD_JPNMR3_MetaG_FD_89794 | JGI IMG/M metagenome (GOLD analysis project Ga0116167, IMG submission 89794) | Active sludge microbial communities of municipal wastewater-treating anaerobic digesters from Japan - AD_JPNMR3_MetaG | ecosystem: Engineered > Bioreactor > Anaerobic > Digestate | place...
ACCACGTTTATTTGATTTGTTGCGGGGTTTGGGTACAAACTATACATATCATTATTATCCGAAATTACATTGGAAATTGCATTGGGAGTTGTTGATGATGTAGCATAGGAATACGAAAGTGTTGTTACAGATTTAGCAGGTAATAAAATTTTATTTCCTGAAACCGGATTAATTTCTTTGTAAAACTCGTATTCTGAAGTACGATAAAACTTAGCCCTTGCATAAGTCATTGTCAGCTCTGCAACAACGTTGGATGCACCAGCATTCACCCAAACAACAGATATAATCGAATCTTTTTCGTTCAAGTTCGTAACCATATTAATGTTATTGTTGACAGGTGTCATGGTTGAACCAACAATACATGAACTTGGACGAAAATGATTGTAGATGTTTTTGATTGCATAAAAATGCCTGGTAGTAAAACTGCCATACATCATAGCGATTTCTGATCCTACGGCATTGATACTGTTTGTAAGAAGCGGAGGACCATTCCAACCATATATAGCCCATAACCCTACACCATTGTTGAGTGCCGTAACCATTGTTTGCATTTGAGTTAATACTTTGCTCCAGTCGTTACCTTCAGCTTTCATTTCCACACCCCAATATTCTTTTGGATAGGGCGATGCACTTGCTGCGGCATATTGAGATCGAAATGTTGAAACGGTATTGTCGGGATAATGCATTCCGATAACTGAAGTATATTTATTTGCATCGGCATCGGCTCTTACCGCCGAAATGTATTCGGTTACGGGATAAAAATTTTGCGAAAACACTTGTTCGGGATTAATAACTTTGGTTTTGTAACCCATAGCTGTTAATCTTTTACCCAGCATACCACAAATTTTGGCATAGTTAACCGGATCCAGAATGGCTGAACCATAAGGCTGACTGAAGGCAGGCTCATTTTGAGGGGCAATAGCCATAATTTCAACGCCGGTACGTTCCTTGATAAGCTGTACTATTGCTATCATAAACTCAATGTATTCATCGAAATATATAGGATCTACTTTGTTGTTTGTATTTGCCCAAGTCTGAGCTGCTGATGTTGCGTAAGATGTGCTTAAATTTTGCTTCATCCATGCAGGAGGAGATAGCACAGTAATAATAATATCATTTATTCCATTCATTTTAAGTTCTTTGATGTAATCAATCTTCAAACCGTCATTCAGGAATTTCGATCTGTCGAGGGTTGTAGCTGAACTGTTGTCATTAAGTGGTTCAATAGCATCACCATCAGCAAAAAAGCGTACCACAGTAGCTCCTGTTGATTTAAATTGCTGAATAAAATTAATTGAAGGTTGGTCGGCACCAAAGCCTGCAATAACCTGTTTTTTGGTGGTTGTGTCAATGGAGAAAGTTGTTGAACTGGATGCATTGTTCACAACATAAATAGTGAATGACACAGAAGTTGTTATAGAGCCTTCAGCCGCCACTTCAACCGTTAAAGTTGTATTTCCAATGGCTGTACCTACCGTAAAGTTCAGGTCGATCGTGTCGTTGTGTATGGCCGAAAGATTTACATTCGATAACAAGGAAGGATTGGAATTTGATTTAATAGTTGCAGTTGGTACCGACTCGCAATTTGTTCCGCAACTTATACCTGTTAAACTTACCTTTTGAGCACCAGTTTCTTTGAAAAAAACTGAATTTCCCGGACTTTGAACTGTAACTGTCGGAACAAGTGCAGGAACATTGGGCACATCGCTTCCAATTTTTATGTTACGAATATATATGGTGCCTGTCCAGTTGGTAAACGGATATGTGAATTGAGGATTGTAATTGAACAATAGTGTATCAATTGCCTGAATATTAATAGGAATTCCTGATGAATTAACTAACTTGGATGGTCCTCTGAAATCCATAAACACGGTTGTCCATACATTTGCCGGCACTGTTTTTCGTTCCGATTCAGCACCGGGAGTGTTTCGCTCACCTTTATTATCCCAAAAATAAACATGCGTTTGTATCGGATTATCCACCGAATAAACTTCGTAGCTGATGTAGGGATTTTTTGATAAATCAAGTTCAGGAGTACGATACCACAATCCATTCCACTGACCTTTGTTTGTCCCAACAATTTTTATACAAGGCTGACCTCCAAAATTATCGGCAGTTACTGTTTGTCCTGTACCTTCAAACTCAATTGTCCATTTTTTAGCCGCTACTTCGGCATCGAAATTAGCTAAATCTATGGTATATCCCGTAATAGGATCTTCTTTAACAATGATATCAATGGTTTTTACGGTTTGCTTGGGACCATTATCGTAACCTTCGCCCGAATCGGAAACCGTGATTTGTAATTTTGCTTTACCGGCTGCAACAGGCGTAAATAAGATAGCTGGTTTCATTGGGTTACCATCAATGTATTTTATCACAACATTGTTTACAACTGTTGTATTATTACTTACTACCTCGAAAGTCAATGATTCCTGTAAAACAACATTATTTCCATCACTCAGATCAAGTATAGGTATTTCGTTATTCCCCTGACTTAATAATATTTCCAATGAAGACGGCACACTGAATTCGGGTGCTATATTGTATTTTGTGTAAGCATTAATTATGATGTTAGAAACCAATGAATCATTTCCACCCCCATCGTCTTTTAAAACTAATTTATATACCGTAGGTCCGGTTGAAATGGGATCGGCAGACACATTAATTCTAGCTTCAATCGTATCGTAAACTGCCGAAATCAAGTTAACTGAAGATCCGGAAATTTTTGTGAGAGTAAAATTTATTTTCTGAATTGCATTGATGTTCCCATTGGTGATATCGGTAATACTGAAATGTAATGGCACACCTGTTTTTGTTTCAATAGAGGTGTTAAATACTGCTGTAGGCGGAAGATTCTGTTCTACTGTAAGATCAAATAAAACCGTATCGTTCACATAACCTGCAGTTGCTTCCGAAATAACCTTTGCATTTACTGTGCCCGATACGTTGGCCTTAGCATCGAAGGTAAGTTTATAAATCCCGGAGCCAACAGATGCTATAGAGACATTCTCTACTAAAGATTCAGCATTTTCAAACAAAATCGAGTTTGAATTATTTACATCGGTTATTAACAATTCGTTGGCTTTGCTTCCGTGGTAATAAGTTTGATTTTTCACAGCACCAACAGTAGCTTTTTTTGTAGCGACATCGCCCATTTTCAATTCATCAATCCATACCTTACCCGTCCAAGTTAAGGCATCGCCATTTACACCCATATAGAGTTTTGTAATTTGAGTTAAATCAATACTGCCTGAAGCTCCGCTAAAGTCGAACAATATGTTACTGTAATAATTTTCCGAATACAACGCCTTAGCGTGGATCGGGAAGCTTTTATTGTTAACATCCACAAGATAAAGCAAAATGCGTACAGGTAGTTCAACACGTGTTCTAATGCTTACAAATGGATTGGCTGATAAATTAAGCGTTTCAGGTAACGATACCACGAAAGTAGCCCATGGGCTTGTTTTTGTAACTTTCATATTCAGTTTACCATCCTTGACCGACAAAGAATATGACGCAGTGGATTGCCAGTAAGGAGGCAATGGACCATTAAAATTTTCGACAAACGATGTTACTTCTGCACTGGAAGACAGGCAGATAAATAGCAACATTGCACTTAAAGTTATTATTAATTTTTTCATACGTAAAATAAATGGGTGTTATATTAAATAGTTGATTATTAAAAAATAAAAAGCTGAAGAACTAAAACTGTTTGATTAACAGCTTATTCCTTTACAAATTTTCTGTTTATAAGCTTTCCGTTACTGATAATTTTTATGAGATATATTCCGCTTTTCAAACCGGTAACATCCGCACAATACTGTTGCATATCTAAGATAGTAGCACTTTTGACTATGCGTCCCTGTATGTCATAAAAGTAAATAGTGGCATTTTCAATATTTTCGGCAAAGTTAAAGTACAGCCTATTTTTTACGGGATTGGGATAAGTATTTAACTCATTTGAGTTGGTGCTTTTGTATGGCGGGTTGGTAGTTAAACCGGCAGTTTTTGGAGCGTTGGCATCTAAAAGCGCCTGATATTTGGGTGCAATAGTCATATAATTACTCGCACTACCTATTTGGTTCAGGCTTTCAAGATGTCCCCACGATCCCCATTTGCTTTCGCGCGGACTTACATACGAAAACGCCATAAATAAGTTACAATTCACGATTGGAGAAGTCATTTTTTCGAAATTATACATGTATAAATCGTACATTTTGGGATAAATCTGGGCATCGTAAACAGCCTGATTATAACACCATTCGCCCTGCATGTATGGTTGCATGTGCTGTCCGCCTTCGTAAACAATGTAGGGTATGCCACGAGCATTTACATAGGCAGCCGTATTATCTGTCCATGCGCCTTCATATTTTGGATAATCGGCAAATACAGAGTCGATAATTTCGAGTGGTGTAACACTTGAACATTTGGTATTCCAAACAAGATGGTCTTTTTCCTGAAAATTAAAGTACCCGGCCACCGAAAACATATCGCAACCATTTTTATCTACATCGAATAAGTAGTTGAGAATACGGCGTGTATTGTCTGCCCAGCCATGTTGTCCTGTTCCAACCCTTACCAATCGATTCGTATTAGATCCTGTAAACTGGGCTTTCCACAATCGAAAGCAACGTGCCATCATGTAAGCGTCTTTTTCCGGAAAATTACCACCTGCTGCCTGGATGGCAGAGAGATCCGAACTGATGTATGAATTGGGATGACCCGGAGCATTGTTGTTGATATAGCTTGTTTGGGAAAACTGCCAGTTCCAGATTTCGTTTGAAAATTCCAGATAAACTTTTCGGTTGGGACGTAAACCATCGCGCCATAGAATAGCAGCCTGTGTAATATAATTATCGTCAGCTTTATGAGGTATAGTTACCCATGCATCGGCATCTAATTGGTTGCAAAGCTCGATAGCATAATCGTAACTAGCTCCCCTACTTGTTCCCTGCGAATAATAATTTTTTGTAACCCTGTTAGTCCAGTTGCTTTCATTCGATCCGTTAGTGCAAATCCAGTCCATAAAGCGAAATGCATGAAATGGCCGTAATCCATCTAAAAATTCAGCAGTAAATGTTGGATAGGTAACTGCGTTTTCGTAAATTTTTGGCAGTATTTTCATGTTTCGGATGTGATTACCAAGTGTGCTCGATGTGATATTCAACCACGCATTATTGCCGTTACCGATAAAAGTTATATAATACTTGTTGTTATTTACTTTGGAAACATTGGAAAGTCCACCAATTTCAATGGTGCCGGTGCCATCAAAAGTAAGCACATAATCGCCTGAATAATAATTGTTCAACAAAAAACGAATTAAACTTGCTTTGCCATCAGAGGTGGTAAAAGGCACCTGAATAGGGTAACCATTATCATCTCTCGGGATTTCGCCAATTTGTTGTGAATCCCATGGTCCACCCTTGTAATATGTAAACATATCTCCTGTCATTTTCATAGCATCAACAAAACCTGTTTGAGGAGTATAATAGTTGAAGCTGGAAATATTCATACCAATGGGTAACGTAGGAACATAGCCTGCACCCAGCTGTGCTGTTCTCACATTTACTGTTGCGGGATCTGATAATTTATTAGCACTGTCCTTCGCTTTTACCGAAAACGTATAGGCTGTTGAAGGAGTCAATCCCATGACATTCAAGAATAAAATATTGGTAGTAGTACCAATCAGGGTTGATCCGTTGTATATTTCGTAACCAACTACTTCATTATCGTCGGTCGATGCTGTCCATGTTAGTCGAAGTGCGGTTGCGTCTACCGACAGGGCTGTCAACGAACCGGGAGTGGTAGGAGGAAGAAGGTCAGGAGCAGTAGTTGAACCATTTACAATTAAATCGGATGATATGCCTGAGGTGTGACCTCCGATACCCATTATGCTCCAGCGAACATCATCTGAACTGTATATATAAATGCGAAATGTAACTGCGTTGGTTAATGAATTGTGACCTGTTACATCAAAGGTCTGTTGCGATATATTCATATTGTTTGCCGAACCTGTGGTAATAGTCGAAATCGGATTTGTGTAACCATCGAGGCTTGATAATAAGCTGAATGTACAGACCTGCCCCTGCGACATCGCACAAATATTTATGGAAGAAATAGTCATTACTTTTCCAGTAATAGGAGCTATTGTAAATTCGTAGTATTCGTTGTTTGTTTTGGACTCGGCCAGAGTTTTAGCTGTTATCTTATCGCCGGCTAAGGTATTATTGGTAAAAAGATGATTGCTGGGATCTATTCCCGATGCCATCCATAAATCGGAAACAGTTACAGTAGTTGAAGTGGTAGTTGGTTGGGCTGTTCGTACACCTCCTGAGTTTTGTGCACGCCAACCCTGAAGATTCCATGTTGCCAATTGGGCTGAAAACAGCGTTAAATGTATGAATGAGAATAAAATAAAGATACATGTGCGAGAAAAAAACTTCATGGTTAGATTTTTCATTTGAAATATTTTAAAAAGAGAGGTTAGGTAATTTTACTACCATAACCTCTCGCAGTGAAAATTGTTAACTTTTACAAAATAATAAGATAAAAATATGTTTCTAAATTACAATACTACTTTTAAGGTGGCTGATTTTCCAGAATTCTGTACACGAACCATGTATAATCCTTTGTTTGCTACATCAAAAGTTACAGATTCAGCACCAACATTTTGGATGGTTTTCACAACGGCACCTTTGGTGTCGATAACCGAAACAGTTGACAAGCCTTTCAGCATGGTTAAATCTGCCACAACCTTGCCATCCCGGCTATAAACACGAATATCTTTCTTCATATCTTGCACTAAACCAGTTGATGGTCCTGTACTGGGGGCTACCTCATCATAGGTGGTGGCAATACGAATTTCGTCGGCAGCCATACAACCCCCGGAGTAATGCGTAAGAAGCTGAACAGATTTGAATCTAATATCGGAAGTCGTTGTTAGTGTTGCTGCTGCATTTGATGGCTCCACACCTGGAGTAGGATCAATGTATAAAGTGATTGTTCCACCGGTAACATCTGTGTATTCAACTTTGCACACTAGAAATTTGGCCTCGTCGTTTACAATAGGAACTGTCGAAAGTGCTTGTTCGGCATCGTTATTTACACGTATGCCCCAGTAATTTCCACCAAATGCACCAATTTTCATTACACTCTGTTCGTTATATGCTTTGCATAATCCAAGCGCTGCTTCTTTCTTATTCTTCTGCGGACGAAGTATTACACTAAACCAAAGTGTAGTGCCACTCTTTCCTAATTTTGATTCATCCATATAATCCCAATATGGGGAATTCCAGTCGGTGTTTATTTCACGAAGGAAACATGATACCCACTCACCATTGCCGTTAAAATACTTTCCCGTTTGAACCAAACTAGGAACGACCATGGGTGAAACATCAGTAACCCCCCAGGGAAAAGTGTTTGAAAATGAGCCTCCATAGCCATTCCAGCTAGATGCAGGTTTCCACATATGTACCGCACCCCAAGTACCCGGAACTAAAGGATTGTAGTTAAGCGGCGTTGCACCAATCTCATAATCAAAGCCTTCGTAAATGTAAGGAGGGAAAGCCTTCGCTTGTTGGCTTGTGAAGGCTACAACGGCAGTAAATACTGCTAACAAGAAGTAATTGTTTTTTTTCATGACGTTTAATTATTTTAGTGTTATAAATCAATAAAACAAAAGTAATATATCAAAATCCAAAAAACACATAAATATTTATCTAAACATGATACTTTTTCACTTCATAATTAATTTAAATTCAGAAGACAAAATTAATTGAATTGTATTAGTACATCTAATATAATTTAGAATGTATATTTATGTATAAAAAATGAATATAATTTACCGGTATTACTGATAAATTATAGCATCATATTCGAAATACATGCTAATATTGCATGAAAATATATTATGAGATAACCAAACAAAAATCGGTTTAAAATTTGGATTGTAATGACTCTCGGAATATTTAATACAGTTAGAAAACTATCAGTTATGAATAAAACTCTTAGATTATATAGTTTACAAAAAATAAATAATAAAACATTTGAGATTATTTGTATAATAACTAATTTTGCCAATAAATATTGACTTGAGATAAATTGAGTTGTGCAGCAGAGAAAACAAATTGTGGTTTACAGATTTTCCAACCAAAAGATTAACAATCTTTTGTAATCAAATGCAAACATTTTTCTTCTATACATCATTTGGTCTGTTTCTTTATTGATAATTTTAGAAAATACTTTTAAATACTTAATTTTTTCTGAAACCCGTATGTATTACATACATAAACACCAATGAATATAATATTCAGACATGTGGGTTCCATCAGAGCATTAAAAATAAATTATATTCTGATGAAACTATTAAACCTTAACAAATTTCAGTTAAATAACCATAGTAGAAATGAAAACTTTTATCAGGGTACAAGATTTGGGAAATTTGCAGGAAGCTTTACAAGAAGCTTTTGAAGTGAAGAAGAACCGTTTCGGGTACCAGCATCTGGGGAAAAACAAAACTTTGTTGATGGTTTTTTTTAATTCGAGTTTGAGAACGCGTCTGAGCACCCAAAAAGCAGGAATGAATCTGGGAATGAACACCATAGTGCTGGATATAAATCAGGGAGCTTGGAAACTTGAAACCGAACGTGGCGTGGTGATGGATGGTGATAAAACCGAGCATATTCTGGAAGCAATTCCGGTGATGGGCAATTATTGCGACTTAATTGGCGTTCGTTCTTTTGCGCAGTTTGAAAATAAAGCGTACGATTATCAGGAAACCATTCTTCAGCAGTTTATTCAATATTCTGGAAGACCTGTGTTCAGCATGGAAAGTGCAACGGTACATCCATTGCAGGCTTTTGCCGATCTCATTACCATTGAGGAATATCGCAAAAAACCGCATCCCAAAGTGGTCATGTCGTGGGCACCCCATCCCAAAGCTCTGCCTCAGGCTGTACCCAATTCTTTTGCCGATTTTATGAACGAAGCCGATGTGGAATTTGTTATTACTCATCCCAAAGGTTATGAACTCGCTCCCGAATTTGTGCGAAATGCACGTATAGAATACGATCAGATGAAAGCTTTCGAAGGAGCAGATTTTGTTTATGCTAAAAATTGGGCTGCCTATCAAGATCCGAACTACGGAAAAATTATCTGCACTGACAGAAGCTGGACCGTCAGCAGCCGACAAATGGCCGTTACCAACAATGCTTATTTTATGCATTGTCTGCCTGTGCGGCGGAATATGATTGTAACCGATGAGGTGATCGAAAGTCTACAGTCGTTGGTTATTCCCGAAGCTGCCAACCGCGAAATCTCAGCAGAAGTCGTTATCAAACGAATGCTTGAAAGTTTATAGAATTTTATTGCTTTAATTATCAATTATTTAAATTAATTTTGTTGCCCGTGTGGGTTTAAAACTATGGATGTAGAACAAGTTATTGCAAGTATCAGGAATATTCCCGATTTCCCTAAAAAAGGAGTTCTTTTTAAAGATATTACTACGGCCATGAAGGATGCCGAAGTATTAAGATTTATTTCCGATGAGCTATACGAGTATTACAAGGACAAGGGGATAACGAAAGTTGTTGGTTTGGAAAGCCGGGGATTCATGCTTGGAAGCATTCTGGCGTATAAACTTCATGCCGGATTTGTACTGATTCGTAAAGCAGGGAAATTGCCGGCCGCTACTTATAGAGTGGATTATGAACTCGAATATGGAGTAGATTCGCTCGAAATTCACAAAGATGCCATAGAAAAGGACGATGTTGTTCTCCTTCACGACGATTTGCTCGCCACCGGTGGAAGTGCGAATGCTGCGCTGACGTTGCTCGACAATTTCAAACCAAAGGCTATTTATGTGAGCTTTCTCATCGAACTGAAAGATTTGAAGGGAAGAGATCGCCTCAAAGGTGTGCAGGATGTGCATTCTCTCATTCAGTTTTGATTTTTTCAATAAAAGATATAGGTTTTTTCGACATAATATCGAAGTAATAGCTCCATAATCTCGAATTAGAAATGAATAGCGATAAATCGCCCAACATAGATATGTTTCAGAAAAAGGAAAAACTTACCATCATCAAGGTAGGCGGAAAAATTGTGGAAGAATCCGATAGTTTAATTTCCCTGTTGAACGACTTTTCAAAAATTGATGGTTACAAAGTACTGGTACATGGTGGAGGGCGATCGGCAACAGCTCTGGCTACTCGCTTGGGACTGGAAACCAAAATGATTGAGGGAAGGCGGGTTACGGATGCGGAAATGTTGAAGGTGGTTACCATGATATATGCCGGATGGGTCAACAAGCAAATTGTGGCAGGTCTGCAGGCTTTGGGATTGAATGCTTTGGGTCTTACCGGTGCCGATTTGAATTACATGCGTTCCGAAAAAAGGTCGCCCTATCCTATAGATTATGGATTTGTTGGCGATGTGAAGGAAGTAAATGTGAGCCTTTTAACCGATTTGATCAGGAAAGAAGTGGTGCCGGTGTTGGCTCCGCTCACTCACGATAAATGCGGTAATCTTTTGAATACCAATGCCGATACGATTGCCGCCGAAGCTGCAAAAGCTTTTTCTTCTTTTTTTGAAGTTACACTTATTTATTGTTTCGAGAAAAAAGGCGTTTTAATGAATGAAAAAGACGAAGATAGTGTAATTTCTTCTTTAACGCCGGAACTTTTCGATAAATTCGTGTCTCAAAAAGTCATTCAGGGAGGAATGATTCCCAAAATGGAAAATTCTTTCAATGCTTTGAAGTCCGGAGTTTCAAAGGTGATTATTACACGAGCCGACGCTATCCTCACGCATTCGGGAACAACGATAACTTTATAAAAACTTTAAATTTTCTTGTTGAGGAATTGATTTTTTTATTTCTCATCATATTACAACGAAAATGACAGCAGAACTTGCAAATGAAGCTATTCAACTTTTGCGGCAAATGATAGCAATTCCTTCTTTCAGCAAGGAAGAAAAAGAGATAGCCGATTTTCTGGAACAATATCTGACAGAACGGGGATATGTCGTTTTCCGACATTTAAACAACATTTGGTTGCAAAGTCCGGGTTTTGATGTTTCTCGGCCGACTATCCTGCTCAATTCCCACTTGGATACCGTAAAACCCGGAAGCAGTTGGATTCGCAATCCCTTTGAAGCTTCTCTGAAAAATGGAAAATTGTTTGGATTGGGAAGTAATGATGCCGGTGCCAGTTTGGTAAGTTTGCTGCAAGTTTTTTTCTATCTGACGCAGCGACCTCAACCCTATAATTTGATTTTTGCTGCAACAGCCGAAGAAGAAATTTCGGGGAAAAACGGCATTGAAATCATGTTGCAGGAATTTCCAAAGGTTGATTTTGCCATTGTTGGTGAACCTACAGGAATGAATATGGCTGTTGCCGAAAGAGGATTAATGGTGATAGACGCAACGGTAACGGGAAAATCGGGTCATGCGGCGCGTGAAGAAGGTGAAAATGCTATTTACAAGGCGTTGGATGCCATCAATTGGTTTAAAAATTATCGTTTTGCTAAAGTTTCTACGCTTCTTGGGCCGGTGAAGATGACGGTAACCCAGATAAATGGCGGCATTCAACACAATATGATTCCCGATAAGTGTACGTTTGTAGTCGACGTAAGAAGCAACGAACTTTATTCCAATGAAGAAATTCTGGAAATTATCCGTGAAAATGTCGATTGCCGTATTGAACCTCGTTCTGTTCGACTGTGTTCAACTGCCACTCAGCCGGATCATCCCATTATTAAGAGAGCGCAGCAAATGAACCTTACGTTATACGGTTCTCCAACGCTTTCCGATCAGGCATTAATGCCGTTTCCAAGCGTTAAAATTGGTCCCGGCGATTCCGCTCGTTCCCATACGGCGGATGAGTATGTTCTTGTAGAAGAAATCGAGAAAGGAATTGAGGTTTATATTCAATTGCTGGACGGTTTGCAAATTTGAGAAATTTGCTGAAAATGCACTTCAAAAAGCAACGCTAAACCCGCAAGTTTTACAAAATGGCTCAGTAATTTTGTGTTGCCGAAAGCCCTGTTTCATTTTTTTAGCTCTTTCGCACATAAGGATGTCCGAAAGTTCTTCCGTAAAAATATTTCCCAGTTTCAGCGATCCGCCTGCATCAAGGCAACAAGGAACAACTTCTCCTCCGGCCAGAATGGCGATGTGATCACGTAAAGCATAACAGGATTTGTGTTCAAAGAGAGGTTCTCCGTTTTCTGTTGGCCATTGAAATTTAGGCGATTGCTGCAGAAAAATATGATTGGCGAGCTTTATGCTGTTTCCTTTTTCAGGCTGTGTTAATTCATCGGGTGAAAGTTGAAATTTTTCGACGATTTTTTCCTTACACAAGCTGTTGAATTTTCCGCTTACAGGATTATCAATGTTCCACAAACGCAAATTGACATAAGTTTTGGCCGAAATCTCCATTGCGATGTTGAAAATATTTTCGAAAAAGCTTTCCCAATGAATGGAAGGAATGTTTTCTTCGGCATCATGCAGCGAAATGTTCAGTTGACGAATGGAATGGTTCAAAAGTAATTTCTTCCGATTATTGAGTAAAGAGCCGTTTGTGGTGATATTGACATTCATTCCTTCCTGTTCGGCAACATTCAGAATATCTTCAATATGAGGGTGAAGAAAAGGTTCTCCCAACACATGCAGATAAATATAATTGGTAAAAGGTTTAATTTTCCGGACGATTGTGTGAAAATCTTTCACCGGCATAAATCTCGGTGGTTGAGATGTAGTAAAACAAAAGCTGCAGTGAAAATTGCAGCTGTTGGTGATTTCAATGTAAATTTTTTTGAACATGGGTTGTTCACTTCATTTGAAATCGATAATGTCATGAATTGACAAAATGCCGACTACAGTTGAGGAAGAGTCATTTTCCATAACTGCCAGATTGGTAATGTTGTTTTCGTCCATAATTTCCAATGCCTCACTAAGCATTTCATTCTGAGCAATTTTCTTAAATCCATGTGTCATAAATTCCTGAGCAGTCAGATTCTTTAAATCATCGAATCGTTGAATAGCACGTCGAATATCTCCATCGGTAATGATGCCTACGGCATTTTCGTTGTCATCATATACCATTGTCATTCCCAGTCGTTTGTTGCTCACTTCATAAATTACATCCTTAAAAAGAGTATGGGTATAAACTTTTGGAATATCGTGGTTCATTTGGTCTTTAACCCGTGCCAGCAATTGCCGTCCCAGCGCTCCTCCGGGATGATAAAGAGCATAATTTTCTGCCTTGAAGTTTCGTCTTTCCATCAAGCATATTGTCAACGCATCGCCCATAACCAGCGTTGCGGTAGTAGAAGTTGTGGGTGCCAGTCCCAAAGGACAGGCTTCGCGCTCAATGCCGGTATTGATTACCAATGAAGCTTCTCGAGCCAGTGGAGATTTCGGGTTTCCGGTCATGGCAATAATGGTGCAGCCGATTTTTTTCAGTGGAGTAATCAGGTTGACAATTTCCGGAGAACTTCCGCTGTTGGAAATCAAAAGAGCGATGTCGTTTCTGTCAATCATTCCCAAATCGCCGTGCATGGCTTCAGCCGCATTGATGAAAATGGTTTGCGTACCGGTAGAGGCCAGTGAAGAAGCAATTTTATGTCCAATGATACCCGTTTTTCCTATTCCTAAAATTACCAGTTTTCCCTTGCAGTTGTAAATCAACTCTACAGCCCGGTTAATTTCAGGTCCAATTTTTTCGGCCAATTTTTGAAGTTCCGATATTTCCTGTTCAAAAATTTCTTTACTCCTTTTTACAAAATCCATGATTTTAATATATCAACAGTAATTTTTTAGAATATATTCCACAAATTCCCGCACACAGCCTTGTCCACCTTTTGCTTTCATTTTAATAATTCCCGGCACGCTTTTTATCAGTTCCATTGCATCGGCAGGACATGCAGCCAAACCAACCGAGCATAGCAATTCGTAACAATTCACATCATCGCCAATATAGGCTGTTTGCTGCAAACTAATGCCTTCTTTTTCGCAAATCTCTAATGCTGCAGCCAATTTTCCTCCGTTTTTTCTGCCCTTGTACAGGTAATCGAGCTGAAGTTTGTTGTATCGCATTTCTGCAATTTTGTTGTCTTCGGAAGTAACAATGCCAACTTTTATTCCTTTCGACTGTAAAATTTTTAAACCCATGCCGTCACGTACATGAAATTTTTTTGATTGGTCGCCGAATTCAGAATAATACAAGCCTCCATCTGTCATTACTCCATCTATATCGGAGAGCAACAACTTGATTTTTTGTTTTTCTTTCTGAGGCAACTGTACTTTTTCAACTGGTTGATTCACCATTTCTTTTTCGGAAAGGTTTTTCGTAACATTGTCAATTAAAATGGCTTGCTGTAAGATGTTACGAACATCGGAAAGATAAAGTTGATTCGGGCCATCGGAAATAGCATAATCGGGTTGAGGGTGAACTTCGGCAAAAACTGCATCCACGCCGACAGCCAGTGCTGCCCGCATCAAATAAGGAACCATTTCTCTGTTTCCTCCTGTTGAATTTCCCTGCCCTCCGGGCTTTTGCACGGAATGGGTGGCGTCGAAAACTATAGGGAAACCATATTTTCGCATTTCTACCAATCCGGTCATATCCACCACCAAATTATTGTATCCAAAGGAAGAACCGCGCTCACAAAGCAGAATTTTGTCGTTTCCTGCTTCCAACATTTTATCCACCACATTTTTCATGTCCCAGGGGGCCATGAACTGACCTTTTTTTACGTTTACAATTTTCCCGGTTTTGGCGGCAGCTGTCAAAAGGTCGGTTTGTCGAGAAAGAAAAGCAGGAATTTGCAGCACATCCACAACGTCGGCAACAGGTTGGCATTGCCATGTTTCGTGAACATCAGTCAGTACGGGAAGTTGAAATTCATTCTTCACTTTTTGTAAAATTTCAAGTCCGCGCTCCATGCCAACGCCACGAGCCGATTTCAATGAAGTCCGATTGGCTTTGTCGAAAGAAGATTTAAAAATCAAATGGATATTCAATTCCCGACAGATTTCTTTCAGCGTTCCGGCCACTTCCATAGTCATGGCTTCCGATTCAATGGCGCAAGGCCCGGCTATGAGCACAAAGCGACCGCCATCGCCTATATCAAACTGATGAAGAACATTTATTTTTTTTGTTTCAATCATGAAACCGTAAGTTTGATTTTTTTAAAAAAAGGAAGATTATTGTTTAAATTGATAAACTTTTATCCAGTCCACTTCCAAAACACCTTTATCGCCCTTTTCCTTTTCGGGAATAAATGAATTGAGTGCCAGATACAACTCTTCATCCGGTATATTTCTTACCGTTCGGTACACTTCGTAATTGTTAATCATCCAAATCAGTTCCTTTTCTGTCCACACTAAACTGTAAATATAAAATTCGGAAGGATGAATTCCCTTGATTTTGGTTCCATCCATTTCATTTTTTGAAGCATTACCGACATTGATGTATTTTCCGTCGAAATGAAAGATATTGATGTGTGGCAACATTTCATCACCACCCAGCCAGAAAGCATGATGTATCTTCCCGCTGCAACGAAGTTTTGCCCTGAACATTCCGTATTTTTGGCGGAAAGAGTCGGACGTCTGAATAACATCGGAAGTGTAATCGAATTCCTTCATTATAAATCCTTTCTGAATATCCCAAGCGCGAGCAGTAACTTTTTCTTCTTTGGTGAAAATTTTTAAACGCCCATCAGAAACTATTACATTTTTACCTGAATTGTTGGCTTGCTTTTCGTTGGCAAAAGAGTGATCGCCGATAAGCTGAGGGCTTTTATAATGAAAACCATACTTCCACCGAGAACTGTCAAGCGTATTCCAATCGAAATTTTCTTCAAATGTCAGTTCCAGTGAACGAAATATTCCGAATCTTTCGGGATTTTCGTTTTCGTAATAAATAATATCCGGATTTTTTCGGAGTTGGTGATGACGACGCTGAAGGGCATATTCTTTTGTGGTGTGCCATCTGTCGGGGTTGGCCCAAAAATCGTTCGATTTTTTGAATTCGGGTGAATTTACTTTTTCTTTCAGCTCTTCGTATTCTTTTACCACGAAAGAGTCATGATAACGAACAAAATTTTTGTATTCCTTAGAATGTTCAAACTGTTTGAATTTTTTTAATTCTTCCGAAGCTTTTACTTTGTTTCGGTTGCCCAAATCGAGATAATCAGGAGTTTCCTTGAATTTCAAAAAATCGTTCAATTCTTTCGATTCCAGTGTTTTGAAGTATTGCTGCAGTGAATGCGAATTTTGAAGTTTTTTGTATTCTGAACTCAGTCGATATTCTTCCGTATCCTTGTAATTCCTGTTTTTCAGAATTTTTTTGTTTTCCTGAAATTTTGGAGAACTAATGACTTTGGATAATTGCTGGTATTCTGCAAGTTCTGCCGATCTTGCTATTTCGTTGTAACGTTGCAACGATTGAACACGCTCGTTTTCACTTCTTTCAAATTTACCGGTAGGAGTGATTTTCCTAAAAAACTTATTCCCAAATAGAGCCATATTTTTTTGTATTTCAGTTTCTTATTGAAAGTGATTGGAGAAATCTCTTGCATTGATTGATGTTATCAACAAAAACAGGTCGATAATTTTCCATCTCAGGCAAAAATTGTTCGATTTTCATTCTGTTTATTTGCCTGATAAAATCATCAAAGAAATGTTGTTCATTTACTACAGCTATCGGTTTATGATGTTCTCCAACCACACCGGAAGCAATTACATCCATCATTTCGTCGAAAGTTCCATAACTTCCCGGTAGAGCAACGAAAACATCAGCCAATTGTTTCATTTTGTTTTTTCTCTCGCTTAAGTCTTCTACAACGATGAGTTCTGTGGGTAATGTACTCTGGCGATGCATTCTGATAATAGGCTGAGCGATGACGCCAATAATTTTTCCTTTTTTTTCGGTAGCTCCCAAAGCTATGTCATCCATTGTTCCTCCTGTGGAACCTCCATATACAAGAGTAAACCCGCTTTCGGCAATAAATTGGCCCAGCAGAAAAGCAGCTTGTTTGTAAACAGGTTGAATTTGATTACTGGAAGAACAAAATACGGCAACGTTCATTTAATTTCTTTTTTCAAGCGCTCACAGCTTGTTTATATAAATTTTTCCTTCCACTTTTAAGTGTTTTAAAGTGGAAGGAAATTTTTGAAAAGCATGTTATGCGTCAATGTTGGCGTAAGTGGCATTTTGTTCGATAAACTGGCGTCGCGGCAACACGTCGTCTCCCATAAGCATCGAAAAAACATGATCGGCGGAAGCGGCATTTTCGATGGTTACCTGCCGAAGTGTACGTTTTTCAGGATTCATGGTTGTTTCCCAAAGTTGCGTTTCGTTCATTTCACCCAAACCTTTGTAACGCTGAACATGTATGGAACCTTCCTGACCATTTCCGTATTTTTCTATAAAAGCCTGACGTTGCTGTTCTGTCCAGCAATACTCTTCTATTTTTCCTTTTTTGCAAAGGTAGAGAGGAGGTGTAGCGATATATAGATAACCTTGTTCGATCAGTTCTTTCATATGTCGGAAGAAAAAGGTCATAATCAACGTGGCAATATGGCTCCCATCCACATCAGCATCGGTCATGATTATGATTTTATGATATCGAAGTTTACTGATGTTCAAAGCCTTGCTGTCTTCTTCTGTTCCTATAGTAACGCCCAAAGCAGTATATATATTGCGTATTTCTTCACTTTCCAGCACTTTGTGTTGCATGGCTTTTTCCACATTCAAAATTTTTCCCCTCAGCGGCAAAATAGCTTGGAATTGACGGCTACGTCCCTGTTTTGCTGTTCCGCCGGCCGAATCTCCTTCGACAAGGAACAATTCACATTTGGCAGGATCTCTTTCTACACAGTCGGCAAGTTTTCCGGGTAGTCCTCCACCGGAAAGGGGCGATTTGCGCTGAACCATTTCGCGTGCTTTGCGAGCTGCATTTCGAGCTGTGGCAGCGAGAATCACTTTTTCAACAATCATTCGGGCTGCTTTTGGATTTTCTTCGAGATAGGTACTCAAAGCTTCTCCAACAGCCATATCCACTGCTCCCATTACTTCGTTGTTGCCAAGCTTGGTTTTTGTTTGTCCTTCAAACTGAGGTTCTGCAACTTTTATCGAAATGACAGCCGTCAGTCCTTCACGAAAGTCATCGCCACTGATTTCAATTTTAACCTTATCGAGCATTTTGCTTTCTTCGGCATATTTTTTCAGCGTTCTGGTCAGTCCTCTTCGGAAACCGGCCAAATGCGTTCCTCCCTCAATGGTGTTGATGTTGTTCACATAAGAGTGAATGTTTTCATTGTAGGAAGTATTGTAAGTCATGGCGATTTCTACTGGAATGCCATTTTTTTCATTTCTGATGTGAATAATGTCATCAATCAGTTTTTCACGAGCTTCGTCTATGTACCTGACAAACTCCTTGAGTCCTTCTTTGGAATAGAAAACTTCTTTCCTGAAACTTCCATCTTCTTCCACTGTTCTCTCATCTACAAGTGTCAATCGAATACCGGCATTCAAGAAAGCCAATTCGCGAAGGCGGTCGGCGATGATGTCGTATTTGTAAACGACTTCCGTGAAAATCGTATCATCAGGGATGAAAGTAGTGCGTGTGCCTGTTGTAGAAGTAGTTCCAATTTCTCTTACAGGGAATTTGGGAATACCGCGTTCATATTCCTGTTCGTAAATTTTACCGTTTCTGGCAACTTCCACGCGCATAAACGACGAAAGCGCATTTACACAAGACACTCCCACCCCATGCAAACCTCCTGAAACTTTGTAACTTCCCTTGTCAAATTTTCCTCCGGCGTGAAGCACCGTCATTACAACTTCCAATGCCGATTTTCCTTCTTTTTCGTGAAAATCGACCGGAATACCGCGTCCGTTATCAGTTACAGTAATGGAATTATCCGGATGGATGGTAACTTGAATATCATCACAATGTCCTGCCATCGCTTCGTCGATAGAATTATCTACCACTTCATAAACCAAATGATGTAATCCTTTGATGCCTATATCCCCAATATACATGGCAGGACGTTTGCGTACAGCTTCGAGTCCTTCGAGGACTTGAATGCTGCTGGCATCATATTCGGCAATAGCATTTAACTTTTCTTCTGTAATCATTTCTATATAGTTAATTTTATTTTTTTCTCTATTAATAAGCCATTTTTCAACCGAAAAAAGTGTTTTGAAAAAACATACAAATTTAATAAAAATATTTGAGATAACCTCGTTTTTTGAGCGAAATATACAACATCTCATCACTATTTCAGAATTTTAAAATCCCGATTTAATAAAGTTTTTTGAACATTTTAACGACATGCTTTTTGTGCTCGATTATTGAATAAATTTATCACGAAAAATGGAATGCTTGTTGTCGACAGCAGTCAATATTTTTGTCCATGTTTCTCAAAAAAAGGCTAACTTTGCAGTCGATTTTTAATTAAAAAAAGACATGGAGATAAAACTCAATCAACTTTGCCTTTCGGTATGTGAAATTGCCCGATCGGCGGGAAAGATGATCGCCGACGAACGGAAAAGATTTGATGACAGCAAAGTGGAATACAAAGGTTTACATGATTTGGTGAGCTATGTTGACAAAAATTCGGAAAAGCTGATTGTCAGCCAACTTGAAAAACTTTTGCCTGAAGCCGGTTTTTTAGCGGAAGAAGGTACAACATCGAAAGAAGGAGAGCGTTACAACTGGATTATTGATCCGTTGGATGGTACGACCAATTTTGTTCAGGGTGTTCCTGTTTTTGCCGTAAGCATTGGCTTGCATGAAGCCAATGAAATGGTTCTTGGGGTGGTTTACGAAATAGGAAGAGATGAATGTTTTTATGCTTGGAAAGGAGGTGGAGCTTTTCTCAACGGTAGAGCCATCCATGTTTCTGAACGCGATAATATTCAGGATGCATTGCTCGCTACCGGTTTCCCTTATTCGGAGTTCAGCCGGCTAAACGAATATATGGAATTTCTAAAGTGGGCCGTAAAAAATTCACGTGGGGTTCGCCGGCTCGGTTCGGCTGCCACTGATTTGGCTTATGTAGCTTGCGGCCGATTCGAAGCTTTTTGGGAATACAATCTTAAGGCTTGGGATGTAGCTGCGGGTGCAATTATTGTGAAGGAAGCAGGCGGAACAGTTACCGATTTTTCAGGAAAAAACAATTTTTTGTTTGGGAAGGAGATCGTAGCTACCAATCAAAAACTGAAACAGCTTTTTCTTGACAAGCTGAGAGAAATGATGTTTTAAATGCACTGCTAAACTTTTAGTTTGGTTTTAGCAATTAAGGAATCTGTAAAAAACTCTTATTATGATTATCAATGAACGCAATACACGTCGCGAACGCTTAATGCAAGCGGCCAATGCCATGATGACAGCTGCCCGTACGGCTCCCAAAGGTAAAGGATACGATATAATCGAAATAGCGATCATTACTGATGAAACTATTGTGGAATTGTCAAATGCCATGTTCGAGTACAGTCAACAATCCGGATTGAAATTTATTACGCGCGATGCCGAAAATATTCTGAAATCGGAAGTAATTTTATTAATTGGCACCCGACAACAAAATCAGAATTTGAATTGTGGTTACTGTGGGTTCGATACATGTGCCGAAAAGAATAGTCAACCTGACATTCCCTGTGCTTTGAACACGGTAGATGTAGGTATTGCTATTGGCTCGGCTTGTGCTGTAGCTGCTGACCTGAAAGTGGATACACGTGTTATGTTTTCCGTTGGAAGAGTGGCGAAAGAAATAGGTTTGTTGCCCGGATGCAGTTCCATTTTCGGAATTCCGCTCAGTTGTTCGTCCAAAAATCCATTTTTCGATCGTGTTTCCAAAACACCGGCTCCTAAATAATTTTCTAAAATAATGACTCAGTCCAAAGAGAAACTCTGGACGGCAAGTTTTATCAGCATTTGTGTTGCCAACTTTATGCTGTTTTTTGCATTTTACCTCTTGCTGCCCATACTTCCACTTTATTTGATAGAAAATTTCCAAGCCAGCAAATCGCTTGTTGGCATTATCTTGTCCAGTTATACGATAGCAGCTTTGCTGATTCGACCTATGGCCGGTTTTTTGCTGGATATGTTTCAACGGCGCCCCATTTATCTGTTGGCTTATTTTCTTTTTTCGCTCTGTTTTATAGGTTATCCGCTGGCCAATTTTTTGAATTTCTTTTTGTCCCTGCGTATTGTTCACGGATTGTGCTTCGGTATGGTATCCACAGCAAGTAATAGCTTTGTTATTGATATTATGCCTTCTTCGAGGAGAGGAGAAGGATTGGGTTATTTTGGCATTGCCAACAATTTGGCCATGTCTATTGGGCCAATGATTAGCTTGTTTTTACACGATTATTCTTCTTATCAAATGATTTTCTTTACATCCATTGCCAGCTCATTGATAGGCTTTGTTGTTGTTTTAACCGTAAAAGCCAAGAAAACCACAATTCCTACTATAAAAAAATACAAGGAAGCGATTGTGTTGGACCGTTTCTTCCTCATTAAGGGAACTCATGCCGGCATCTGTCTGACATTAATGGGAATTCCTTATGGCATGTTGACCACTTTTATAGCCATTTACGGGAAAGAAATCGGTATGTATTCGGGCATGGGCATCTTTTTTACTTTGATGGCCATTGGACTGATTTTTTCGAGATTTTTTGCCGGCAGGATGGTGGATAGAGGTCATTTATTGAAAGTTATTACCGTTGGAACAATTGTTTGTACGGTTTCCATTTTTGTTTTGCCTGCATTGAAAGATTTGTTTCTTCTTCAGCAAAATTTTTCCATGATTTTGTTTTATGTGGTGGCCGTTTTTCTCGGTTTGGGTTATGGAATGCTATTTCCCGCTTACAATACTTTGTTTGTCAACTTGGCGCCTCACAATCGCCGGGCAACGGCAAGTTCCACATTCCTGACTACTTGGGACGTAGGAATAGGACTGGGTTTGATTATTGGAGGAAAACTTGGCGATACGCATGGCGGACTTTCGCTTTCGTTTTTAACTGGGGGATTGATTGCTTTTTCATCGCTGGTCTATTTTATAAAAATTACAGCCCCTCATTATAAGAAAAATACCATCATTACATGATGGATTTAAATTCCTGTTTTTTTATTATTCGCATATTCAAGGAATATAATGAAAGGCAATTCCCAATCAAAACTTACTCCTCAAGCGGCTGCTTAAAATAAAAAAGAAAGTATTTTTTGGAATACCTTCTTTCTTTTTAAAATAAATTTTATTTAATTATAAATTTGTTTTTCAACACATTATAAAATTTTTTCTATATATTTTTCTATTTTTTCCGGAGTTACGGTAGGTGCAAATCTTTTTACTGGATTGCCGTTTTTGTCGATGACAAATTTTGTGAAGTTCCATTTAATTTTACTTCCAAACAATCCACCTTTCAATTGCGATTTGAGATATTTAAAAATTGGGTGGGCGTTTTTTCCATTTACATCTACTTTTTCAAACATCGGGAAGGTTACGCCATAATTTACAACGCAAAATTCACTGATTTCGCTTGATGAACCCGGGTCCTGATGCGCAAACTGATTGCATGGAAAGCCCAAAATAACCAATCCTTTATCCTTGTATTTTTCATACATTTTTTCAAGCCCCTCAAATTGAGGTGTCAATCCACATTTACTTGCAGTGTTAACTACCAACACGGTTTTTCCTTTAAATTGCTGCATGGAAATATTCTCACCGTTGATTTTTTTTGCTTCGAAATCGTAAAAATTCATATTGTTTTTTTAGTTGATAAAATCTTTATTTGTATTGATAACAAAGTTGTTGCTTTTTTGTTTGCAAATCATTGTTGTCCGGTAAACATTTATAAAAATTAGTGAAAATCAATATAGAAAATGTCTTACTATAATATCGCCCCTAATGGGGCTTAGATTTTGTGGGTTGAATTTTTCTACCATAATTTCGCTGCAATGCAGCTTTCTCTTAAGTCCCATCGGGACGATATTATGGTAGTCAATAAGTTACAAATATCATTAGAGCTCCGTAGGAGCGACACTA
>Ga0116167_1001295_pt1 | contig 23042 bp, 23 predicted proteins | sample AD_JPNMR3_MetaG_FD_89794 | JGI IMG/M metagenome (GOLD analysis project Ga0116167, IMG submission 89794) | Active sludge microbial communities of municipal wastewater-treating anaerobic digesters from Japan - AD_JPNMR3_MetaG | ecosystem: Engineered > Bioreactor > Anaerobic > Digestate | place...
ATACTCGTTTTTTAATGTAATTTGTCCCGGTACAATATAAGCTATATCAAAACTGAACGGTAACTTTTCCGTCATTCTATTTTTATATGGTAGCCTACAAAAACCATCATCCGTAAATAATGAATACTTAGTATAACGTCTTTTATCTGGGAATAACGGCAAAATCAAATTACTTATATTATACAGTCCGTATTTATATAAATTCTTATCTAATTGATTTCCAATCTTAATTAATCCATTGTATCCATAATACCGTAAGAAAGATGTATCTTTTGTTAAAGCACTTTCTTTGTCATTTATAATCTCATCAGCAACCAAGCCCCATTCAGCAAATATACCTTTTAGTTCAATCGACTTACCACAATTTAATAAAATAATTGCACCAAAATCAGCATAATCTTTCCAATCCCAATCATTTAATTGATCTTCCACATTGCCATCATCATCATATCCTGTTGCCGTTTTAACTCCAAAACGGTGATTTAATCCACCGTAAAGCCTGTTTTTAAGGTCAAATACTGTGCGACCTAATCTGGTCAATCTATATCCATCAGTATCTGCTACATATAATGATGGTCTCTTCACATTGCGTGTAAGTCTATAAAATGCTACCGAATCTGGTCCAAGATTGCGCAAATCCCAATAGTTGTGTTTAAGATAATCCACATTTGCTTTGCTTAAAACTTGCGGTCTGTTATACTGACCAAATCCATCATCGTCTAAATCCAGATCATTAACCGCACTCCATAATATATCTGGCACATTTAAATCTGCTGACGGTGCCGAATAAACTCCATCTCCAAAATCCCAAACAAATCTATATCGCCATACACCTAACGGAACTTGTCTGCCAAACTCATCTTTAACATTTAATTCTTTAATACGTGGAGCATTCGTTGTCTTTGTAAACATGCGGTCTAATTCACGTAAAAATGTAAATCCAAGTTGTTTACCGGAAGCAATATAATATGGTATTTCATACTCTTCCCATATATAAACGTCTGATATTTGATCTTCTTTTACTGTGCCATCCTCATCCACCCATTTTTGTTTATCAAATTCCAAATCTCCAAGTAAATCATCTACCTCACTTGGGCTGTCAGCATTAGAAAAAATATGCGCATCTACTCCATCGTAAACTTTCCAAGCAGTCTGAATGACATCTGGATTGCCATTTATATTTTGCAACCTTTGTAAACTTGAAATCACAGCTTTTGATCTTCTAAAATTGCCTAATGCTTGCTGATAATGACTTGCCTTTGGATATGCATCCTGATCTGCAAATTTTCCTTCACATAAAAAATTAGATACTTTTTGAATAATCTTAGGCAACTTAAATTTATACAAAGCCATACCTTGTCTTACATTTGCATTCTCCTGTCCCGAATGATCACGTAAATCAATTCTTACAATATCTATATTGAACTCTTCCAAACAATTTGGTCTTATATGTAATGCATGTTGTTTCTGTTGATTGTTGCCCAATTCCTCATCTGGGATGTAACGATTGAATTCATCCTCGATTATCATGTCTCCGTTTATTTTATCGGAGACAATCATCTGATGCCTGTATTCTGTTGTTGAGATGTAATGACGTATCCAATGGTCTTCACGCCCGTTGTTAAACGTTGCATTGCTAATTGCATTTTGTGTATCTGGTGTAGCTTCTGGTAGTCTTCTGTTTGGTGCAAATAAACGTTTTTTGCTTTCATAACGTCCTTGTGGTCTCGTATCAACAGTCATATCAAAGTCGATTGCATCCGCCACATTTGCCACCAATTGATTGTTAGCTAACAATAAGTTCGCAAATCTGCCTGTTATCGGTGAGAATAAAAAAGTCATGTAATGGTTTTTTGTTTTCTCGCCCATTACATGATTGCGATATAACGGATCGTTATCTATTGCATTGACGGTATTCTCATTAAACATCTGGTCAGCGACAAGACTACGTATCGCATAAACCATCAACCTATCTGTATCTATTGCATCCCATCGCTCGCTTAATACAAGCTCTCCTATGCCAACTATACCATTGTTTTCGAAAAATCTTTCATTAGGTGGTAATTCGCCGAGAAACATCGGACGATGCTTCGAAAATAAACCATATATATATCCATTCCGAGTTACAAGTTTACCTACTTTTTCCATTCTGAAATTTAATATATCACGCGCTTGCGAATCCTTGATAAGTGTAGGAGCAATGGCTGCGTTTAGACCTTCAAATGCATTGATTTCAAATTTATTGTAACTCATCGGCTTACTCGCTCTTGACTATGTAATTTACCACTTTTTTTGCTAATTTCCAAACACTAACTGTATGGTGCGAACATATATGATGCGACACCCTCACGATAATATGTGGGCTTAGTTTCTATTGCCCTTTGTATTTCCGATTCAAAATTCTTTTGATATACAGCGTAATTTGCTGAACCTTTACTGCGTATAAAATCTGACAATGCATACTCTAAGAACGCTCTCTCGAATGGCTTTAATACGTCAGTTACAGAAGATGTTCTGAACATATTCATAAAATTAGGATCATACGGAAACCACGCTGTCCATTGTGGAGAGTTTTGCGATATAGCATGTATATCAGGATAATACCATAACCACAATTGATCTCCGTCAAATTCTGGATACGTAATTAGCTCACGTTGCCATATCGTGCACATTCTTACTTGACTACCTCTGCCATCATATGCGCTTCGTTTGTGTGGTATCCGCATTCCATAGTCTGTTGGAGTTTCAAGATAACCACGTTCCCATTTATCTTTGTTACGATTAAACTGCCCAAATTCCTGCAATAAAAAAATCTCTTCGGTAAATCTACCCTCGCCGTCATCTATCAGGTTTCTTACGTCCTTAATGAGTAATAGATCTTCAGGAACAATAAAAACGCTTTGTCCATTTACGTTTTGTCTGTTTAATACGACTGTTCGCTCGACATATAACGATTCCCGTTGAAAAATCTGCATACCTCGTGTAAACATACGCATGAAGGATAACTCTGTAACGTCTAATTTTTCAGTATAAACCTTCGCCTGATCTAAGAAATCGCTATATAATTCAGCAAAAGTGCTTGCCATTATGGTGCCTCCTGACTTGGTAATATCTCTATTGGCTGGTCTTTGCTAATCTTGTAGTTTGTCATTAACATGTTTTTATATTCGTTGAGTTCGGCTAACAATATATCTTTTATTTCTAAATATTCAACATCATTTAAACAATACAACACTGCCTGTTTAACAGCATATTCTTCCAAATCCGGGCTAAGAACTAATTCCTGTTCATCCCATTGGTCAAAATCTTGTAATGCAACGACAGCATATATTTCGACTGAAGCGTTCGATATATCAGTTGCACCAGCAGATAAATAGCAAATATTCCCGCCTGAACCTCTTACGTCGAACTGTTTTGTTTCTAATGCGTAAATCGGTCTATCGGATGTCGGCATATTAAAACAATGGCTCCTTACATTAAAGAATTCACGTTTATTAACTTTACGTGCTTCTCTGTAAACAAAACTATTTTGATCTTGCCTAACAAGCCATAACGTTGCTATATCTATATAATCGACCGGCAGAGGAAAACGCACAACGTTTATTTGAGTGTTTTGATAATATAAATGCGTATTCGAATCATCCTGATCCAAAGCAATGTTATTTAATTGAAAAACGTCTCTTCGTCCATACCTGCTCTCAAAAAGCCCAAGTGTTTCGACCTGAACATTACGACGCGCCTTGTTTATGTAATTTAAAATCAACGCATCGTTCAGCGTCCTTGTAATTCCAATGCGTTGCAATCTGAGCTTGACACTATCAATGTATTCTCTTACCGTCATGATAACCTCGACTGTAACTCACCAGCCTCAGCTGGCGCAGGAACAAGTGGCACTTCTGGTGCGACAAACGATGCGAGATGGCGCTTTTCTGCATGTCTGCTTGACAAATATTGCTGTATAAAGATTGATTTTTGCGCTGTAATTTGTTGTAAGTATTTTGGCTTTTGTGCCATTGGTAATATACGCGTTACGACTTTTTCTAATGCCAACAATAGCAACAACTCCTCAAATTCATATGGAATATTTAACATGCTGTTTGGATTAAATACGCGTACTGGAAACATATAACAATCTAATACACCACTCACATTTCCCTGCGTGGCATCGTCTGCATTCCAAAAATTGGTCGGATAAAGATATATTACATTCCCCCATATCATATAAACAGGATTGTCGTATGTACCCATATTCCAAAATTGCCTCATATCCCGATTAATAATCGAATACCATTCTCTAACATCAATCTTTCTCGCCTCTACATATGGTGGTTGCCCGTTTGCAGATAACAAAAGTCTAACAGGCTTAATAAAACGTGGGGATAAAAATTGCTGATTCGCAACAAGTATAGTAGTAAAGAATGCCCAATCTTTAATTGGATAAAAATTTATCATTATTTCTTCAAGTGCTTCATTTAGATAATAAGCAACTGTTAAATAGTCAATATTCTCCGCATTTCTATTTTCACCCAAACGCAATATTACTTCATCAAACAATTGCTGAACGGTGTATTTATTATATTGTATCATATCCCAAGACCTTGAATTGGTAATTTCTCGCCAGCTTTTGTATCAAACGATGCGCCGCGTTCCATTTCGCCAACATCAATATTGTTTGCTAATTCAGCTGCTAATAACACTACTTCCGGATGATACTCTTCCGGTAAACTCAAACCGACTGGTGGTCCACCATTAGATGCCAATCCATTTACTTGATAATCATATAATGGAGGCACCTGTATATACAACACATTGCATGTCGCATTACCTTGCGGATCTGAAAACAATACTTGCGTTACATAATTACCATTTACATCCTGCGTTTTGTAATACGTCCAATAAACACTGCGTGGCATTGGAGTATTGTAAATTACACCGGGACTGTTGTAATTTATGAATACATCGTATGTTAGATATTCAGCTACCCAACTAAAAGCATCTTCGTCGCCATTGACTAAAACACGAGCAGCACGAGGATACAACAACTGTGCTGTTAAAATCCCGTCATTTGGCAAATTTGTATCATATACATACAGCGGTCTCAATGCACGCTCGTCATCGAGACCGTGATACCTGTCTATTAGTGTCATCTGTGCTTGATTAATTAGACTGTTAATCATTGGATATGTAAAATACCACAATAACCCATCATCTAACAACATACGCACAGAATGTAATACTTCGGCTGCCGTCATTTTAACAAGTCAAATATTTTGCTAACCCAAGACTTATCCTCTGATTTTTTGCGTTTGCGTTTACGTTCTGGCTCTTCGCTAAACTCGTCCATATCCTCCTCTAAGTCCTCCACTGGCTCTATTTCTGGTGGAGATTGTTCGTCGTTGTCTTCTTGCTCGGCATCTTCCTTTTTTAAGCGTTTTTTAATGCGTTTGCCAGTACTGGATTTTGCGATATCTGCTTCAGCATCATCCGCAAACGGCGAAAGACCAACCGAATTATTTCGCTCTATTAGGTCTTTGAAATCTCTGACAATATCATCAAACTCTTTGTCTCTCTCTGTGTCAGCTTCAAGCAAATCGTCCTTTGGCTCGACAGTTTCCTCGTCTTTGCTGTCTGGCTCTGCCTGCTTTGGTTTTACAAACTTCTTGTAATATATCGCATCAACTCTGATGCCTCTTGGTTTCTTTTTCATTTAACTCTCCTGCTGTTTTAATAACGAATCCATAATTGCTTTTGCAATATCTAAATCTTTTAATAAACTCACTAACCTTTTAGGAAATATGCTATAATAACTAAATATATGCTTCATAAATTTAAAATCACGTTGTGTTTGTATTTCCTTAAATCCAAGCAATACTGCTGCGTGCGTTGCAATAATATCTGTATATATATACATATCAAAATCCTGAACATTAAAATCCGGACGATTAATGTTATCCCCCAAAGATGTCAAACCAATATATGAAGGCGTCCTAAAATAATTTAATATAACACCTGTATTCGTATCATTGCCTAATATACCACGATATTGATTGCCCACTATAAATACACCTGCAACATTAGAATTTCTAAATACCTCCGCTGTCGCACCTTGATACACACGTGCTACAACCTGAAACTGATCAGTTCCAACCATTGCTGAAACATAATGCAAATAGTTGTTTGGTAATGGTATCCATCCTGTAGCAGGCGGTGTTACAAAACCTGTTGTAACATTCAAACCAGCCAACAAATAACTCAATCCAAGTCTGAGAGATGCATTCACAAATATTGCCTGCGCATTATTTAAAGCTAACGCAATCTCCATATCGCTCCAGAACAAACCCTGATCCGCTGGAGATTGCGTATCTCTTAAAATTAGACGAACTCTATTTGCAAGCACATCCCCATTCATTCTACATCACCGGTGGCTGTGGCATAAAAGTTCCCCCACCTCCATCCTGAGCATCCGGTTGTCCTCCATCCGCTCCCGGTGGCATACCCGGTGGCATACCCGGTGGTATACCCGGTGGTATGCCTTGACCACCTCCACCCTGAGCATCTGGTTGTCCTCCACCCGCTCCCGGTGGCATACCCGGTGGTTGCGATGGACCAAGTGCAGCCGCGCTCCCGCTCAATATATTCATTAAATCAGCTGGTGCCTGAATTGTCGGTGATGCCTGTTGTTGCATGGATTGATCCATCACTTTCATTTTATTTTCCAAAATACGTTGCTGCAAATCAATCTTTGCTACCAGATCCATAAGTGCCTGTTTGCTGGTTTCAATTTGCTGTTGTAGCAACATTTGCGACATCAATCCTTGCGACAACTCTTTTTCTTTTTGATTTTGTCGCACCGTTACAACAGCACGATTGTATTCTTCACTACGTTTGTTTTTGGCTACATCTTTTGTTGCCGAGACATCTTTTCGTGTCTTAGTAACCATATGTTACTCCTTACTCGTATTCTTCTGGATCTCTGGTTATATATTTTTTATCGTTTTCAAATTTCTGCTTAATGTGTTGCGGGAAATCATTCTCAAATAATTCGATATTGTATGCCGGATGATCTCGTAAGTATTCGATACATTTATCAACATTTGTTCGAAATATGTTGTTTTTAAACTGTACGTATTCATTCTCTGTGATAAAAAACATTGCTTCTTTTTTCAAAGATAAAAATACAACCTGTTTCTTATCACCCTCCATCCATTCAGCTATATGCTTGCGAAGAATACCTGGTCGTCGCGAATCGACCTGCTTCACGACGACCTCGATATTTTTATCTGTTTGTCTTACACTTTCAATCTCTGTTAATTTAGCCATTTGTTATTCCTTTATGATTTGCGAACATATCCAACACCATTTTCATCAAGTGTATTACGTGGCTCGTAACCACCTTTATCCCAGCTATGGTACCCAGTAACTTCATCGCCAACAAGTAAATGTTGTAGTTTAAACGCTTCTTCCCTCATATCGTTGTAATCATTCGTTTCGAATGTTAATGCTATTTTACCGGTACCACTAAGTTTTGTTTTATCTTCTACAAATACTTTTTGGCTTGCAACGTACTTTTTGCCATTGTAAGTTACCTCGCCCTGAACGACCTCATACCATCTGTTATCCGTTATTTGGTCGGAGTTTGTTTCTAAGATTGGTGCTTCGACAAACAATACACCTAAACCATATTTCGCATCTCCTGTAAGGTCAGGAAATACCTCTTGCAGATCCGTTGTATCTATCGTCTTGCCACTGCCTAATTCCAATACGCCTTGTGTAAAACGATATTTGGATTTCCCCTTTTTTGTGTATAAAGCCAAGTTGGCATGTTTTGATGCGTATCTCATTTTATACCTCTTATATAGTTCTTAACAATGCATTTGCTTGTTCGATATGCCATGCGATAGTCCCTTGCCATTCGACCATCAATTTAACATCACGATCGTCTGGCGAGCTATACATTTTAGTTGTGAAATCTTTCACAATACGTTGTTCCATTTCTGCTGGATCGATAACAAAGCACCAGTTTTCAAGTGCTGTGTTTTGCTGTAATAATTCACTACGTACAAGTTTAATTTCAAACCCACCCGGTAATACGTATGTATCTAAATCTAATCCAGCTTTTTTATCGCTTGGCGCTGCTCCATCCATGCGTCTGAAATTACCAAACGCATCATTGAACCTCATTAAGAAACGCCCTCCACATATACCGATTTTCTTTTGCCCATTCGGGTTGTAGCGGAATGCCATATCAAAACAGAAATTCTTAAACAACGCCTCAAAATCATCCGTCGAATCTGGATTATAATAAGCTACATTAGTTTGTATCGCATTGTATAATCCACGCATGTGTCGTTTTGGTCTTCCCGGAATTGTGCCATCAAATGCTCTCTCGTCCCACATCATCGAGTGTTCGACGCTCAACTTAAATTCTCTAATCATCTCGTTTTGCTGGAAATTCCAATCTGGTGTAGTTCCCTTCGTTGCAATGAATGTTTTTTGATCCTCTGTCATTTGTAAAACAGCTTCTTTGTGCTCCACAAAGTTACAGTCATAGTAGTAATCGCGCTGTAACGGCATTGCCTCGATGCGTTGCGATTCGTAAATCGTTCTACCGAGAAATATTACATCACCAGTGCTGAATGCTGTAAATGGCACAGGTTCGATTGTTCTAACAATTACACATCCAGCTTCACAGGTTCTTGAAACGCCTGTTCCAACGTTTGTTAATGTTGATGGTAACTCATATACAGATTGATTATCCACACTTCGTGTCATCGAAGCATCTGGCGTCATCACAACTTCTACCACTTGACCTGTTGGAACAATAAAGAATTTATCCTGCGGATAATATGGCATTGTGCTCTTGACATCTGGACGCGATGGCTGTGTGAGACGCAATTTTGCAAAACGAGCCCATTGTCCAGTTCCAACAACTACCTCATTACAAAAGTCAAAATGATTGAAAACGTCGTATTGTATTGTTTGCACTTTATGGCTTTTTGGCTTTGCACCACGTCCCATGTACTGTCCTAATGTAATAAGTGGCGTTGCGTTTGGTTCGAGAACACGTATCTTTTGCGAAAAATCTTCTTCTAATGCTCTCGGATTGATTGTTGTCGAAGTTCTTACTCCGGGTCTTATAATGTTTCTATACATGTTTTACTCCATTTAATATTACAAATCCATTAATCTCTTTAATCTTTCACTTTTCGACAACCCGTCTATAACCTCACGTGTCGATTGCTGACCTTTAACTGTTCGTCCGGTTGGCTGTATTTTTGGTAGAAGTTGCTGTTTTACTAATTGTTTTGTGCTGCCACTTCGTCTTTGTTTATGACCTAATGATGCGGATAGCACAATTCTCGCTTGCTCTGGTGTCATTATTACAGATTTAAAATCTACCCCGGGATATAATGTTTTTAAGTTCTTCGCTATCGCTTTTATGTCTTCTTGCGTGAGTTCATCTCCACTCATGCCAAGTTCGTTTAAAGCATTTTCAAGCGCATTGTTATTTACATTGTAAATATAAGCCATTCTTGATTGCTGTTCGATCTGTTGTTGTTTATTCAACAACTCCTGTACTTTCGGACCAAGCTCGCTAAGTATTTTTTTAAGAGCTCTGTCGGCTTCTTTTTTAGCGTAATAGCGAACTTCTTCTTCGTATGTTTCAAATTCTGGTGGCTGTTCATCGTCGTCATCCTCCGTTTGATGCTGCATGCCTTGATTTGCATAATAATTACGTATAATATCATGCAGTTCTGGATGTCGTTGCAAGAACAATCCATCAACAATTTGGTCGGTAGTGTAACCATAGCTACGATAGGTCATTATATCTCGCAACTCATCATCTTTGCCAAGTAGATCTATAATCGGTTTATATCGCGACAGATCTTCTTGTTCGTCTTCTTGTTCTTGTTCTTCCTCTACATTTTCTTCTTCCTCGTATTCTTCTGCATACTCATGCTCCTCTTCGTATTCTACATTTTCATCTGATGCAACGTCTTCTTGCATTTCATTTTCGAACAATGTTTCTTCTTGTTCGATACCATACTCTAAATTCATAATCCTTCCTCTTGATAATACATAATATAATTAATACTTTTTACATTTGCAAGTTAAAATTTTGTTGGTCTTGGCTTCCGTTTTGTTGTGATAATTGCATAAGGAGAGCGTCCTTCATTTGCTCCTCTTGTGCTTTCTGCTGCATTTTTTGTAAATTCTTCATTTTTGTTTGCACCTCTTTTGCTTGACGCTTGATGTCTTCGCTTGCTGCAGCAAGTTGTTCACCGAGACGCTTAGCATCTTTCATTGTTTGTTTTTTGAGTTCTCGTTCTACTTGCAGAGCGAGTTTTTGTTCTTCGGCATCTTTCGCTTTCATCTCCATGTATTTTGTGTAGAATGTTAATTGTTGTCTGATTTCGTTTTTCTTTGTTTCTGGAATAGACGAATATTCAAGTAGTATAGACATCGTAATTTCTGGTGGCAACTGCATCAAATTAGACAATTGTAGCATTTGTTGGAAATAGCGTTCACGCATTGTTTCCGATTTGATTGCTTCATCGATTATTATATCGACTTTTGCATCTTCGAGCGTATCTAATAATTCATTTTTTAAATTTACATATTGCACATCTTTGTCGTCTCCTATAATTCTGATAATTTGTCGTGGCGTCATAAAGTTTTTGATATACCAAACAATACGCTCTGTAAGTTTTAATCTCCAAAAACGTAATGCATCGAACAATGGTAATTTCGCAACACCGCCTTGTTCAGCCCTTGCTATAACAGCACGTCCACTTTCCGCAGCACTTTCTGTTAATCCAAGTGAGTTGCGACCACCTGCGTAATCCTGCATACGTCCAATGCCAAACTCTATATTTTGGAATATCTGTGGATTTACAGGATTGTTAGGTATTGAGTTAATTGCACCATGTGTCATCACAGGTATAACAGGAACCGTCTTCGATATTTCACGTCTAACAGCCTCCACATCCCAACCGCGTCTCAACAATGATTCCATTACCGTAACAACGTTTTTGTGTGAAGCACCTAAGATGTAATCCCATTGACTAAATGAACGATTTATTAAGATTTGTGGATAGATAAGCGCTTCAACAAACGACTGAAACTCGCCGTGAGAAAAATTGGGGAAATACGCAACGAACGGGAAGTCTGGTAAAATCGTTATCTCGTTAATAACCAACAAGTCTCCAACTACAACAGCTTGCTTTATTTGATCCTGTTCTGCTGTCCCTATAAAAACTTTATGGGTACCATCATCGTTGATTATAGATATTCCTTCTTCGCTATATGCCTCAACCAATCCATCTAAGTAATCCTCAGCCTCTTTACGCGTATTGAATTTCTGTATGTCTCCACGAATATCATCTATCACGTAATATTTGTAAACTTTAACTCTTTCATAATGAATTATTTCCTCAACAATTTCTCTATCATGGCTGTTATATGGATTTGTCTTTCCGTAAACACGTTCTTGGTGATATGTCGGATAATTTGCATAAGCCGGATACGTTTCTGCGACAGGATGCAAATCATCAATCTCTTTTTCTATCCAAGAGTATTTTTCCTTAGCTTCGGCTTTTGTTATATATGAACGACGCGCCATCCATCTGGCATCGCTCAAATCTCTCTTTTTCGCATTTAGATCGTAATAGACTTCGTTATATGGAACCACTTCAATCTTTGGATAGCCATACATTACGTCTTCATTACTCCAGTATACGCAAGCCCATCCAACATTACCAATAATACCATCTTTAAACACTTCCGTTTCTATGTAGTCTAAATCATTTACTTGCGAGACCCATTTAATCAAATGTGTCAATAATTCAGCTGCTTGTTGATCTCCCGGTTCGCGTCCAACTGCTTTAACATCTAATCGTGTTTGCATTTGCACACCAACCAGATGATCAACTTTATGTTTTATTTCGTTTAATACATATGGAATGCGTTTCTGTCTTTCGTGCGCTTCAATTTCTTCTTCACTCCATTGACGACCATAATAGAAATCGTAATTTCTTCTTGCTGCTGCATTTATATCGTCAAACACATTTTTAACTTGTTCTATATCGTTTCGCACAGCCGATATAACATCGTTATCATCTTCGTGTTTTAATAATTCAAGCTGCACAACAGGTTCTATTTTAAACATAAGACCACCGTTAATATTCTGCGTAATTAAACATATCTACCCACTCTTTATGCGTAATTCTTTCTCCTCTTTGTGTTATTTGTTTCACATGATAGACAACAGGCTCATCATGATCTACAACAGGATAACCAAAACCACTAACAACGGCATAACGCAATGCATCCGCATAGTCGTCTTCCATTCTTGTATCTAAATCTTCTTTTGCTCCTTTTCCGTATGATGTGTACTTCAGTGCTGGCAATGTGGTAATCAATCCGGGACATACATCAAATATTTTCATTTTATCTGCCATCCACGCCTTTAATATACGCCAACCACTAACTCTGTCGTTTATTGCACGCACCACAGGTATTCCTGCTTCGAGCATCATCATCGCCGGCGATCTGTCGTCGTCGTATTTTCTCTGGTTACCCCAAGCAGACGGATCTAAAAACACAATAACGTTGTCATCATCTTTAAGCAAATCTCTCATGTCATATATGTACTGCATAATAGATCCAACGGCAGAATATTCCTTGTACACAAATAGTTCCTGCGTTTCTGGATTTTGCGCCACCCATACTGCTACTGTTGGATGTTTTTCGGTAAAGCCTATATCCATACCCACCGCGCGATTCCAATCTTTCGGAATCTCAAATGGTGCTATAACATTCTTTTCAACCGAGAACTCCGCAAAGAACATTCCTTCAAACACATCCCAATTACCGTTATACCAAGCTTCGAATAAATGCTCTGGCAATGATTTCAGATTGTTTACATACTCTTCACCGATATATTTATTGTCAGAAACATGGCTTTGGATAAACACAAATTTATCTTTGATTGCAAGTTCACCTTCTGTCCATTGGTTATAGTCTGGGCGTATAAATCGTGTTTTGAAATACCTATCGGAAACTCCACCCGGATTGCCTGTCATCAATACTGTTGGTATAAAATTTTTTTGTATAACGTTCCGACGTAACGAACCGTATAATTTAAATAATACGCTTTCTGTAAAATTTGGCGCTTCGTCTATAATAAGGAGTTGATATTCTACACCTTGAACTTTCTTTGTGTCGTTTTCATTTTCAATAGCCTTAAAGATAATACGAGAACCGTTATCAAAAACTGCTACCTTATCTACAACTCTGTATCTATATTTGAATATATGTTCTGGATATTTTTGCGTTAGTGGCACGACAAAATTCTCTAACAACTCCGGCATTGTGTGCCTTACTATCATTATGCGAAGTCCCGGATAACGTTTTGCAGATAACACTGCTACAGCTAAAGCAAGATGCGTTTTACCGCCACCACGACTTCCACCAAAGAATATTCTATAACCACGTCCTATATACTTTGCAGCTTGTAATTGTTTTTCTTGTAACTTGATGTAATCACTCAACTTCATTAATTACATCCCCAAGATCATCTATCAATTCATCTTGCTTAACCATTGAACTCTTGCGTGCTAAGAGATATTTTTGCATACCGACGATTGAATTGAATGCCTTTATCGTTAAACTTGGATCTTCGTTTGATTTAATTAAGTTACGTAACGACACAAGACTTTCTCCGATTATAATATCTCCAGCCATCATTAAATCATCCACCGTTATGTTTTCTGGTAACGGTAACGCAAGATTCTTATCGATATGCTTAGATAGATCACTCATAATGTAAAGATAATGATTAATTTTGAATTTTACAAATATTTTTATATATTGCTCCATGATTTTATGTTTTTAACGATTAAAGGTAACATATGGACATCTCGAATAAGCTACATTGGAATTGGAAACAACTTGTTACAATTCAAGATGCAATTACAATATTAAAAACATTATCTCCTTTTACGGAACACTTAGAAGACTTTATCAAATACAAACCTTCACCTAAAAGTAGAAGACGTAAATTTTTAAACTTCTATCAAATATCAAAGTTAATATCCGCTCTTTTTACATTACGAATATATTTAATGGTGCATCATGGCAAGGGATGGACAATTGTAAATAAAAACGAATACAATACACCAATAGATAGCGAACATACGTTATCCGTTTGGCACAACGAATTATTAGATTTTGTAGCAATACCGGTAATGTTACATCGCCTAATAACAAGCGATGAATACCAGCAACTACTACAACGTGCAGACTATGTTAGACTAAAATTATATCCATATGATGGGGAATGGGTGGAGGTGGATAACAAAACACCATATTTGAGATTTTTGCAGACAATTAAGGGTAAACTTTACATACGTCGCAGCAAAAAACAACCTAAACATATAGTAGAAGATTTTACCAATTTAATTAAATCATTTGGATTTCGAGTGGGCAAACGTGGCGATACCTTGTACTTTCATTCGTTTGTCAAAGTTCCACGTCAAAAAAGAATGGCGTCTCTTTGACGCCATTCTTTTAGAAGTCTGCATCTGCATCGTAGTGCAGGTTCTTGAATGTTGTTGTCTCTTTATCGTAATACAGTCGCACCGAGCCTGTTGCACCGTTACGTTGCTTTGCTATAATCACTTCGCAAGTGTTTGCCGTTGATTTTCCGTCTTCGTAATGCTGTATATCGTAATATTCAGGGCGATACAGAAGCATTATAATATCGCTGTCTTGTTCTATGCTGTTGTGGGCTACAAAATGATTGGCTATAAAGTTATGGTATCTTGGAACCTCTATATCGAATACTTCTGCGTATCCGCTATCGTTGATGGATTTAATTGGCACAAAAATAAAGTGAGATGAATTCGTTGTCGCAAATTGAGGGTCTGCAAAATGTTCGCTTTCTATGTTGTTGTATATGCGATTAAGTTGTTCTTGCATTTTTTCATCGCTGATTGTAAATGTTTCTATAAAATTTCTGATTGACGACTTATCGGTAATATACAGCGTAAACACAAGCGAGTTAATTTTACGTTGCTCTAATTCTGCATAAACTCCAAACTGCAAGAGGAAGGATGATACACATACTGCAACATTCCTGTCTTTGAATTCCATTTTTATAAATACTGATGGCTGTTCATCAAACAGTCCACGTCCAACATCGCCGCATACTTCAAACACTGTTTCTATGAACTTCTTCTTTTTACTTAATTCCATTGTATGGAATTCAAGTGGAATGCGAATAAATTTAAGTTTGTCGATAATACGATAACGTCTCAAAATATAATCCCAAGCATTCAATTTTTCTATTGTTGAAGCTGCTTTATAGAAATCCGATGGTAAATCGTATGTTGTCTTTGTGTTATACTTAGCCATATAAGCTGCGAGCAAAACTATATCATTGTCCGAAATATCTGTTTCTATTATTGGTTGCTGTGTGTTGAGTAACACGTAGTCAGATATAGAAAGTTGGTCTAATCTTTTCCATCCATTTACAGTATAAAAACGATGATTTGCTGTTGCCTTGATTTCTGAACCGTTATGCAGTGTAATCTTATACACTTTTTTTGTTCCTGTTGAAAAACACTTTTTATAGTTTTGCGCAACGTCAGAAAAACCATCATCCGTTATGTTGCAGCACTTTATTGTTACATCTTCTGTATCACATAATGATTTGATTGGCTTACATCCCTTGTGTGTTAATATCAACGTATCTGCTGATAGACAACCACTTTCGCGTAGATCTGATAATTGCGGACGTTTATTTGGACGGTGTTCCACTTCGCGATTTAATTGTGCCATAATTATAGCTGGCAGTTTATATTCACGTGCGATATTTTTAACACCGAGACTAAGTTCAGCTATTTCACGTTCACGTGTTTGTGCCTTATTTGCTTTCATTAATTGAAGATAATCAACAATAATCATATTTACTCCATATTTTTGCATATAATGTCTTGTTTTAACTTTTAATGTTGCAAGATCAATTCCTTCTTTGTCATCAATAATAATATTACATTGCGCTGGTATTTGTTCTAATGCTGTCGTTACTTTTGCTAATTCTTCGTCTGTAAGGTATCCGTTAATGATTTTGCTTAACTGTATTCCGGTTCGGTTTGCAACAAGACGCATGAGAATGGTCTCCTTATCCATTTCAAGCGAAAAGAATGCCACGTTATGCTTGCGTGCTGCGTTCATTGCCAAAGACAATCCAAACGAAGTCTTTCCCATACCGGGTCGTCCTGCAAGCGTTATTAACTGTCCAGCTTTCAAACCTCCCGTGATACGATCTAAATCCGCAAATCCGGTTGGGATGCCATAGTATTCTCCAATACGTGCGTAATGAACCGCGCGTTCTATAATCTCTCGTGTTGTCTTTGCGATTGATTTTGTATCTACATCATTGTCAGAAATAACATTGCGCAATACGTTTGATGTATGGGCATGCAAGGCGCTAATTATATCAAAACCACTTTTATTTGCATCGTTATGCAATTGTTGTGTAAATAGGTAAATTTGTCTTTTTATAAAATAATCTTTGACTTTTATTGCTATTGATGCTGCATCGTCTTCAATGTATGTTCTGCCTATGTTTTCAAACAGCTGTTTCAGCACTTTTTCTGATGCAATATTTTTCTTTACTTCCTCGTAAACTGTTATGTGATTAACCGGGATGCCGTCTAAATATAACTTTTTTATAACGTTAAAGACGTTCTGATGTTGTGCGTTGTAAAAATACGTTTCTTCACCATCTAAAACAGTCAAGACAGCTTCTACATTAGAATATCCGCCGTTAATCATCAAATACAGCAGTGCCCTTTCGAGGACATACGAGTACATCTGTATACTCGTCATTTATTGCTCCCGTTTGAGAACACTCACATACAACCATTCTGGTTCCGCATCTGAACTTACAAATACAAGATGTGCGTGATTTCGTGTTTTCCCTATGATAAAGGAATTATTTATCGTGCTACTTCGTATAGACTTTGCGATACTAATAAAATGAAAAGGATTAATACATATGCGTTCTTTTGTTGTTTCTACTTCGTTCATTATTGTAGCTTCTGCCATAACCTCTTCGGAAGAACCAACGGACAACAATTTTGTATCGAACTGATGAATATCAAAGATAAGTTTTGCTGCAGCTCGTTCTGCCTCTTTCTGTATACTACCCGGCGAATACATATTAAACACTTTGTTCATACTATCGATTTTTTCTGTGATGTTATGTGCGTCATATTGTGCTTTCCATATGATTTCGTCTGGTAGTAATGGTTTGTAGTTAGGGAACTTGTCTGCTATACCAAAAAACTCAATGGTAATATTCTCCGATTGTGCCACAACTTTTCTTACTGCATTCTCATTATCTTTAACAAAATACATCGCAATTTCATCCCCAAGAGACATCAGAACATCTATGGCTACTTCTGGTATGTTTAAATTTAGTTCGTCTTCATATTTAACTTTTGATTCATATGTTGCTAATCTAAAAGAGTCTGTTGCACAGAATTTTATTACACCATCCTTGATTTCCATGTTTACGCACTGCATACTAAGACGAAATTGATCTTTCGACAGAAACGGCTTCAATCGCTTTAATATATTCCGTAGTTCACCATTCCGGAATACCAACGGCTTTGTGTTTTCCGGCACGTGTATCGATGGCTCCTCGAATTCAGATGGGTCAAGCGAATGCAGCTTGAAGCTAACACCATCGAGTGTTACGGATACAACCTTTGACGATTCATCAAAGGCATCAATCGTAAACAACTTTGCTTTTGCTCCATTTACTAACGGAGATAAAATATTCACATCAAAAGCAAGCACAAGCTTACAACCACTCGGTTGAATTTCGCATGAATAGATCTGCGTCATTAGATCCGCATCAAAGACCTTAACCGATAAGGTGTCGTTATCAATCGACAAATACAACGGAGTGGCGCGCACTTTATTCGCCATTTTGCTCCCATTTTTAACAGCTTCCTTTAAAATACTTAAATCAAATTGCACTAACATAATTTACCTCTTTTCATAAATTAAACAATATATTAATACCAGATATGCAATCATATCGGTAAATTTTTCCTTAATCAAATCGTGGCTGTTTGAAACTTTTTCATTGTTATCGATGAAGATTTTTTTCATCAAGTCCACGATAGAAGTGTAATGTTTTGTTGCGTATAACCATGCAACGAGTTCTGGTTCATATCCTGTTAAGAATGATGCGTCTTTAAAGTTTGACAGTGCGTCTTCTTCTGATGCGTATTCTTTGTTTTTATGGTCAAACATTTTAGATTCGACAATATCCATCAATGTGCGATAATGCTTTTTAACTTCTTGCAATTTCATATGTTTGCTCCAATGTGTTCAACATTGTTTTTACTTCATTAACTTGGAGATTGGTGAGTAGTTTAAAGCGTGTTTTTTCAATGTAGTCCTCAACTGCTTGCTGTGTTTTGGGGGTTAGAAGCAGAGTTTCGGCGAATTTACGTCCGACTGAGGCGCCACACATGTTTAGCACTTCACCAATCTCCTCGTATGTATATTGAAATCTTCTTGCTGCGTAATAGAATGCGTTTAAATCTTCGAATGTTTCTTTTAGTATTTTCAACGGTGGGATAACGTGGTATTTGTGTATATCGCTCAGATTACGCATTAGGTAAGTGATTCTACCTTGTTTGCATTCGAAGAATTTTGCTATTTCGAATGGTCGTATTCCGTTACAAAGTGCGTTAGATAGCAACAATCCGTATTTGTTTTTTTCTGTTGTACGTTGTATTCGTGGCTTTAATTGCTTATCGACGTTAAAAATTTTACACAGGAATTCAAGTATAACGAACTTATCTTCAAGCGTTTTCGGAATAAATTTAACAAACATTCCATTTTGCATAAATCCTTGCCTGTGTTTAATTTCCTCATACGCAACAGACAAGCAGTGCGTTAGCGTGGTGTTATACATCTTCGCCAGAATACATAGCGTAACCGTAACATCTCCGATCGCATCTACAATAGCGTCGAAGTCATCCAACTCAATAGCTTCCTTTAATTCTTCAATTTCTTCAAGTGTTTTTGAGAATTGTTTTCGCGGATTCGATTGTGCAAAAATGTTTCTGGCTTCAGCCCAATCGATTACTTTCTTTTCGAGCAACTCTCTGTTTTTTAACATACTTTCTCCTTGATTTAAAGTTACAATAATACAAAACAGTTGTAATAAACTCGTCTGGAATGTAAGTCGTTCCTTGAAGAACAATAAGCGGAACAACCCCAAGAGCACCAAGACGTAAAATCCGCGACCTGTGAATTCTATACAACACAGAAACATCGTGAAGTTTCGTGAGACCTTGTGTCAAATGGTTATTTAATTTACGTTTCCTCATTGTTCCCCCAAAACACACAACAAAAATAAAACGTTTTTTTTTCTTTTCAAAATGTTTTTTCGTTTATGAACGTTTTTTAATTAAAAAACAAAAAACGCACATAAATCGATTTTAAGGCGTGTTTTTTTTCAAGGGGTAGTTTTATATAGGTTCGGGTATAAAAATTCAATAGCGGGCAAATGTGTGCGAAATTTGGGTATTTTAAATTTGGTTTTGATTTGGCATTTTACATAGGGCAAATTTTTGGTTATTTTTTAAAACGACGTTTCTTTTTCTTTTTTCTTTTCTTTTATATATTTTCTTTTCTTTTTTCTTTTTCTTTATTAAAGCAAGCATCATAAAGCTTGAATATATTTCCTTCTGTTTGTATTTAGGTATTTAAGAAAAGAAAAAAAGAAAATAAACAAAGAAAAAAAGAAAAGAAAGTAACCTGAAACAAAAACACGAATTCTTAAATCGAACTTTTCTTTTTTCTTTTCTTTTTCTTTTTATATATTTTTCTTTTTCTTTTCTTTTTTCTTTATTAAAGCTTCTTCTTACTTAAAAGCTTGAATTACAGGATTACACATACAGTGAATTAAACACATACAGTGAATAATATTACCTTCTGCTTGTATTCAGGTATTAGTACATAAAGAAAGAAAAAAAGAAAAAATAAATAAAAAAGAAAAAAAGAAAGAAAAGCACAAAACCTTAACACAGCAAAAAGACATGTTTTCAAACATACGCCTTTTTTTCTTTTTTTCACCTATAAACAATCTTTGTTAAATGAACAACGTAAGTGTTAATGAAACCAATAAATTACGTGTTTTACTTAACAAAAGACCTAAATAGAAGCAGAAGCGATAACTTCAAGCAAAGCAACGAATTAAGAAAAACAATTAAGAATTAGGATTAAACCTGCAATCCAAACCTCGCATACACTATGCCTAAATACCGTATCAAGCGATGTCGCTAACCTGTAATAAAAACAAAGAGTTATAAATAACACTTGATAAAAGAAAGTTTGTTAAGTGGAACGACCTAAATCTAACGAAAACAGATACTTACAAACTTTACTTAATAAAGAAAATGAACTTCTTTCTTGTATTAAAAAAAAAGAACCTAATAAAAAAAACACATACACTTAGACAGCAAGAGATGTTTGAAAGCTTCGCGTAAAGCAACGTTGTGCTAATAGGCAACCACAAAAAAGGGGGGGCGGAGACGTGCGGAGACAACAACAAAATCCGTGCCGAATTTCACGATTATCGACACGGATGGATGTGAAAGTTTTCAACTTTTTAATGTGTTCGTATTCTTAAAACACTCCGTCTTTGAGTAGCTTGTTGGATGTGGTTTTTCGCTCTGTTTGTTTAATAATTCGCATGCTTGTTACTTGTTGAAAAGCTCCACATGAATATGTTGGAGATGTAGGAAAATTGTGATAATTACACATTAGCTTCCCGTTAAAATGAATACACGTTGCACATTTCTTCTTCATTGTTAATTCAAATGTATGTTAAACATCATACCATTCGTTATCAAATATAATAACACATCTAATAAATCAGAGGCATCCATGTCATCTTCCGTATTTAACTCCTTGTCTATTATACGACCCTTCGTAGCATCAACCCCATTTACGCGAATGCTTATATCCATTCCCTCGCCATCACCAATAGCACGTATGTTGATCTTACACATATTAACTCCTTTGTATTTTGTATTCAATCCCTAAATGACCTAAAATGTTATCTATTGAACCACCATCACGTACGTAATCACACACATCGTAACCACCACCCATACCCCAATTAATACAACCAACTACACGACAATAATCCCCTATAATTTTATACGTCCTCTCCATACCACGATGACCAGCATCATCATCATCATACATCAAAAACACCTCCTTCCCACCAAACATCCACCCCCAATCCTTGCTGAACCCCATCGCACCACCACTGCTCGTTACAGCACGATAACCAGCACTGCGTAAAGCTAAACAATCTAACTCACCCTCACAAATTATTACACCCCTGCCACCTAATAAACCATCCGTAGGATATAATAACCTCCCCCCACTCCCATCTATACGAACCTTCCGACCATCACGATAACGTATCCTCTTCCACCTCACCATCCTGCCATAACCACACATGTAATCTATCACTACTACCCAATCACCTCTATCCCTGTATACATAACCACCATGCCTACTGAAAATATCCCTCCCTATACCCCTCCTCCCCAACTCATCCCACCAACTACCTACACGCCCCAACCACCCACGATCCAATTCCCTCTCTACCCCAGCAACTCCTACACGACCAACACACTCACCCCTTACACCACAACCAACCATCCTCTCAAACTTCTCAAAATTACCACCCTCACCTAACCCAAAATCATACCATAACCCACTATCCAAATCTATTACTAAACTCGGATGATCATCACCAACCCTTAATACACTCTTTACCCTTACCCTCCCACTGTGACCTACTATGCCATCTATATACCGACCGTATAACTCTGCAAACACACCAGCCCCCCAAAATAAATAATAATACGCAAAATAACTACTTTACCCCAATTTTCCAACTAATTATAAGTTTGTGAACTTTTTTTAATTAAATTCCAAAATCCCTGAAATTGTTCGAACAGATACCCACGCACGTGGGGGAGACAAATGTGAAGCGCCCCATCGATGTTAAATTGTGCGAGGCGTTTGTTCGGTTGAAAAAATAAACTTAAAACGGTCGTTAAAGTTTTTAATTTTGTTTTTAATTTTGTTTTTAAAAGTAAAAAGCAAAATAAACTTTCTTTTACTTTCGAAGTAGAAAGCAAAAGAAACTTTGTATTTTTTAGTTTCTACTAACATTTTTATTATGAGAAGCTAACTTCAAGATTAGTCGAAGCTAACATTCTTATTAGGAATATCTAACTTTATGATTAGTTATTGCTAACATTATAATTAGTCGTAGCTAACTTTATGATTAGTTGTAACAAACTTTATGATTAGTTGTAGCTAACATTAGGATTAGTTATTGCTAACATTCTTATTAAACAAAGCTAACTTTTGGATTAGTTGTAGCTAACAATATATTTAGAAACAAAAAAAAACGGCATCTTTCGATGCCGTTCGAAGAAATTATTGCAATTCTACTGATGGGATTCGTTTAACAATCCCATCTCTTTCAATTTTTCTAAAGCAGTATCACTCAGCTCATCGACGCTTATTTTCTTAAACCACGTCCTGCCATTAATGGCAGGATATTCAGTAATCAATTTAGCTGCCCGTGTCAAGCTGATATTTTCAGCTATCACTTCATAGTTTTTATTAATCAGAACGCCGTCTATATATAGATACGGCTGTTCTTTATAGACTCTACCGAAGAGTCCCTTCGAAATTGAAGTTTTTACTTTGAGATTTTTAAACATAATTTTACTCCAATATTAGTTAAACAAAAAAACGGCAGGTACTTGTAAAAGACCTGCCATGCAAAATTAAAAATTATAGCTAAAAACGCATGCGTGGCTGTTTTATTCGAGTACAAAATGCGATCCCCTGCAGTGATAGCAGGTGGATTTATCTTTGCATGCTTCTATTGCATCCTTTAAAAATGCTGCTGG
>Ga0116167_1001308_pt1 | contig 22907 bp, 20 predicted proteins | sample AD_JPNMR3_MetaG_FD_89794 | JGI IMG/M metagenome (GOLD analysis project Ga0116167, IMG submission 89794) | Active sludge microbial communities of municipal wastewater-treating anaerobic digesters from Japan - AD_JPNMR3_MetaG | ecosystem: Engineered > Bioreactor > Anaerobic > Digestate | place...
GCGCGATGATGACGCCGGTGCGCGGCGCTTCGGGTGAAGCCAAAGGCGGCGACGAGATCCACGGCTTCGTGCTGATGCTGGACAACATCACGCGCGAGTTCGAAGCCGACTCGGCGCGCGACGCCTTGCTGCACGGCTTCACCGAAGGCACGCGGGCGTCGCTGGGCAACCTGCAGGCCGCGGTGGAAATGCTCGAGATGCCCGACCTGGACGCCGCGATGCGCGAGCGCTTCCAGGCGGTGGTGCGCGACGAAGCGCAGGCCATGACGCAGCGTGTGCGCGAACTGGCCGCGCGCGGCGCGCAGGACCTGAGCACGCGCTGGCCGCTGGAAGACATGCACGGCGCCGACTTCATCGCCGCGGCGCAGCGGCGCCTCGAAACCCTGGGGCTGCGTGTGTCGGCGCACGAAGTCGACGCCGCGCTGTGGCTGAAGGTGGACAGCTTCTCGCTGCTGATGGCGCTGGCCAGCCTGGGCTCGCGCCTGTTCGGCGAGCACGACATCCAGCGCGTGGAGCTGCGGCTGGGCGTGGCGCGCAGCGAGCGCGACCCCGGCAGCGATCCTATGCGCGCGCACCTGGACCTGCTGTGGATCGGCCAGGCGATGAGCACCGAAACCGTCATCGGCTGGGAGACCGAGCCGATGCGCATCGGCGCCGACAGCAGCGCGCTGTCGGTGCGCGAGGTGGTGCAGCGCCACGGCGGCGAGTTCTGGTTCGAGCGCGAGCGTGTGCGCCACGCCGCGTTCTTCCGCTTCCTGCTGCCGCTGGCCGGCGCTCGAGGCCCGCTCGACGACAACACTTTCGTGCGCGGCGAAAGCCGCCCCGAGTACTACGACTTCGACCTGTTCGCGCAGACCGAGTCGAGCCGCGCGCTGGACGAGCGCTCGCTGGCCGAGCTGAGCTGCACCGTGTTCGACACCGAGACCACGGGGCTGAACCCGTCGCAGGGCGACGAGATCATCCAGATCGGCGCCACGCGCATCGTCGCCGGCAAACTGCGCCGGCAGGAGACCTTCGAGCAGCTGGTGGACCCGCAGCGCGACATCCCGGCCACCGGCGTCGCCATCCACGGCATCGAGCCGGCGATGGTGCGCGGCCAGCCCACCATCGACACCGTGCTGCCGGCCTTCCACGCCTTCGCGCAGGACACCGTGCTGGTCGGCCACAACGCCGCTTTCGACATGCGCTTCCTGCAGCTGAAGGAAGAGCGCACCGGCGTGCGTTTCGAGCAGCCGGTGCTGGACACCTTGCTGCTGTCGGCGCTGGCGCAGCCGAACCAGGAATCGCACGGGCTGGAAGACATCGCCGCGCGGCTGGGCGTGCCGGTGATGGGCCGGCACACCGCATTGGGCGACGCCATCGTCACCGCCGAGGTGTTCCTCAAGCTGATCCCGCTGCTGCAGGCCGCCGGCATCCACACGCTGGGCCAGGCGCGCGAGGCGGCGCAGAAGACGCTGTATGCGCGGCTGCAGTATTGATCGCGGCTGGGTGTGCGGCCCTGGTGCGAAAGCCCCCTCAGCCGCGCAACCGCTGCGCCAGCGCCGTCGCGTTCTGCGCCGTCAGCGCGTAGATCGACAGCTGCGGGTTGGCGCCGATGCTGGTCGGGAACACCGAGCCGTCCAGCACCGACAGGTTGGCGATCTGGTGGTGCGCACCCTGGCTGTCGACCACGCCGCGCTGGGCGTTCTGGCTCATGGCGCAGCCGCCCATCAGGTGCGCGGTGAACAAGGTGGTGCGGAACTTCTTCAGCGCCAGCGCGGGGATGGCCTTCTTCGCGTCGGCCCAACTGGTATAGGCCGCGGCATCGAGATGGGCCACGCGCACCGCCTTGGCGCCGGCGGCGAACTGCAGCTCGGCCATGCTGAGCCAAGCGCGCTTCACGCCGTCCCACACGTAGTCGGAGATGTCGTAGTCGAGCACCGGGTTGCCGTCGTCGCCCAGGCGCACGCTGCCGCCCTCGCTTTGCGGCACGAAGCCGTCGCGCAGCAGCGCCAGCACCGCGTTGGCGTGCGGGAAATCGGCCATGCCCTGCTGCAGCTCGCGGCCGTACAGGTTGAACACCGCCGAGCCGATGCCCGGGAAGATCGGCGGCACCTCGAGCTTGTAGCCCATCGCCCCGGTGGCACCGTTCTTCCACTGGAAGTGGTCCGATGCGATCGACTGCGGCGCACCGTAGAAGGCCTCGATGCGCTCGGGCATCACCGCGGTGGCCAGCACCACCGGGTGGATCAGCGTGCGCTTGCCCAGCCGCTGGTTCGGGTCGGGCAGCTTGGAGCGCAGCAGCAGCGCCGGCGTGTTCAGCGCGCCGCCGGCGGCGACGAAGTGGCGCGCGCGGATGGTCACGCTCACGCCGGTGGGCGTGCTGCCGTCCTTGGCATTCAGCGCATCGCCGATCGCCGCAGTGATCTGGTCGTTGGCATGCTGCAACTCGCGCACGCGCAGGCGGTGCACCAGCGTCGCGCCGTTTTTCAGCGCCGCGGGGATGGTCGACACCAGCATCGACTGCTTGGCATTGACCGGGCAGCCGAAGCCGCAGTAGCCCGAATTCCAGCAGCCCTTGACGTTGCGCGGGATCACGTGCGATTCCCAGCCCAGCTTGTCGCAGCCTCGCTGCAGCACGCTGTTGTTGGCGTTCGGCGCCGTGCCCCAGGGCGCGACGTTCAGCCGCTGCTCCATCTGGTCGAACCACGGCTTCATCTGCTCGACCGAGTGGCCCGTGACTTCGCGCTCGGCAGCCCAGTGCTGCAGCGTGGGCTCGGGCGTGCGGAAGCTCGAGGTCCAGTTGACCGTGGTCGAGCCGCCGACCGAGCGCCCCTGCAGGATGGTGATCGCGCCGTCGGAAGTGGCCTTGCCCGGCCCGCCGCCCTGGTACAGCTCGCGGTAGGCGCGCGCTTCCTGCATGTCCTTGAAGTCGGCCGAGGTCTTCAGCGGCCCTTCTTCGATCAGCAGCACCTTCAGGCCGGCCTGGCTCAGGATCTCGGCCGCCACGCCGCCGCCGGCGCCGCTGCCGATGATGGCGACGTCGGCCTCGAGGGTGCGCGCGCCCGTCAACCGGGCGGCGTCGATCACCTTCCAGCCCGAGGCGATGCCCTCGGTGTAGAGGTCAGGAAAGCTCATGGGTTGCCCTCAGGCATTGACGGCCTTGAACATGGCCTCGAGCGGGCCGGGGTAGCCCACCGACGCGAAGGTCGCCGGGATCACGTAGTAGCTGCCCGCCACCAGCCTGACCAGCACGTTGCCGCCGGCATTCAGCGTGGCGAAGCGGCTTGCACGCCAGCGCTCGAGGAAGGCTTCGAGTTGTTCGCTGCTGGCCTCGTTCCAACGGCCCACGCCGGTGAGCACGTAGCGCAGCGTGCCGATCGCGAGCAGGTCGAACAGCTTGCGCAGTTCGCCGCGGCTGTGCGCGTCCAGCCCGGCGCAGGTGCCGTCGATGTTGGCGAGGGTCTGGCGCAGCAGTTGCTGCTGTTCGGCGGTGCTGCGCGTGCCCAGGTCGAGCACGACCACCGGGATGATCGCGCTGAACAGGGCCACGTCGCCGGGCTGCAAGAAAGCCAGATCGGGCGCCGGCGCCTTGGTGCCGCCGCTGCAGCCCGGCAGCGCGCCGGCCAGCGTCACGGCCAGCGACAAGCCCAGGCCGACCTTCAGGAAGTCGCGCCGCGGCAACCCGGCGGCGTCGACCATCGAATCGAGCTTGCGATCCATACGCGCCTTTCGCCGATTTCCCATCAACCGAACACACCGCCGTATTGTTTGCGCAAGTCGGCCTTCTGCACCTTGCCGGTGCCGCCCACCGGCAGCGACTCGAGGAAGACGACGTCGTCGGGCACCCACCACTTGGCGACGCGCTTGGCCAGGAAGCCGAGGATCTGCTCCTTCTCCAGCGCGGCGCCCGGCTTGCGCACGACGAACAGCAGCGGCCGCTCGTCCCACTTGGGGTGCTTGACGCCGATCACTGCGGCCATCGCCACGGCAGGGTGCGCGACCGCGGCGTTTTCCAGGTCGATCGAGCTGATCCACTCGCCGCCGGTCTTGATCACGTCCTTGGCGCGGTCGCGGATCTGCATCACGCCGTCGGCGTCGATGGTCGCGACGTCGCCGGTGGGGAACCAGCCGTCCTGCAGCGGCGAGCCCTCGGCCTTGTAGTAGCCGCTGACGATCCACGGCCCGCGCACCATCAGCTCGCCTTGCGAACTGCCGTCGCGCGGCAGCGTCTTGCCGGCCTCGTCGACCACCTTGATCTGCACGCCGTACACCGCCTTGCCCTGCTTGGCGACGAGGGCGTGCCGGTCAGCGGCCGACAGCGCGTCGTGCTTGCGCCCCAGCGAGGTGCCGGTGGCCAGCGCAGTGGTCTCGGTCATGCCCCAGGCATGGATCACTTCGACGCCGTAGTCGTCGGCGAACCGGGCGATCAGCGACTGCGGCATCGCCGAGCCGCCGACCGCGGTGCGGCGCATGGTGCTGAACTTCAGCTGGTTGGCTTCGACATGCTGCAGCATGCCCTGCCAGATGGTGGGCACGCCGGCGCTGACGGTGACACGCTCGGATTCCATCAGCTCGTACACGCTGGCGCCGTCGAGCTTGGGGCCGGGCAGCACCAGCTTCGTGCCCGACATCGGCGCGGCGTAGGGGATGCACCAGGCGTTGATGTGGAACATCGGCACCACCGGCAGCACGGTGTCGCGCGTGGACAGCGACAGCGCGCCGGGCGTGCTCAGCACCAGCGCGTTGAGCGCGATCGCGCGGTGCGAGTACATCGCGCCCTTGGGGTTGCCGGTGGTGCCCGAGGTGTAGCACAGCGCCGCCGCGCTGTTCTCGTCGAACTCGGGCCACTCGAAATGATCGCTGTGCGGCGCGATCAGGTCCTCGTAGTTCAGCACGCCGGCCACGCCGTCGATCGCCGGCGTGTGGGCCGCATCGGCCAGGCAGACCCAGGCCTTGACCTTCGGGCAATGGGCGGCGATGCCCTTGACCAGCGGCGCGAAGCTGGCGTCGAACAGCACCACCTGGTCCTCGGCATGGTTGACGACGTAGATCAGCTGCTGCGGATGCAGCCGCGGGTTGCAGGTGTGCATCACCATGCCGCTGCCCGACACCGCGTAGTAGGCCTCGAGGTGGCGGTGGTTGTTCCAGGCGATCGAGCCGACCGCGCTGCCGGCACTCAGCCCCAGCTGGCCCAGCGCATGCGCCAGCTTGCGCGCGCGCTTCGCGCAGTCGGCGTAGGTGTAGCGGAACAGCGAGCCGTGGGTTTCGCGCGAGACGATCTCGACGTCGCCGTGCTGCTGCGCCGCGTGTTCGATCACGCTGGACAGCAGCAGCGGCGTGTGCATCATCAGTCCGGGTTGCAGCATGGTCTTGTGCTCCTTCAAGGCGTGACGATGTTGAAGTCGGGCGTGAAGGTCGCGGTGTTGGCCACCAGCGCGCCCAATGCCTGCGGGTTGCCTTCGACCTGGGCCATCCCGGCCTGCACCAGCTCGGGCAGCTTCTTGCCCTGCATCAGCATCGCCAGGAAAGCCGGGCGCGTCAGCGTCAGCTTGAGATCCGGGTTCTTCAGCACGCGGCCCTGGGTGCTGTTCAGCACCGAGTTCGACAGCTCGAGCGCCCAGGTCTCGTTCACGTCGGTGAACTCGAGCTGGATCGCCGCCCTCGAGCCATCCGTCTTGGTGTGGTCCAGCCGCAGGGCCATGAAGTCGAACAGCAGCTCGTTGGTCATGCCGCGCACCGTGTCCGGGTTGCTGGTGCTGATCGGCACCGGCTTGAAGCCGGCGCGCAGCTCCTGCGCGCCCATCAGGTAGGCGCCGCGCCAGGTCGCGTTCTCGGTCTGGTAGCCCAGCTGCTCGAGCGCATCGGCCTGCAGCGCGCGCGCCTCGGTGCTGCCGGGGTTGGCGAAGACGGCATGGTTCACCAGCTCGGCCACCCAGCGGTAGTCGCCGTCGGCGAAGGCCTTGCGCGCGCTGGCGAGCAGCGCCGCCTCGCCGCCCATCGCGGCGACGTAGCGCTTCGCGCTGTCTGCCGGCGGCAGCCGGTTCAGCGTGGCCGGGTTGGCGTCGTAGTAGCCAAGGTAGAAGTTGTAGACCGCGCGCAGGTTGTGGCTGAGCGAGCCGTAGTAGCCGCGCGAGGCGGCGTCCACCGCCAGGCCCTTGGGGAAGAAGTTCTCGCTGCCGATCTCGTCCATCACCAGGCCCTGGTTGGCCAGGTGCAGCGCACGGTCGTGCAGGAAGCGGTAGGTGTCGCGCTGGTTGGCCAGGAAGGCGCGGATGTTGTCCTTGCCCCAGGTCGGCCAATGGTGGCTGGAGAAGGCCACCTCGGCGTCGGGGAACAGGTCCATCGTCTGGTTGATGTACTTGCTCCAGCCCAATGCGTCGCGCACCTTGGCGCCGCGGATGGTGTAGACGTTGTGCATCAGCTTGGTCGCCACCTCCGACAGGCACAGCGCCTTCTTGTCGGGGAAATAGAACATGAACTCCGATGGCGCCTCGGAGCCCTGCGCCATCTGGAACTGGATGCGCACGCCGTCGATGGTCAGCTCCTCGCCGGTCTTCTTGATGTATTGGGTCGGCGGGATCAGGCCCGGGTTGTCCGCGCTCAGCGCCGGCCCCAGGCCGATGCCGACATTGCCCTTGTCGCCCGGGGTCAGCGCCGCGCCGTACATGTACTGCGCGCGCCGCGTCAGCGCGTTGCCGGCGCGCACGTTCTCGGCGATCGCGTGCTGCATGAATTCGTCGGGCGCGATGATCTTGACCTTGCCCGAGCGCACGTCGGCCTCGTCGACCACGCCGCGCACGCCGCCGAAGTGGTCGACGTGGCTGTGCGTGTAGATCACCGCCACCACCGGCTTGGTGCTCTTCAGCGTATCCATCGCCAGCTTCAGGCTGGCGCGCGCCACCGCCGCGGTGAGCGTGGTGTCGATGACGATCCAGCCGGTGGCGCCTTCGACCAGCGTCATGCCGGCGATGTCGTAGCCGCGGATCTGGTAGATGCCGTCGGCCACCTTGAACAGGCCCTGCGCGTGGTTCAGCTGCCCCAGCCGCCACAGACTGGGGTTGACGGTGGCCGGCGCCGGGCCCTTCATGATGAAGTCGAAGGCACGCGCATCCCACACGACGCGGCCGTCGGCGGCCTTGATCAGCGGGTCGGGGAGCTCGGCCAGCTTGCCGCGTGTGGCGTCTTCGAAGTCGCGCTTGTCGAAGGCGGCGACCGCCTGCTGCATGGCGGCGTTGGCGGCTTCGGTGGCCGGCGTGGCGGGCTTGGGGGCGGCGGGCTGCGCGAAGCCGTTTGCGGCGGCGAGCAGCGCGGCGCCGAGCAGCGGGGCGGCGGCCTGTCGGAGTTGTCTCATCGGTGTCCTCGTGGTGGGTGGCCTTGTGGTGGGGGGTCTGTGGTTTCAGTGTCCGGCCTTGCCGCCCAGCGACGCATCGGCTTCGCCGAGGAAGAACTTCATCGCCAGGCGCTGCACGAAGTTGCCATAGGGCGGATGGAACAGCTGCGTCGGGAACCAGCGGCGGCGCTGGAACACGGTGCGCGCGTGCGACAGCTCGCGGAAACCCTCCTCGCCGTGGTAGTTGCCGATGCCCGAGTTGCCGATGCCGCCGAAGGGCGCGTCGTGGTTGATGGCGTGCCAGCCCCAGTCGTTGACCGAGACGCCGCCCGAATGCGTGCGCCGCAGCAGCTCGTCGCGCTCGGCCGCGTCGGCGCTGAAGCAGTACAGCGCCAGCGGCCTCGGCCGCGCGTGGATGAAGGCGATGGCGTCGTCGATCTGGTCGTAGGGCACCACCGGCAGCACCGGGCCGAACAACTCCTCCTGCAGCACGGTCATGTCCGGCATGGCGCCGGTGACGATGTGCAGCGGCAGCTGGCGGTTGCCGGCGCCCTGCGGCAGCGGCGCGCAGGCGGTGACGGTGGCGCCCTTGGCGCGCGCGTCGGCCAGCGCGGCTTCGAGGCGCGCCAGTTGCTTGTCGCTGACCACGCTGGTGAAGTTGGGGTTGCCCTCGGTGCGCTGGCCGTACATGCCTTCGAAGCTGGCCTTCACCGCGGCCACGAATTCGCCCTGGCTCTCGCGCGGCACCAGCGCGTAGTCGGGCGCGATGCAGATCTGCCCGCAGTTCACCGACTTGCCGTGCGTGATGCGCAGCGCCGCGTCGGCCACCGGGTAGTGGCGCGACACCACGGCCGGCGACTTGCCGCCGAGCTCCAGCGTCACCGGCGTCAGGTTCTGCGCCGCGGTGCGCATGACGATCCTGCCGACGCCGGGCGAGCCGGTGAAGACGATGTGGTCGAAGGGCAGCGCGGTGAAGACGTTGGGGTCGACCAGCTCCTCGCCGACCACCGCCACCAGGTCCTCGGCGAAGACTTCGCCGAGCAAGCGCTCGAGCACGGCGTTGGTGGCCGGCGTGACCTCGCTCATCTTGATCATCACCCGGTTGCCTGCCGCCAGCGCGGTGACCAGCGGGCCCATCGCCAGGTAGATCGGGAAGTTCCACGGCACGATCACGCCGACCACGCCCTTGGGCTGGTAGGTGACCTTGACGCTGTTGCCCAGGAACAGCAGCTCGGTCGAGCGCTTGCTCGGCTTCATCCAGCGCCTGACGTGCGAGATCGCGTGGTTGGCTTCGAGCACCGAGCCGAGCAGGTCGAGCATCTTCGACTCCGCCGCGGGGCGGAAGCCGAAGTCGGCGCTCATCGCTTGCGCCAGCAGGTCCTGCCAGCGCTGGGTCTGGCGCTTCAGCGCCTTCAGCCGCGCCAGGCGCTCGGCGGCGCTGGGGTACGGCTGCGCGAAGCAGGCGGCGCGCTGCGCGGCAAACAGACGCTGCACGCGTTCGACCGCGGCCAGCGCCTGCTGCGATTCGCGGGTGGTGTCGTTCATCGTCGGGTCCTCGTTCAATGCAGCGTTGGCGGCGCGGCGCGGCCGGTGGCGCGGCGCAGCGCGGCGCGCAGCCGCTGCGCGCTGAGCGGGCGCTGCAGGAAATCGGTGCCCGCCAGCCGCGCCACGTCGACCGCGGTGCGAAACGCGCTGTGCGGGCCGATCATCAGCACCGGCAGCGGCAGGCCGTTGCGGCGCAGCCTGCGCACCAGTTCGAGCGCGGCCTGCGCATCGGGTTCGGTGTCGCACAGCAGGCAGTCGCCGCCTTGCACGTACAGCCAGTCGAACAAGGTGCTGCCGTCGTGCAGGAAGATCAGCTTGCGCACCTCGCCGGCAAGCGCGGCCTCGATCCAGCGGCAGTCGTCCGCGTCGCGCTCGAGCACGTACACCGTATCGATCATGGCTCCCCCACAGCCGCGCGATCGTGCCGCGCGCGGGCCGGGCGCACCATCCGTGCGCCCACGCGAACACCACTTAGGCAGCGGCCGGGGGCGCCGCCGCGGCGCCGCCGAGCGCGTGCTGGTAGTTCAGCCGCATCAGCTCGGCCATCGAGGCCACGCCCAGCTTGTCCAGCAGCCGGCTGCGGTGGTGCTCCACCGTGCGGTGGCTCAGGCACAGCTGTTTGGCGATCTGCTTGCTGGGCAGCCCCTGCAAGGCCAGCGCCATGACCTCGCGCTCGCGCGCGCTCAACAACGCGAGTCGCGCGGCCGGGGCGGCCGGCGCGGGGGCCGCGGCGGCCGGCGCCGGCGCATGGCGCTGCTCGGCGTCGCGGCGCAGCGCCTCGTTGATGGCGTCGAGCAGCTGCTGCTCGCGGTAGGGCTTTTGCACGAAGTCGACCGCGCCGTGCTTGATCGCCTTGACCGCCATCTCGATGTCGCCGTGGCCGCTGATGAAAACGATCGGAATCGTCGCACCCATCGCCTTCAGCCGCGCCTGCAGCTCCAGGCCGCTCAAGCGCGCCATGCGCACGTCCAGCACCAGGCAGCCGGCACGCTGCGCGTCGAAGGCGGCCAGGAAATCCAGCGCCGAGGCAAAGCACGCGTTGGGCAGGCCGACCGAGGACACCAGCTCGACCAGCGAGTCGCGGTAGGCCTCGTCGTCGTCGACGATGAAGACGGTGGCTGGGTTCATCACGGGTCCTGCGCTGCCAGCGGCAGCGTGAATTCGAACAGCGCGCCGCCGCCGGGGCGGTGTGCAGCGCGCAAGCTGCCGCCATGCGCTTCGATCAGCCGCCGGCAGATCGCCAGGCCCACACCCAAGCCCAGCGGCTTGGTCGATCGAAAGGCTTCGAACACCTGCTCGAGCCCGCCTTCACTGATGCCCGGGCCGTGGTCGGCCACCTGCACCGACACCAGGCCGGCACCGCGCTGCGCGATGTGCACGCCCACCAGCGGCGGCGCGCCGGGCGGCGCCGCCTCCATCGCCTGCAGCGCATTGCGCAGCAGGTTCAGCAGCACCTGCTGCACGTGCACCTCGTCGGCCAGCAGCCGCGGCAGCGCTGCGGCAGCGTGCAGCTCGATGCGCAGTCCGCGCTGCTCGCATTCGCCGTGCAGCAGTTCGATGCAGGCGGCGGCGACGCCGGGCAGATCGATCTCGACCAGCTGCAGCTCATGGCGCTTGACCAGGCTGCGCAGCCGGTTCACCACGTCGCCGGCGCGCGCGGCCTGCGCGACGATGCGGTCGAGCAGATCGGCGACCTTCGCCAGATCGGGCGCCGCACCGCCGGCACGGCGCCGCGCGGCCAGCGCGTAGTTCTCGATCGCGCCCAGCGGCTGCGTGATCTCGTGCGCCAGCGCGGCCGACATCTCGCCGACGGTGTGCACGCGCACCACGTGCGCGAACTGCTCGCGCCACTGCGCGGCCTCGGCCGCGGCGGCGCGTTCGCGCGCCTCGGTGCGGCGCCGCATCTGCAGCGCCGCGAAGACCTCGGCCAGCAGCCGCACGCCGGGCAGCAGCTCGTCGGGCCAGTCGCACTCGCGCTGCACCGCCGCCACCGTGAACACCCCGACCTCGCGGCCGGCCACCCGCAGCGGCACCGCGAGCAACGAAAGCACACCCAGATCGCGCATCGCCTGCCGCTCGGCGCGGGCCTCGGCCGGCAGTTCGTCCGTGCGCGCGAAGCGCACCAGCCCATCTGCGTTCAAGCGAGCGCCGATCCACGGCAGCTCGACGCTGGACCACTGGTCGGCGCCGGGCAGGCCGTCGGCAAACCAATGGTGCGCGCGGCGGTAGCGCCGGCTGGCGCCGTCCCACTGCCACAGCACCGCGCGGTCGGCGCCGAGGAAGCAGGCGATGTCGCGCAGGCCGGTTTCGATGATGCCGGCCTCGTGCTGCGGCGCGGCGATCAGCAGCGCGCTCATCGTGCGCGACGCCAGCCGCTCGAAATCGAGCATGCGCGCGCGCTGACGTTCGGCGTGCTGGCGCGCCAGCACGCCGGCAAAGACGTCGGCCAGCGTGCGCATGCGGCGCAGCAGTTCGCTGCTCCATTGGCGTTCGCTGCGCAATGCGCCGAAGCTCAGGCCGCCGCGCAGCTGGCCGGCCACGAGCATCGGCATCGTCACGTGCGCCTTCAAGCCGATGCGGCTGAAGGTTTCCTTGTCCTTGGCCGCCTGCGGCGGCAGCTCGTCCAGGCTGGAGAAGACCACCGCGCGGCCGGCCCGCGCCTGGCTCAGCGCCCAGGGGTTGCTTTGATCGATGTGCAGCACCGGCACGCGCTCGAGGCCGGGCGCCGCCCACGAGTGAGCAACCTCGGCGCGCCCGGTGTACGGCGACACCGTGGTCAGCGTGCAGCGATCGAGATCCAGCGTGCGCGCGATGCGGTGCAGCGCGTGCTCGATCGCGGCGTCGATGCGCTCGGCGCTCAAGCCGGCGAAGCCGGCCGACAGCGTGCCCAGCAAGCGCTCGAAGGCCCGCAGCTCGCCCGCGCCGGACCGCGCTGGGGCCGGCGCGCCGCGCCGCGGCGCAGGCTTGGCGCCGGGGGTTTTCGACTGCGGTTCGGGCCTGGCCATCGCCGGGCATCGTAGCGCTGTGCCGCGGCGTTCAGCGCTGTGCGCCGGCGTGGCCGAGGAATTCGAGCAGGCCGTCGCAGGCGTCTTCGATCAGGTCGAGCGCATGTTCGAAGGCCTGCGCATCGCCGTAGTACGGGTCGCCCCCTTCGCCGCCCGGGTGCACGCGGCAGATGTTGCCGGTGCAGACGAAGACGATGTGCTGCGTGGCCTTCAAAGCACCAGCAGCGCGCGAAAGTCGTTGACGTTGGTGAAGGTCGGCCCGGTGACCACCAGGTCGCCCAGCGCGTCGAAGAAGCGGTAGGCGTCGTTGCCGTCCAGATACTCGGCCGGCTTGTGGCCGGCGGCCGCGGCGCGCGCCAGGGTGTCGGGCGTGGCAATGGCACCGGCGTTGTCCTCGATGCCGTCGATGCCGTCGGTGTCGGCCGCGAGCACGTGCACGCCCGGTTGCCCCTGCAGCGCGATCGCGCAGCCGAGCACGAACTCGCCGGCACGCCCGCCGCGTCCGCCCTTGTTCTTCACAGTGACCGTGGTCTCGCCGCCGCTGACGATCACGCACGGCCGCGCGAACGGCGCACCGCGCCGCGCCACCGCGCGGGCCAGCGCGGCGTGCACCTTGCCCACCTCGCGCGACTCGCCTTCGATCTCGTCGCTGAGCACGTGCGCGGCAAGCCCCGCCTCGCGCGCCAGCTGCGCGGCCGCCTCCAGGCTTTGCTGCGGCGTGGCGATCATGTGCACCTCGTGCCCGGCGAAGCGCACATCACCCGGCTTGGGGGTTTCGAAGGCGCCGCTTTCGAGCCCGGCGCGCGCGGCCGCCGGGATCTCGATGCCGTAGCGCTGCAGGATGCGCAAGGCATCGGCGCAGGTGCTGGGGTCGGGCACGGTGGGGCCGCTGCCGATGACTTCGGGCGCGTCGCCGGGCACGTCGCTGATCAGCAGCGTGACCACGCGCGCCGGCGCGCAGGCCGCGGCCAGCCGCCCGCCCTTGATCGCCGACAGGTGCTTGCGCACGCAGTTCATCTCGTCGATCGCGGCGCCGCTGTTCAGCAGCGCCTTGTTGATCGCGCGTTTGTCGTCCAGGCTCAACCCCGGCGCCGGCAGCGACAGCAGCGCCGAGGCGCCGCCGCTGATCAGGAACAGCACCAAGTCGTCTTCGGTCAAGCCCTGCGCCAGCTCGAAGATGCGCTGCGCCGCGCGTTCGCCGGCGGCGTCGGGCACCGGGTGCGAGGCTTCGACCACCTCGATGCGCCCGGCGGCAGGCGCCGGGCCGCCCCAAGCCTGCTGCGCGCCCCCTCGGGGGGCCGCCGCATCGCGGCCGGGGGCCGACATCAGGGCCTTGTACGCCGGCGGCACGTGGTCGTAGCGCGTGACCACCAGCCCCGACAACGGCGCGTCCTTGGGCCACAGCGCGTCCACCGCCTGCGCCATCGCGCCGCCGGCCTTGCCCGCGCCCAGCACCACCGTGCGGCCCTTGGGCGGCGGCGGCAGACAGCGCGCGGTGTTGTGCGCCGGCAGCGCACGCTGCACCGCGGCGTCGTACAGCGCGCGCAGGAACTCGCGCGGCTGGCGGGCGGGATCGGGTGTGGCCATGCTCGTCGCCGCCGGGTCAGGCCTTGGCCACTTCGTGATCGGCCATCAGCTCGAGCGCACGCACCAGGCCCGAGTGGTCCAGGTCCTGCATGCCGTTGGCCGCGCACACCTGCATCAGCTGCGCCGCGTTGGCGGTCTGCGGCAGCGCCACACCCAGGGCGCGTGCGCCGGCCAGCGCCAGGCCCAGGTCCTTCTGGTGCAGCCCGATGCGAAAGCCCGGCGCGAAGGTGCGCTTGATCATGCGCTCGCCGTGCACTTCGAGGATGCGGCTCGAGGCGAAGCCGCCCATCAGCGCGGCGCGCACCTTGGCCGGATCGGCGCCGGCCTTGCTGGCGAAGACCAGCGCCTCGCCGACGGCTGCGATGTTCAGCGCGACGATGATCTGGTTGGCCACCTTGGTCGTCTGGCCGTCGCCGTTGCCGCCCACCAGCGTGATGTTCTTGCCCATCAGCTCGAACAGCGGCTTGACGCGCTCGAACGCGGCGTCGGGGCCGCCGACCATGATCGTCAACGACGCCGCCTTGGCGCCGACTTCGCCGCCCGACACCGGCGCGTCCAGGTAGTCGCAGCCCAGCTCGTTGATCTTGCGGGCGAAGGCCTTGGTCTCGATCGGCGAGATCGAGCTCATGTCGACCACGGTCTTGCCGACGCGGCCCGCAGGGCCGCTTGCCGAGGCCTTTAGGCCCTCGGCCACGCCGTCCTGGCCGAACAGCACGGCTTGCACGTCGGGGGTGTCGGGCACCATGGTGAAGACGATGTCGGCCTTTTGCGCCACCTCGCGGCTGCTGGCGCAGACCGTGGCGCGCGAAGCGATGTCCGCCGGCACCTTGCCGTGGGTGTGCACGAAGACGGTATGCCCGGCGGCCAGCAGGTGGCCGGCCATCGGCGCGCCCATGATGCCCAGGCCGATGAAGCCGAGTCTTTGCGGTGTGGAAGCCATGTTCGTCTCTCCAGTGGATTTTTTTGACTATTGCGCCAGCGCCTGGATCCAGCCCAGGCCGTCTTCGGTGCGGGCGGCCGGCTTGTATTCGCAGCCGACCCAGCCCTGGTAGCCGATGCGCTCGAGGTGCCGGAACAGGAAGGCGTAGTTGATCTCGCCGCTTCCCGGCTCGTGGCGGCCCGGATTGTCGGCCAGCTGCACGTGGCCGATGCGCGCCAGATGCTGCTGCAGGGTATTGGCCAGCTCGCCTTCCATGCGCTGCGCGTGGTAGATGTCGTACTGCACGTAGGCGTTGTCGGCGCCGACCTCGTCCAGGATGGACAGCGCCTGCGCCGTGGTGCCGAGGAAGAAGCCGGGGATGTCGTAGGTGTTGATCGGCTCGATCAGCAGCTTCAGTCCGGCCTTGTGCAGCTCGGCGGCAGCGAACTTCAGGTTCGCGACCAGGGTGCTGCGCGCCTGGGCGTCGGACACGCCGGCCGGGCGCTTGCCGGCCAGGCAGTTCAGCCGCGGCACGCCCAGCGCCTTCGCGTAGTCGATCGCCTTGGCCACGCCGGCGCGGAATTCGTCGACGCGCGCCGGGTCGCAGGCGATGCCGCGGTCGCCGGCATCCCAGTTGCCCGCCGGCAGGTTGTGCAGCACCAGCTGCAGGCCGTTGGCGTCGAGCCGCGACTTGATCTCGGCGGCCGGGTAGGCGTAGGGGAACAGGAACTCGACGGCCTTGAAGCCGGCCTTGGCGGCGGCGGCGAAACGGTCGAGGAAATCATGCTCGTTGAACAGCATCGTCAGGTTGGCGGCGAACTTGGGCATCCAAGGCTCCTTGTCGGTTTGGTCGTGGCGCAGCGGCAGCGTCTAGTCGAGCATCGCGATCGCGGTCGGCACGTCGGCCGCGCCGGCGGCCAGCTCTTCGAACTCGACCACGTTGTCGATCTCGGTGCCCATCGCGATGTTGGTCACGCGCTCGAGGATGATCTCGATCACCACCGGCACCTTGAATTCCTCCATCCACGCCTCGGCCTGCTTGACGGCCGGCGCGATCTCCTCTTGCTTGTGCACGCGGATCGCCTTGCAGCCCAGGCCTTCGACCACCTTCACGTGGTCGACGCCGTAACCCACCGAGGGTTCGGCACTGGGCGTATTGATGTTGTCGAAGGCCAGCTGCACGCAGTAGTCCATGCTGAAGCCGCGCTGGCTCTGGCGGATCAGCCCGAGGTAGCTGTTGTTGACCACGATGTGGATGTACGGCAGCTTGAACTGCGCGCCCACCGCGAGTTCTTCCAGCATGAACTGGAAGTCGTAGTCGCCCGACAGCGCCACCAGCTTGGCCTTCGGGTTGGCCACGCGCACGCCCAGCGCCGCCGGCACCGTCCAGCCCAGCGGGCCGGCCTGGCCGCAGTTGATCCAGCGCCGCGGCCCGTAGACGTGCAGGAACTGCGCGGCGGCGATCTGGCTCAAGCCGATCGTCGACACGTAGGTCGCGTCCTTGCCAAAGGCGTTGTTCATGCACTGGTAGACGCGCTGCGGCTTCATCGGCACGGTGTCGAAGTTGGTCTTGCGCAGGTACTCGACCGAAGCCTTGCGGCCCTGGCATTCCTTGACCCAGCCCGACCAGTCGCGCAGCTTGCCGGCCGCCTTCCACTCGCGCGCCACTTCGACGAACAGCTGCAGCGCCGCCTTGGCGTCGCTGACGATGCCCAGATCGGGCGTGAACACGCGGCCGATCTGCGTCGGCTCGATGTCCACGTGCACGAACTTGCGGCCCTTGCAATAGACCTCGGGCGACCCGGTGTGGCGGTTGGCCCAGCGGTTGCCGATGCCCAGCACGAAGTCGGACGCCAGCATGTTGGCGTTGCCGTAGCGGTGCGAGGTCTGCAGCCCGCACATGCCGGCCATCAGCGGGTGGTCGTCGGGAAGGGTGCCCCAGCCCATCAGCGTGGGGATCACCGGCACGCCGGCGATTTCGGCGAACTGCACCAGGAGGTCCGAGCCGTCGGCGTTGATGATGCCGCCGCCGGCGACGATCAGCGGCTTGTCGGCCGCGTTCAGCATCTCGAGCGCGCGCTCGACCTGCTTGCGCGTGGCCGCCGGCTTGTACACCGCCATCGGCTCGTAGGTGTCGATGTCGAACTCGATCTCGGCCATCTGCACGTCGAACGGCAGGTCGAGCAGCACCGGGCCCGGGCGGCCCGAGCGCATCAGGTGGAAGGCCTGCTGGAAGGCGCGCGGCACCTGCGCCGGCTCGAGCACGGTGGTCGCCCACTTGGTCACCGGCTTGGCGATGCTGGCGATGTCCACCGCCTGGAAGTCTTCCTTGTGCAGCCGCGCGCGCGGCGCCTGGCCGGTGATGCACAGGATCGGGATGCTGTCGGCGCTGGCCGAATACAGCCCCGTGATCATGTCGGTGCCGGCCGGCCCGCTGGTGCCGATGCACACACCGATGTTGCCGGCCACCGCACGGGTGTAGCCCTCGGCCATGTGCGACGCGCCTTCGACGTGGCGCGCCAGCACGTGGCCGATGCTGCCGCGCTCGCGCAGCGCCGCGTACAGCGGGTTGATCGCCGCACCGGGCACGCCGAAGGCCTGCGTCACGCCTTCTTTTTCCATCACCAGCACTGCGGCCATGATGGCCTTCATCTTCGCCATGTCCAGCGTCTCCTTCTTGCAATGGCAGCGATGTTCGGGCCTGGGCGCGTGCCGGACAAGCGCAGCCGGCGGATATCAGCTATTCCGCGCGCGAATGCGCGGCGCACGCGGCAAGCGCGTGGTTGGGGATTGCGGGATGATGGGGCCGCGCCTACAAGGCGCCCTGGCTTGAACACAGCGGAGGTGGCCATGTTCACATCGAAGCTCGCGCGAGTGCCATCGGTCCTGGCCGCGCTGACCCTGGCCGCCTGCGGCGGCGGCGGCGTGCTGGCGGTGCTCGGTTTCATCGGCTCGGCCGGCGGCCTGTGGCAGCAGGACGGCGACCCCGCGCAACCCGGCCTGCAGGTGCTGGACACCTGCGGCCAGTTCGGCAACGAGCGTTGCGGCGTGTCGGTGCAGCCGGTCGGCGCGGGCGGCGCGCCGCTGTTCTCGGCCGCCTACGACGTGACTTACAACTTCGCCACCTTGCGCGGCTGCCCGGTGAGCGGCCAGGGCCGCGCCGACGGCCGCCGGCTGGTGCTGAACGGCTGCTTCAGCGGCGAATTCGTGACCCTGAACGAGCTGCTGTCCGACGACGGCAAGACCCGCATGTTCCTCGACTTCACGCCGTTGCTGGCCGGCGGCGTGTGGGTCGAGCTGCAGAGCGGCCAGCGCCGCTTTGCCTTCGCCAACAACACCAGCGGCTGCGAGCTCACGTCGCCGCGGCTGCGCGTGACGGTGGTGCTGCGCGAATCGAACGTGACGGACCCCGCCGGCCCGTTCGAGACCACGATCCAGACCTTCGCCATCGGCAACGACACGCCGTGGAGCGGCAAGTTCGTCGGCATCTCGGGCATGCGCCTGACCCGCGGCAGCGAAGTGATGGAACTCGAGCGGCGGCCGGGCAACGAGAGCTGCTGAAGCACTTTCAGCGCAACAGCGCAAAGAAGCGCTCGCGCCGCAGCGCCACGCGGCGCGAGCCGCCGTCGCGGTACAGCTGCAACGCCGTCTGCTCGCGCCCGGCCAGCGCCTGCCAGGCCTGCGCCGGGCTCCAGGCGCGGGCGTCGGCCTCGTCGATCGCCTGCACCGCGTCGCCGGGTTGCATCGCGGCCCGCGCGGCCGGGCTGGCGTCGATCACCGCGCCGATGCGCAGCCCGTTGTCCAGCGCCAGCCTGAAGCCGAAGCCGCCGGGCAGCGGCGCCGGCTCGGGCAGGCCCGGCAGTTCGACGATCAGCCGCGCGCCGGGGCCGTCCAGCGTGAGGGCTCCCGGCTCGAACAGCGCCACGCCCACGCTGCCGGCCAGGCGGTCGAAATGCAAACCGCGGCGCGGCGTGTCGTCGGCCTCCAGCGCCGCCGGCACCTCGCGCGCGACCCAGCCCGGCGCGCCCAGGCGCTCGATGCGCACGAAATCGGCGTGCACCGTGCCGCCCAGCTCGCGCACCGTGGTCGGCGCCAGCGCCGGCGCCTGCGCACGCAGCGAGCGCGCGCGTTTGGCGAACAGCACCAGCGCGCCGGCGTTGCCGGTATCGAGCATGAAGACCTCGGCGTCGCGAGCGCCCAGGCGCAGCGACAGCACCGGCAGCCCTTGATCCCAGCGCAGCGGCAGCACCGCGGCATCGGCGGGCACCGCACCGGCCGCGGCGGACCATTGCAGCCGGCCGGCAGCGAAATCGAAGCGCGTGACGCGTTCGCGCAGCCACGGCGCGCCGAGCACACCGTCGACGTGCCCGCCGGCTTCGCCCAACAGCGGCTGCAGGTCCAGCGCGATCGCCGCGGTATCCGCCGCCGTATCCGCCGCCGTATCGGCCGCGCCTTCGCTGCCGGGCAGCGCCGGCAGCCGGTAGCGCGGCAGCGTGCGCACACCGCCGGCCATCGCCACGCTGATCGGCGACAGCGCTGGCAGCTGCAGGCTTTGCGCCAGCGCGGGCGCGATCACGGCCGCGCTGGCGCCACTGTCCAGCAGCCAGCGCGTGGGCCGGCCCTGCAGCGACAACCCGATCCACGGCAGGCCGCCGATGTCGCCGGTGCGCAGCAGCTGCAGCGGCGCGCTGCCGGACGGCGCCGCCACCGCACGCGCCGCGCCGGGCGCACACAGCGCCAGCGGCAGGCGCAGCAGTTCGCGGCGGCGCAGCGGCGGCACCGTCATCTCAAGGCTCCAGTTCGCTTTCCAGGTCGCCGATCAGCTCGGCGCTGCGCGCGCTCATGGCTTCCAGCGCGTCGCGCGCGGCGGCGTTGAGCGTGTCCTTGCGCGCGTCCAGCGCCGCCAGCTCGGCCGCCGGCGCGCCGCCCGCGGCGTCCAGATGGTGGATGGCTTCGATCACCTCGTTCAGCGCGAACATCGCGCCGCGGTAGACCTCGTGGTCGATGCAGGCCAGCACCTCGCGCACGTCCTCGCACAGGCTGCGCCGCTCGCGCCAGGCGGCGGTGATGCGGTCGCGGTGCAGCGCCAGGCGCGGGATGAAGCGCTCGCTGACCTCGTTGTACGCCGCCAGCGTGTCGCGCACGTGGTCGAAGGCCGCCTGGTTGGTGGACAGCACGGCCAGGCTGTTGCCCATCGAGGCCTGCCATCGAAAGGCCACCTGCTGGTATTCGGTGACCTCGGCCGACAGCGCGTCGAGCATCGCGCGGCGGTCGGTATTGCGCAGCGTCTCGATCATCCGGCTGCAGTGCTTGAACAACTCCGCACCCAGCAGCGCGGCGGCGCGCGCGATGCCCTCGTCGCTGGCGTCGGTGGCGTCGATGTACAGCATCTGCTCGGGGTCGATGCCCAGTTCGGCCATGCGCACGCCCAGCGGCTGCAGCAGCACCGGCAGCACGAAGGCACGCTGCAGGTCGGCCTGGCGCTGCAGCGCCAGCGCGGTCTCGCGCCGTACCCAGTCGGAGGCCAGCGCGTGTTCGTCGATGAACACGAGCACGAAATCGCAGTCGCGGCGGATCGCCGCTTCGATGCGCGGCGCGAAGCGCTGCCCGGCGGCCAGCGCGTCGCGGTCCAGCCAGACCTGCACGTGCGGCGGCAGCGGCTCGGTCAGGCGGACGACCCGCGCCTTGCTCGGGCTGGCGTGGCTGAGGAAGATGCGCATCGGTGAGCCTCGCCATCAACGGCCGCGGCTGACGCGAGCTTAAGGCAGCAGCCGCTACAGTCGCCGCCATGGATACCGTCGTCGGGCTGCAGCTGTTCATCCGCGTGGTCGAGACCGGCAGCTTCAGCAAGGCCTCGGCCGACCTGGGCATCACGCAGCCCACCGCCACCAAACACGTGGCCGCGCTCGAATCGAGGCTGGGCGCACGGCTGCTGCACCGCAGTACGCGCGGCGTCGCGCCCACCGAGGTCGGCGCCGCGTACTACGACAAGTGCAAGGTGATCGCACGCGAGCTGGAGGAAGCCGACAGCCTGGCCGCGCTGCTGCAGTCGCGCGTGCAGGGCAGCTTGCGCATCAGCACCTCGGTGGCCTTCGGGCGGCGCGTGATGACGCCGCTGGTGCTGCGCTTCATGCGCCAGCACCCCGGGCTGCAGATCGAGCTGGGCTTCGACGACCGCTACGTGAACCTGATCGAACAGGGCGTGGACCTGGCGGTGCGCATGGGCCGGCTGGCCGACTCCACGCTGGGCGCACGCTACCTGGGCACCAACCCGTGGGTGCTGGTGGCGGCCGGCGACTACCTGCACCGGCGCGGCACGCCGGCCTCACCCGAGGCGCTGCGCGAGCACGACGCACTGATCTACAGCAGCGTGCAGGGCGACGAACGCTGGCACTTCATCGGCGGCGACGGCGCGCGCCAGACCGTGCCGGTGAAGGGGCCGCTGCGCAGCAACAACCTGTCGGCCCTGCTGGCGGCGGCGCGCGCCGGCTTCGGCGTGGCGGCACTGCCGCGGTACGTGGCACACGCCTCGGTGCGCGAAGGCGCGGTGCAACCGCTGCTGCCCGGCTGGGCGCTGCCCGAGCAGGAGATCCACGCGGTGTTCAGCTCGCCGCGCATGCTGCCGGCCAAGGTCAAGGGCTTCATCGACTTCCTGCAGCAGCGCTTCGGCGGCGACTGGTGGGCCGACGATGCGGCCGCACCCTGAGCGGCGCTGGCCGGCCGGCTCGGCCATGCCAGCGCCGCAGGGGCCGCGCTCAGCCAGCGCCCGCGGCTTCGGCGCGCGCCAGCGGCGGGCCGGCCAGCGGCGACAGCAGCGACAGCGGCGGCGCCGCGCGCGGCAAGGCGGCCGCGCCGCGCGTCCACCAGCCGAACCAGGCATGGGCGTTGAGGTGCTGCTCACGCTGCGCGCAGCCGTACACGAACCAAGCCAGCTCGGCGGCACGCCGCGCCTGCATCGCGGCCAGATCGAACCAGGGCACGACAGGGAAGTTCATGGGCTCCTCCTCGGTGGTCAAGCGGCTGCCCCGTGCAGCCGCGAATTCATCGCTGCCATCGCCGCCCGGGTACCGGCGGGCGGCGGCACGATCGGCGCATCGCAGCCGATCGGCATGCGCCGCTGCGCCTACTTCGAGTAGTCGCCGGCGGCCTCGGGCTGGAAGCCGATCGCCGCGACTTCGGCCTGGCGCTCCTCGCCCGCCGGCGTGCACCAGCGCGCCACGCTGCCCACCGTCAGCCCGAGCAGGCTGGCACCCACCGGCGACAGCACCGACACCCGTCCCGCCGCCGGCGCGGCATCGGCCGGATAGCACAGCGTCAAGGTCTGCGCACGGCCGCTGTCCAGATCGCGCAGTTCCAGCTGCGAGTACATCGTCACCACGTCGGGCGGCACCTGCCGCGACGGCACGATCGCGCAGGCGTCGAGCAGCGGCTCGAGCACTTCGCGCTGGGCCGATGAGCCCGTGCCGCGCGGGCCGCGCCGCAGCAGACTGCACAGGCGCACATGATCGAGTTCGGTGAGCGTACGCTCGAGGGCCAGAGCTTCCACGGGGCATTCCTTCGTCGAATCGGGGCACGGGCCCAAGGCGGCCACGCACCGTCACGCGGGCTTGCAGGCCCGGCGATCGAAGGTGTGCGCAAACTGGGTGGAAGCGATCGCCGGGCCTAGGACTGTGCGGCCGGCGACCGGGTGCTGCTCCCCGACGCGGCCCGCGATACGGGTGCGGCCAACCCGCCGGCGGCCGCAACGGCCGCTTGGCTGGGTGCAACGCGCAGCGCGTTGCGAAGGCAGATCAGGGAGGACATGGGCCGCACTGTAGCGGCGATGCCGCGAAGCACCAAACCCTGGGGGCCATGCCGCACTGGAACGTGCGTGTATTGGCGTGCGTGTATTGGCGTGCGTCGATTGGCGTGCGTGCATGGCCTGCCGGCGCCGGCGCCGGCGCCGCAGCGGCACGTGCAACGGCGCGTCCAGCGGCGCAAGCGCTCGCGCAGCGGGGTCTTCAGCACCTTGCCGCAGCGGTTCTTCGGCAGCGCATCCACGAAGACATGGCGCTTGGGCCGCTTGAAGCGCGCGATGTGCTGCAGGCAAAACGCGTCCAGCGCATCGGCGTCGATCCGCGCGCCCGGCTGCGCCAACACGCAGGCGACGACGATCTCACCCCACTGGGCATCGGGCGCGCCGACCACCGCCGCCTCGGCCACACCCGGCGCGCCCAGCAGCACTTCGCCGACTTCGCCAGCGGGCAGTTCGCACCCGCCTTCGTCGGCCACACGCAGCTGTACCGGCCATTGCGCCACGCCGACCGAGGCACGCCGCTCGCGGCAGCGCGCGTTCGATGTCGGCCAGGTACATCGGCGCGCCGCCGTAGACGATGGTCTTACTCAGCAGTCAGTAATATAGGCAACAGATGGATGCCCGAAGAATGACCGCACAAGGTCCGGGTCTTCGGCCATCGACTGAAGCTTCGCATCGACTCGATCCCTGATCTTCTCGCCCTTGCGCAATGGGTTGCGCGCCATCCCCGTGCGCTTGGCGTGA
>Ga0116167_1001309_pt1 | contig 22907 bp, 27 predicted proteins | sample AD_JPNMR3_MetaG_FD_89794 | JGI IMG/M metagenome (GOLD analysis project Ga0116167, IMG submission 89794) | Active sludge microbial communities of municipal wastewater-treating anaerobic digesters from Japan - AD_JPNMR3_MetaG | ecosystem: Engineered > Bioreactor > Anaerobic > Digestate | place...
ACCGATATTGGCCTGGCGACACCCACCACCGCCCCCACGGCCACTGCCGATAGCAGTAGCCCCGCCAGCCTTCCCGTTGGCCGGTATAGCTACTATGTGGTCTATGGCAACGAGAACTTCGAGAGCATGCCGGGGCCCATTGTGGACGTGGACATCGAGGAGAGCACCGCGACGGGCACCTTCTCGCAGACCACTTGGAACGCCCGCCCTACCAGCTACGATTGGGTGTCAGTTGGCTACACGGCCTACACCTTCATCCGTGACGAGGACTGGGAAGAGGTTGAGAGCGCGGGCTCGGTCTACGTGCCCAACTCCGGCGATGCCGAGACGGATGCCGTCACGGCCTTCCGTAACCTCGCGGAACTCATCAACAATGGCGGCAACTATGCTGTGCCAGGGGTTGGACAGTCCCTCAGCATGCCCGCCAACCAGTACGTCACCGCCGCTGTCAACTACGTCCCGGGCGTCTCCCTGAGCCTTACCTTCACTGCCAAGGAGGCTGGCAGCAGCGGCAACAGCATCCCCCTCTCCTGCCTCGAGACGCGCCTGGACGTCTCCGGCTCGACACTTTCCGGGGGCATTTCCTACATCCATGTTGACCTCTCCAACATCCCTACCGGGCCGACAGGGGTCACCTACCGCAAGCTCTACCGGGCCTACAGCGAGGTCATTGAGCCGGGCGTCCGCGGTAGCGAGTTTCTCTACCTGGCAACCATCAACGATAACAGCACGACGACCTTCGTTGACAACACACCCGAGGAGGAGCTCGGCGAGCCCATCGCCTTCGACCACGCCATCCCGCCTCGCGGCGATCTGCTGGTCTTTCACCGCGATCGCCTCTACATGGCTGGCGTATGCTACGCCGGGGAGAGCTACAAGAGCGTTGCGAATATAAGCAATGCGTCATGGTCTTCCGGCACCGCCACCATCACCACCGCGACCGACCACGGCTTCAACATCGGCGAGACCGTCGTCGTCGCAGGTGTCACCGAAAGTGCCTACAATGGCTCCTTCACGGTCCTGAGTGTGCCCAGCAGCAAGTCCTTCACCTATGCGTTGGCGACCTCTGTCGGCAGCAGTAGCGGCGGCACGGCCACCGGCGGCGTCTATACCGATAACCTCCAGAACGTCCTCTTCTACAGCCAGCCGAGTGAGTGCTTCTATTGGCCCATCACCAACCAAATCACCGTGGGGGACAGTGCCCCTATCGTTGGCCTCGTGACTTGGAACGACCAGCTTCTGATCCTGAAGACCAACTCGGCCTTCCTCTTGACGGGCTACTGGGAGGAGGACTTCCGCCTGACGGAGATACCGGGCATCACGGGTGCCATCGGCCCCCACGTGGCTGCCTCGCCCTACGGCGTTGTCTATGCTGGGCACCAAGGCTGGATGTTATGGAACGGCGAGCAGGCCACCACCCTCGTGGACTACACGGAGGACACGAACTTCACGGGCGAGCCGACGGCCTTCAAGCCTCCGCGTATCCCTGAGGGGGGTCAGGCCAAGTTCCCCGCCATCTGCTACCATGCGGGCCGGTTCCACTTCTGGGGCGGCGGCTATACGTTCTCGTGGCGGCCTGATACCAACAGTTGGGAGATTTCCCGCCGACAGACCTCCCAGGTGGGCTATCGGCCCCACGAGTATAGCGTCTACCAGTCGCATATCCTGACCTTCATGCGATGGGGCAGCCTGACTACAGGCACATACTACCTGACGGTCCTGGATGACCAGTACAAGCCGCCGAACGATATTGGGGTTGACACGTCGCGGTTCAACGACAGCGAGGGGAGTGAGCTGGACGAGACGCGCGGAGAGGTAAGGATTGAACTACCGCCCGTAGTTGCGCCTCCGGGCGAAATCATCAACCCCATGGAGTTTTACCTCTACGGCCAATGGACCGTGCCGGAGGACGACTACTACGACCTCTACCTGTACATCTACGACGACGACGCGGGCTCCTGGTCGCAGGTCGGCAAAGTGACGCAGAACAAGCGACTGGGTATCCCCGGCGGCTACGCGGGCTACCGCATCCGCCTCATGCTCTATGGCCGTAGGGTGCCCTTCTTCGTTATGCAGGCCTGTGGGCTGGTCTACCAGCGCCACCTGCAGCGGGGGGTAGGATAATGGACAGCCGCCTCGGTACCCGCGAACACAGGCACGATGACCACCGGTGGGTCCCGGAGGTGACCGACCGGCTCCCTGGCCTCATGCCTCCCGGCTACAAGGCCATCGTGGACGACCTCGTGGTGCAGGTACGACGGCTGCAATCAGCGGGGACAGGAGGTGTTACACAAACCGCAGCCACTCCACGCATCCAGCAGATGCACGTGCAATACGCATCGGGCTCCGGAACGTTGAGTGGGTTCTATGACGAGGCCGTGGGGACGCGCTTCATCGTGAGCATTGACCACAGCAGCCAGTTCACGTTCATTGATGGGCAGCCCCCGCAGTTTTTGGACAGCGAGGGAAACGACCTCCGAGGAGCTCTCGTGTTTCTTTCCTGTGCCAACTTGGATGGCGGTCGCTTTACGGTGGTGTTCGAGCGGGTCAGCGCTGACAGCTACGAGCCACTGACGGGCGACTTGGACTACACCTGGCGTCGGCCAGGTTTGACCTAAGTGGCAAAAGGAGTGTCTCACCATGGCAGGTTACGTGAAGCGGTTGAACTCGTTCATTGCCAAGCAGATCGGCTTGAAGACCGTAACTGGCAGGGGGTCGCTGAGCGGCTTCTACCTCGAGAGTGCTGGCACCATCGTCACTCTCGACGTGGACCACAGCGCGCTCCAGCAGTTCGATGACTGCCCGAATGTTGAGGTGTTGGACGGCGCCGGCAACAACATTACCGGGGCCATCGTCTTCCTCGATATGGGGCATACTGACGGGAGCAAGTTCCGTCTGTGCTTCTACCGCACCACTGGCAAGAGTTCATACGACAGCGGTAACGATCTTTCGTACCAGTACCGGCGGGAAGGACGGAAGTTCTAGTGGACAGCAGCGGCCCGACGCATACGGTGAAAAAGATACCGGCAGCCCCGACACATCCGGAAGAGGGCGTGGTGCACATTCCGGAGCCCAGCGCCTGGCAGGAGGGTCGTCTCATTCTGTTCCTGTCTGGCTGCACGTGGCATACTTCCGGCGCAGCACAACGGCCGGTCGCCCTGGCGCGGACCTTCGGCCAGCGCGGCTATAACGTTATGTACTACGGCTCCGGCAACTATGACCTGAACAACTACTGGTGCGGCGGGCCGCTGGTCGTCAACTACGCGACCCTCCAGAAGGCAATGCCGATGCTGATGCAGTGTCGCGGGGCGGTTATTCTCGGCCTGACGCCGCCCCGCGATATTGCCTTTCAGCTGCAGCGCGTGGGCTGGACGGTCGTCTATGATATCATTGACGACTGGGAGGCCTTCCGCGAAACAGGCTACGCTACATGGTACGAGCTTGAGGATGAGATCCGCTGTATGCGGCGGGCCGACGTGGTGACGGCCTCCGCGCCGCGCCTCGTTGAGCGCACGGTGGAGCTAACGGGGCGGCGCCCTCACCTCATACGCAACGCCGGGCCCAGCCGCCCGCTCCCCAAGAAGAAGCCGCCGCGCGACCTTCTTATCGGCCAGGATGGTACGGTCGTCTACAGCGGCTACATGCAGGGCACCTGGTTTGACCTGGAGCTACTCACCAACACTATCAAGGAACTGCCCAACGTGGGCTTCAACATCATCGGCGAGTATGACAAGCCCCTCCTCGCCAGGAACGTCAACATGCTTGGCAGTCTGCCTTATCCCGAGGCCATGGAGTATGTTGCGCACTGCGACGTGGGGATTATTCCCTTCCGTCACAAGCGTCTTTGCGAGGCCGTGGACCCTATCAAGTACTACGACTATGCGGCGGGGGGCCTGTGGACCGTGGGAAGTTCCGTGATGACGGACCTGAAGGGCCGACCGTGGACCATCCTCGGGAAGCCCGAGGCGCGGAGCCTGGCCCGCGAAATCAAGGAGGCACTCCAGCGCCCACGACCCACCGACGAGGAAGTGGCAGCGTTCGTCGCTGAAAACTCCTGGCAAGTGAGAACCGATGAGTTCATCCAATGTATAGAAGGGGAGGCCAACCCGTGGACATAGCAACACCCGACTGGAACCGACCGACGCTAGAGGAGGCGCAGCAAGTCATCGCGGCCAATGCCGCCAACGCCGACTACTACCGCCAGTACTACATGCAGTGGGAAAAAATGTGGCTGCCGCAGATGGTGGAGTGGTTGAGCCTTATAGACCCCGGCCATTGCATTGACGTGGGACCCGGCAACGGCACCCTCGCCTACTGGCTCCGACAGATGGGCTGGCACGTCTACCTCCTGGACAACGTGCCCCTCGGCACCTTCATTACGCCTGAGTTCGCCCAACGGGAAGGTCTCCACTACTATCACTGCAGCATCGAGACCGACCCGGAGTTGCCGGAGATCGCGCCCGTGGACGTGATGGTGATGGGCCAGGTTATCGGGCACCTGAAGTACAACCCGCAGCCGACTATCGCGAGGCTTGCGCGCCAGTACCTCAAGCCCGACGGGCTGTTCTTCTTCTACAACCTTGACTGCGAGCGCACTAGCGGCAGCTACGCCTATGAGAGCTGGCGCGTCATGCCTGAGCCGGGCAGCGCGCCGCCCGTCGCTGATATGAACACTTGCCGGACGACCTTGGCGGACTACCGTGAGATGATGGAGAGTATCTTTGAGAGCACCGAGGTCTTCGCTTACGAGGGCGCTCCGATACTGTATGCGATTTGCGAGATGCCGAAGGGGTAAGGCATGAGATTCCTCGTCATTGGTGCAGGCAGCGCGGGCCGTATTCATTGCAGTGTTTTGCGCCACTCCGGACACGAGGTGGTCGTCTGGGATAAGGACCTGCGGGCGGCTCATCAGGCCGCCCACGATTTTGGGGTAGAGGTGGCCGAGAACGGGCTAGGGGAGCCCCACGACGTGGCGGTGGTGGCCACGCCGCCACGAACACACTACGCGCTGGTCTCGGAACTGGCGGAGCGGGGCAGCGTTGTGGTCTGCGAGAAGCCGCTTTGCCTGTGGGCGGAAGACGCCTGGCACCTTGCTGAGGAGGCAGTCGTTCGCGGCTGGCGCGTTTACGTTGCCGAATCGCAGGCCTATGGCAGCGGCGAGATGGACCTCGAGGCCATGCGTGAGCGCATCGTGTCCGGTGAGTTTGGGGAGAGGGTTTCGTGGTGGATACGGGGCATGACGACCTATCGGCCACAGCCATGGTCGCTGGCCCTGGAGCACGGCGGCGGCGCGTTCATGGAGGGCGGCATTCATATCTTTACGGTCGCCAGGGTGCTCTTCGGCGAATCTGTTGACTGGTGTGGGCGGTTCCATCGTCACTTCAACGCGGATGGCCCGGACACGGGAACCGCTATCGTGGACTACGAGACTGGCCACCAGCTGGTCCTGCAGCTGGGCTGGGGCACCGAAGGCTGCTTCGACGGCGAGTGCACGCCACTCTATGCGACCTCGGGTTTTGTGGGTGGGAAGAAGCAGCTGGCATGGTGGCCGCCTGACGACTACGAGGCCATGTGGCAACGTCTATACCATTGCATTGAGACAGGGGAGCCGCCGGTCGTCTCACTGGCCGATGCAGCGGGGGCTGTTGCCGACGTCTGGCTATGCTACAAGGCGGGCGGGATTACCTTGCCCGAGGAGGGCTGAGCAATGGGCTTCTTCAGTAACCTGTTGAAGGGAGCAATAGGCTTCGTCACCGGTGGGCCTGTCGGGGCCGTGACGGGCTTCGCGGGGGGCGTCCTTGGTGACAAGGCGGCCTCGGCAGGGGCGAAGGCCAACGCAGCGATGGCGCGGGCGACCGCCGCGCCTGTCGTCAACTACGCCGAGGAAGAGACGAGCGGCCTCAGCCCCGAGGGCACTGCCTTCCTGCGGGCATACCTTGCGGCGAGTGAGCAGCGATCGCGAGGGACGCCGGTCACGTACGACGCCCAACAGGCCCTGCAGCGTCGCGCCAACGCCATTCAGCCGCTCCAGCGGACCGCCAATCAGCGTGGCGGCATGTCCTGGCCGCCGCGGGACCTGGCCTTCGGTCTCGGCGCGGGCACCAGCAAGACAACCCTCCCCCCGGCCGAAAAGACCGAAGACACCATCTGGCGTGATGCTGTCCTCAACGTCATGAACCGCTATGGCAATCAGTATACAGCCGGGAGCCTTCCCGCCTATCAGCAATACATGGGGCAGGCCCTCAGTGGCCAGTCGGCGCTGCCGCAGGAGGCCTACGCGCGGGCCTTGCGGCAGGGCATGAGCGCCGTGAACGCGCAGGCGCAGCGCTCTCGTGAGCTGCTTCAGGCGTCGCTGGGGGCGCGTGGCCTGGCGCAAAGCGGCCTGATGAGCAGGGGCCTTGTTGATATTGAGCGGGAGCGACTGGGCGGCCTGTCGTCGCTGGCAGCGGGCCTGGCGGAGCAGGACCTGGCGGCCCGGAGGCAGGCTCAGCAGGCCGCCGCCGCAATCTACCCGCAGCTTATCGGCGTCCAGAGCAACGCCATGAGCGACTGGGTCCGCAACCTCTTGGCCACTCGTGAGATGGAGTTGCGTTACGGGCAGCTGGGCGTAGCAAAAAGGGCGCAATCCGCCGCCGAAGAGGCGGCCAAGTGGGGTCTTTTGGGCAACCTGGCCTCCGGTTTCGCGCAATGGTATTACGGTCGTCAAAATCAGCCGGCGGTAGTTTTCCCGGCGCCGCCACCGACGCCAAATAACAACAAGTATCAAGACTATATCCCGCCGTTGCCAATCGGATAAAGGACTGATAGCGATGCCCAATATCTGGGAAGCCCTTTCGTTACTTGGTGGCGGGCTGCAGGGTGTAAATGCGGCGGAAGAGGAAGCGTACCGCAGGCAACAGGAAGCACTGCAGAACGCTATCCGGGAACGGGCACAGGCGCTGGCAGAAAAGCAGTATGACCTGGCCCTCAAGGAGCTAGAGCAGAGAGCCCTCACTGATAGTGAGCGTAACAGGATCGCCGAGGGCTATCTTGCCCTGGCCCAGCAGTCCGCTGCAGCCGAGGCGGCGGATAGGCAAAGGCAGTGGTACTACGATACGGGGCCGGCGCGGAACGCAGACGGCAGCATCAACCTGGAGACGAAAGCAGGCCAGGAACTGTGGCAGAGGACGCAGCAATCGGTGCCCGGGTACATGATGGCCGGCGGCAAGCCCACCGCCATGCCGGTGACCATGGAACAGCAGTTCCGGGGCATGCTGAAGATGGCTACCAAGCCCCCGCAGCAGGAGCCAACATTGCGTTTGGCGCAGCCGGAAGAGCTGCCGCCGCTAAAGGCCGAGGAGCCCAGGCGCCCGATGAAGCTGCAGCCGGAGACGCCCGTCACGGAGATGCGCCTGCAGCAGCCTGCGGAGCGCCCCGTGAGGACCTATGAGGAGATGGTGACCAATCTGCCCGCTGGTGCCTACGTTGACGAGAACGGCATCATCAGGGCCATGACGCCCGCGCAGAAGCTGGCCCTGGAGGCAACAAAGATCAACCTGGATACAGCGCGTGCGGAGGCCGCAAGGGCCACGGCGGAAGCGAAAAAAGCCGGCGTAGAAGCCAAAGTAGCAGAGGTCACGCTGCCTTATGCCCTGACCGCAAGGACAGCCGAGGAGATTATGAAGGCCGTGACAGCCAATGCGGCCGCGAAGTACACGCCAATAGAAATGCAGGAGCGCGTCAATGAGATCGTCGAGAAAACGAGAAGTGTCAAGCTGAACAATGATCTCGTTGAGCAGACGATGCCTGCGCTAGTCACTACGGCCTATGCCGAAGCCCTCTACGCCCTGGCCAGGCCGGAGCTGGAACGGGAACGCTTGAAGCTGGACTATGAGAAACTGGGGCTTGACAAGGAGGCCCTGCTGCTACAAGCCAAGCGTATCGCCAACGACTTCCTCTTGGGCCAGAGAGAGCTTGATTTGAAGGAGACCGAGCTATCTGACTTGATGGCAATCAAGCTTCTGGAACTGGCCGTGACGAAGGGCGTGGCCGACAAAGCGACTGGCTCCCAGGGTACGACGGGCGGCACGCAGCAGCAAGGAGGCAGACCCCCTTTAGCCTCTCCCCCGGTACCGTAAAACGCATCCAGAGCGGACAGGTTCCGTCCGGCTGGTTGGTACCGGGAGAAGTGGCAAATCTTATCAACAGGGGCATCCTCGATAACAAAGAGTTCCGCCACAGGTGTGCGCGGGCGACCGGCCTGGCCATCGGTATACCCGTGGGGGGCATGCGCAACGCCAATCAGTATCAGCCCGCCTTGCGCAAGGCCGGCTACGTGCGCTTCCCGGCTTCTGCCGTAACGCCCCAAGCCGGGGATATCGTGCAGTACATTCACTACGGCACCAACAAGTCCTCGATGGGCTGGAAATATGGGCACATGGGCTTCTACGGCCTGATTGACGGCAAGGAGTATGTGATCAGCAACAGCGTGCTGCCGTATCGCCAGCCCGATTACATCTGGCGGAAGGTCGGCGGCAACGTCAGCATTGTCGAGGGCACGGGCGCGGCCCGCCGCCCACAGCCCCAAATCACCACGATACGTGTTGGCGGCAAGCCGCAAGCAGTCAGTTCCCTGAAAGGACCAAAGCCGCCCTCTAAGCCGCAGAGCTCCTCACAACAGGGCAGGCAGATCAAGTACCTGATTGTTGGTGGCAAGCGGGTACCTGTACGGTGAGGCCATCATGCCCTATACATTCGACGAGTACGGACGGCGGGTGGAGATCACAGGCGGGACGGTACAGCAGCCGCCTGCCGCACCGAAGTTGGCCGTGCCCAAGGAGACGCTCTATCAGCGGTTCGGGGCGCCTATCGTCAAGTCCGGGTTGGCAACCCTGCGGTGTTTTATGCCGGGCGTCAGTCACGCCCTTGGCGGCCTGAGCATACTGGACGCTATCCGCCGTGCGCGCGGCCAGGAGCCAATGTTCCAGCCAATAGCTACGAAATACTTGGGCCCTAGCGGCGCGGACGTCTTCAAGCCCACGTCGCCTTCCGATGTCTTTGATGCGTTGGCTCCGCTGAACCTGCTCTCGGCTATCCCCATTTTCTCCGCTGAGCTGATCCACTCCTACCGGACGCGGAAGCCCGTGGACGTTTCGGACGTGTGGCAGCGGATGCTGTATCCTTCGGAGTATGGGGAGCCCCGCTGGCTGTCCTCGGAGCTTGCGGACGCCGCTTTCAACAATATCAACACGCGCTACCCGACGGTGAACGCCATCGGTGTGGGCCTGGCGGGGCTGATTGGGACGGCGGGCGATATTGGTCTTTCGTTTGACGTGCTGCTGGGGCGGCTGTTGTCCTTCGGCGGGCAGGTGACACGGCGTTGGGCGATTGGCGGGACGCCACGAGCGGTGGGGCAGGCCTTCAAGACAGCCGTTGACCAGGGGCTCCTTGAGCGCGGCTCAGCCACGGCCCGCGCGGCGCGGAGCGTCGCCAGCGATATCATTGACAGTATCCGCGCGTTCCACACGACGGACGTGGCGGAGGTCATGGATATGCCCGGTCGCAAGACCGGTATATTTGCCTTCAACCCTGAGGACCTCTCCCACGGGGGAGCCGTCCTTCAGCGCGACGCAGAGACGGGCCTCGTGCGCAGCACGCTGGAGCCCTGGACAGCGCTGGTCAGCGGCTCCATCCGACGGAACCTGCCTCATGTTGGCGACGACGAGCTTGGCCGTCTGACGAACCTGACGCTAAGTTACCTGCAGCACGAGTATTCGCAGGGGTTGCGTTGGCGGCGGTGGGGCAACCCCTTCGCGCCGCTGACGCGGGCCGGCAAGCCCATCCTTGACGTGCCTGTTGAGTTCCGCGAGGAGTGGCTGGCGCGGGAGCGCGACCTTGGTCGGGTGCTGCAACGCGAGGGTGTCGCCCGGAAAATCATTGGCGACGTGCCCTACGGGACGATGGACGCCTCGTTGCAGCGGCACCTCGATGGACAGCGCAACGCCCTGACGGGCCTCGTGGACCGCAGCAGGCAGGAGATTGACGCCCTGCAGGGCCGCCTGCAGGAGCTGGAGCAGGGTGTCGCCGACTGGCGGCAGCAGCTCTCCGCGCCTTTCCAGCAGGCCCACCGGCAATGGCAACAGGCCAACGGGCTGCTGATGCGGGAGCTACGTGACTTGCGGAGGGTCACGGAGCGCTCCGGTGGGCCGGTGCCCGCTATCACGGATATCTTCGAGAACCGGATAGAGCCGCTGCGGAGGCAATGGGACGACGCTTACAGATCGCTCATGGAGACGGTGGCGGGGGCTCCTGAACAGGCCCGGGTGCCACTTGGTCTTGACCTGCCGGTGGGGACTGACGCGGATAGCGTGCCGGAGTTGCAGCGCCTAATCCGCAGAAGTCAGTTGCTCTTCCGGCAGGAGATGAAGCCAGCGTTAGAGGCGCGGCTGGCCGAGTTGCGCCAGGGCGGCGACGCGGTCTTTGCCGACGAGATTGATGAAATCAGCAAGCTCTTGCAGGAGCGGCGGCCATCCCGCCGGGCGGTCACGGCTCCGGTCCGCCCCGAAGAGTACCGCACCTGGAGTGAACTGCGGCGCGAGTTGCCCGCCGAGGCCTATCAGCACGAGCGGGAAGTCTTTGCGGGCACCTGGACCGACTGGGACCGCATCTGGCGCCTCTCCTCACCGGAAGCCCTCTACGAGCTTTACTGGCTGCATCAGCGCCCCGGCGGCACTCAGGCTGCCGATTATGAGAAGCTCTTCAAGCAGTGGCGGCGGCGGCATGGCCTCTCAAGCCCCTCAATGGACAACATTGCCAGGCAGGCCGTGCAGTTCGTCGAAGAGCACGGCTACAACCTCCTGGACCCCAACTCCACGCGTCCCGAGACGACCGCAGCAGTCAACAGCTACCGGCGCTGGCTGGAGGACCGCGCGGAGTACCTCCAGGAGGACGTCGGGGCCATACGCGCCCGCGAGGACTACGAGCAAGCCGTCAACGCTTACGCCGAGAAAGAAGCCCAGCGCGACGACGTCCTCCGGGAACTGCGCCTCACAGCGCAAGAGGAGAACGCCGACCCCGCCGAGGTGGAGCGCCTCCTCAAAAACGTCGCCGAGGCCTATGACGACGAGCTTACGGACCTGCAGCGGGGCATTCGCGAAATCGAGGGCTACCTGGACCCCGAGGACGTCCTTGACGAGGAAATCAAGTCCGTGGCGGAGCGGGCCACGCGGCGTGCCCAGCGCCGGGCCGCCATGCAGTCCATGACGGTCAAGACGAGCCTCGACGACCTCAACTACTACAACAGCAAGATACGCCGCGCCCACGATCTGCTCTATAACCGCGCCCTGGACGTGCACGTAAACACGATGCGGACGGCCAAGGCGGAGCTTGACAACCTCTATGACGAGGTGCGCGCGGCCTATCGGCAGCTGGACGAGGCGACTGCCGCCGCGCGGGCGACGCAGTCGGAGCAGGCCGAGGCCCTCCGCGCGCAGGCCCAACGGGTCTATCAGGCCGTGGTGGCCAAGTACGAGGCCGCAGCGCGGAAGTTCGAACGCCGCATGGAGCGGACGGCTATCCTGGCCCAGCAGGCGGCTGTCATCAAGCGCCTCCCACGACGGATCAGCGACGCCGATGCCCTGTTGGCCAAGCTGCAGGAGCGCGGCGTTACCATCACGCCACGCATAGAGCAGGTTATCCGGCAGCGCGCCGTGAGGCACCTCGAAAAGCAGATCGCTACTGCCACCGAGAAGCTCCAGACGCTGCCCGAGGAGCAGCTGCAGGAGCTCTATCATAACGTCTGGCTGGAGGCGATGCAGCGGGGCGCATACGAGCGCTTGCCGAAGGGGCTGAGGGCCGTCGGGCGGGGTATCAAGGGCTACGTGTCGTCACAGGCCCACATGAAGCCCGTGCACCGGAACTTCTGGCGGAGCCGCCTGAGCACGATTGGCCGTCGTGAGGTGGAGCGCCTGCGGATAGCCAACGAAATCTTCGAGCGGCGGGATATTCAGTACAGCGAGGGGATTGCCGCCACGCTGCAGCATATCCATTCCGAGCCCCACTACTACAAGGCGGCGATTGGGGAGGCACCCGCGGGGACGCAGATTACGGCGCTGCCCCTCGAGGAGCGCCTGCGGATGGTTTACCAGTCGCTGGCGGCTTCTGACCGTACCGTCAAGCCCCTGGCCGACTACAGCCGCCTGATCAATCCCGACGGCACGCTGAACCGCAAGCTTGTGCACCCGCGCGTCCTGGCCGTCTTTGACGCCGGGGAAGAGGTCAAGGTGTTGCTGGACCAGATATGGCACGGCAATCCTGAGCTGGAGTGGACCTCCCTGCGGGATATCGCCAACAAGGTCCAGCGGCGGATGATGGGCGAAAACGCCCCGCCGGTGGGCGACCTCGGGCCAGGCTACGTCATGTTTACAGCGCCGCGGGCGAGCCGCGAAGAACTGGAACTGACGATGGAGGGCTACCTGACGGTCGGGCAATACTTCCCCGGCCCGGGGCGATCTATCTGGGACCTGACCGCCACCGCAGCAAGCCACGAAGACGTCGTCTTCGACAAGGCGCGGCGGATCGCCGAGGCCGTCAACGAGGACGACTTCAACTGGGAAGAAATACTGCGCCAGATGGACCTTCCCGAGCTGGACCTGCAGCAGCTTGTTTACAACTACATTCACCGTGCTGCCAACATGGAGCGCCTTGAGGCCGTCATGGATATGGTGGAGCGCTACGGCATCCACGTGCCCAGCATCAGCCACCAGGAGGCCCTGCGCTACGTGCGGGCGGGCTACGTGCAGCCCCGCTGGAGCACCGGGAAGCTTATCGAGGGGCTCTCCAACTACCTTATCCCGCCAGAGATGCAGGCTGAGATTATTGACCGTGCCCCGGCCATCGGCGACCTGGAGCGAAAGTTCCTCTTCCTCAACAAGTTCGCGTCGCCGCTGAAGGGGCCGGTCCTGGCGTCCCTTGAGAACCTCACCAACTGGCTCAAGATGAACGTGATGGAGGGCTTCTTCAACCTGCTCACGGCGGTGGGGTTCAACCCGGTCTACGGTCGGCATATGCTCAAGGCCCTGGGGGCGACGACGTGGGTCATGGCGCAGCATCATGCGGAGGTGGCACGCTACGGGGCCACACATCTGCGCCCGCTCAGTTCCACGTGGGTCACCGACAAAATCCGCGAACTGGTGGGGTACATTGTCTCGCGGCCGTCGCGCTGGCGGCAGGCCTACGAGGAGGCGTTGCGCTTTGCGAAGCAGTACCCTGTTGACGTGGGCATGGGCCCGACGCTGGCCCGCAGCGCCTTCCGGCACTTTGAGACGGCGCAGGCCTACCGCCGCCACGGACTGGAGTGGGCACGGATTTTCAACGTCCCCAAGCAGGAGCTCAAGGGCTGGCTCCGGACGTACTTCAACGCCGCCTTCGGCATTGACACCGTGAGCCGGACGGCGCTCTTCCTCGGCTTCATCGAGGCGGGCGAGGACCCGGCGACAGCCCGCGCCCTCGTCACCAACTACGCCGTGGAGTACTCCCCGGAGATGGCGACGGGCGTGGATAGGGCGGCGGGCATGTTGCTGTGGTTCGTCCGCTACTTCCGGCATCGTTCCGAGCAGGCCGTGCAGCTGGCCATCCGGTCGCCAGGGGTCTTCGGTGCGTACACGGCGGGAGCGCGGCGTCTGAAGTCCGCCCTGACCCACAGCGACCAGCAGCAGGATATCATCTACGAGGGCCGCCCGGCGAAGATGCGGCGGGACCCCGGCTGGATGCCCGTGAGCTTCCGCACGCGCATGAAGGAGTTCCGCTGGGAGAACTACCCCGCTGTCGCCGAACTCGACGGCTACTGGACCATGTTCGAGCGCTTCCGCATCCCGGCCTTTGACCTCATTGGCGACTGGGGCAACTGGATTTTCAACACGTCGCGCAAGCTTGTCAGCAGCCTGGTGCCGCCGCTGCCGGCGGTCGCCAACGCTCTCGCCACCCACGAGATTGACCAGCTACCCCGCGGCATACCCGTCCTCGGCACCTACGTCAGCAAGTGGGAGCTGCTCAAGGAGGCGGTTGACGACCCGAAGAGCGGCCTGCCGCCGCCGCAGCCAGGCACCCTCGAGAAGGCGCGCCTCAGCAAGACACGCTGGCAGAAGCTCATCAAGGAGGGGCGCGAGGACCTCGGCTACGCCTACGAGCAGCAGAAGTCCGAAATGATCCGCAAGGTGTACGAGTATCGCCTCAAGAAAGGCCGCCATGTGGAGCCGGTCTTCTGGAACCGCTGTCTCCAGAACATGACCAAGGAGCAGCTAGAGGCCCTGGTACGGACCTCCGAACGGGAGGGCAAGGGCCTCTACGTGGATGGCAAGTTGCTAGAAGCTGAACTCAAGGAGCGCCAGGCCGGGCGTGGGCCCAAGACCTACTGGGACCAGATGAGCCCCGCGCGCGACAGAAACTGGTTGAACTGAGTTATGCTGGACAGCCGCTATAATCACCACAGGTACTTGAGCAATGGATTGCCCGCATCACGAGCATGTTGCCAGCGTCTTGCAACGCCTCGAGGCACACTGCAATGGTAATCACGTCCAACGATACGAGGTAGAGCAGATGAAAGGCGAACTGTCGCGACAGGGAGACCACTTGGCGAAGCTCTCTAGCAGCCTTGCACAAATAGTGCAAGACAGTAGAATCGCGGCTGCACGACGAGACAGCAGCACCAAACTGCTGGTCGCACTGGTGGGTGCTCTCGGCGTAGCCATGCAGCTAGTGATTACGCACTACATGAAGTGAGGTGGGGAGATGAACGAGGAAAACGTGGTGCTGGTCGTCGGGATGGCGATCATCGTCGCCATGGAGCTGTTGAAGCGGCTGCGGCTGGTGGGCTGTGCGCGGGCCCTGGTGAAGCAGGCGATGGTGGCGGGGATGGCGGCGCTGGGGGTGATGATGGCCAACAACTGGGTGCCGTATGAGGGCATGTGGCGCGACGTGGCGGCGGCGGCGATGACGGCAATGGTCACGCACAAGGTGGTTGTGCAGCCGAACAAGCAGCCGCGCGGGGAGAGTTCCAGGAAGTGCGGATAGCCACCGTCTTTGGCAAGTTTCAGGCAAGGGCAGGTTGCCGTAGTCCGCACTATTGATAATACGATTTGTCGGAAATGGCCTCTCCGTGGCAATGAGGGCCCTCTGCGCGGCCTCTTCCGGGAATTTCCCGGAACTTCGTGCTCTTCTCGTCCTGCGGTTTGCGTGTCGCGAGCAATCCATGCACGGAAAGTCCGCACTATTGATAACATGAATTGTTGAAAATAGGCGCTACGGGCCATTCAGGGGCCTCTCCGAGGCCTCTTCCGGGAAATTCCCGGAAATTCCCGGAACTCCGCAGTCCGCACTATTGATAACATGAATTGTTGAAAATAGGCGCTACGGGCCATTCAGGGGCCTCTGCGGGCCCTCTTCCGGGAACTTCCGGGAACTTCACCGCGAAAACTTGAAAAACCGGCGATCGCCGGCCGGGAGCCGCGGGCGCATATTGAATGTACAGTCAACAGTAGATTTTGCTGACTGTCATCTAAGGTAATAATAATTATATGAACAGAAAAGACCCAAAACAACGCACGTCACCAAGGGGAACATCATCTAACTGACCCTCACTTGCTTGTCCCCTTGGTGGCGTGCGTGCACCGAGCGTTAGCGAGGTGCTAGCCGTTACAGCTTGCTGATGATCACTAGTAGGTCAGCTGACCATCACTAGTAGGTCAACAGGCGGATGGGGACGGCCAGATAAGCCCTGGGTCAGCAATGCTGGTCCATCCCGCTATCTGGAGGTCGTAAAAATCGCACGAGAATTCGCCAGGACGCGACGAAACATCGCGATAAGGGGGTAGCCCTATGCGGCCCAAGAAAACGGCTCAGAACGAAACGTCGCGCGATTACGGGGCATTCCAGGATGGGGACCTGACCATGCAGTGTGCGGCCTGCGGCTACAAGGGCCCGATGAAGCACTTCCTCCGGGAGAACACCGAGGACACGATCTGCCCTGTCTGTGGCGAGCGCGACGAGCACGTCTACGAGGTCTGAGCCCGGACAGCACCCACACTTGCAGACCCCTTCGGCGCAGTAACATTCGCACGACAGACCGCCGCCCGTCGCGGCCATGGAGCCCGGGTAGGCGGTTTGCTTCCCGAGAAGCTTTTTTTGGCCCTCGCCGCAAAAGTGCTTGACAACGTGCTTGTAACTTGCTATAGTCTGCCACAGTACACTCACCACAACAGGAGGGCGAGATGGCAATAACGAAGTGGCTGGACAAGCAGCAAGCAGCGGCGAGGCGCAGAACGGGAGACCCGGACTTTGACCTCGTCGCCTACATCCTCAACGCGGTCGCCGAGGGCGCCACACTCCAGGCTGTGGCGGACGAGCTCAAGGTGGACCGCACCCAACTGGAGCGGCAGATGGCCCGCATCGGGTACATCTACCGGCCTGGCGGACGGTTCGACCGCTACGTGAAGGAACCCGTATGAACCTCTTCACGCTCCTGGGGTTCATCGGCGGCGCTCTCATTGGCGTCGCAACGACCTATCACCTCCTCTCCAAGAGGCTCAAGCAGTATGACAACTGGGCCTCTTACTGGAGAGCAGCGGCTCTCGCCGCCTCCAGGGAACTGGACAGGCAGAGGGCCCGCAACGCCCCACCATCGGCTAAACCCCCAAGGTACTTGCCGCATGGCACGCTCCCCTACCGCCCCGCTGAAAGCGAGGACGATCTCAACCGACAGGAGGACGAGGAGAACAAGAGGCAAAAGGACAGAGAGGATGATGCCATCAGGGACGAAGCCCTGAGGAGCAGCTGGATCGAGGTGAAAAATCCTCACAAGGGGGAAGGAGAAGGCTGGTGAACTACCTCTTCATAAGTCCGGACAAGTTCGACGGGAAGTTCAGGAAACTGGGAAGTGGGTGGCTGGAGATCGTGCTCTCGCTGGGCACCATCCAGATCTCCATGCAGTTCGAGCAGAATGACGGCTGGAAGGTCCTCGGCATGTTGGAGAACCTCATGAAGTCTATGAAAAGAGGGTGGAGAGATGACGACGAATGAACAGCTTGAGCAGACGTTGGAGGAGATGATTGCGGCAGGGGCCGGGCTCCAGGAGCTGGAGGAGGCCCTGATGGCCGCCGGCGTCACCGAGGAGGGCACCGAACCCATGGACGACCAGGGGCGGCCCGTGCTGCCCAACGCCTCGCCACGCGGCTACTACAACATCCGCGACCACGCCATGGGTGACCCCCTCAAGGCCACGGAACTGGCCGAATGGGCAATCCGCAAGTACAAGACGGTCGCCCACCAGGAGACGTGGGTGCATGACCACGCCAGCGCCCAGATCGCCCAGATCAAAGAGTGGGAACAGCAGCAGACGGCCCGCCTGGAGCGCCAGCGGAAGTTCTGGGAAGGCGTCCTCGACCAGTACATGCAGGACTTCCACGCGGGCAGCAAGCGGGTAGACCTGATCCATGGGACGCTGCGGCTGAAGAAGTGCCGGGCGACCATATCGTGGGACGAGGAGGCCGCACTGCGCTGGGCGCTGCAGCAGGAGCGCGTTGACGACTTCGCTCCCCGCAAAATCAGCAAGTCGGCTATCAAGGCCGTCCTCACGAAGAGCGGGCTGCAGTACGTGGTCAGCGACACCGGCGAAGTGGTGGAGTTTGTGCGGGACGTGGAGCCCGCACAGGAGTACGAGTTTGACGTGGAATAGGAGGCCAACATGCAGCAAGACCAGCTTGATGCGCTTCTGACGGAGTACAACGACGTGGTCAAGAGTACCTTCTCCCGCTGGCGAAGGGTCCATGCGGCCATAGACCCTCGCATCGTGCTCAAGAGGGTCCTCGAAAGGACCAAGCAGAACTTCATCCCGCTCTACAGCGAACCCGCGGCGCCGCCGGAGCCGGAGCCGGAGCCGGAAGTCAAGGACGTCATACCGCCAGGACACCGCGCCACGGGCCTGCGGAAGGCGAGGCAGGACAATGCCAAGGGAGACGCTTGACGCCAAGGCAGAGCGCCTCGTCAGGGAAGGCCGCGTCACAAGGACACCTGACGGTTGGGTCGTCAGGGGCGACCACGACAGCTACACCGTCCAGGAAGTTATCGTTCGCGGCAAGCCCACGCTGGCCTGCAGTTGCCCGACACACCTCAAGGACTGCAGCCACATCCGCGCAGTCCGCATAACGGGAGGAAAGAAGATGGAGTTTGACGCAAGAAGTCACCTGATCCGCTTGCGCGGGTCAGAATATCTGGAGGTGAAGTGGCGCATCGCCTGGTTCCGCAACGACTACCCAGCGGACAGCGGCTGGGGTATCGTCACGTGCGCGGAGGAGATAGACGACAGCAAGGCCAGGTACCGCGCCACCATCATTGACCCGCAGGGCCGCGTCATCAGCACGGCCACCAAGACCGAGACGAAGGATTCATTCCCCGACTACGCCGAGAAGGCCGAGACCGGTGCTATCGGCAGGGCCCTGGCCCTCGTCGGCTACGGCACGCAGTTTACGGGCGATGAACTCTCCGAGGGGAGGCGCATCGTGGACAGCCCCGTGCAGAGACAAAACAGCAAACAGGAAGCAGACGAGTTTGAGGACGAGGACGTGTTTGACCAGCCGCCCGCAGTCGAACCCCAACGCCTCGGAGACGACGACCGCGGCATTGCCGAGGCCGAAGAAATGATCGCAAGTGGCTCCCTGTCCGAAGAGTACAAGGAAGCCATATCAACGGTTGGCTCCTTCCGCGGCTACCTGCAGAGCGTCTGTGGCGTGAAGCCCCTGGCTCAGGGGGCCTTGATGCGCTCCATCGGCAAGGGCTCCAAACCCGAGGACTTCGCGAGCTTGACGAGGGCGGAGCGCCTGTACCTCATCTGGAAAGCCGAAGGCGTGGGGGAGGCTCTGAGTCAATGAACAAGGTTCTTGTGGTCGGCAGGATTGAGTCGAGTGAGTTCAAGACTTTCAGCAATCAGGGCAAGGAGGACCGGTGTCTCGTCCTGTACGTCCGGTGGTGCGAGCCGAAGGGCATTACCGGGCAAGACGCCGAAGGCCTCGTGGCCCTGACGCTTTACGGCCGGGCAATGCACCTGGCCGAACAACAGCTGGAGGAGGGCATGGTGATTGAGGCCGAGTGCCGTGCCGTAAGCAGGCGCAGCGAGAAAGGCGGCTGCTTCACGGAGTGCCGCGTCTGGGTCATCCGACCACTCGTGAGGACCTAGGTGCAGCCATGGCTACGCGGCGGCTACTACATGTCAAGATCTCCAGTTGTGAGCAGCTGGGAAAGGTCTCAAGCGTAGCTGCCCTCCTCTATACATGGGGCATCCCTCATGCATCAGACTGGGGCGTCATACCAGGCTCACCGGCCACGCTCAAAAGCCTGGTCTTTGGGTTGCGCCCAGAGGGGCCGGAGGAGATAGCACAGGCCATCAGGGAACTCACGAGGGTGGGGCTACTGAAGCGGTTCAAGGAGAAGAACAAGGACTACCTCTGGTACCCGACGTTCGACGAGTACCAAAAGGGCACACTTCACAAGCGCTCTGAGCATGGGCGGTCCGGCATGCCGAGGCCGCCCATGCGGCTTTATGAGGATGACCTCACTCCAACCCGCGACTATAAGGTGGAGCCCGAGGAGCAGCTCAGCCTCATAGAGGTGACGCCGAAGCAAAAGCCGCCGAAACGCAAGAAGAAGACAGAGCCCAAGCCGACAAGCGCGCTCTCGCAGGAGAGGCGGCTCCAGGCGGAAGAAATCCTGCAGGCGGTCTGGCTCCAGTTTGACCTGCCGCTACAGCCCGATACTGCCGCCTGGGCCGCGGTCATGCAGCTTCTCAAGTCCTACACCGTAGAGGACTTTGAGCAGTGGCTCTGCCACGTCAGCAGCAACGGCAAGGACACACCGCGCTACGAGAGGCCGGCGGACCCCTCACAATGGGCCGCCAGGGTCATGCGCGAAGCAATGACTCGCAAATGGGAATGGCAGCGCAAGAAGAAGTCGGTCGCTCTCGGACCGGCAACAGCAGATGACTTCGGGGAGGTAAGACCGTGACAGAAACAGACGTCGCCCGCCTCGTCAACTGGGGCTTTGAGTATGCAGACGTTCGTGAGTACCAGGAGGAACAGCCTGCCTTTGTGGACGGGCCCTCGCGACGGGCCCTCGCCGACTGGATTGCGAGGAAGCCATGGGAAGAAGACACCGTGCAGTGGTTGACGCTGCTGGGTGGCTGCGGCATCGGCAAAAGCCTGTCAATGGTCCGGATCGCCCTGGCGCTACCGCCGGAGACCAATGTCATCTATCGCCGGGCCGATGAACTGGAGCTTGACCTGCTGGAATGGGAACGTGCCCGCGAGGCCGTGCCGGTCAACATTAAGCTGGTCATGCGTTGCAAGGTGCTCCTGGTTGACGACGTGGATCGGTGGCTGCTCCGGTCGCCGCACGACGTCGAGCGGGGCCGTGTCCTCTACCGCTGGGACGCACTCACCGAGGTGCGCGATAGCCCCCGGCGCGTCAACATCGTCTCCGCCAACCGGACACTTCGCCAGTTATCCGAGGAGCCTGGCTTCGCCCGCTGGTACGACCGGGCACGGCGCGGACTGGTCCTTGAGATACCCGGCAGGAGCAGGCGATACCCCCAAGGGGAGAAAGGAGGGAGCACATGAACAACATTCTGGCGCTGGACGTGTCCTTGCAGCACACGGGTTGGGCGGTCGTCAAGCCCATAGGCTGCCCGGAAGACCTCCTGGGCGGCGGCGTTATCGTGACCAGGGCACAGCCGACTGACCACAACAAGGGCGCAGGCATGATCAGGCGCGTAGCCGAGATCGTCGCCGAGATACAGGCGATTATCTCCAGCTATGAGCCGGTCCTGTTGGTGGCGGAGCTGCCCTACGGCAGTCAGCATGCGCAGTCAGCCGTGGCCCAGGGCATCTGCTACGGCATCCTGGGGACGCTACGGCAGGTCATTGGGCTGCCGCTGGCCCTCGTGTCGCCCTACGCCGGCAAGGAGGCCGTAACGGGGTCGAAGCGCGGATCGAAGGAGCAGGTGCAGGCGGCCATCATGGACGTCTGGCCGGTGGTGGGGTCGTGGGAGGGTTACGACCACATCTGTGACGCCCTGGCGGCGCTGGTCGCAGCCAGGGAGACCGACCTCTACCGCATGGCACGACAAAGATAGCTGCGCTGTGGCCTATCCTGCCAACGGCAGGCACGCGCTCTATACAGAGACAGTTCGGTGCACAGCGCCTCGGTACGGTCATTATCGTCGCTCTGACCAACATTGCAAGGGGAGAAAGCAATGACTTGTGACTATCCGGGATGCGACAAGCCGTATCGGTACATCACAATCTACCGCACAGGCAAGCGCGAAGTCCGTTGCGATGAACATCACTGGTCCAAGCTTCGGGCCATCATGGTCCGGAGAGAAGCCAAACACGAGATAGCCATCAAGAGGTGGAAAGCGAAATGGGCAAAGCAGCGATAGTCGTCATCCCCATGCTGCTATGCGGGTTGACGGCAGCCGTAACCGCAGCAGAAACAGAAGACCCCTTCGTAAGGTGCGCGAAGAAGGCCCTCAAAGGGCATTATGGGCCGCTCAAGCCCTGGCAACGCAAGGCCTATAAGCAGGGCCTGAAGGGCGCTATACGCCGCGTCAAGGTCTGGCAGACCACGTACTACCCTCAGGAGGGCTTCGACCGCGGAGAAGCCTGTCGCTGGGGCTACGGTTGCGACGAGAGTATCGCCGCCGCGAACCTGCTCCCCGCCCATAGCATTGTCTGGGTGCCTCGCCCTGGACAACTGCGGATTATCGGCGACACCGGGGCACGTCGCAACGATCGCGTCGCGAAGCGCAAGGGAGCCCATATCTGGGGCGACCTTTGGGTGCCGTATCCTGGGTGGCGTCGCATCCCCGCCAGCTGCATCACAACGTGGTGGGTCATCACCTCATAAACAGAGGAGGACAGCAGAATGGCTCTGTACGATGAAGGGAAGCGTCGGGCCGTCATAAAAGTAGCAACCGAGGCCGTCAAAGCCAGGGCCGCCGGCAAGACCGCCGTCAAGCTTGGCTCCGGGGCCGCCGCACAGGTCTTTGACCTCACTACCGGGGGCTTCTGCAACCGCTTCATTCGCCAGGTCTTTGAGGTTGCCCTCGGCCTGCCGGCCTTCACCTGGTACTTCGGCGCCCGCAAAGCCTGCGAGACCCTCAAGAAGCTGGAGCCCTACAGGGTGCCGCTCAAGGACCGTCGCCCGGGCGATATTCTCGGCTTCGCCGGTGACCCCGGGCATATTGCGCTCTACATGGGCAACGAGTACGACGACGACAAGGACCTCATTGCCGAGAACACGAGTGCTACCCGTGGTTTCCCGCGGCCACCAGGGACCAAGGTGACGGCCTATGATGCCGTTAGGCGTCGCGTGACGGGCTGTTACCGGCTCTTCACAAGGTGATGAGTAAGTATGCTTAATCAGGGTAAGCGGCCAAGGCGGGAGAAGTACTACTGGTGCGAGAAGTGCGAGATGACGATGGTGAAGGAGGGGCAGCGTTGCGGGTGTTGCGGCTACGTCTGTCGCCCCGCCGAGAAAGCGGTTGACAAGGCGGCCGATAGGGGTAAGATGGAGTAGCGGTGTTTCTCCTCCTCCCCCTAGCGTAGGGGTCCCGGCTTGTGCGCCGAGACCCCTACGCCGTTTGCGGTCAGCCCATATAACGCAGGTGTCCAGCCTGGTGCAGCGGCTCGGGCCGGTGCTCACAACTGGACACGCGCCAGCAGTTGGCGCAGTCCCCGGGGCACTCCTCCATCATATCGTCAGCATTGGACGACACGACGAGGAGTGAGTAGAGCACGAGGCAGGCGGCGGTAACGCCAGCGACCATTGCGGCGATCCACAGGATGTCAAGCAGTCCCATCTTTCTTCTCCTTCTCTTGCCCATG